>Ga0315912_10000282_pt1 | contig 105209 bp, 83 predicted proteins | sample VfabasoilMG_FD_204469 | JGI IMG/M metagenome (GOLD analysis project Ga0315912, IMG submission 204469) | Garden soil microbial communities collected in Santa Monica, California, United States - V. faba soil | ecosystem: Environmental > Terrestrial > Soil > Garden | place: USA: California... | reverse complement strand
TCGCCAAGGGCTACGCGGGCGGGCTACCCACCGGCACCAAGGACTCGCTCAAGGGCATCACGTTTGCCGACGTCAAGTCGCACTATGGCAAGCTGATGGTGGGGGAGGGCGCCACCTTCGTGGTCACTGGCGGGATCGATCAGGAGAGCGTAGCGGAGAACCTGAAGCGTGCGTTTGGCGACTGGGCAGGCCACGCGCGCGTCGAGGCACGGCCGTTGGCGCCCCCGCCCGGCACCGGCAAGCTCTACCTGACCAACTACACCGGCGCGGCGCAGAGCGTGATCGGGCTGGTGCGGCGCGCCCCGGGAGCCGACGCGAGCGATCTGTTTCCGGCGACCGTGTTCAACCGTAGCTTTGGCGAAGCGTTTACCAGTCGCGTCAACCTCAACCTGCGGGAGGACAAGGGCTATACCTACGGCGCGGTGAGCATGTTCCAGCGCTTCCGGAATGCCGGATTTTTCGGCATCTTCAGTGATGTGCGCAGCGACGTGACGCGCGCCAGCCTGGACGAAGTCCTGCGCGAGTTGGCGGACGTGTGCAGCGCTCGTCCGCTGGTGGCGCAGGAGCGCGACGATTCGGTCGGCGGCCTCTTGCTCGGCAATCCGTCCACCTTCGAGAGCATCGATCTGCTCGGCGCGAGGTTCTCGCAACTGGCGATCTACGCGCGCCCGCTGGATTGGTTTGAACTCTGGCCGAGCCGCGTCGCGGCCGTGACGTTGGAGCAGGCCAATCAGGCGGCGCAGGCCTATTGCCAGCGCTCCGAGTACGCGATGGTCGTGGCGGGCGACGCGGCGAAGGTCGCGCCCACCCTGGATGGTATCGGCTTCGAGTTGGTCCAGCTGGACGCGCGCGGGGAGCTGCTCGACGCGGCGCCGGCCGGGGGAGCTGCGAAGAAAGCGCCAGCCAAGCCTGCTGCGGCGCCAGCCGCTGCGGCCAAGCCCGCCGCAGCGCCCGCAGCCAAACCCGCCGCAGCGCCGGCAGCCAAACCTGCCGCTCCAACTGCTGCCCAGCCCCCAGCTCCCAAGAACTGACTCGAAGCCAGTGGCTCGTGTCCCAGGTGCTGGGGCGGGGAGCCCGGCCGTCGGGAAAGGCGGGGAGCCGGAGCGGTTCGCGGGAGAGGAGCACCGGGAGCGGACCCGGTCTGCGGACGCGGATTCGGTCGATCGCATGACCCAAACTGGCCGCCGATGGCTTTGCCCGCAGTTCTTGCCAGTAAGGACCCTTACAAGGGTTTTTGCTTGTAAGGACCCTTACAAGGGTTTGCTTCCAGCAGGGTGAAAGAGACCCGCAGGACCCCCCCCAGCGTCACATCAGCCCAGCGCCGGATGGAACTGGCGCACGCGAGGTGCCTCCCGCTCGCTACGCCTCGAGATCCAGGATCGGGTGACGCTGCGAACGTTCGTCCCGAAGACGCAGGCCGAGATCGATGCGCGCCGCGGCGTGGATCAGCCCCATGTGACTGAAGCCCTGCGGGAAGTTCCCGAGCAGTAGCCCCGAATGTGGGTCGATCTGCTCGGCGAGCAGCCCGACATGGTTCGACGCCTCCGCGTGCCGCTCGAACACCTGCATCGCCTCGTCCAGGCGCCCCGCCATGGCCAGCGCCTCGACCAGCCAGAAGCCGCACAGGATGAACGCGCCTTCGGGTCCAGACAGGCCGTCATCGTAGTGATAGCGATAGAGGAAGCCCTTGTCCCCGAGCCGCTGTTGCACGAACGCGATGGTGGCCAGCGTGCGCGGGTCCCCGGCAGGCAAGAGGCCGTAGGCAGGCAGCAGCAGCAGGGTGGCATCGGGCTCGGTGCCCTCGTAGTGGCTGACGAAGTGCCGCCCGAGGGGATCGAGCCCTCGCGATAGGACCTCGCTGCGGATCCGCTCCGCCTGCAGCCGCCAGCTGAGCGCGAGATCCTCCTCGCCAAACAGCTGCGCAATGCGCGCCCCCCGATCGAACGCCACCCAGAGCATGGTCTTGGTATGCACGTTGTGGTGCATGCCGCCGCGCGGCTCCCAGATGCCGTGGTCGGGGTTTTGCCACTCGGTCTGCATGCGGTCCATCAGCTTGACCAGATGCCGCCAGAAGCGCAGCGATAGCGCGTTGCCGAAGCGCTCGTACACGAACGCTGCGTCCAGCAGGTAGCCGGCGTTGTCGAGCTGCAGCTGCCCTTTGGCGCCGTTGCCAATGCGCACCGGGGCTGAGCCGCGAAAGCCCCGCAACCAGGGGATGGTCTGCTCGTCGGGGACCATGCCCCCCTCCACGGAATAGAAGATGTGCAGGTCCTCGTGCCGCGTCAGCGCGTTCCCCACGAAGTGGAAGAAGTCGCGGGACTCCTGGCTGTAGCCGATCAGGTTCATGGCGCGGATGCAGAGCGCCGCGTCGCGCATCCAGACGTAGCGGTAATCCCAGTTGCGCACGCCCCCGATGCCCTCGGGCAGCGAGGTGGTCGGCGCGGCCACCATGCCGCCGCTCGGAGCATACTGGAGCAGCTTCAGCGTGAGCGCCGAACGCATCACGTAGTGCCGCCAGGGCCCGTCGTAACGCAGTTGATGCGCCCACTCCCGCCAGTGGCCACGCGTGCTGCGCAGATGCTCGAACGGGCGGTACGCGCTGATCGGGGCTACCCGCGGCGCGTCCCAGGCGAGCACCATCCAGACGCGCTCGCCGCTGCGCAGGTTGAGCCGTGCCTGCAGCCCACCCTCCGGACGGTCGTGCCAGGTGCATGGCCGCGAGACCGCGCCCGCCAGGCGCTCCCCGTTCGGACCGATCGCCAGCGCTCCCTCGGCGGACACCTCGAAGCGGGGGGCATGCTGCGAGTAACCAAAGCGGGGATCGAAGACGACACTGATCTCGACGTCCCCGTCTCGACACTCGATGCGCCGATGGACCTCATGAATGCTGGCGCGCGGATCGTTGGTCCACGGCATGTAGTCCGTCAGGCGTACGGAGCCTCGGCCCTCGACCTCGAACAAGGTGTCGAGGACATTGGTATCCGGATCGTAGCGCTGAAAGCTCTTGTACGGGCGATGCACGGGCGTCAACGCGGTGACGCCTCCCCGGCGCTCGTCCAGGATCTGGGCGAACACGCTCGGGCTATCGAACCGAGGCAGGCACAACCAGGGGATCGCACCGTCTAGTCGGACCAGCGCGCAGGTCGTGCCGTCGCCGATCAATCCGTGGGCGCCGGGCGGCAGGTCCTCGGCGCGGGTATCAGCGTCGAAGAAGTGCGGACGAAAACGTCGCGCCGCGCTGTAGATGTCCATGGCCGGGAGCCTAAATCAGAGCTGGGCATTCGGCTACACGTCGTCCCCTTTCCCGACAAATCTAGCCGCAGGCGCGAGATTGTGGCCCGGCTGTTCCACACAGCGACACAAGGCCCGTGCCAACGGCCGTACGGACCGGGGTGAGCATGGAAAGGCGGCTTGGCCGCGGTGGGGGGGGACGCTCGTCCCGGGCAAGCAGGCGTAGAATTTCGATAGGGCTCGTCGCCGCCTTGGAGCTGGCCGCGCTGGGCGGCCCGTCTCGGCTTCGGGCGGGCGCCGCGGAGCCGTCGCTCGGCGCCAGCGAGCCGACCTCCCTGCTCGTGCCGTCCTCCGTCGGCGCGGAGCCATCTCCCGTCAGCGCGGAGGCGACCTCGGTCAGCGCCGGGCCGTCCGCGAGCCCCGAGGCGCCCAGCGCGGCCCCGCTCGCACCCGATTTTCGCGAGATCGACGCACTCGTGAGCCAAGCGGTGCGCGGGGGAAAAACACCGGGCGCCGTGGTGGTGGTAGGGCGCCGCGACGGGGTGCTGTTCCAGCGCGCCTACGGGGACAAGATGGTGGTCCCGGTGCGACGCGAGATGACGTTAGATACGATCTTCGATCTCGCCTCGTTGACCAAGCCGCTGGTGGTGGGGACCCTGGCCGCCTGGTTGCTGGAGCGCGGCGAGCTGCGGCTCAGCGACGAGGTCTCCAAGTATCTGCCCGAGTTCAGCGGGCAGGGCAAAGAGGCCGTGACCGTCGAACAGCTGCTCTTGCATACCTCGGGGCTGCCGCCGAGCAATCCGCTCGCCGAGTATCGCCAGGGCAGGGAGCGCGCCCGGGCCCGCGCCATCGGTTCGGTGCTCGAGGCCTACCCGGGGCGTCGCTTCATCTACAGTGACGTGGGCTACATCGTGCTGGGCGCGCTGATCGAGCGCATCACCGGGGAGGGTCTGGATCAGACCGCCGAGCGTGTGCTCTGGCGCCCGCTCGGCATGACGGACACGCAATACTGCCGGGCGGTCTGCAGCTCGCCACGGGTGGCCCCCACGGAGCTCGCACGGGGTCGACGCTCCTCTCCGATCCGGGGCGAGGTCCAGGACCCCCGGGCGTATTACCTGGGCGGCGTCGCGGGCCACGCGGGGCTGTTCTCGACCGCCGCGGACCTCAGCCGCTTCGCGCGCATGCTGCTCGGGCAGGGGCAACTCGGCGAGCAGCGAGTGCTGTCCGCGGCGGCCGAGCGTGCGTTCACGGAGCCGCGGCGGGTGCCCGGCGGGCTACGTGCCCTCGGCTGGGACGTATCCAGTCATTACTCCCACGCGCGCGGCCTCTCGCTGTCCGATAGCGCGTATGGCCATGGCGGTTACACGGGGACGTCCCTCTGGATCGATCCCGAGCTCGATTTGTTCGTGCTCGTGCTGAGCAATCGCAACCACCCCTTCGGTACCGGCAACGTGCTCAAACTGCAGGGCACGATCGCGGACGCGGCGGTGCATGCCCTGCAGCGCGCGAGCGATGAGAGCGCTGCGCCGGCGGCCCTCGGCCGGCTCTTGCTCGGCCCGGATGCAGATTCGCCCCCTGCCCGGTTGCCGCCCAGCGGCGGCTAGGCCATGCCCAGGGGCATGCGCCTGGGCATGGTGGTCACCGATCTCGACGGCACTCTGCTCGATTCAGAGCGCCAGCTGGGCGCGCGCGATCGGGCGACCCTGTTGGAGCTCGGGGCTCGCGGTATCGTGCGGGTCGTCGCCACGGGGCGCTCCCTGTTCTCGACGCAGAAGGTGGTCGGGGCCGACTTTCCCATCGATTTTCTGGTCTTCTCTTCGGGTGCGGGCATCGTGCGCTGGCCCACTCGACGCTTGCTCGAGGTGCAGCACATGTCGGCTGTGTCCGCGTTGTCCCTCGCGCGCCGGTTGCAAGAGCGCGGCCTCGATTTCATGCTGCATCGAGCGATCCCGGACAACCACCAGTTCTTCACTCACCGCACCGAGCGGCCCAATCCCGACTTCGATCGGCGCACCCAGTTGTACGCCGCCTACGCGGTGCCGCTCCAGCTCCCACTGCGGGTCGAGGCTCCGATGTGTCAGGCGCTGGTGATCGAGCCACCCCCCGGACCGGGCTGCTATCCGGAGCTGGCGGCGGAGCTCGCGGACTTCAGCGTGATTCGCGCGACCTCGCCGCTCGACGGCGCCTCGACCTGGATCGAAGTGTTCCCCGCCGGGGTATCCAAGGCCGCAGCAGCGCGCTGGCTGCAGAGCTCGCTCGGCAGAGAGCACGCGGCGACCTTGGCGGTCGGCAACGACTACAACGATTTGACGCTGCTCGACTGGGCGGACCTGGCCTGCGTCGTCAGCAACGCCCCGGCGGAGCTCTTGTCGCGGTATCGCACCGTGGCCTGTAACGATCAGGGCGGGTTTTCCGACGCCGTGCGCGCCGCTCTCGAAGCCTGAGCCCGGGGCAGTCACGCTCGCCCAGTGCCAGCCGGGAGCCCTCCTTCAACGGCCGCGACGCGGCGGCCCGGGCGGCGCCTCGGCGTCGTCTTCACCGGGCTCCTCCGCCGGGCCCTCGGGGGCCGTGGGACGTACGCGCACGCTCTGATAGCGCTTGAGCTGGACGAGCCCCGCGGGAGCACCTCGCGGTTTGCGCAGATCTGCCACCTGGCAGTAGTGCACTTCCACCCAGGCGGCGTTCTTGGCTTTCGAGAACCACGCGGCATGACTCGCCGCGCGCTCCACGACGGCTTTGGGGACGGGGATTCGGTCCGGATTGCGGATCACCACGTGACTGCCCGGTGTGCCTCCCGCCACGTGCAACCAGCTATCTGTCGCGGCGGCGACCCCGAAGCTGAGCGCGTCGTTCTCCTGGGCACCACGCCCGATCAGGATCTCAAAGCCGTCGACGATCACGCGCCGATAGGGGCGCCCTTTGCTGCTCATGGCTCAAATCTGTAAGGAAAGGCAGAAATCGAAGGCTGCGGGATTGTCGTCAGCTGCGCGGCGAAAATCGCACAATCCTGCTACAGCCCCGGACAATTCGGGCACAAAACCTTGAAAGTCACGGCGATCTGCAATGGAAACTTAGCGTAACGGGCAGAAAATACGCCTCCGTAGTCCGGCGCTGCTTTGCTGCGCTCACCTGGCTTGGTACTATAGAAGCTCGCTGCCCTGCATGCCGGCAGGGTCGAAAGGCAGGTACTACATTGGACCACATGTGGCCTCGTTCTTTCAGGGGGGCTGCTGCCGAGGGGCGCCGCTCGCTGGGCTGCCTTTCGCTCGCCTGCCTCGCCCTCGCCTGCAGCGGTGGTGGCTCGGCCCCGCCCGCCCCACCCAGTGAGCCCGCCGACACGGCGGAGGATCCAGCGGAGAGCGAGTGGATCTTACCGGAGGGTACGGCGCTACGGCTTTCGATCGATGGGCGAGACGAGCCGATGGGAGCAAAGGCGCAGCTCAACGTGCAGGAAGGCGTGCGCTCCGTACATCTGTCGATCACCGGCGCGGACGGCGCACAGGATCTCGTGATCCTCGACCTCGAGTTCGACGGGATCGAGAGCAGCCTGGGGGCACATCAGGGCGAGGTCGGGCTGCCGTATACGGGTGTTTACAGCGTCAGCGCCAGTCTCGAGGGGCGTCCCTATCACTCACAAGCGGGCTACATCGACATGAGCCTGGCCGCGGACGGCAGCATCGAGGGCACCTTCAGCGCCGATCTCGTGGAAGATCCCACAGCCGGCACCGAGCAGCCCTTCGAGATTCTGCCGAGCGCCGAGGTACGGGGCCTATCCGGTCAGTTCATGGGGCAATGGCAGCTGCGCTGCCAATCACGCCTGCCGGGTCATCGCTCCTTCATGCTGGGCGGGGACTACTGCGATAGCCTGGAGTTCTGAGTCTCGAGGGCGCGCGCGCTCCCGTCCTCTGTGGGGGCGTATTCGATGCGAGAGAGGGCGGCCTCGGGGTTTGCGCCCTGGTGTAGCCAGAGCGGGGGAGTAGTACAGGTAGACCCAGCCGTTTTGCTCGTACTCCGGATCGACCGCGACGCCCTGCAGGCCCTCTTCGTCGTGGGTGTACACGTCGAGCGTCGCCGCGACGTGCTCGCCGCCGTCGGCATCGTGCCAGACCAGGCTACCGGTGCGCGTGGTGTGCAGCACGCTGCCGTCCGGGAGCACGGCGAGGCCGATCGGTTCACCGGGCGTGGCGTCGAGCGTGACCTTGCGAAAGGGCGAGGTGCTCGGAGCTAGTACTTCCTTCACGCGCAGATCGCCGCCGCACGCGCTGGCCAGCGCGGCCAGGAGCAGGAGACGACCCCGCATCAGGGCCCGCCGTAAAAGACCGTCCGCACACCGAGCACGAGGGTGTGGGCGCTCATGCTGCGAGAGAACTGATGGCTGTATTCGAGCTGCGGCCCAAACGAGAGATGCCACCAGCGCCACGGCTCGTAGAACACCCCGGCGCCGACGGCGGAGGTGCCTTCCCCCTGGGCCAGCATTTCCTTGCCGCGCTTGATGGAATAGCCCCCGAGGCCCGCGGTCAAGAGCAGGCCGGCGTCGCGCCACGGGCCCCCGCGGTAGAACAGAGGGAACGACTCGATGCGCACGCTGAAGGCGCCGCCCGAGCTGGTCAACCCGCCACTTTCGCTGCTGCCCCCGACCATTCCGATGCCGAGGCTCAGCCAGTCCGTCAGCGTACCACCCAGCCACAGAGCGCCGCCGGCGCTGAAGCCGAGGCCCGCCTGGGCCTCGTATTCGGGCAGGTTGATCTTGGCGACGTCGTTGGGATAGCCGCGCGCGGTGCTGGACAAGAGCCCACCCATGACGCCCAGGTTGAAGCCCGAGCGCCGCTGCGGCGGCGAAAACGCTACGGAGTCATCCGGCACGGCATCGGGCGGCGCGGCGGCGGGCGGCGCCGCTGTGGGTGTCTCCGCTGCGGACGAGACCGGCTCGGCCTGGGCCAGCGCCGCGCAGCCGACCACCCCCAAACCGCAAGCGGCTCCGAGCCAACGTCGCATGCTGACTCCTTTTACGAGCCGGAAGCGCGCCCGGCAAGCACGGCGCGTTCATTCCGCAGCCAGCCCTCGAAGTCTTCGGGCAGCGGATGCTCGAAAGACAGGCGCTGGCGCTGCGTGGGGTGCGCAAAGCTCAGGAAACTCGCGTGCAGGAGCGTTCGCGGGCAGTCGAGGCGGGGCCCGGAGTGGTCGCGGCCGTAGACCGGGTCCCCCACGACGGGGTGACCGATCGTGGACAGATGGATGCGGATCTGGTGGGTGCGCCCCGTCTCCAGCCGGCACTCGAGCACGCTGCAGCGCGCTAGCCGCTCGCGCACGGTGACGTGGGTCACGCTGTGCGTCCCCTCGTTTGGATCCTTGGTGACGCCGCGCAGACCATCGCCACGGTTTCGCACCAGGCGAAACGACAGCGTCGCGTCTTCCACCCGGCCGTGTGCCACCGCGACGTAGTAGCGCCCGGTGGTATGCGCCCGAAACTGCCCCTTGAGCTCTGCCTGCGCCGCGGCCGTGCGCGCGAACAGCATCACTCCGCTCGTGACCTTGTCCAACCGGTGCACGACCTTCAAGGGAGGGCAGGGGCGCCGCTCGCGCTCGCTGAGCCAGACCCGGACCTGTTCCTGGAGGCTGGTGGGCTCGTCCTCATGCATGACGGAGCTGATGCCGGCGGGCTTTTTCACCACCACGACGTGCGGATCGCAATACAGCAGCCGCTCGAGCCCGAGCTGCGAGCCGGGCCGGGGCCGCGGAGCAGCCATCCGGATCTGGATCATGGATCCGGGGGCGACCAGCTGGCGCGCTTCCGTGCTGGGCGCTCCGCCCAGCGCCACCTTGCCGGTGCTCACCAACTTGCGAATCGCGCTCCAGCTGGCCCCGGGGTACCGGCCGCGCAGCACCTGCTCGAGGGGAGTCGGTGCGCTCAGCTCCGCGCAAAACGACTCCGACTGAAACTCGAAGGCCATAAACGGCGCTCATAGCATGAAATCGGGGAGCTTGCGTTCGCGCGCCGGGGCAGCCAGGCTGCGTGCCGCATGTCGTGGACCGTGTCCCGGGGCCCCCGCCGCATCGTCTGTCTGACGGAGGAGCCCACGGAGATTCTGTACCAGCTCGGGGAAGGCGACCGCATCGTCGGGATCAGCGCCTACACCGTACGCCCGCCCGAGGCGCGCCGCGACAAGCCGGTCGTGAGTGCCTTCGTCGGCGGCAGCGTGCGCAAGATCTGTGCGCTCGCGCCCGATCTCGTGATCGGCTTCTCCGACATCCAGGCGGATCTCGCCCGGCAGCTGATCAGCGCCAATCTTCCGGTCCTGATCTTCAATCAGCGCAGCCTGCAGGAGATCCTGGACGTGATTCTAGACCTCGGCCGGCTCGTGGATCGCCGGGATGCCGCCGAGGCGTTGGTGGCAGGCTACGTGCAGCGCCTGGAGCGGGCCGCGGCTCGGGCCGCCCAGCGAGCGTGGCGGCCGCGCGTCTACTTCGAGGAGTGGGACGAGCCCATGATCAGCGCCATCCGCTGGGTGAGCGAGCTGATCGCGATTGCCGGGGGGCGCGACGTGTTCGAAGCGCGCTCGCACGGCAAGCTGGCGCGCGAGCGTTTCGTATCCGCAGACGAAGTGCTCGCCGAGAACCCGGAGGTGGTGCTCGCCTCCTGGTGTGGCAAACCGTTCGAACGCCCCGCGTTCGAGGGCCGACCCGGTTTTTCGGCGCTGGAGGCGGTGCGGCAGGGGCGCGTGCACGAGGTGCCTGCCGAGCTGATTTTGCAGCCGGGTCCGGCCTGTCTGACGGACGGATTGGACTTCCTGCTCGATGTCTTGAAGGAGTGAGCGCCAACGACTAACGACGCGCTCATGCAGAACGACGCGCCGAGCGAGCCCACGAGCTTTCGCGGCGTCGTTCTCTGGCTGAGCTTCGTCGAGAGCTTCGGCACCATCCTACTCGAACGAGCCATCTACTTCTTCTCGCAGGAGCGTCTGGGGTATTCCGCGGCGCAGAACCTGCTCCTGGCGCTCGGCTTCGGTGCCACCTACACGCTCGGCGCGGCGTGCAGCCACGGGCTGTCTCGCCGGCTCGGAGAGCGCAGGGCGCTCGGCGCCCTGTTGCTGGGCTTGTTGGTGTTGCACGGAGTATTGGCCTGTTTGCCCGGCGGTTGGCTGTTGCCGCTGGGGTTTGCGCTGGTGGGTGCGCTCGAAGGCGCCAAGTGGCCCATCATCGAGAGCTATGTCGCCGCGGGGCTGAATCCCGAGCAGCAACAGCGCGCCGTTGGCCATTTCAACGTCAGCTGGGCGCTGGCGGTGCCCCTGGCCATCGCCAGCGCGGGACCGTTGATCGCCTCGGGGTATCCTGCAGCGCTGTTTGCACTGGCGACTCTGGCCAACGTGCTCGCGCTCGCGCTCTTGCACCGGCTGCCTGCGCGCGCGCAGCACCTCTCGGCATCGCATCCGTCCCGCCCCCTGGGTGCGAGTCTGTCCAGGTATCGGGGGCTGCTCCGCTTCAGCCGCTGGTCCATGCTGTCCAGCTACACGTTGCTCTTTCTGCTGGCGCCGCTCTTGCCGCAGGTATTTCGCCGCCTGGGCTGCAGCGTGGAGCAGGCGACGCTGTTCGCATCCTGCCTGGACGCCGTGCGGCTCGCGACCTTTGCGCTGCTCGCGGTCTATCCCGGCTGGCATGGCCGGCTCGCACCCCTGTTGGTGAGCGCGCTCGGCTTGCCGCTCGGCTTCGGCGCGATCGCGCTCGGAACCACGCTGCCCAGCGTTTTGGCCGGGGAGATCATCTTCGGCGTGTTGGCGGGCGTCAGCTACTACGCGGCGCTGTACTACGCGCTGCTCGTGCAAAACGCCTCGGTGGACGCGGGCGGATCGCACGAGGGCCTGATCGGCATTGGGCTCGTCCTCGGGCCCGCCGTGGGGTTGCTCGGCCAATGGCTGGTCGAGCTCGGCACTACCTATCAATTCGGCATCTTGGCGGCCGCGCTCCCGTTCGTACTCGTGTGTTGGTGGGGCTCGCTGCGCGCCTGGTTTCGGCTGCCGACCGCCGAGGCTCCGATTCGGGGTCCCGGCTGACCCGTGCCGGGGCGTTCGAGGTGGCGCCGTTCGTCTGCTCGCGCGCGAACCTTTTCGCTCCTGTGAATCGGCTTGTCGGAGCGGTCGCTTGGGGGTAATCGTTGGCCGTGGCGAGGCGGCAACCAGAGCCCGGTGAGCGGTGCCGCGCGGCCAGCGAGCGCTCCGGCGCTGCGATCTGCGAGATCCCCACGATTCCTCGGCATGCTGCTCCGCAGGATGCTCCCGCTGCGGATGATGTTCCACGGATGAAGCACGTTGCGCTGCGCTCTAGCCCGCGGTCGGCCCCGAACGGTGGCGGCTCGCCGCGCCGTTCGTTCCGGTGGCAGCGCTTGGCGTGGCTCCTGGTGCTGGCACTGTCGTGGAGCCCAGAGGCGCGCGCCGAGCGCGTGAAGCTCCTGACCTTCGAGGGCGACCGCGCCACCCCGATCCGCTGGCGCGTAGCGCAGGTGCTGCGGCGAGCGGGGCACACGGTGCTCAGCGTTCCGCCGCCGAGCAATCCGGAGTCGAGCGCCGAGCTCAAGGCGTACGCCGCCGAGCAGCGCGTGGACGTCTTCATCTCGGCCGTCGCGCGCGAGGGAAATGACGGCTGGGAGCTGGCGCTGCGCCTGCAGGACGCGGAGGGCAAGGCGCTCGGGCGCCCGGTGACGTTCCGGGCCAACACCCTGGGCGCCCTGGTCAAGGATCTCAAAGGCAACGGCCAGGTGCGGCTGGACCGGGCCATGCGTGGCGCGCCGCCCAGCCGGGCGGCCCGGTCCGTCGTGGCGTCCACCGAGGTGAGCCTGGAGGACGCGGAGCAGAGCTGGGATGCCGATGGCGACGCAGCGCCGCGCGCTGCGCCCGCGAAGGCGAAACCACGCAAGGGGAAGCCCAAGGCGGAGCAGGCCAGCGCGGAGCAGCCCGAGCCGGAGCCCGACTCCAAGGAGGGGGTGGCCGATCGCGGCCGCGCCGCCTACCTGCGCCTTGCCATGGGGGGGGCAGCCGTCGCTCCCCCTCCCACCGCCAAACGCGGGGCGGCCCCGAAGCGGGAGGCGAAACGAGCGCCCGAGAAGCGTGCACCGGAGAAGCGCAAGACGGCGAAGCGCGCGCCGGTGGCCCCGGCAGCGGCTCCTGCGGAGATCGATCTGGACGCCGCCACGAGCGACGCGCTCGAAGAAGGCCCGTCGCCGTCTCCCCCGCCCGAAACGGTACTCGCCGAGACGGCGCCCTCCGAGACGGCGCCCTCCGAGACGGTACTCGACGCCGATGCCGATCTCGAGCCCACGCAGGTCGCCGCCGCGGACGCCCCCGTGGAGGAGCCCGAGGAGCGCAGTCCCTCGCGCGAGGAGGAAGAGGCCGCTTCGGCCGCGGCGGTGGTCGCGTCCGTCGATTCGTCGCTGGATGCGGCCGGACAGGGGCCGTCCGACGATGGCGTCGACGGCTCGGACAGCCGGAACCTGGAAACGGCGCCGATCGTCATCGCGGCGGTCCAGGCCGGCCTGCTGCGCCGGGAGCTGTCCTATGTCGATGACCTGTACGGTCGCCTGCGCGCGCCCACGACCAATGGCTGGGTGTACCGCGCCGACGCTGCCTTTTTCCCGTTTGCCAAGCCGCTGAAGGCGCGCCTATCGCTGGTGGGCAGCTACGAGGGGGCCTTTGCCGGGACGGTGGTCGATGACCGTTCCGAGCAGACCTACGACGTGACGTTCTCCGAGTTTGCTGGAGGCCTACGTTATCGTCACCCGCTCGGCAACCACGAGCTCGGTGTGCGTGCGAGCGTGGGCTACATGTCTTCAGGCCTGGATGACCCGCAGGGGCTCTCCGGGGTGCCCGAGTTCAGCTACACGTACCTGACTCCCTCGGTCGACGCCCGCCTGCGCTTCGGCGACATCTCGCTCCTGGCGGAGCTCGGCTATCGACATTCCGTCGGGGATTTCGGGGAAGCCGGCAAGGCACCGTGGTTTCCGCGCATGGAGGGCTACGGCTTCGACAGCAAACTCGGCTTCGAGTATCGCTTCTCGAAGCAGGCGGCGTTCGTGCTGTCGGGGGCGCTGCGGCGTTTCGTCCTGGAGATGAACTCCGTGCCGGAGGACGCTGAGAGCGGAGGCGCGGAGGTGGCCGCGGGCGCCGTCGACCAGTATCTCTCGGGCTACGCCGGGCTGCAGCTGACCTTGTAAGCGGCGAGCACACAGCTCGCACGGGCGCCCCGATGGGAGGCGAAACCCACTGGCAACGCGCTGGCCAGCCACGAGCGCTCGCTGGCCCCGGCCGCTCGCTGCGTCGTCTCGGCGGGTCCGCGCTGGGTCGCCGCCGAGTGGGTGGCTTGCTACGGCTGTCGGACCAAGCTAGAAATCTCCTGGATGCCCGATTCCCCGCGAGCCGTCCGACCCTGGCTCTCCTACAAGGAGCGGGTGTCGCGGCTAGCGCAGCGGCTGGTGGAGGCGCAGCGACCCATCCGCGTGCTCAACGCGATCAAGTGGGACCCGAGCGTGTTCGAGGCCTGTCGTGATTCGGGCTGGCGCCGGCTGCCGGCCGTCTCCGCGGAGGACTACGCGCGCATCGGTCTCGGCTTCGACCCGGATACCAAGCGCGCGGAGTTCGCCTCCATCATTTCAGACGTGGCGACCGATCTGGGCCACGACGGCGTCGGAGACATCCTGCGGCACACCGCCGAGCAATACGTGGACGTCGTGGGCATGCTGCAGGCTCGCGGCACGCCCCGCTTCTATGAGCTGAGCCGCAAGCTGTACGGCTCTCCCAAGGATACGTTCTTTTCCGGCGACACGCGGGTGAGGGACGTGTCGCAGCAGATGTACGACATCCTGACCGGGCTCGACGACAAGATCCTGGGCGCCGAGTCACCCAGGGACATCACCGCGGAGCGCGCGGTCGAGGTGCTCAACGCACGGCTCTCCGAATATTTCGGCGAGCGCACCGTGCGCGTGATGCTGGACGATGGCATCGTGGCGGACGCGGCGGCCGGCAGCGACTACATCAAAGTGCGGCGCGGCGCGCTGTTCAGCGAGCGAGACCTGAAGCTGCTCGAGGTGCACGAGGGCTGGGTCCATGTAGCTACCAGCATGAATGGGCAGGCGCAGCCGGTGGCACGCTGGCTCAGCATCGGTCCGCCCCGCGTCGCATCGACGCAGGAGGGCCTGGCCGCGTTGCTCGAGGTGTTGACGCTGACCAGCCACCCGCTGCGCGCGCGGCGCCTGAATGATCGCGTGCTCGCCGTCGACAAGGCGGAGGATGGCGCCAACTTCCTCGAGGTCTTCGAATGGTTTCGGACCGAGGGCTACGACGAGGAAACTTGCTTCTGGAATACGCAACGCGTCTTTCGCGGCGGGGTGACCACGGGCGGGGCGCCTTTCACGAAAGATATCGTGTACACGCACGGTATCGTTTCGACGCTCAATTTTCTGGTTTCCGCCATCGCGCTCGGGCGAGCGGACCTGATCCGTTGGCTCTACGTCGGCAAGGTCGCGCTCGAAGACTTGCGGGTGATCGCCGAGCACGCTCACGAGGGGCTGGTGCGCCCGCCCCGCTACGTGCCGCCGATGTTCCGAGATCTGAACGGCCTTTCGATCTGGCTCGGGATCAGCTCTTTCTGGGGTAAGCTCAAGAACGAAGCGGTGCAGGAACACTTTCGCAAGCTGCTGCGCAGCTGAGGTCTGGGGCGCGGTCGTTTCCGCCCGCCGCAGCCGTGAAACTCGCTTGTCCGCCTTGCCTCCGCAACGAGTGAACCGGTAAACGAGCAACCGAGATGGACAGGATCCAGTTACGGACCACGCTGGACGGCTACTACCGGGAAGTAGAGTCGCTGATTCTCGACAAGCAACACCCGGTGACGGGTCTGTTGCCCGCCAGCACCGCGGTCACCATTCACGGCAACTACCGCGACGCCTGGGTTCGCGACAATGTGTACAGCATCCTTGCCGTCTGGGGTCTATCGCTCGCCTACCGCGCGCTCGACGATGACGGCGGCCGCGGCTACGAGCTCGAGCACCGCACCGTCCACCTGATGCGCGGCCTGTTGCGCTCGATGATGGCCCAGGCCAGCAAGGTCGAGGCCTTCAAGTACAGCCGCGATCCCAAGGACGCCCTGCACGCCAAGTATGACACCGAGACGGGCGCCCCTGTCGTCAGTGACACGGGCTGGGGCCACCTCCAGATCGACGCGACCTCGCTGTATCTGCTCACGCTCGCCCAGATGATCACCTCGGGGTTATCGGTGATCTGGACTCGGGATGAGGTCAACTTCATCCAGAACCTCATCTACTACATCGAACGCGCCTACCGCACCCCGGACTATGGGATCTGGGAACGCGGCGACAAGCTCAACCGCGGCAGCGTGGAGATCAACGCCAGCTCGGTGGGCATGGCCAAGGCGGCGCTCGAAGCCCTGAGTGGCTTCAACCTGTTCGGCTCGCGCGGCGCGCAAGAGTCGGTCTTGCATGTCGTCCCCGACAACATCGCGCAAGCAAACGAGACCTTGTCCTCGATCCTGCCTCGCGAGTCCAACACCAAGGAGACGGACGCCGCGCTGCTCTCGATCATCGGCTATCCGGCGTTCGCCGTGCACGACCCTGCGCTGGTCGAACGGGTGAAGACGGAGGTCGTGAGCCACCTTTCCGGCCACTACGGGCTCAAGCGCTTTCTCCGGGATGGCCACCAGACCGTGCTCGAGGACGAGGGCCGGCTGCACTACGAGCAGGAAGAGCTGCAGCAGTTCGCCCACATCGAGTCCGAGTGGCCGCTCTTCTTCACGTACTTGCTGCTCGACAGTCAGATGCGCGGCGACACGAAGTCGGCGGCGGAGTACCAGCGGCTACTGAAACACGCGGCGCTCGAGCGGGACGGTTTCTGGCTCTTGCCCGAGCTGTACTACGTGCCGGAGGAGGCCATCTCCGCTGAAAAGGCCGAGCCGGGCTCACAAGCGCGCCTGCCCAACCAAAACGTTCCGCTGGTCTGGGCGCAGAGCTTGTGGCTGCTGGGCCGCATGTTGCAGGAGCGCGTGCTTCTGCCCAACGACATCGATCCACTGGGGCGGCGCCGGCACCGTGCGCCACCGCCGCCCGTGGTACAGCTGGTGTTCCTCGCGGAGGATGCTGCACTGCAAAGTGAGCTGGCCGAACACGGCGTGCTCACCGAGACGGCGGACGAGATTGCTCCGGTGGTCGTCTACTTGCCGCACGACATTGCGCTCGCGTACGGCGAAGTGGGGAGCAATGTTCGGTTGGGCCTGACCGGGCGTTCCGCGCGAGCCTTGAAGAGCTTGACCACCAGCCGGCTCTACAAGCTGCGGGGCCAGACGGGGGTGTGCCTGGCCTCGTTCTTCATGCAGCAGGAGTTCTTCCTCGCCTACGATCTGGACTTCTTGTTGCGCCGCTTCGAGAGCGAGCTGGCGTACCTGTACCGCAACTGGACGCTCTCGGGGCGCCCGACCGTAACGGTCTTGCTCACCCGAAATCTGCTCGATGCGGACCGCAGCTCCTTCTACGCACTGATGCAGCAGATCGCGAACGGTCGCGTCGGTGACGTGCCGGTCAAGCGGGGGCGGCTTGCCGAGCTGATGCCGACTGCGTATTTCGAACGCATCGACGACCTGCGCGCGCTCGAGATCTCCGATGCGCCGCTGGCCACCCGCATGCGGCGCACAGCCGTATTGTCAGAGCCCGGCACGCAACGACCGCTGGATCCCACCGCGGAGATCGCGATCGACACCACGGCGGACCCGGCACCGCTGACCATTCGCCTCGCCGAAACGGACAACCTCTACGAGCAAATCGAGCTCTTGGCGGCGCTGGCGCGCATCCAGTCACTTGATGCCGTGATCAGCATGCGGGGCAATACCGGGCCCGTGCGCGACCTGATCGAAGAGGTGTACGAGCAGGCGGGGCGCCGGCGGCTCTGGGCGATCATGCGCCGAGCGGCAGGCTTGCTCGGCAAGGTAGATGGGGACTTGAACCTGGCGGTGGGCGCGATCTTGGTGCGCCAAAAGAACATCCAGGTGGGGCGCGCGTACAGTGACGACTCGCTGATCTCCCTGCCCATTCCAGATCAGGATCTGCTCAGCAAGATCAATACCTTCTGTCGCGATGACGTGCGCGACCGGGTCCTCACTCAAGAGATTCTGCTTTACCTCGGGCTGCTGATCAAAGAGCGGCCGGAGCTCTTCGGCGAGCTGCTGACCTTGCGTGTGAGTCACTTCATCTTGCTGCTGTGCAGCCAGCTGGCGCGTGAGCGGGAGGTCAGTCCGGGCGAAGCGTACGACGCGCTCATGGCGCTGGCGCCGTCTTTGGTTCAGCAGCGGCTCCAGGGGGTGCTGGTCCAGTACCACGCCATCGAGGCCTTGCCGCAGCAGCTCGAACAGCTGCACGCACAAGCGGCGCGCGGCGCGCTCGACTGGAAGCAGGATCTGGGACTGGAGAAGCTGCGCATCCCTCGCGAGGGCTGGCTCGTCTGGCGCCAGCACCGGGGCATCATCGACCGCCGCCCCGCGCGTTTTTATGCCGACGTGTGGAACATTTTCCGGCATGCGCCGGCGCTCATCATCGGCGAGAAGCTGGAGCGCCGAAATCGCATGGACTCGAGCGTGGTGCTGAGCGACATGACGCCCGGCGAGAAGTCCTTTGCGCTCTGGCTCGAGCACCTGCTCAACAAGATTGCCGCGGCCGAGTATCGCCAGCTCAACATCGAATCGCTCAGCGTGCTGGCGAGCTTCTTTCGGCAGAACCCCAGCCTTCAGATCGAGGACGCCTGCGCCCTCGACGCGCTGATCGGTCACGCCGTGCGCCTGGCCTATCTGGAACAGCGCTCCGATCGCGAGGGCAGCTACAACGACTACAAGGCCGACGCCTGGACGGGCTTCTATGCCAGCTCGCCGGAGCGCACGAGCACCTTCCTGGTCACCGCGCTGCGCAGTCTGCTCACGTTCCAGGGAGGCTGAGCCCGCCCCCGCGGGTCGCTCTAGGCCTCCGGCGGCTCCGGCCTCGGTGTAGGAGGGCGCTTGGAGAGCCGTAGCCGTCCCACGGCGCGGCCCCGGACGAGCGAGACGACCTTGACGTCGTAGCCGCCGATGCGGACCTCGTCGCCCTTTTGAGGCATGCGGCCGAGCAGGCTGGTGACGTAGCCGCCGAGGGTGCTGCCGCTCGGATCGGTGACGGACAGGTCGAAGCGGTCGACGGCGGCCGGCAACGGCATGGAGCCATTGACGGCGAAGTCCCCCGACTCGAGTTCGACCACCGGGCTCTCTGCGTCGTCGAACTCGTCGGCGATCGGGCCCACGATCTCTTCGAGCGCGTCTTCGAGGAAGGCCAGACCGAGCGCGGCTCCGTATTCGTCGATCACCACGGCCACGTGGGAACGGGAGGCCTGGAGTTTGCCGATCAGCTCGCCGAGCGGGCAGGTGTCGGGCACCAGCATCGCCGGGCGGGCGAGCTTGCGCAGCTCCTCGTTGGTGGGGGTGCCGCCGCCCCGGGCGAAGATGTCGCGCGTGTGAACGAAGCCGACGATGCTGTCGAGCTCCACCTCGCACAGCGGGTAGCGCGAGTGACGGCTCTTGCGCATCAGATTCAGGTTGGCCTCTGCGCTGGATTTGAGCGACAAAAGCACGACGCCGATGCGCGGCACCACGATGTGGCGCACCTGCATGTCGACCGCTCGGAGCACGTTATCGACCAGTTCGCGGCCTTGCTCGGGAATGTGGCCCGCCTGGGTCGACAGATCGAGATAGCGCTGCAGCTCTCCGCGCGTGGGCACCACCTCGTGGGCGGGGCCCGGGGTGATGCCGACGACGCGCAGCATGCTATTGGACACGCCATTGACGAAGGCGATCAGCGGCCAGAACACCACGGTGAAGACGCGCAGCAGGAAGGCCACGGCCAGCGTCGTGGGTTCGGCGTGGCGCAGCGCCCACATCTTGGGCGCCTGCTCGCCCAGGGTCATGTGGAAGACGGTGATCGTGGCAAACGCGATCGCCAGCGAGGCCCAGCGTACGCCCGAGGAGCCGGGCGTGACGACCACGCCAAACCACGCCAGGACGTCCGTGACCACCGTGGCCACTGCCGGCTCTCCGAGGGCACCGAGCACCAGGCTCGACATGGTGATGCCGAGCTGGCACGCCGACAGGTATTGATCCGGGCGGTCGAGGACGTGCCGCGCCATGCGGGCCGCAAAGCGGCCTTGCTCCTCGAGTTCCACGATGCGCGCGCGTCGCACCGTGACCACGGCAAACTCGGCCGCCACGAAAAACGCGTTGATGAGCACGAGCAGCAGGGTCGCGCCCAGCCGCCACGCAACGCCCACCAAGTCGATCGCGGGAGACTCCGCCATTGGCGCCGTCGTAGCCTACTCGCCGCATCGCAGGCGAGGACCTGTGAGCCTTAGTTAAGACGGCTCGCGGGCGCTGGGGTGACCGGAAAGCTCGCGACCGAGGCTCCCGGACCCCGTGAGGCGGCCCCGCTGACGCAGCGCAGCTTGGCCCGCTCTGGGGCGTGCGCGGCATTTTCCTGCCCTGGAAGGGGACGAAGTGAAGGCCCCGATGGGTGCGTCACCGTCCAGAAACAATTCAGACGTTGGTTAGATACGTATACCGCCCGAAGTCAGCACTTAGACATTGTTCCGAAAAATCGGTCCACAATCCGGCTGTCCGTTCTCGGAATACATCATCAAGGAGTTTTGGGCATGAAGAGGCTTTGGGTCGCCCTTGCGGCGTTCATAGTCAGTGGTTTTGTGGTCGCTGGCACACCGTCACTGGTGCACGCCGAGGGTGAGCCAGCAGCAGCGGCGCCCGCGGCAGCAGCGGCGCCCGCCGAGGCGGCACCTGCAGCAGCGGCACCCGCCGCAGCGGCACCGGCGGCCAGCGTTCCTGACCTGGAGAAGCGGATCGCCGATCTCGAGGCGTACGTGAACAACGGGGCGCGGGCAGACGAGGCAACGTCGAAGGTGGCGGGCGCGGGCCCGGGCCACAACGGGTTCATGATGGTGTGCGCGGCGCTGGTGCTGTTCATGACCTTGCCGGGCCTGGCGCTGTTCTACGGCGGCCTGGTTCGGTCGAAGAACGTGCTCTCGATCATGGCCCAGTGCATGGGCATCGCGGGCGTCGTCACCATCCTGTGGTGGGCCTTCGGCTACAGCATCACCTTCAGCCCCGGCGGGCCGTTCCTGGGTGGCTTCGATAACTTGTTCCTGTCCGGCGTGAGCAGCATGCCGAACACGACCTACTCCGTGTGGGTCGGACAGAACACGTTCTCGATGTACCAGCTGATGTTCGCCATCATCACGCCCGCGCTGATCGTCGGCGCCATCGCCGAACGCATCCAGTTCAAGGCGTTGCTCCTGTTCGTCGTCGGCTGGATGCTCGTCGTCTACTTCCCGCTCGCGCACATGGTCTGGGCCGGGGACGGCTTCATGAACGGCGTCTGGAACGCCAACGCCGGCATCAAGGCGATCGACTTCGCGGGCGGCACCGTGGTGCACATGTCTTCGGGCTGGTCGGCACTCGTGCTGGCTCTGATCGTCGGCAAGCGCAAGGGCTTCGGCACCGAGCACTTCGCTCCGCACAGCCTGGTGCTCACCATGGTCGGCACGGGCATGCTGTGGGTCGGTTGGTACGGCTTCAACGCCGGCAGCGCAGTGGCGGCCGACGGGATTGCGGCGCAGGCCTTCATGACCACGACTCTGGCCGCCGCCATCGCGGGCCTCAGCTGGGCCGCGGTCGAGTGGATCGTGCGCGACAAGCCCACCGTGCTCGGCTTCTGTTCGGGCATCGTCGGCGGTCTCGTGGTGATCACGCCGGCGGCGGGCTTCGTGACGGCCAACGGCGCGGTGTTGATCGGCGTGCTGGCGGGCGTGGTGCCCTTCTACGCTTGCTCGACGTTGAAGAATGCGCTCGGCTACGACGACGCTCTGGACACCTTTGGCGTCCACGCGGTCGGCGGCACGCTCGGTGCTTTCGTGACCGGGCTGCTGGCCACTCCGGATGCAAACCCCAACCTGCTCCTCAATCTGAAGGACGTGGTCGGGAACACGCTGTGGCTGGAGCAGCTCAAGGCCATGGGGCTGACGCTGGTGCTCTCCATCGTGGGTACGACGATCCTGGGCTACGCGCTCAAGGTCACCATCGGCCTGCGGCCCTCGGCCGAGAGCGAGGAAGCCGGCCTCGACGTGAGCGATCACGGCGAGCGCGGCTACCACCTCACCGAGGTGTAACGCCCAACCCCAGCGTGGGCGGGGCGCGAGTGGCGCGGGGCAGGGGCCCCCCGCCGCAGCGTTTTTGTGGTCCTGTTTTTGGGGGTGCGGCTATCGGCCCCGTTGCCGAAGGAGCAGGCTGCGTTATAGGGGAGGCATGTCGATTTGGAATCGCGCGGCGGCGCTGCGCCTGTGGCTCGCTTCTCTGGGGATATTCTGTTTCACGGCTCTGGGTTGTGGCTACAACGAGGTCATTGCACGGGACGAGGCCGTCAAAGGAGCCTGGGCCGAGGTGGAAAACCAGTATCAGCGCCGGGCGGACCTGGTGCCGAATCTGGTCGGGGTCGTGAAGGGGGCTGCCGCCTTCGAGAAGGAGACGCTCGACGCAGTGGTGAGCGCCCGTTCGAAGGTCGGCTCGCTCCAGGTGGATTCGTCCACGATCGATGATCCCGAGAAGCTGAAGGCGTTCGAGCAGGCGCAGGGCCAGCTATCGTCGTCGCTATCCCGGCTGCTGGTCGTCTCGGAAAACTACCCCGACCTGAAGGCCGTGGCCGCCTTCAAGGACCTGCAAGCGCAGCTCGAGGGCACGGAGAACCGCATCACGGTGGCCCGCCGCCGGTTCATCGAGTCCGTCCAGGCGTACAATCAGACGGTCCTGTCGTTTCCGACCAGCATCGGAGCAGGCATGCGCGGCAAAGCCGTACGGCCCACCTTCACGGCGATCACCCCCGGCGCAGACAAGGCGCCCGAGGTGAAATTCTGATTGGGTTCTCGGGGTGGGCGCCGCGCAGTGGCCTTCTGGTGCTGCGTGGCGTAGTCACTGCGCTTTTGGCTCTACTGGGCGCTCTGCCGGGCAGCGCGCAGGCGCGGGACATCCCTGCGTTTCGAGCGATGGTCACCGACCAGGCGGGGGTCCTTTCGCCCGAGCTGCGCTCGCGCCTCGAGGCGCAGCTCTTGGCCTACCAGCGGCAAACCGGCCACCAGCTGGCGCTGCTCACCGTGCCCTCGCTGGAAGGGGACGCGATCGAAGAGTTTTCGATCCGGGTGATGGAGGCGTGGAAACTCGGTGACGAGGCACGGGACGACGGTGTGCTGCTGCTCGTGGCCATGGCCGACCGCAGGATGCGGATCGAGGTCAACTATGGCCTCGAAGGCGAGCTGACCGACGCGGCCAGCTCGCGCATCATCCGCGACGTCATCACCCCGGCGTTCAAACGCGGAGATCCCGAGGCGGGCATCGTCGCGGGGTTATCGGCCATCATGGCCGCCACCGGCGGCGAGGGCATTCCGCTACCGGAGCGGCCCGTGCAGCGGACTCAGCGCCGCAGCGTCGGCTTTCCGCCCTTTCTATTGCTGGCGCTGTTCGTGCTTCCGTTCCTGTTCGGTGGGCGCGGAGGGCCAGGTGGACGCAGACGCTCGTCGTGGGGCGCGGCACCGTTTATCCTGGGCGGCGGCTTTGGCGGCGGCCGTGGCGGTTTTGGTGGCGGTGGCTTCAGCGGCGGTGGCTTTGGCGGTGGCGGCGGTGGGGGAGGCTTCAGCGGCGGTGGCGGTGGTAGCGGCGGTGGCGGCGGCGCCTCGGGGAGCTGGTGAGGGCGATGGGGCTGTTTGCAAGTGAGGTTGAACGCCAGCGCGTGGCCGAACGTGTGACTCTGGCCGAGCGGCGCACGGCGGGAGAAATCGTCGTCGTCGTGGCGCGGCGCAGTGGGGACTATGCGGTGGAACGCGCTGCGTTCAGCGGCGGGCTCACCCTGCTCGCGGTGCTGGCCGGCTATTTCTGGCTGCCGATGGTGCCGGAGCTGTGGCTACTCTGCGCGCAGGCGCCGGTCGGGTTCCTTGCCTGGTGGTTCAGCGGCCTGTCGCCGGTGCTGCGCCTGCTCGTCCCGCGAGCGGCCCAGCACGGAGCGGTGCGGGCACGAGCGGAGCAGCTGTTTGTCGAGCGGGGCGTCACCGAGACCCGCGGGCGCAGCGGCGTGCTCCTGTATCTCTCGGAGGGCGAACATCGCGTGGAGCTCCTGGCGGATCGCGGTATCCACGAGCGCGTGGGGGCCGAGGGCTGGCAGCGGGTCGTCGACCAGGTGGTGGGGATGATCCGGCAGGGTCACGCCGCGGACGGCATCGCCGCGGCGGTGGACTCGATCGGGGAGAGCCTGGCTCAGCACTTTCCGCGCGAGGCGGACGACGTCAACGAGCTGCCGGACGCGGTCACTCGGCTCTGAGCGGGCGCGGCGGGTCCGAGCACATTTCGCCGTACACGCGGCGCACGGCCTCCGCCGAGCTCGAGATGTCGCCGCCCGTGGTGTCCGCGTTGACCACGGAAAAGCGCAGCGCGGGCACGCCGCGCCACAGCGTGGGCGTCGTGTAGCAGGTCCCCTCGCACTGGATGCGAAAGGCGAACTCGCGCGTCCAGTCGTGCGGAGGGACGCCGGCGGGCGGCTCGGCTGCCAGGACGACCTGGTTGAAGACGACGTCGTTCAGGATGCGCAGACCCGGGGTGGCTCCCAGCTCGCCGGCAAGCTGCCGGGCGTGCTCCGCGCAGCGGGCGACCAACGCCGCCACGCCGCTCCGACCGAGCCCACGCAGCGCGGCCCAGAGCGCAAAGCCGCGGGCCCGCCGCGATAGCTCCGGAGAAAAGGAACCCGGGTTAGGCAGCGAGAGGCCGCTGCCGCTCGACAGGTACGCGCCCGCAATGGCGAGCGCCCGCCGCTGAGCCTGTGGGTGCCGCGTGAGCGCCAGACCCGAGTCGTACGGGACGTTGAGCGTCTTGTGCGCGTCCGTGGCCCAGGAGTCCGCGAGCTCTGCTCCCCGGGCGAGCGCGGCCGTGGCCGGTGAGGCCCGCGCCCAGAGCCCGAACGCGCCATCCACATGCAGCCAGGCGAGCTCGGAGCCGAAGCGGGCTCGATGGTCGTTCACGACCTCGTGGATGCGTTCGAGCGGGTCGAACGCGCCGCTGTCCACGTTGCCGGCCTGCGCGCAGACGATCACGGGACCCGTCCAGCCCTCGAGCTCGCTCTGCAATGCTTCGGCCCGCATGCGCCCCTGACCGTCCGCATCCACGATCGAGAGCGCGCGCTTGCCGAAGCCGAGCAGGCGCAGCGCACGATCGATGCTGGAATGCCGCTCTCGCCCGACGAACACGCGTACCCGCGGCGCCTCGAACAGGCCGTCCTGCTCCACGTCCCAACCGGCAGCGGCCAGCACCTGGCTGCGCGCGGCTGCCAGCGTGGTGAAATTGGCCATGCTCGCGCCGGTCACCAGCGCGCCGCGCGCCTGTTCGGGTAGCCCGAGTAGCTCCACCACCCAGCGCAGCGCTACCAGCTCGAACGCCGCTGCAGCGGGTGCTCCCGTGGCGGGGCCCGCATTCTGATCCCAAGCGCTGGTCAGCCAGTCCGCGGCCAGCGCCGCCGGCAGTGTTCCTCCCGTGACCCAGCCAAAGAACCTCGGGCCCGACATCGCGGTCAGACCGGGCGTGGCCAGGCGTACCAGCTCTTCCAGCACGAGCGAGGGCGCCGTGCCCTCCGCCGGCATGCCGCCGAGCGCCGTGAGCTGATCGTACACCGTCTCCGTGGAGGCCGCCGCCGCCACGGCGCGCGTGCCGAGGGAACGACGATAGTTGAGGGCATGCTCGAGCGCCCGCGCGAGCAGCGCCTGTTGGTCCGTCGGGTCCCCCATGTAGTTCCGATTTCTCCTATGGGGGTCATGCTGCCTCGGCGCCGCGATGGCAAGCCGCTCGGCTGCCCCGCGCCCCCGGTGTCCGGAGAAGAATCGGTGGACGGTAGCTTCGGACGGCGTTAGCTGTGGCGTCGTGCAGGGCAGCGACGCTTGGGCCATGAGTCCCGACGACTTGCGAGCCGCCGGCGTGAGTGCCTCGCCTGCGGGCGTTTTTGCGGCGCTGCAACGGCCCTGGCGCTGGACGCAGGAGCGCCCGAACCTGCCCGGTCGGGTCTGGGCGGAGCTCAGCGCGCTCGGTACGGCTTTGCCCCAGATCGAGCAGGAGCAGCCGTCGGGGGATGGCTCGACGAAGTTGCGACTGCGGTTTCCGCCCAGCGTTTACGCAAGGCGTTCGTTGCGCCGGGCGGGCGCCGCGCCGCCGCTCGACCCGGTGGAGGATCGCGTGGAGGCAATGCACATGCCGCGCGCGGTGGGGACGGGGCGGGTGACGCTATGCGTATCCTGCCAGGTCGGTTGCGCCCTGGGCTGCAGCTTCTGCGCGACGGCCGCGCTCGGCTTGCGGCGCCAGTTGTCCGCCGGGGAGATCGTGGCGCAGGTGCTCGTCGCGATGCGCGCGCTCGGCCCCCGCCATCCCGGTGAACTGACGCTGGTGTTCATGGGCATGGGCGAGCCGCTGCACAATCTCACCCAGGTGGCGCGGGCGATCCGCATTCTCGCACTGCCTCCCGGCCTGGGATTGCCGCTGCGGCGCATCACCGTCTCCACGGCGGGGCTGGTGCCGCAGATCGACGAGCTGAGCCGGCTCGTCGAGCGGCCCCTGCTCGCGGTCAGCCTCAATGCGACGACCGACGAGCTGCGCAGCCGGCTCATGCCGATCAACCGGCGTTATCCGCTCGGCGAGCTGCGCGCGGCGCTGCAGCGTTACCCGTGTCGCGCCCGAGAGCGCATCACGATCGAGTACGTGCTGCTCGCGGGAGTCAACGACAGCGCCGAAGACGCGCAGCGTCTGGCTGACTTTTGCGCCGGCTTTCCCCACCAGATCAACCTGATCCCGTTCAATGTGCATGCCCACGCGCCGTTTGCGGCGCCGAGTGAGCCAGCCATCGATGCCTTTGCGCGCGCGCTCTTGGCGCGGCGTCCCTGCGTGCTCAGCGTGCGCCGCTCGCGCGGGCAGGACGTGATGGGGGCCTGTGGGCAGCTCGTCGCCGCAACGGCCCTCAGTTCCAGTGAGCGGGCGTTCGCGGGGCCGCCCCCACTTTAGTCGAAGCACGGCCGTGCAGGTGGGCGATGAGCCAGCTCAGTCGACGGCAGGGATCCAGCTCTTGTAGCAACTCTTGTCGAAAGTCGGGGTCTTCAATCAACGCGCCCGCGACGATGTCGGCGCTCTGTCCCAGATCCGCGCGCAGCCGCAGCTCCAGGTTCTGGACCGGGCCTGACAACTGCGGGGCCAGGCGCCGCAGTTGCTTGATGAGCTCGGTCCGCAACGCCTCGCCGACGGGCGCGGCTGCCGGCAAGCTCACCAGCTCTTCGGCGCGCGCCACACGGTAGGGCTCGGAGCGCAGCTCTTCCACCAAGCGCACGCGAGCCAGGCCGCGCACCACGATGTTGTAGCAACCGTCTGGCAGCTCCGAGTACTCGCGAATCTCGCCCACACCACAGGTCGGCAGCACCGCAGGGGCGCCGTAGTAGTCGGCATCGAAACCGGGTGCGAGCCGGGGCACCGCCAGCGGTAGGTTCTGTGCGATCACGTCGCGGACCAGGCGCCGGTAGCGCGGTTCAAAGACGTGCAGCGCCAGCAACTGCGCCGGAAATAACACCACGTTGGGCAGTGGAAACAGCCCCACTCGAGACAGATCCCCGACCCGAGGCAGGTCGTCATTCGCCCGGCTCGCGCCCTCTCGGCTCATCGCCGCAGTATAGCCACGAGGGGGCGGAGAGGGGCTCGCCTGACGGCGAGCGCAGGCCTATTTCGGCCGCTTGTCCTAGGCCTCTACGAGCTGCGGGCAACGGGCTACGGGAGTGAGCGATTCCCTCACCGAAACTCCGAAGGCTGAAGCCCGAAGCCTGAAGCCCGAATCAGTAGCGGCGGTGCGGCGGCATTGCCAGCCAACGCTTCATCATCCCCGCAGCCCGATCCTCCAGCGCCCGCTCGGTGGGCAGCCTGCGCTCGGCCGCGCTCAGGCCCAGCTCCACATACAAGAGCTCATCGTCGAAGCCGATGGCCGCCGCATCGCTGCGCGAGGCAGCGTAGTACAGGCGATCGAGACGGGCCCAGTGGATGGCCGATAGGCACATCGGGCACGGCTCGCAGCTCGAATAGATCTCGCAGCCCGCCAGCGAAAAATCGCCGACGAGCTGGCAAGCCGCCCGGATCGCAACGACCTCCGCATGTGCGGTCGGATCGTGGGAGCTGGTGACCCGATTCGAGCCCTCGGCCAGCACGCTGTCGCCCCGCACGATCAGTGCGCCAAACGGCCCGCCGAGCCCCTGCAGCATGCCCTGTTCCGCCACCTCGATGGCGCGCTCCAGATGACGCTGCTGCACGGGGAAACTACAGCACGTTCTTCAGCCGAAGTGCAATCTTCTCGGTCATGGCCTGCCATGACGGGGGTATCCTCGTGCCATGAACGCCGAGCTCCGAGCGGAGGAGAGTCTGAAGTTCTCGCCCACGCCGGCGCATGGCGAGGTCTCCGCCCTGTGGTCCTGTCCGGTCGAGCCCCGCCGTGTGCTGTGCCTGGGGCACGGTGCGGGCAGTACGTTGCAGCATCGCCTCATGCAACAGCTGAGCCTGGCGCTGAACGAGCGGGGCGTCGCCACCTTGCGCTTCAACTACCCGTACTCCGAGCGGGGGCGCGGCATGGATTCGGAGCCGACGCGCCTGGCCACCGTGCGGGCGGCCGCGGCCCTGGCCGCAGAGCGTGCCCGGGGCCTGCCGCTGTTTGCGGGCGGCCATTCGATGAGCGGCCGCATGTTCTCGCTGGCCTCCTCCCGCGAGCCCCTGCCGGGCGTACGCGGCCTGGTCTGTTTCGCCTTTCCTCTACACTCCGGCGCGCCCGATACGGCGCGCGCCGTGCACCTCGCGCGGGTCCAGGTGCCGCTCTTGTTCGTGTCGGGCACGCGCGACAAGATGGCGGAGTTGGAGCTTCTGAAAGGGGTCGTGGCCGGGCTGCCGTCCGCAGAGTTGCACCTGCTCGATGGCGCCGATCACGGCTTTGCCGCCTCCCGGCGCCGCCAGAGCAGCGAGCCCGTGCCGACGGAGGCGGCGCGCGTGACGGAGGAGTGGATGGCGCGAGTGGGGCTGGGGCCCCACGGGGGCAATAGGATCGGCTGAGGCCCGCCGAGGCTGCGCGGCCCGTTACGGGGCGTGGCGGAACTCGATCGGGGGCGCTCCGCTCACCTGGATCGCCTGCCAGCCGGGCTTCGGCTCCGGCACGACGATCGACGAGGCGTCCAGGTCGGAGATGCGCGTCCGGTACACCTGGACGCTGTCGACGGCCACCCCCGCTGCGTCCAGAGCCAGCGCGGTCTCCGCTTCGCCGATCGCCGGCGCGGGCCCATCGATCGGGATGCCCCAGCGCGGCCCGCGCGTGGCGTCGACCAAGAGCACGCGCCACGAGCTCAGCTGGTCCAGGCTGACCAGCTCCGAGGCCTGCACCTGGTTCACGGCGAGCACGGTGTCGAGGATCCCGTCGTACGTGTAGGCGCTGAGCCACTGGTTGCGGCAGTAGCCCATCAGATCGCTCGCTTCGGGTGAGACCAGGTCATCGCCGAGGGCGTTGTAGCCGAAGTCGCCGATGCTGCCGTCCGCCTGGGGGAAGTTCGGGTCGACCCCCGAGATCGTCCCGCCCTGCACGCACGGGGCATGCCCGCGGCCGTGGTTGTGGGCCACCTCATGCAACATCGTAAACGCGGAGGTTTCGTCCGCGTACGCCAGACCGATGGCGGCGCGCGTCGCCGCATTCAAGCGCCCGTTGGGCACATAGCCCACGCCCGCGGTGCAGCCGCTGCCGCAGAACTCGCGCAGCGTGTTGGAGGGCTTGATCATGCCGTAGTAGTAGATGTCCGCGGCCGGGGCTTCGCGTTGGCGCAAGGCACGCACGGTATCCAGGTTCGCGTTCCAGTCCTCCGCGTCGGCGATGTCCACGGGGTTACCGATCGCGAGCTCGATGGACGAGATCGGGTAGGTATCGAGGAACGCGGCTCGATACAGCGAGAGCGCCTGCTCGGACGTGTCGGGCAAGAGGCCGTTGGAACGCAGCGGGATGATGCGGATCTTCAGGCCCCCGGTGTCGACGGCGCCCAGTGCCAGGCCATCGGTGGCCGGGACGCGCGGTCGCTGCGCAGCGCCGACGCCCGTGCCGCACTCGACCAGTTCAGCGGCAAATCGCGTACTGTCGGTGATGAGCTCGGGCGGCACCTTGAACTCGAAGCTGCTCGCGCGGTTGTCCTCCTGGGAGGCGGCGGCCAGCGAGAGCGTCGACTCCGAGTACCGGGTGGTGATCGTTTCACCATTTTCGAGGTACAGGCGCGCCGAGAGCTCCCGCTCCACCCAGTCGGCGGCTGGCGTGGCGAACACCCGCACCAGGGTGGGCCGCTTGGCGACGAGCCGGGTCTCGGGATTGGCGACGCTCTGCCCGTCCTCCACGAGGCTCACCTTGATGGTCTGGTAGGCGGCGACCTCGCTGATGCTCACGCTCTGGGCGAGGCCCTGGCAGCCATCCTCACCGAAGGCGCCGCTCTGGCAGGTGCCCGTGCTGCAGCCCTGGCCCAGGCCGCACACTACGTCGCAGCCGCCGCAATGCGCGTTGTCCGTCTGCGTGTCGCTGCACTTGCCGTCGCACAACGTCTGCCCGCTCGGGCAGGCGCAGGTCCCGATCTCGCACACCTGGCCGCCGCTGCAGGCGTTGCCGCAGCCGCCGCAGTGCTCCAGGCTGCTCGTCGTATCGACGCAGCGATCGCCGCACAGCTGGGTGCCGGCCGGACACGCGCACGTGCTCTGGCCGCAGACTTGCCCGCCGACGCAGGCGTTGCCACAGCTGCCGCAGTGGAGGGCGTCACTGCTCGTGTCGACGCAGGTGTCGCCGCAGAGCTCGGTGCCCGCGGGACACTGACAGCTGCCGTCGATACAGCTCTGCGTGTCGAAACAGCTCGTCCCGCAGGCGCCGCAGTGCTCTTTGTCGCTGCTCGTGTCGACGCAAGCGTCAGCGCAGACGCTCAGCGTTCCCGGGCACTCGCAGGCGCCGCTTTGGCACTCGGCGTCCGTGGGGCAGGCCTGCGCGCAGCCGCCGCAGTGCTCCCGATTTTTGCCCGGGTCGACGCAGTCGCTGCCACAGAGCAGGAGGGCGGCAGAACAGCCGTCCACGGCCGGCTTGCAGCGGCCGCGATCACAGATCGCGTCGGCTCCGCAGTCATTGTCGCAACTGCCGCAGTGGTCGGCGCTGGAGGCGAGCTGCACGCAGCTGTCACCGCAGGCGACGGTATCGTCGACGCAGGCAACCCCGTTGATGGTGGTGAGCGCCACCTCGGGCTTTTCGGCGGCCTTGCCGCAGCCGAGGCCGATGACGCTGCCGGCCAGCACCGCGGCAACCCACCAGGGAGTGTTGCCGCCCCGTGTCGCGCATCCGCGCAGGGGCTCGACCAGTCTGGAAAAGAATCGAAGGGCGGAAGGGGCGGGGGTGTTTCCAGCTCTGGGTCCCATGCTCGTCTCTCTGGCCGCAGCCTCGTCTGGCCACTCGGGTGGCGTCAGACCGAAGCCTGCATCATACGCGGCTCGAGAGTCGAGTCCACCCCGGGCGCACCCCAGCCAGGCAGCGCCGCTCGAAAGCTGCACTCTCTGTGAAAATCAAAATCAGAGATGGAAAGCAGGCGTTATATGAGAACAGCCTTCAGGCGGAGTAGGCGACGGGGGCGAGGCTACGGTCGAGCGTGCGCACGACCCATTTCGACGCGAGCCGCAGGGCGAGCAGGTTGACCGTGGGAGGCACGACCACGCACAGGCAGCCGGTACTGAGACCTTTCAGGAACAAGCAGTACTCGTCGAACTCGAGCCAGGCGTATTCGGTGGGGCCATTCTCCGAGACGACCTCCCACAAGCGCACGATGCGCTCTCCCGACTCCATCAACGTGACGTCATCGAAGACCGGTGGCATGTCGCGCGCCGTGGGCTCGCCCAAGGCGTTGATCACGAAGCTGCCGTAGACGCCTTCGATGTCTCGTAACGAATGCAAAGTGCGTATGGTGTCCATGGGGCGTTGCCTGACTCGGGGTTAGCGAGAGCGCGAGGACGGCGGGACGCCGGCGGTTGCAGTTTCTGCGTTCGAGTCGGGCGCGATCAGGCTGCCGAGCAGATGACCGTCGGGATGGCGCTGAATGGACAGCTCCGTGTCGGCGCTGCGCACCCGCAGTGCGCGCGCCTCGCCGGAACCCATGGCTTGCCCGATCAGCTCGCTCAGCCGGGAGACGTAGGCGACGCGGATGGCCAGGCCCTCCGGATCGGAGCCATGTCCATCGACCAAGTCTCCGAGTGGGTTCACCAGCGCGCTGGCGATGCCGCGCCCCTCGCTGAACCTGTTCGTGCGTCGCGGCGCGGGAGCGGCAGCGATGCCGGGGGTTGCGGCGGCGCGCAGATCGCGAGCCGAGTCCCCGGGGCGCCGGCGAATCCCCGTGGCGCTGGTCGGCTGGCGCTCGAAAGCGTTCGGCCCCTCCGGGTCTTGCTGCGCGCTGGCGAGCAGCAGGTCGAGCGCGCTCGACACCGTCGCGCTGCTGCTCAACGGTCGGTCCGAGTTGACGACCTCGCCCGCCTCCCAGCCCAAGATCTCGAGCACCGCGGCGTCGCCACGCTGGTCGCGCGTTTCGGCGTGAAAGAGCTGACCGCGCCCGAAGTGCAGCAGCCCCGACCGTTCGCCGGAGACCACGAGGAAGACACCGGTCGCACCCGACACGTGCTGCAGGGTCAATAGATCACTCAAGCGCAAGCCCGAGAGCTGCGCGCTGAAGCCCGCCCCGGGGCGCCGCACAGACGGACCGCGTGGCAGACTGGGAGGTAGACTCGAGGGGGGCATACTCGAGGGTGGCAGACTCGAGGCTGGCAGAGCGGGCGGAAGGGACTGCGGCGCCGCGCCGCGCTGAAACTCTCGGCCTTGCGCCGCGAGCGAGTTTAATTCTTTCACCAGATCACCTGTACCTGAAGCACGGCTGACAGAAGTCGCGACCGAACGGCTGAGGTGCTCGCGGTTCGCTGGGCCTGAGCCTTGCCCGACGGTCTGCAGCGTGGCTCCAATATAGTGTACGACTCAAACAACATACTACCCGTTTCGATCCGCGATCCGGATCTCCGTCCCCGCGAGACTTCGACGCTAACGTCCCTACTCGGCAGGCGCGTAAGAGCACCGCGACCATTGGTCGCGAACGTAATGACGAACCGAAGAGCCTGCCGGATAATGGCTCCGCTCGCGAAAATCATGCGCGACATCTTCGATCTGCTGTCACGAGAGCACGCTCGCCGTTGTCTAGTTTCTCGAAAGTTTCGCGGGGCCGCGCATTCCTACGGAACTATTGTGTCTTCGTCGTGACGATTTTTCAGCGCACGGACGAATGTGACCAGCGCGAAGCAAATCGCAGCGCCGCCGGGAGCAATTCTGCGATCGTCGTTGATGCGCAGCAAACAGCTCCATTTGCGATCGTGCGCCGTTGGCTAACGCCTTGCTGCGGCCGTGTCTAGCAAGCGCCAGACCACTTTCGACTTGACGAGGTGATCCCTCGAAGGCCACCCTCGAGACCACGGGGCGGCCAAAATTTCAATGCAGACACTCACTCCACTCGCGAAGGGCATGATCGGCGTCATCGGCGTCGGCTCGCTCTGGGCTGCGATCTACACGTACGGCCCGAAGGGCACCCATCCCCTGGTGGGGCCGGCGGAAGTGGGGGCTCGCACCGCAGCGCTCACGCCCATCACGGCCACTCGTGCCGAAGCGCCAGCGCCCGCCGCGGGATCGCCTGCCGCAGCGGGTCAGGCGGTCCGGGCGGAGTCGAAAGCGGCGCCTGCAGCGCCGGCTGCTGCAGCGCCGCCGCCCTACGCCAACATCGATAGCCGCCCGGTGCGCGTCGGCCTGTCGCAGTGGCCCGGCCATCTGGCGCTGGTGGTCGGTGCTGGCGGGCTGACGACGCAGCCGGGATCGGTGGCCGCGGCAGAGGGGCTCAATCTGGAGATCAAATTTCTGGAGGATGCGCCGACCAAGAACAAAGCCCTGGCCACCGGGGAAGTGGACTTCGTCTGGACCACGGTGGACGAAATGCCGATCAACCTCGGCACCTTCGTGGAGGCCGACGTGCCGGTGCGCGCGTTCCTGCAGATCGATTGGTCGCGGGGCGGTGATGCCTGCGTCGCGTCGCAAGCCGTGCGCGAGGTCGAGGACATCCTGGGTCGCAAGTCGGCGATGTTGATGTTCAGTCCGGACCACACCGTGTTCGAGTTCATGATCGCCAATTCGCGGCTGACTCCGGCGCAGGTCGCGCAGGTGCGCAGCGCCGCCCAGTTCTCGCTGGACGACTTCACCTTTGGCCGCAAGCTGTTCGCCAGCGGGGAGGTGGATGTCGCCTGCCTCTGGGAGCCCGACGTGACGATCGCCCTGAGCCAGCGCAAGGGCGCGCATCGCTTGTTTTCCACGGCGGATGCCACCGAGCTCGTGGCGGACGTGCTCCTCGCGCGTAAAGACCTGCTCGACGCCCGACCGGACGTGGCAGAAAAGCTGGCGCGCGTCTGGTTCAAGTCCGTGCAGGTCGCCGAGGCGGATCGCCCGCACGCTGCCCGGGTCATCACCGATTCGTGCTCGCGCTTCAAGGAAGAGCTCGGCTACGAGAAGACGCTGGGCGCGCTCAGCTGGGCCAAGTGGACCACGCTCGCCGACAACGTGCGCTTCTTCGGCTTGGACGGGACGCTGCCGGCATTTGATCGCGTCTACAATCAGGCGGATTCCATCTGGATCAACTACCCTCAGGCGGAGATCGAGCATCGCTTTCCTCCGGCGACCCTGCGCGAGGATCGCATGACGAGGGCGATCTGGGAGGCCGCGGGCAAGCCCGCGGCTGCGACGGAAGAGGCGTACGACCCCACGCTGGCGTTTCGCGGCGCGGCGCTCTTCACCAAGCCGGTGTCCATCACGTTTGCGTCGGCGAGCTACCTGCTCGGGCCCACCGCGGTGGCCGCGATCAATCGCGATGTGGTGCCCCAGCTGGAGATCGCGCGCGGCATGTCGATTCGGGTCGAGGGCAACACCGACAGCACGGGGGACCCTGGAGTGAACCTGGCGCTCAGCCAGCGGCGTGCACAAGCCATCGTCGACTACCTGGTCATGCGCGGCGTGCCGAAGAATCGTGTGGTAGCGCGCGGCAACGGCGCGACCAAGCCCGTGGCCAGCAACGAAACGCCCGAGGGGCGCGCCCAGAACCGGCGCACGGATGTGCTATTTATCCGCACCAGCGGCTGACCGATTGTACAGAACCTCCCGCTGGAATCCTCCGGCCGTGACCGCCACCAGATGACCTGCCGAGAGATCCCGCAATGAGCCCCCCTTTGACCCAACCCGCTCCCGCACCGTCTCCCGACTACGTTCGAGAGGCGCTTTCCAACCAATACAACGTGATCCTGCTCGCGGGATCGGCGACGTTCTCCGCAGCGCTGGCCTCCTGGGCACCGCTCTTGTCGGGGCTGGTAGGGGAGGCCATCTGGCTGTTGGCTGGGCCGCGCTCTCTGGCGTTCCGCCGCTACGCCGACACTCAACGGCAAGTTGCGGTGCAGCCACCCAGCGTTCCGGTGCGCGAAAAGGCAGAGCTGCCACCCGAGTATGCGGACCGTGCTGCCGCGGTCGAGCGCCTGCTGCAGCAGATCGAGCAGCTGTGTGCGTCACGTTCGGATCTGAGCGCGGCGGAGCGGCTCGAGATCAGTCGCAGGCTGACGCCGCTCCTACCGAGTTTTGTGGACGTTTGCCTGACGCACCAGCGCCTGCGTCGCGCGTCCCGGCAGGTTCCGCTCGGCGAGCTGCAAACGGAGCTGGCCAGCCTGCATCAAGCGCTGGCGAGCGAGTCGGACCTGGGCGTTCGGGCCAGTTTGCGCCGAGGTCTGACGGTGGCGGAGCGTCGCATCAAGCAACTCGAGGGCAACGAGGCGGCGTCCCGCTCGCTGGAGCTGGCGCTGCAGAATTTCCAACAGTCGTTGGCCCTGCTCGCGGAAGCCGCAGCCGGGCTGACGAGCACCGCGGAGCTGGGCGCCGAGATCGACGCCGCGGCCTCACAGCTCACGCGGCAAGCTGCCCTCGAAGCGGAGCGCGAGCGCGAGCTCGCAGCGAGTCGCACGAGCGCACTGCCGTTGCCGCTGCCCCCCAACTGATCGCGCGCCGCCTTCTGCGGTACCGGCGCGAGCGCAGCTGGCTTGCGAGACACGAGCGATTGCTTGGACGAGGCGTCTCTCGGGAGGCGACCTCGTTGGCGCAGTGCGCGCGACGTTGGTGGCACAGTGCGTGTGATCTGCCTGCGCAAGGCGAGCGACGTTGGTGGCGCAGTGCGCGTGATGTTGCCTGGCTGATGTCCTTCTCGAGCAACGCGAAGGAGACGGCGCCAGATGTCGAGTTTGTAACGTGGCGTCGCGGCGGCACAGCGCAATGGATCGCGCTGCACTCATGCAAATGGCAGCACGCTGGCGTGGAGCTAATGCGCTCGTGCAGGTCCAACGATCACGACGCAGCCATTTTTGTGGCGATTGCCGGGATCTGCACCACCTGCGTGAGTGAAGCGTAACGTTCTCCGGGCCGAAAGTCGTCGGAGTACACGCGAAGCAACCGCTGCGTCTTCTCGCCGTCACACTGCGCGCGCCACCTTCTCTGCCCGATCGTTTATGATGCGCGATCGATGGGAGGCATTACAATTATGGTCAGTTTAAGTTCGAGAGCTTTGATTATCTTTGGATTCGCAGCGGCGGTGCTCGTCGCTTGCGGTGATGATGACCCAGCTACTGGTACGGGCGGCAGCTCCGGCTCTGGCGGTAGCGGTGGTTCGAGTGATGCGGGCACTGCCGGCACGGCAGGCTCGGGTGGCGGAGGCACCGGCGGCACGGCGGGTAGCGCTGGCAGCGCCGGTACCGGTGGCTCAGCGGGAACAGCCGGTACGGGTGGAAGCGCGGGCAGCGGTGGTACCGATGGGGATGGCGGCACGCCTGATGCCGGTCCGGACGCTGCGGACGCGTCCGACGGCGGCTGACCGGAGAGGTTTGACGGCAGGAGAGCCCGGGCATCGTTCCGGGCTCTCTGCCAGCGCTCGCCCGTGCTGTGCCCCATCGAGACAGGCAACGTTTCGCGGAGCCTTCTAAAGTTACGGGCGGGCGCGCTTGGTGCCGGCCGCACACGTGTTGGAAATGGTCCGGAAACGGTCGGTGATTAACACGATGACAATGCAATTCAGTCGATCGATCTCCAGGTTGCCCGGTCAGATGCTGCCGGGGCTCGTGCTCTCGCCGCCCGGTGGCTCGGAGCCAAAATCCAGCGCGCGAGGGCAGGCCCACGCCGCTTCCAGCGCCGGCCCCGCGTGGTCCGCATGGGGCCGCAGCGTAGCCTCCCTGCTCGGTTCTCTGTCGCTGCTCTTGGGCGCGGCATGCAAGTCGGAGGCACCGAAGCCTGCGCCGGCAACGGAGCAGACGACGACCGCGGCGCTGGCCCCGGCCAAGCCGGCCGTGCCCGAGGCCGCCGCGCTCTCGATCGCCTACAGCGATTGGCCGGGCTGGGTGGCATGGGACATTGCGATTCAGAAGCACTGGTTCGACGCCGCGGGGGTCAAGGTCGACTTCAAGTGGTTCGAGTATGTGCCGAGCATGGAGGCGTTCAGCGCAGGCAAGGTGGACGCTGTTGCCATGACCAACGGGGATCAGTTGGTGACCGGCGCCAGCGGCGCACCGAGCGTCGCGATCTTGATCAACGACTACAGCAACGGCAATGACATGGTCGTGGCGCGAGCGGGTATCGACAAGCTCGAGCAGTTGAAGGGCAAGAAGGTCGGTGTGGAGGTCGGGTTCGTCAGCCACCTGCTGCTGCTGAATGCGCTCGAATCTGTGAAGCTGACCGAGAAGGACATCAAGATCGTCAACGTGCCGACGGATCAGACCGCGCAGGCGTTGAAGTCTGGATCCGTGGACGCCATCTCGGCGTGGCAGCCCAACAGCGGGCAAGCGCTCAAAGAGGTGGCGGGCTCGAAGGCCATCTTCACCAGCGCCGACCGGCCCGGCATCATCTACGACGTGCTCGCGGTGAACCCGAAGAGCCTCGCGGAGCGGCGCGCGGACTGGGAGAAGGTGGTGGACGTCTGGTTTCAGGTCGCGGACTACCTGAAGGACGAGAAAAACACCAAGGAGGCCCTCGAGATCATGAGTGGCCGCGTGAGCCTGACGCCGGAGCAATACGCGCCCTTGCTGAGCGGTACGTTCCTGCTCGACGCTCCGGGCAACCTGAAGCACTACGAGCGGGGCAGCACGCTCGCCTCAATCTACCACTCGAGCGAAGTGGTGGACGGCTTCAACATGGCCAACCAGGTGTACAAGGTCGCTCAGAAGCCGGACGGGTACCTGAACGGCGAGCTGGCGGCGGCAGTCGTCAAGAAGCGCTCGACGCTGGTCCCGACGTCTCCGGCCGCGGTGAGCAAGTAAGAGCGGTGCCAGGGCGGCGTCGAGGAGCCCCTGGAGGGAGCCTCTACGCCGCCGCTGATTCGTCGTCGCTGCCCACGCGGTGATGAATCAGCTCTTCCAGGCGGGCCTTGGTTGCCAGAAACGGCCCGGTCAGAAATTGGTCGGTACTGCGCGGGCGCGGTACCGGCACTTCGATGATCTCGAGCACGCGCCCGGGATGCGCACCGAGCACGACGATGCGGTCGGATAGGTAGATGGCCTCATCCAGATCGTGCGTGATGAACATCACCGTGATATCCACGCTGGCGCAGATCTTCAAAAGGTGAGCCTGCATGCTGGCGCGCGTCTGCGCGTCGAGCGCGCCGAACGGCTCATCCATCAACAAGATGCGCGGCTCGTTGGCGAGCGCTCGAGCGATCGCCACCCGCTGCTTCATGCCACCGGAGAGCTGGCTGGGGTAGTGGTCCGCGAATTTCCCGAGCCCCACCACGCGTAGCCACTCCGTGGCCTGCTTCTCCGCGGCGGCTTGGCCGACGCCCTTCATGGTTGGGCCAAACATCACGTTGCGTTTGACCGTCAGCCACGGAAACAGCGTGTAGCTCTGAAACACCATACCGCGGTCCGGCCCGGGCCCCACCACCGGACGCCCGTCGATCAATACGGCGCCGTCCGTGCACGACTCCAGGCCGGCGACGATCCGGATCAGCGTCGACTTGCCGCAGCCGGACGGACCGATCACGCTGATGAACTCGCGCTGATGCACTTCAAACTCGATGCCCGCGAGTGCTGTGACGGGACCCTGGGCGCTCTCGAAGACCCGGCTGACGGCGCCGACCGTCATGACGACGGGGCGCCGGGTAATCTCGGCAAAATGCGCGGCCACCTCGGGCGATTGCTCGAGGTAGCTCGGTAGTTCGATCGTGGCGTAGCTGCTGCTGGACATGGCGCGAGCTCTTGGCGGCAATGCTTGGCGTAAGGACTTTGGCAGCAGTTACTTGGCGGTAGACTGGACGACCGCGCTGCCCGCGGGCGCCGTGCGGCGCAAGCCGCGCAGCAGACGAGACAGGCTCGTCTTGCCGCTTTCCCAGGGGAACAGGTACTGGCCGACGAACGCCAAGAATTGATCGGTGATGAGGCCGATCATGCCGATCATGACGATCCCGGCATAGACGTTCTCGAAGTGCCGGTAGCGCTGCTGCTGATACAGAAAGGCGCTGATGCCGGATTTCTCGCCGATCAGCTCGGCCACCACCAGGTAGGTCCAGGCCCAGCCGAGCAGGATGCGCATGTCACGATACAGGGCGGGCAGCGCTGCCGGCACCACCACGCGTACCAACAGCTGCCGATGGTTGGCCCCCAGCGTCTGCGCCGCCTGGATCAGGGCAAAGTCGACGGAGCGAGTGGTGTTGGCGACCACCAGCACGGTCTGGAAGAAAGTGCCGATGAAGATGATGGTGATCTTGGGCTCATCGCCCAGACCCAGGACCGCCACCGCCAGCGCGCCGAAGACCGGCGCCGGCATGTACCGAACGAAGTCCACGAACGGTTCGACCAGGCGGGAAAACAGCGAGAACGTGCCACACAGGAGCCCCACGGGGATGCCGAGCAGCATCGAGTAGACGAAGCCGAGCAAGATCACCGTGCAGCTGTGCCAGAGGCTTTCGTGCAGCCAGGAATCCCCCGTCCGCTCCGGCGGCGCCGTGAAGGCCGTGTAGAACGCGAGCGCTACTTCGTGCGGCGCGGGCAGAAAGATCGGGTTGACGCGCTCCCCGCTGGCCGGGCGTGCGCCGGCGGCAGCGAGCTCGGCGTTGCGGCCCTCAAACACCTCACGGTCGACACGTTGGCCCGCCGTGACGAACGAGTATTGCCCCGATACCGTCGCATCCCCGGCGTCCTGTACCAGAACCTGCGGGTGCCAGAGAAACGGCACGTAGCTGAGCAAGCACCACAGGAGCAGCGGCACGACGAATGCCAGCACCCCGGCGATCGCCTGAGCACGAGGATCCAGCGGGTGGCGCACACTGAGCAGCGGCTTACGCTGGCGTCGCCTCGCACTGGCCTTGACGGGAGCGAAGACTGAAGAATCCGTACCACTCATGACAAACGCTCACCCGGCCGCCGCACGGGAGCGCACAGCCAAGTTGCCATGAATCCATGCTCGGCGTCCAAGGTTTCCGTGGCATGTCGAAGTAATATCTTCGCGCCATGCGGCCCGCGCGTGCTGTTCGCATGGCACTGCTGCCCGGACGGCGTCGCAGCATTCCGCGGCCAAAAAACATTCCTGTCGCGAGACGCCTCGCGGGCGCGGAAAGGTGTGCGCAACACGCGCGAAACCTGGTCCTGCGCGGATAGAGGTTGGCGTTTTGAGACCCTGACCCGTTCGAGAGGAATGCTGATGCCGAGTGTTGCTGCCAAACCCTATGCCTGGCCCTTTGATGGTGATCTGCGTCGCGACAACACTGCGCTCATCATCATCGACATGCAGACCGACTTCTGCGGAAAGGGCGGCTACGTCGATCTGATGGGCTACGACATCGCACCGTCGCGAGCCTGTATCGAGCCGATCGGGCGCTTGCTCGGCCGCATGCGAGAGCTGGGCTACCTGGTGATCCACACCCGCGAGGGGCACCGCCCCGATCTGAGCGACCTGCCCGAGAACAAACGCTGGCGCTCTCGGCAGATCGGCGCCGGCATCGGCGACGCGGGACCCTGTGGACGCGTGCTGGTTCGTGGGGAGCCGGGCTGGGACATCATCCCGGAGCTGTATCCCAAACCCGGAGAGCCCATCATCGACAAGCCGGGCAAGGGCTCCTTCTATGCCACCGATTTGGAGCTTTTGCTGGTCCGGCGACGAATCCGAAACATCGTGCTTACCGGAATTACCACAGACGTGTGTGTACACACCACGATGCGAGATGCCAACGATCGGGGTTACGAGTGCTTGATCTTGTCGGATTGCACGGCGGCAACAGACCGAAAAAATCACGAGGCTGCTCTGTCGATGGTGCAGATGCAGGGCGGCGTGTTCGGCGCGGTCGCCAGCTCCGTGCAACTGCTCGAGGCCCTATCTTGAGCGGCGCTGCCTCGAGAGTGTTCGAGAATTTGTGGGGCCCCGGCGCCGACTATGACCGCCTGGCCTGGGAACCATTCCGCGAGGGCGTGCAGATTTTCCCGCTGTATGGCGATCGAGCGAACGGGGCGGCCGCAGCTCTCTTGCGCTACCGAGCGGGTGCCCGCGTGCCTCGGCACCAGCACTCGGACTGGGAGCAAATTCTCGTGCTCCTTGGCAGCCAAGCCGACGAGACGGCAGAGTACTTCGAGGGCACGTTGGTTCTGAATCGACCAGAGAGCACGCACAGTGTTCGCAGCCCTCGGGGCTGCGTCGTGCTGGCGATCTGGAGTGGGCCCGTGCAGCTGCTCGATGGTCCAGCCCAGGGCTGAGTCCGTCGTCAACCGTGCCATAGCGTTACGACTGGAGGAGAGAAAGCATGTCGAAAGGTCTGATTGACGCAAAACCCGAACCGGTGGCGGTCGACTTCGCGCGCACGGCGCTGGTGATCATCGACATGCAGCGGGACTTTCTGGAGCCGGGCGGGTTTGGCGAGACACTGGGGAACGACGTCTCGCTGCTCGGGCGGGCGGTGGAGCCAATCCGGCGCCTCCTGGCGCGGGCGCGCGAGAAGGGCGTGCTCGTGATCCACACTCGCGAAGGGCACCGCCCGGACCTGAGCGACGCGCCTCCCGCCAAGCTCGAGCGGGGCGCGCCCTCGATGCGCATCGGAGACGAGGGCCCGATGGGGCGCATTCTAGTGCGCGGTGAGCCGGGCCAGGACATCATTCCGGCGCTGTATCCGCAGAGCGGAGAGCCGGTCATCGACAAGCCGGGCAAGGGGGCCTTCTACGCGACGGAGTTACACTCGATCCTCAACAATCGCAGCATTGCGAACCTGATCGTGTGCGGGGTCACGACCGAAGTTTGTGTGCACACCACGGTGCGAGAGGGCAACGATCGCGGCTACCGCTGCATCGTGCCCTCCGACTGCTGTGCCTCGTATTTTCCCGAGTTTCATGCCGCCGGGCTGGCGATGATTCAGGCCCAGGGCGGCATCTTTGGCTGGGTTACCGACAGCCGGCGCGTCCTGGACGCGCTCGGCTGACGCAGGCGCGCGCACTCGCACGAGAAGGAGATGGAGCAGTGACGAACAAACCACGAGTCTGGGTCCCGGGGGATTGGAACGCGTTTTTTGGCTTCGGCACCAACATCTTGGTGAACCTGATCGTGCTCACGGGGCTATTGCGCTTCGTGATCAAGATGCCGGACGAGTTGGTGTTTGGGCGCATCCTGCCGGCTACCGGTCTGATGATGTTCCTGAGCACGATGTACTACGCGCGCCTCGCCTACAAGATGGCGGAGAAGACGGGGCGCACCGATGTGTGTGCGTTGCCCTCGGGCATCAGCGTGCCGCACATGTTCATCGTCACCTTCGTGATCATGCTGCCCATCGCGATCAAGACCGGTGATCCGGTCAAGGGCTGGGAGGCGGGGCTCACCTGGGTGTTCGTACAGAGCTTCGTGCTGATGGCGGGCGGCTTCGTGGCGCCCTACATCCGCAAGATTACCCCGCGTGCCGCGCTGCTCGGTACGCTGGCAGGCGTATCCATCGCGTTTATCTCCATGCGCCCGGCGATGGAGATGTTCATGACGCCACTGATTGGCATCGTGTGCTTCGCCATCATCCTGGCCAGCTGGTTCGGCGGTGTGCGCTACTTCAAGGGCATCCCGGCGGGCCTGGTCGCGATCCTGGCGGGGACGGCGATCGCCTGGTCGAGCACGGCGCTCGGCTTCAATTACGGCGGCCTGACGCTGGCCAAGCTCGGCGAATCGGTGTCGAACTTCGGCTTCTCGCTGCCGATCCCCGCGGTGGGGCACGTATTTTCGGGCTTCGAGTTCATCGGCGTCATCCTGGTGACGGCGATTCCGTTCGGCATCTACGATCTCGTGGAGGCGATGGACAACGTGGAGAGCGCGGCGGTGGCGGGCGACAGCTTCCCGACCACGCGCGTGCTCACGGCGGACGGCGTCGTGAGCCTGATCGGCTGTATGATGGGCAACCCCTTCATCAACGCGGTCTACATCGGCCACCCCGGGTGGAAGGCGATGGGTGGACGCATCGGCTACTCCGGGGCGACGGGCATCGCGGTGCTGGTGCTGTCCTGGTTCGGCATCATCTCGGTGCTGGTCTCGCTCGTACCGGTCGTGGCGATCTCACCGATTCTGCTCTACATCGGCATGTTGATCGGCGCGCAAGCGTTTCAGGAGACGCCGAAGCGGCACGCGCCTGCCATCGTGCTCGCCCTCACGCCGCATCTGGCGGCCTGGGGTAAGCTGCAGATCGATAGCGTGCTCGGCGCTGCCGGGACCAACGCTGCCAGCGTCGGTCTGGACAAGTTGATGCAGAACGGCGTGCTGTACCACGGCATGGAGTTGATGGGCGGCGGCGCGATTCTCGGTGGTCTGGTACTGGCTGCCATCGGCGTCTTCGTGATCGACCGGCAACTGCACAAGGCCGCGCTCAGCGCGGCCATCGGCGGTGCGCTCACCTTCTTCGGCTTCATGCACGGCGAGGCGATCGGCGTCGGCAAGACACCGGTGGTGGCGCTGGCCTATTTCACCGTGGCCGGGCTGCTGCTCGCCTGCGCCAAGTTCGCGCCCGCCACCGCACTCGAGCCGGAGCCCGAGCATGAGCCGCACGGCGTTCCCGAGCCGGCGGAGTAAAAGCCAGAGGTCGCCGGCCCACTCGGCTGGTCCGGGTGGGCCGCGACCTTTCCTTCGGCGGGGGCCCCGGCGCCCCCTGGCCTTACGCAGGGCAGGGCCCCCGGCGCCTCCTGGCCTTACCCAGGCGGGGCTCGGCGCCCCTGCCGCTAGGCTTCGGCGAGGACGCGCGCGATCGCGGCAGTGATGGGCTCGATGTTCTTTTCGTTCATCGCGGCCACACAGATGCGGCCGCTGTCCACGATGTACAGGCCGAAATCGGAGCGCAGCCGGCGTACCAGTGGTAGCTCCAGGCCCGAGTAGGAGAACATGCCCTTCTGCTGGGCGATGAAGGAGAAGTCGCGCTTGATGCCGCGCTCGACCAGGCGCCGCACGAACAACTCGCGCATGCTGTGAATGCGCTGCCGCATCTCGGTGAGCTCACTCTCCCAGCGAGTCCGAAGCTCAGGGTCGGCCAGCACCATCGCCACGACCTGACCGCCGTGGGAGCTGGGGTTGGAGTAGTTGGTGCGGATCACGCGCTTGACCTGCGAGGTGATGCGCTTGGCCTCGTCGGCGCTCGTGGCGACGAAGCACACGGCGCCCACGCGCTCGCGATACAGCGAGAAAGACTTGGAGAAGGAGCTGGCCACCACGAAGGCCAGTCCGGACTCGGCGAAGGCGCGCACGGCCACCGCGTCCTCGTGGATACCGTCACCGAAGCCCTGGTAGGCAAAGTCGATGAAGGGCACGAGCGCGCGCTGCTTGCAGATCGAGACGATCTCCTGCCACTGCGCCGGCGTAGGATCTGCGCCGGTCGGGTTGTGGCAGCAGGCGTGCAGGAGCACGATGCTGCGCGCCGGCAGCCGATTCAGATCATCGCGCATGGCGTTGAAATCGAGACCGTGCGTCTCCGGCGAGTAGTAGGCGTACTCTTTGACGGTAAAGCCGGCAGACTCAAACACCGCGCGGTGATTCTCCCAGCTGGGCTTGCTGATGAAGAGCTCGGAACTCGGCAGGAAGCGCCGCAGGAAATCCGCGCCGACCTTGAGCGCGCCAGTGCCGCCGAGCGCCTGGGCGGTGACGACCCGACCGTCTTTGATCAGCGCTGACTCGCGCCCGAAGAGCAGCGCTTGGACTTCCTGGCGGTAACTCACGAGGCCATCGATGGGCAGGTAGGCCTTGGAATCTTCCTTCTCGTACCAGCGCCGTTCTGCGTCGCGCACGACCGACAGCACCGGGACCTTGCCCTGACCGTTCTGATACACGCCGATGCCGAGATTGACCTTCTCGGGGTTCGTGTCGGCCAGAAATGCTTCGCTGAGACCAAGGATCGGGTCTGCAGGCGCCAGCGTGACTTCGGAAAACGGGGACTGTGTCATGAGCAAAAACCTCTCGCGCCGAGTCGCTCGAGCCAACGCGGCAGCGAACGGGCGCGCGCAGTCTTAGCGCCAAATTTCGACGACGGGGAGCCCCGCGCTCACGCAGGAAGTCATTCCATCGGCCGCCGCACCCGACCTGGCTGCGCGCTCCGCCGCGCCTCGCAGTGCGCGAGCCCCGGGGTCACGGAGCGCGCAAACGGGCCAGCCCGGGCAGCCTCACGCCGCCCCCGAACGACCCTCCGCGCTTCCGGCGCTGCCCCCGAACGACCCCTACTTGGAGTCGGCCTTGTTGGCGGCTTCACCGCCGGCAGTAGGAGGACCGCCCTCCGGATCCTTGCCGGCGAGGCCCTCGCGCAAGCCACGCAGGCCCTGGCCGAGGCCCTTGCCGACGTCTCCCAAACGCTTGGGCCCGAAGACCAGCAGCACGACCACCAGCACGACGAGCCAATGCCCCAGGCTCATTGATCCCATAATCTTCTCGTTCTCCGTAATTTCTCAGGGCACGGCGCACCGCGGGCACCTGCGCAGAGCATGTACCCCACCGCTGGTGAACGCAAGCGCTGGATGGCCAGGGCCGCCGCGCTGCGTTATTCATTGATCGAAAAATGGCCGTTTCCCAACCTGCGGGCCGGGAAGTGGTTCAGGCGAGTTCGGGTGCCTCTTCACGGCGCGGGGCCGGGGCCTCTTCTGCCGCGGCGCCGGGCGTGTTCGGGAAGGGAGCGAACCAGGCCGCGATGACCGACGGGATGCTCGCGACCATCACGAACAGGAAGAAGTTCTTGTAGCCGATCGCATCGGCGATCGGACCGCTCGCCATCTGCGTCGGGATCAGCACCAGGTTCATCAGCGCCGTGCAGAACGCATAGTGCGTCATGTGATACTTGCCGGGCGAGATCTGCTGCATCATGTACAGCATGTTCGCCACGAAGCCGAAGCTGTAACCAAACTTCTCGATCGTGACGAGCGTGCCGATCGTATAAAACGACAGCTGCGCATCCGGCGTCGCCATCTGGCTCAGCACGACGTAGCAGACGTGCGGAACGTTCATGCAGACGGCCATGAAGACGAGCGTGCGCTTGAGGCCGTAGCGGGCGATGAATGCGCCGCCGGTGAGGCCGCCACCCAGGCTCACCACCGTGCTGATCAGCCCGTCGATCAGCCCCTTGTTCTCCAGGCTCAACCCGAGGCCGCCTGCCGACAGCTTGGCCTGCATGAACAGCGGCGCCTCCACCAGGAGGAAGCCCTCGCCGCTGCGGTACAGGAAGACGAACAAGAGCATCAACCAGATCTTCGGCTTGCGCAGAAAATCGACGATCTGATCCCCGAACGTGCTCAGGATCTCCTTTGAGCCGCTGGGGCGGACGGGCACGGAGCCCGTGGGCAGCATGAACGAGTGGTACAGGCCGAGCGCTACCATCACCCCCGTGGCGAGCATGAGTGCGATGCCCCAGGCCAACTTGGCGTCCATGCCGGCCCGTTTTTGCAGAGAGCCGGCGAGCAGCACCACGATCGAAGTGGCGAAGATGCGCCCGGTGACCCAGAACGCTCCCTGCAGACCCACCCAGGCTGCCTGGCGGCTCTTGTCGAGCGAGGTGATGTAGATACCGTCGATACAGATATCCTGCGTGGCGGAGGCAAACGCGATCAGCCAGAGCAGGCCGATGATGACGTTGAAGTAGCCTGGCAGGCTCAAACTGAGCGCCATCAGCGTGAACAGCGTGGCCATCACGAACTGCATCGCCAGCACCCAGAACCGCTTGGTTCGGAACATGTCGAGGAAACCCGCGTACAGCGGTTTCAAGGACCACATGATGCCCACGCTTGCCGTGGCGAGCGTGACCTCCGTGTCGGAGTGGCCCAGATCCTTGAACATGGTGCCGGCGACCCAGATCACCATCGCGAAGGGGATGCCCTCGGCCAGATAGGCCGTGGGGACCCAGGACCCTGGATGTCGAAGCGGCGCTGCCTGTGTGCTCATTGCAGCCACGTTTCTAGGACAAACCGTCCATACAGTAAACGACTCACGCTGCTGGCGGCGCGCCCTCGAGCGTTTGACAGATTGCGTTCGGAGGGGCGCCTGTGTGCGGAAGTTCGGGACAATTCAAGGCCAGGGGCGGCTGGCGCAGTGCGTCCGAGCGCGTCAGGCGTCTCCCGTCGAGACATCTCACGGGCGTCGCTCGGCGCTCTCCGAGCCCACGCTCGATTCCTTCGCAGACCAATAATTGGACCTTGACTACCCCTGCCGGAAAGCCGCGATTTGCGAGATCCGGGCGTGAACGCAGGCGGCGCGGGTGGCCCGCCATGGGGCGATGGGGCCGCGACGATGCACGTGCGGGGGCTCGCCGACATTGCCTGAAAGGGGCACTTGAAGGCGCAGCGCGTTTCGCTAGCGTTTCGCTTTGCCCGAGGTGTCTCGCGATCTCCGAGACTCGCTTCCCTGCGTCGCTCCGCCCCTCGCTTCTGCCGATCGATGGGCTACTCTCCGTGCAGCGACCAGAGTGTCGCTGGATGGTGAAGACAAACATGGCCCTGTCAGAGCTGGCGACTGCGTTCCGAGATTCGATGCCGGCGGCGTATCAGAACGCGTTCGGCGAGGCCGACATCGAGGAGCACGCGCAGATTGCCAGTGAGCGCGGGCAAGAGCCCGCTCGGGTGGTGGTCTGGCGGACGTTGCCGCAGGGGCTGGCCATCCTGTGTGTCGTGACCGAGGATCGGCCTGGGCTGGTGGCGCTGGTGAGCGCCGCGTTTTTCGCCCATGCGTTGGACGTGCGGGCGGCGCAGATCTATTGCCGCAGTCATGCGGATGACGTCGTCGAAGCCGTCGACTTCTTCTGGCTGCGCAACGTCACAGGCGGGCTTCCCGAGGCGCCTCGGCTCGACGCCTGCGCGCGCACCATTCATGAACTGTTGCAGAGCGCCAACGGCGCCCCCGAGCTCGTTCCGCGGGCGGCCGCAGACGGCGCGGCGCGCATCAGCTACAGCCCGGACCCGACGACGCCGGAGCATTGGGAGGTCGTGCTCGAGGCGCGAGACTTTCCGGGGCTCCTACATACGGTAGCGCGCCTCTTGCATCAGCACGGGCTCGAGGTGGTTCGGTGCGAGATTCGCACCGAGGAGGGCATCGCACGTGACCGCTTTTTCGTGGCGTCCTTCACGGGGGCATCCGCCGAGCCGCAGTTGCGCACCTTTCAGGGTGCTCTGCTCAGCGTGATCGACGCCGTCGACAAGACCAGCTGAGCCGCGGCGTGTACCGGCTCGGCGCTCGCGCGAGCCAGCCCGTCCTCGAGCCACGCGACCCCGCGGGGTGAAAGGGTACCCTTTTTGGGGGACCCCACTTGCTGTTCCGTCCGTCGCGATTATTATGAGTCACAGCTCATCAAATGGCCGCCAGTCGCATTGCCCGTCGCCCCGGAGCCGGTTCTGCCGTTGCTCGCGCCCGTCCCGTGGCTAGGCCGCGGGGCCGCCCGCCGGTCATTTCGCAGGAACGGTTGCTCGAGATTGCGCGCGAGGTGTTCCTGGAGCTCGGCATTCGCGCGACCACGGCGGACGTGGCGAGCCGTGCTGGCGTGGCGGAAGGCACGATTTTCCTGCGCTTCAAGTCGAAGTCGGAGCTGTTCCGCGCGGCGATGCAGTTTGATCCCGATCAGGCGCTGGCGATGGTGGAAGAGTTGCCCACCCGGGCGGGGGCGCCGGACCTGCGCGCCGTGCTCGTCGATTTCGCGGAACAGTTCATCCGCGTGGGGCGTGTGGCGGTGCCCGTGATGATGATGACCTGGTCCAACCCCGAGCAACCCGCGTGTCTCGAGCGTGGCTCGGAGCGCGGGCTGCGTTATCGGCGAGTGATTGCGGCGCTCACCCGGTTCTTTGCGCTCGAGGTGCAGAGCGGGCGCCTCGGGGCCGGGGATCCGGAAGTGTTGGCCCGTATGCTCATGGGCAGCCTGCATCACTTTGTGATGGGGGAAGTGTTTTCAGAAGGGCCGGTAGGCAAGCTGAGTGCCGCCGAGTTTGCTCGTGAAGTGGTGGACGTGTTGCTCAGGTCGGCGGCGTTGGTCGCCCCGGCGCAGCGCGCGTCACGCCGTCGGAAGCCGGCATAGGACCGGTAGAGGTGATGTGGATGTTTGGGCGTAGAGGTTGGTGGGTGGGTAGTAGTGTTGCGTTGGGCTTGGCCAGCGCGTCGCCGGCGTGGGCGACACAACCGCTCCAGGATTTTCTGCAGAGTGCGCAAACGCAGAACTTCGACGTGCGCGAGTCGAACGCTGTCGAGCAACAGCGAGGGTCGGAGGCGGACGCGGTGCTCGGGCGATTGACTCCGGCGCTTTCGGCTCGCGGCACGTACACCAGAAATCAGACCGAGGTGTCTGCTCAACTTCCCGGCAGCCCCGAGCGCCTGGTCATCACCCCCCTGAACCAGATGGACGCCGTCTTTCAGCTGGATGTGCCGATCGTGGACCTCGCCAACTATCATCGTTACAAATCAGCCAAAGCGCTCGCCAAGAGCTCGAGCGAGCAGCGTGACGCGACCTTCATCGATGTGTCGCGCAGCGTCGCGCGCGCCTACTACACCTTCCTCGGCGCCTCTGCCCTGGTGACCTCGGCACAGCGCAGCATTGCCGCGGCGCAGGACAACCTGAATCTGGTCTCGGAGCGTCGCGGCGCCGGGGCTGCCACGGAGCTGGACTACGAGCGGGCCGCGTCTGCCGTGGCGCGCGCGCAGCAGGACCTGGCGGATGCCGAGCTCGGCGTGGCGCTGGCGGGCCGCGCGCTCGCGACGCTGAGCGGGCTGGAGCCGCAGCCGGCGCTCGAGTATCCTCCGGAGGATGACCTGCATGGCGAAGGGCCGTTGCAGAGCTGGCTGGCGCGCGCGGCGGACACACCGGCGGTGCGCGTCGCGCAGCTGCAGCACGAAGCGGTGCAGCAAAACCGGAAGGCGGCCAAGCGCGCGCTCTTGCCGACGCTCGGCGGCCTGGCGAATGAGCGCATCAGCAACGCGACCGGGTTTTCCGATCGCGCCAGCAGCTACCAGCTGCAGGTCGTGCTCGGCTGGCGCCTCGACTACAGTTTGATTGCGACGACCGACGCTCAAGACGCGGCACTCGATGCCCAGACCGTACGGCTCGAGCGCTCGCGGCGGGCGGCCGAGGACGCGACCTTCGAGGCGTTTGCGCGGGTCAACAACGGGATCTCCAACAGTCGCTCTTCACGCGTGGAGGCACAGTCCGCGCAGCGCGCCGCAGAGCTGGCGGCGACGCGCTACGACGCGGGCGTGGCCACGCAGCTCGATGTGACGGAGGCGCAGCGGGATGCCTTCCTCGCGTCGGCCGCGCGCATCCAGTCCGATGCCGAGCTCGCGTACGCCCGCGCGGCGTTGCGCCTCGCCGTTGGCGAACGGATTTCTGGGAGCGGGGCTCCTACTACCACCATGGCGCCTGCCGAGACGGAGACGAATCAATGAGGATCGATGTGCTGAGTCGAGGCGGAGCCGTGCTCCTGGCGCTGATGGTGGTCGGGGGTTGCAAGCGTGCCGCCGAGGCCGCGGCCGCGGCGGAGCCGATGCCCGAGTCGGCCCCGGTTGCCGTGCGTGCCGAAGCCGCGGCGCCCTTGGCGGTGCCGCGCAGCCTGCGCGTGACCGGCACGCTGCGCGGCGATCGCGAGGTGGATCTGGCAGCGAACGCCAGCGGTCGGGTGCTGGAGACGCTTGTCGAGCGAGGCCAGCGCGTGACGAAGGGCCAGGTGATCGCCAAGCTCGACGTGCGGGCCGCCGCTCTGTCTCAGACGGAGGCCAAGGCCCAGGCCCAGAGTGCGCGCGCTCAGGAGGAGCAGGCCAAGGGCGAGTGCGAGCGCTATGAAAAGCTGAAGCAGAAGAACGCGATCACCGATCTCGAGTATCTGCAAAAGATGACGCAGTGTCGCACGCTCCCGCTCTCCTCGGAGGCGGCGTCCGCGCGCGCGGAGATGGCTGCGCAGAACGTGGGCGACGGCGTGATCCGGGCGCCCTTTGCCGGCGTCGTGGCGGAGCGCTTCATCGAGGTGGGACAATTCGTGCGGCAAGACACGCGCGTGGTCAGCCTGGCCTCGGTCGATCAGATCCGCCTGCAGATGAGTGTGCCCGAAGCGGAAGTGCCAAACGTGCGTGAAGGCGGAGAGGTGAGCTTCCTCGTCGGCGCCTATCCCGAACGGCGCTTCACGGCCAGCATTCGTTTCGTATCGGGTGTGGTGCGCGCCACTACTCGCGATCTGGTGGTGGAGGCGGTGGTACCGAACAAGGAGCGGTTGCTTCTGCCCGGCATGTTCGCGGACGCGGAGATCGCCGTCGGCCAGCGCACGTTGCCCGGTGTGCCCAAGGCAGCAGTGTTCTCGCGCGACCAGGAGCCACATGCCTTTGTCGTGGTCGGTGATCGGCTGGAAGAGCGGGTCTTGGCACTCGGACCCGAGTTCGAGGGGCGCGTCGCGGTCCTCCGCGGCATCACGGACGGCGAACGGGTGGTGGTCGAGGGTCAAACTGCGCTGGAAAACGGGCAGCTGGTGCACTGACATGAGCCCCACAACTCAAATCGCCAAGACGCCCAGGGCGCCAGGCGCGCGGGCCATCCCCAAAGGTGAGCGGGCTAAATAGCCAAGCAGCTCCCGATCTATTGTCCTTTTGAGCTCGGCGCGCTCGGCGCCTTGGCGGTTCCAGGAAAATCCCATGCAATGGCTTGCCCAAATCTGTGTGCGGCGACCGGTGTTCGCCGGCGTGCTGATGTTGATCATCGTGGTGATGGGGGCGGTGGGTTACACCCGTCTCGGCCTCGATCAGTTTCCCGACATCGATCTGCCGTTCGTGCTGATCACGACCACGCTGGAGGGCGCGGCGCCGGAGGAAATCGAAACCGACATCAGTGACAAGATCGAGGGCGCGGTCAACACCATCGATGGAATCGACGAGCTGCGCTCCACCTCGAGCGAGGGCTTCTCCCAGGTGGCGATCGCCTTCAAGTTGGACAAACCCGGTGACGAGGCCGCGCAGGACGTGCGCGACAAGGTCAGCAACGTGCTGCGAGACCTGCCGCGCGGGATCGACGCGCCGATCGTGAGCAAGGTCGATCCCCAGGCAGCGCCGGTGCTGCTGGTGGCGCTGCGTTCCGATCTGCCGATCCGCGACGTGACCGAGATCGCCGACAAGCGTGTCCGGCGCCAGATCGAGAGCACCTCCGGCGTGGGGCAAGTCTCGATCGTCGGCGGGCGTGCCCGGCAGATCCACGTGCGCATGGATCCGGTAAAGTTGCGCGCCTTCAACTTGACGGCGGTGGACGTGCAGCGCGCGCTGGCGGCGCAGAACCTGGCCACCCCGGGCGGCAGCGTGGACACCGGTCCGCAAGCCATCACCCTGCGCATCATGGGCCGCGTCACCGAGGTGGAGGGCCTCTCGCGCATCGTGCTGACCAGCGATGGCGACCACACGGTTCGGCTCAGCGACGTGGCGCACGTGGAAGATGGTGAGGAGGACCTGACCAGTCTCGCCAGCTACGACGGAGAACAGACCGTGCTCTTGTCGGTCCGCAAGCAATCCGGCACCAACACGGTGGCGGTGGTGGATTCAGTCCTGAAGCGCCTGGAGGAGGTGAAGCGTACTCTGCCTGCGCACATCCAGCTGGAAGTCGTGCGGGACAACTCCGCCTCGATCCGCACCGGCGTCAACTCCGTGAAGGAGCACTTGATCGTGGGCGCGCTCCTGGCGGCGTCGGTCGTGCTCTTGTTCCTGGGCAACGCGCGCAGCACTCTGATCGCGGCGATCTCGATCCCCATCTCGATCATCGGAACCTTTGCCCTGATGTGGCTGCAGGGCTTCTCCCTGAACATGCTCACGTTGCTTGCCTTGGCGCTGGCCGTCGGCATCGTGATCGATGATGCGATCGTGGTGCTGGAAAATATCGTGCGTTTCATCGAGGAGAAGGGGATGAAGCCGTTTCCCGCCGCGGTGCTGGCGACGCGTGAAATTGGCTTGCCGGTGCTGGCGACCACCCTGTCCCTGATGGCGGTGTTCGTGCCCGTGGCGTTCGTCGGCGGCATTCCGGGGCGCTTCCTCAAGAACTTTGGCTACACGATGGCCTTCGCGGTCGGGGTATCGTTGCTGGTCAGCTTTGCGCTCACGCCGATGTTGAGCGCGCGGCTCCTGTCGGCCAATGGGCACCAGCAGGGCCGCGGGCTAGCCCGCATCGTGGACGTGTTCTATCGGCCGATCGAGCGGGCCTACATGTGGATGTTGCGCGCGTGCATGAAGCGCCGCTGGGTGATCGTCCTGGCCTGCGTGTTGTCCCTGGGGTCCTGCGGACCGCTGATGAAGCGTGTGCCGACGGGCTTCGTGCCGGTCGATGATCAGGCCCAATTCGAGGTGAGCTTGCGCGCACCGGAGGGCACCAGCGCCAGAGAAACGGCGTTGATCGCCGAACGCGTCAGCCAACAGGTGCGCAAACTGCCCGGCGTAATGCACACGGTCGTGACGGTAGCCGGCGGCGACGCCAAGGTGCAAAACCTGGCCTCGATCTACGTGGCGTTGGTCGACCCGCGGGAACGTAAGATCTCCCAGCTGACGCTGATGGACATGACGCGCAAGCAAGTGCTGGCGACGCTGCCGCCGGAACTGCGCGTCAGCGTGGCGGAAGTGGCCGCCATCAGCACCGGTGCTGCCACCTCTGCCGTGCAATACGTCCTGGCGGGCCCGGACTTGCACCGGCTCGAGGAGTACGCGGCGAAGATGGGGCCCGTGATCAAGAAGCACCCCGCCGTCGTCGACTTTGATACCAACCTGATCACGGGCAAGCCTGAGATCCGCATCTCGCTCGATCGCGATCGAGCGGCGGACCTCGGCGTGAACGTGGCCGACGTGGCCGATACCTTGCGCATGCTCGTGGCCGGCGTCAAAGCGTCGAGCTTTGCCGAGCACGGGGAGGAGTACGACATTCGGCTGCGCGCCGACGCACAATACCGTCGCGACGCGGCCGGCATCTCGCTGATGACCGTGCCCTCCCGCAAGTACGGCACGGTGCCGCTCACCTCGGTGGTGCAGATCACGCACGGCACCGGCCCTTCGCAGGTCAATCGCCTGGGCCGGCAACGCCAGGTCACCTTCATGGCCAACGTGGCTCCCGGCTTTGGCGAGAGCGATGTCGTGAAGGTGATGAAGGACGCCTACGCCGACCTGCACGTCCCGGCGGACTACCGGTTGGTACCCACCGGTCGCTCCAAGTCCTCGTCCGAGCTCGGCGCCGGCTTCCTCTTGGCCTTCGGCATGTCGTTCGTGTTCATGTACCTGATTCTGGCGGCGCAGTTCGAGTCCTGGCTGTATCCGGTGATCATTCTGATTTCGTTGCCGCTCACCGTTCCCTTTGCGCTGCTGTCCCTGGTGCTGTTTGGGCAGGGTCTGAACCTGATGTCGGCGCTCGGGCTCTTGGTGTTGTTCGGCGTGGTGAAGAAGAACTCGATTCTGCAGATCGATCACACCAACCAGCTGCGCGCTCGCGGTATGCCGCGATTGGAGGCCATTCTGACTGCCAACAGCGAGCGGCTTCGGCCCATCTTGATGACCACGCTGGCGTTCGTCGCCGGCATGGTCCCGCTGGCGCTCTCGCGCGGCATCGGCTCGGGCAGCAACCGCAACATCGCGGGCATCGTGATCGGTGGGCAGACCTTCTCGCTACTTTTGACCTTGCTGGCGATTCCGGTCGTGTATTCGCTATTCGACGATGTGCGGGAGTGGGTCGGCAGGCGCCGCCGCGGTGGCCCCGTGGATCGAGGAGAGCAGGAGCTCAACCAAATCCTCGGCGTGCCGCACGTGGAGCCCGGTACGGCCGAGTGAGAGGGGCGCCTCGGGGGGAGGCGCCGCGCAGGTCAGAAGCTGCCGAACTGGAGTTGCGCGCCGGCGACGACGCCGTTGAGGTCAGACTCATCGAAGCCGAGTTGGTTTACGCCGCTCGTGAAGCGGTAGCCGGCGGTGACACCGACGCGCATCCAGCGGTTCAGATTGGCATATAGCGTGAGATCGGGCTGAACGACGGCAAACACGTCGCTCGCCGAACTATCGTGGCTGTCAAAATCGTGGTGGTCGGCCTTCGTGAGATCGATCGCCCCGCCGCCCACCAGGACGCCCAGCGACGGGTAGAACGGTAGGTTGTCCAGGAAGAACGAGTAGCGCGCGGTGAAGCCGCCGTAGCCCGTGTCGAAGTGCTGGGCGCTGCCGTCGGCGGCGTTCGGGCCCGACACCGGGTTGCTGAAGCCGTAGCCCGCCACGCCGAGAGCCAGCCGGTGGTCGATCAGGATCGCGCCTTGTGCGCCCACGGCGACCCCGTCTCGACCGAACATGCGCGTGTACAACACGTCCAGTCCGCCGTAGCCGCCGACATGGATGTCGTGCCCGAAGAGCAGTGGCGGGCCATCCTCGTGCGTGGGTTCGGCGTTTTCGCTCGCGGGCGAGCCGTTCGGGGCCTCCGTGTCCAGAGCCGAATCGGCCGGGGCGGCGAACGCGAGCGAAGAGGTCAAGCTGACGAGGGCGAAGCTGAGGGTCGAAAGGCTGCGTGTCATGGCGAATGCTCCGGTTGCTTTAGAAGACTCGAGCCATCCCCTGAGCACGCTCCATGCCAGCGCTCCGGTTTGGGCGCGGCACCGCGATTTCGGCGGCTTTCCTGGTCCAGGCCGAGGCGGGCGGCGGGCTCGGCTCCGCCTGTCCGCCGGCGCTCGTCCGATCGCGGACGCGTGTCCGCGGGTGTCCGCGCGTGCGCGCCGTCTGTGGTCCGCCGGCTAGGGAGGCGCGGGCACGGCGGCTCGCTGCGAGAGGCGGAGGCCCTGGGCCTCGCTGAGCACCCAATCGCGGAAGGCAGCGACCGCGCCTCGCCGCAGGTTCTCGCGCGGGGTCGTCACGAAGTAGGCCAGGCCGGTGGGCAGTGGCGCCGCGCGCGGAAACAGGAGCGTGAGGCGTCCGAGCTCCAGTTCATCTGCCGCCAGCGACCAGCGCGCCAGCGCCACGCCCTGCGCCCGCACCGCCGCTTCGATCAACATGCCGGAGTCGGTCAGCTGCGTCTGGCGCACGCCTGCCGGCACGCCTCGGCCGCGGGCTCGAAACCAGCGCGCCCAGGCCTCCGGAAAGTCGTCGTGCAAGAGCGTCTCGCGCGCCAGATCGAGCGGCTGCCAGTGCGCGTGCTGGGCGGCGAGCGACGGTGCCGCGACGACCACCAGCGCGTCATCGGCGAGCTTGGTGGTGACCAGTCCCGGATATTGCCCGAGGCCGTAGCGGATCCCGATGTCGACGGGCTCCACCGCAAAGTCGACGAGCCGTTCGCTGGCCGAGATGCGTACGTCGAGCTCGGGGTGCTCGAGCAGAAAGCGCCCCAGCCGAGGCACGAGCCAGCGCGAACCGAAGGACGGGATGATGCTCACGGACACGACCGCCCGCGTCGCGGCGTGGCGCCCGCGCAGCTGCCGATTGCATTCGCGCAGGCGCGCGAACACCACCGAGAGCTCGGCCGCCCAGGCAGCGCCCTGCGGCGTCAGCGAGATGCGCTGCGGGGCACGCCGAAACAGCGGCGTGCCGAGCTCAGTCTCCAGTGCGCGCACCTGGTGACTGATGGCGGTCTGGGTCACGCCGAGTTCCGCCGCGGCGCGCGTGAAGCTGGAGTGGCGCGCCGCCGCCTCGAAGGCCAGCAGCGCATTCAGCGAGGGCAGGGGCTGTGCGCGCGGGACGGCGGTCACCGGGGCAGGGCGGGCAGCGACGCGCGACATGAGATTTTCTCATCTAGCATGGAAAAGAGTCGTTGGCGCCCGAGACGCCTCTCGCTGTACCCAGGAGCGCATGAAACTCTATCGATTCCGCTACAGCTCGTTCGCACGCAAGGTTCAGATGCTGCTCGATTTGTTGCCGCTGGAGTATGAGCTGGTGGAGGCCAGCTACAGCGATCGTTCCGAGCTGGCACGGGTCACCGGCGGCTACATCTACGTGCCCGTCCTGGTCGGGGACGACGGCAGCGTCACGGTCGAATCCCGGCGCATCTGTGAGCAGCTCCTGGCAGGGGCCGCGGGCCAGAAGCTCGTGCCCGCACCTTTCCAGGGCCCGATCTGGGCGTACGCCGACTTTTGCGATGGCTCGCTCGAGGACGTGCTCTTCCGCATTGCCGCGCCGGCGATCCGGGACGCCTGGGAGGATCCCGGAACGCGTGCGCTCTTCAATTTGATCAAAGAGCGCAAGTTTGGCGCAGGTTGCGTGGACGCCTGGCGAAACGATCAGGCGGCGCTGCTCGCCCGCGGACGGCATTTGTTGGCCCCCACGCTCACCACGCTCGAGCAGCAAGCCTTCCTGTTTGGCGCTCGCCCCACGCTGGCGGATGCCGCTTTGTACGGCAATCTCGCAATGCTGGACGAGGCGGATCCGGCGCTGCTGCGCAGCCTGTCGCCCGGCCTCGCCGCGTACAAGCTGCGGCTCGAAGCGGCGCGGGGCCGCGTTTAGAACGATGGGGAGCACCTCACGTCGAGAGATGCTCCTGAGAAGACGCTTCGACGCCTGCCCTTCGTCTGGTTGTTACTTGGCGGAAACAAGTGACGGGCAGTGTGGGCTGCACTTGTTCGGCGCAGCCACCCTCTCACCGCGGGACTACCCCCTGGAACCTTCGACAATCGGTCTGTACGACGAAGCGAACGAGCACGATGGCTGTGGCGTTGCGCTCGTGGCGCGCCTGAACGGGGTGCCGGCTCACGAAACCGTTCAGAGGGCGCTCACCTCACTCTGCAACCTCGAGCACCGGGGCGGCGAGGGTGCCGACTCGGCCACCGGCGACGGTGCCGGCATCACGCTGCAGCTGCCCGATCGGCTGTTTCGGGCCGTGCTGGGTTTCGACCTGCCGGAGCCCGGGCGCTACGGCGTGGCGGTGTGCTTTCTGCCGCGCGACGCGCGCCGTCGGGCCGAGCTGGAGCAGTTGCTCGTGGCTCGCGTGGAACGCGAGGGGCAAGACGCGCTCGGCTGGCGCGACGTGCCCGTGGCCCTGGAGCGGATCGGGCGCGTGGCTCGGGAGGCCGCGCCGGTGATCCGTCAATTGTTCATCGGCGCGGGCGCAGATGTCGCGGACACCGATGCGCTGGAGCGCAAGCTGTATGTGATCCACCGCTCGGCGGAGATCGCCTCCGGCGAGGAGCTGACCATCCCCAGTTGCTCGGCGCGCACGGTGGTCTACAAGGGCATGCTCGCGGCCAGCCAGGTGCCGACGTTCTATCCGGACCTGACGGATGAACGCACCGAGTCGGCATTGGCGCTGGTGCATTCCCGGTTCTCGACCAACACTTTCCCCAACTGGCGGCTGGCACACCCGTTTCGCCTGATGGCGCACAACGGGGAGGTCAATACCCTGACGGGCAACATCAACTGGATGCGTGCCCGGGAAGCGCAGCTGGCCAGCGAATTGCTCGGCACCGATCTGAAAAAGGTCGTGCCGGTGATCCGCCCGCGCGGCTCGGACTCGGCGACGCTCGACAACGTGCTGGAGCTGTTGGTGCGCTCCGGTCGCTCGTTGCCGCACGCGCTGATGATGCTCGTGCCGCAGGCCTGGCAGGGCAAGGACCTGCCCGCCGAGGTGGCGGACTTCTATCGCTACCACTCCTGCTTGATGGAACCGTGGGACGGCCCCGCGTGCGTCAGCTTCACCGATGGGCGCGTGATCGGCGCCACCCTGGATCGCAATGGCCTACGCCCGGGGCGTTGGGTCGTGACGCGCGATGGCTGGGTGCTCCTGGCATCGGAGGCGGGCACGCTTGCGGTGGACGAGGCCCTGGTGGCGCGCAAGGGCCGGCTCGAGCCCGGCAAGTTGTTCGTGGCGGACCTGGAGCGGCACGCCGTGTTCGCCGACGGAGAGGTGGAGCGCGAGGTCGCGGCTCGCCATCCGTACGGCAAATGGTATGCGGAGAGCTCGATCCGAATGGATGACCTGCCGGTGGTCGCGGGGCCGCTGGCTGCGCCCGCGGAACCCCTGCAGCTGCGGCAGCTCGCCTTCGGCTGGTCGGAGGAGGATTGTCGGCTGCTCGTGGCGCCGCTCGCCGCCACCGGCAAGGAGCCCAACGGCTCGATGGGGAACGACATCCCGCTCGCGGTGCTGTCGGACCAGGCGCCTCCGCTCTTTCACTACTTCAAGCAGCGCTTCGCGCAGGTCACCAATCCTGCCATCGATCCGGTGCGCGAGGCCATCGTGATGAGCCTCGAGTCCGCGCTCGGGCCGGAGCTCAATCTGCTCGCGGAGACGTCCAGGCATTGCCACAAGCTGATCCTGGAGCAGCCGATCCTCGAGGAGCACGAGTTGGCGCGCCTGCGCCACCCCGACCAGAAGGAGCTGCCGACCCGCACGCTCGACGCCACCTGGGCCAAGAGCGCCGGCGCAGAGGGCCTTCCGGCCGCGCTCGACCGCCTCTGCACGCAGGCGGACACCGCGCTCGCGGAAGGGGCCGCGCTCCTGATTCTGTCCGATCGCGGCGTCTGCGCCGAGCAAGTGCCGATCCCTTCGCTGCTCGCGGTGGGCGCGGTGCATCACCACCTGGTTCGGAAGGGCAAGAGGCTCGAGATCGGCCTGATCGTGGAATCGGGCGAGCCACGCGAGGTGCATCACATCGCGTGCCTTCTGGGCTACGGCGCCGGCGCGGTGAACCCGTACCTGATGTTCGAGACGTTGCCCATGTTGGCCGAGCGCGGCGACCTCGGAAAGAACTCGGAGCTGGCTGCGGCGCGCAAGGCGGTGATCGAGGGGGTCAACTACGGCCTGCTCAAGATCCTGTCGAAGATCGGCATCTCGACCTTGCACTCGTACGTGGGCGCGCAAGCGTTCGAAGCCATCGGGCTCGATCGGGACGTGATCGAACCGTACTTCACCGGTACGCAGTCGCGCATCCGCGGCGCGAGCCTGAACATCCTGGCCCGAGAGGCGCTGACCCGGCACGCCCGCGCCTATCCGAAGGCCCTGAAGGGCGCTGCGCCGGCGGATAGCGTGGGGCCGATGCCCACGGGCGGCGTGTACGCCTGGCGTCGCACCGGCGAGGTTCACATGTGGAATCCCGAGACGATCCCGCTCCTGCAGCGGGCGGCGACTCGGCCCGGTGAGGACGGCCGCGCCGTGTATCGGCGCTTTGCCGAGGCCATGAATGACGACTGGGCGCGGCGCTCCAGCTTGCGCGGGCTGCTGCGCTTCGTGGAGGCCGAGTCGCCGGTGCCGCTCAGTGAGGTGGAACCAGCCAGCGAGATCGTCAAACGCTTCGTGACCGGGGCGATGAGCCTCGGTTCGATCTCCCCCGAGGTGCACGAGACGCTGGCGGTGGCCATGAACCGCATCGGTGGCAAGAGCAACACCGGTGAGGGGGGCGAGGATGCGGCCCGCTTCGGCGACGAGCGGCGCTCTTCGATCAAGCAGGTGGCCTCGGCGCGCTTTGGCGTCACGATCCACTACCTGGTCAATGCGGACCAGCTGCAGATCAAGGTCTCGCAAGGGGCCAAGCCCGGGGAGGGCGGGCAGCTGCCGGGTCACAAGGTGAGTCGGCAGATCGCCAGCTTGAGGCACTCCACACCGGGGGTGGAGCTGATCAGCCCGCCGCCGCACCATGACATCTATTCGATCGAGGATCTAAAGCAGCTGATCTACGATCTGCGCACGGCCAATCCGGAGGCGTCGATCTCGGTCAAGCTGGTGGCCGAGGTGGGGGTCGGCACGGTGGCAGCCGGGGTCGCCAAGGCCAATGCCGATCACATCGTGATCGCCGGGCACGAAGGGGGCACCGGCTCCTCGCCGCTCAGCTCGATTCAGCATGCCGGCGTGCCGTGGGAACTCGGCCTGGCGGAAGTGCAGCAGACGCTCGTGCATCACGACCTGCGTTCGAGAGTCACGCTGCAGGCCGACGGGCAGATGAAAACGGGGCGCGACGTGGTGGTCGCCGCCTTGCTGGGTGCGGAGGAGGTGGGCTTCTCCACGGCACCGCTGATAGCGATCGGCTGCATCATGATGCGCGTCTGCCACCTCAATACCTGCCCGGTCGGCATCGCCACGCAGGATCCCGAGCTGCGGCGTCGCTTCCAGGGCACGCCCGAGCACGTGATGAACTACATGTTCCTGGTCGCCGAGGAGGCGCGGGAGATCATGGCCAAGCTCGGGGTGCGGCGCTACGTCGACCTGATTGGCAACGTGGACCTGCTGCGTGTCGACACCGCGATCGAACACCCCAAAGCTCGCAATCTGGATCTATCGGCGATGCTCGCCCGTCCGATCGCTCCGCCCGATCGTCCGCGCCGCAAGGTGCGAGAGCCCGAGCCGGTGCTGGAAGACGCACTCGATCACCAGATCATCGCGGACGCCGAAGCGGCGCTCGTGCACGGCCAGCCCCTGCAGCTGGAGTATGCGGTGCGCAACAAGCATCGCGCGGTCGGTGGCATGCTGTCGTCGCGCATCGCGCGTGCCAAGGGCCCCGCGGGGTTGCCCCCGGGCACGCTGAAGGTGACGCTGACCGGCTCAGCAGGTCAGAGTTTTGGCGCCTGGCTCGCCGCCGGTGTGGAGCTGACGCTGCTGGGCGAGGCCAACGATTATGTGGGCAAGGGGCTGTCCGGCGGTGTGATTGCGGTACGGCCCTCGCCGCGCGCACGCTTTGCCGCGGCGGACAACGTGATCGTGGGCAACACCGTCCTGTATGGCGCGACCAGTGGCCGCGCGTTCTTTTCTGGCTTGGCGGGGGAGCGGTTTGCCGTCAGAAATTCCGGTGCGTCCGCTGTCGTCGAAGGGGTGGGCGATCACGGCTGCGAATACATGACGGGCGGCACCGTGGTCGTGCTCGGCGCGACGGGCCACAACTTCGCGGCCGGCATGAGCGGCGGCGTGGCCTACATTCACGATCCGGAGCGGACCCTGAAGGAGCTTTGCAACTTCGAGTTAGTCGAGCTGGAGCCGCTCGACGAGGGCGATCTCGAGCGTCTGAAGGAGCTGGTGTCCGAGCACCTGGAGCGTACCGGCTCGGAGGTGGCCCGCAGCCTGCTCGCCAACTTTGCCGCGGCCGCGGCGAGCTTCATCAAGGTGATGCCGCGCGCCTACAAGAAAGCCCTGCTGGAGCTGGCCGCGCGGGAACGCGCTCCGGGCTCGAACCCCAACGCCGACCGGGCAGCACGCCCGGCGCCATCTGTCGCGAGCGCCTGACCTTATGGGAGACCCGAGTGGATTTTTGAAGGTCCGGCGTGCGCTGACCGGGGATCCGCGGCGCGACCCCAAAGAGCGCGTGCATGACTACCACGAAGTGATCCGCCTCTTGCCAGTGGAGACGGTGCGCGATCAAGCGCGCCGCTGCATGCAATGCGGCGTGCCCTTCTGTCATCGGGGCTGCCCGCTCGGCAACCTGATTCCGGAGTGGAACGAGCTCACCTACCAGGGCCGCATGCAGGATGCGATCGAGCGCCTACACTCCACCAATAACTTTCCGGAGTTCACTGGCTTTACCTGCCCGGCGCCGTGTGAGCCCGCGTGCACGCTGGAGATCAACGACGACCCGGTGATGATCAAGCACGTCGAGCTGTCGATCATCGAGCATGCTTTTCATCAAGGCTGGGTGGTGCCGAAGCCTCCCGCGCAGCGCAGTGGGCAAAGCGTGGCCATCGTGGGCTCGGGCCCCGCGGGTCTCGCGGTTGCCGACCAACTCAACAAGGCCGGCCATCGCGCCGTGGTGCTGGAGCGCGACGAGGCCCTGGGCGGCCTCTTGCGCTTTGGCATCCCCGATTTCAAGCTGGAAAAGCAGGTCATCGACCGGCGCGTGAAGATCCTGGAGCAAGAGGGGATCAGCTTTCAGACGGGCGTGAACGTGGGGGTGACGGTGAGCGTGGACGAGCTCCTGGCCGAGCACGATGCGCTCGTGATCGCGGTGGGCGCGCGCTTGCATCGCGAGCTGGGCGTGCCCGGGGCGCGCTTGGCGGGGGTGCATCTGGCGATGGACTATCTCTACGATCGCAACCGCGCGATCTCCGCCGGAGAAGCCGCGGCCGACGCGGGCGTACGCGCGGAACGCCACGCGCCCAGAATCACTGCGCGCGGCAAGAACGTGGTGGTGATCGGTGGTGGTGACACCGCGGCGGATTGCATCGCCAATGCACACCGAGAGGGGGCTCGCTCCGTAACGCAGCTCGACCGCTATCCCGCACCGCGCGGCACCCGGCCCCGGGAGATGGTGGGCTGGCCCAATGCCCCGCGGCGGGAAATCTCCTCGTATGCGCTGGAGGAGGGCGGAGAACGCCTGTGGGAGGCGCTGACGCAGGAGCTCGTGGGTGAGCGCGGTCACGTCACGGGCGTCGGGATCGCCCGCGGGAAGCCGCCGGACTTTGAGCCGCTGCCCGGCACCGCACGGGTTCTGCCGGCCGAGCTGGTGCTGGTCGCCATCGGTTTCTCACGGCCCGAGCGCGACGCTTGCCTGATGCAGGCGTCCGTGCAGGAGGATGAACGAGGGAACGTGCGTGCCGACCACTTCGCGACCTCACGGCCGAGGGTATTTGCGTGCGGGGACGTCCGGCGGGGCGCGTCCCTGGTCGTCTGGGCGATCCACGAAGGGCGCGAGTGTGCCTCTGTGGTCGACGCGTACCTCGCAGCACAGCGCTGAAAGGCACGAGGTGCCAGCGGCGCGCGCCGCGGCGGCGGGGAGCGCCCTCCGGCGTATGGTGGGCGCAGAAAAAGACGCCGCTTCCCTTTTCCCGGCGAGTCTGTGTAGCGTAGCGTAGCAAACGAGGGAATTGCACCGTGGTTCATCGCAGCGGGCTGCCGCGTAAGCTATCTCCGCCGAGGCCGCTCTCGGCACTCGAGGAGACCCCCAGCGATCTGCGCAGCCATCTATTTGAGCTGGATGGGCGGCAATACGCGGTGCTGAGCTTTGAGGGAAGGCCGGCGCCGCAACTGGCGGGTCTGTCCAAGGCGGAGGCGGAGGTGGTGCGCGCGGCTCTGGCAGGGCTCACCAACGAGGAGATCGCCGTGACGCGCGGTCGCTCCATCTTCACGATCCAGAATCAGCTCGCGGCGGCCTGGCGCAAACTCGGGGTTTCGTCGCGCCACGAGGCCGCGGCGCTACTCGGGATGCCCGAGGACTCGTAGCGCCTGGCAGCCCGGCGACGCAGCAGCCGTGCGCCTGGCAGCGCCGGAGCGGTAGGCTGCTGCTGGAGCAGCAAGCAGGCTGCTGGAGCAAGCGGGCTGCGGGAGTCGCAACGACCCCCCTCAGGGCGCCGCGGAGAGCCCTCGGGGGCGGGCGCTCACGCCCGCGGGCGGCCGCCGTTGCTGGACGGCACGGGCGTCTCTTCCTGACGCTCCTGCCACTCCTGGATGAGCCGTGTGCGCGAGCCGGCGCCCCACTTGCGCGATGCGCGAAACAAGAGTGTGGAGACACTGCCCGTCGAAAGCCCGAGCACCGAGGCGATGCGCTTGTTGGAGTAGCCCTGCGCCGCCAGCGCGGTGGCCTGTTGCTCGCGCTCGGACAGGGCGGCAGGCTCCCCCGCACCGACCGGATTGCGGCACGCCACCAGGAAGTGACGCCCGTCGGCGTCGAACTGGTCCACCAGCGACCATTGCCCGCCGATCACGGCGGCTCGCAGCTCGAGCGCCTCGTCGGGGTCGGAGACGCGCAGGCTGCGTGCTCGATCGATGGCGCGTGCCGCCTGCCGGAGTGCCGCCCGCGCGCTCTTGTCGAGCGCTAGGCCCCGGGCGTCGTAAATCTTGCCGGAGTGGTCGAGGACGGCCTCTCGGTTGCGTTCGGGCGAGGCCCGCAAGCGCAGACCTGCGTTCAGGTGCGCTACCACGCGCAGCCACGCCCGCTGCACCACCGGGGGCAGGCTACCGGTCGCCGGCAGCAACGGACTGAGCACGATGCCGAAGCCCGACGGGTCGAAGCCAACCACACCCATCACGTCGCGCGCCCCGCTGTCCATCAGCGGACCCATGTCGGGCCGGCCCGCCAAGTCGCAATTCAGGAAATCGGAGAGCGTCGACACCATGCTGGAGGCGTAGGCGCTCCGAAGCAGCGCCGGCGGCGCCTCTCGATGCAGGTCCTCGGTCAGTTGACGCAGCGCTCCTCCCGCCCCCGTTTCCACGAAGCCGGTGATGATCGGCCGCTCGTGCAGCGCCACGTCGCGCAGGGAGAAGGTGGTCACCGCGACCCCGAGCCCCTGATCCAGCGCCGGTGCGGCCGCCTCCAGCAAGGCCTGGAGCCACTCCTGCTCGTCCGGAGTCTCGATGTAGGCCGCATCGACGACGCGCAATAAGTCCCGCTTGGACAGGCTGCGTGCAATCCCCGGTGCTAGGTCTCTGAGCTTCATGAAACTGCGGACTCGATGACGGTGGACGCGACGCAAAAGCGATCGTCGCGCACAAAAATCGAAAAGCCGCAGAAAGCGCATGTCGATCTTCGAACCATGCATGCAGGCCGGACAGGTGGCCCCAAGGCAACCACGTGTCGGCGAACCTTCGGTGCAACACGACCTCACCGATTCGGAACAGCTCGCCGCGAGCCGCGCCGGAGGCGGGAAAAGGCAAACGCCGCCACGGCAAACAGAGCTGCGCAGGTAGCTTGCGAGGCGCCTACCGGCAGCTCTTTCAGGAACGCGAGCAGATAGCCAGCGCCGCCGGAAAATGCGCCGCCGAGTGCAGCGACGGCGAGCGCGACCCCGAGGCTTTGCCCCACGCCCAGGCCCGCGGCGGCCGGCAGCACGGCGAGCGCAAACACCGGTAGCGAGCCGAGCGCACGTGTCGAGATGGACACCTGGACCGCGAACACCAACCAGAAGCTCGCCTCGATGCTGCGCACGGGGAGGCCCTGCACGCGCGCACCTTCGGGGTCGAAGCCGGTGAAGGTGAGCGCGCGTCCGACCAGGAACAGCGTGCCCAGGCTGAGCCCTGTCCCTCCGATCACGAGCCACAGATCCAGGGGGCGGACCAGCACCGCGGTACCGAACAAGACCGCGGCGATGTCGTGCGCCTCCTGGGCGATCCGGTCGCCCACCAGCACCGCCAGGGCGGAGGTGGCGACGAAGGCGCTCCCCACCAGGGTCTCCCGCGACATCTTGCCGGGCGGGCGAGCGGCGACGAGCAGCGTGGCTGCCGCGCTCATCAGCAGGGCTCCCAGCACGGGTGAGACGTCCAGGGCGTGATGGATCTGGAAGTAGAAGGCGAGCGCGACGCCGAGCCCAGCCGCCTGGCTCAAGGTCGCGGTGACGAACACGGCCCGGCGCAGCACCACGAAGACACCGAGTCCGCCCAGGGCCGCGCCCGCGATCACGGCACACAGGACGGGGTCGCGATACAGTGGCCAACCGGCGACGAACTCGTCCCACCCCGGTGGCGCGCGAGACTCCACGGCCTGCCCCGTGCCGGCAAAGCCGTCGGCAGCGTGCGCGGGCGCCGCGAGCATCGGCGTCCCGGTCACCGGGGCTGAGCCCGGCGCTGCCACGGGGGGGGCCGCGAGCAGCGCATCGAAGTCACTCGGCGCCGCGCTGGGTGACGCCGGCACGGCCGCCGTTGCTCGAGCTGCGGCCTGTCCTGGCTGTCCTGGGGGAGCTGGCTGGGTCGTCATGCGGGAGCTCAGGGCGAGAGAGTGGTGGAGGTGAGCGGGCTCTTGGGCTCGGGCGGGTTGCCGTAGCGCTCGCGAAAGACCGAGTGACCGAAGACGTCGCGCGGCTTACCGACGATGGCGGCCGGTGTATCTCGATCGAGAAACACGAGTTGGTCGGCGTAGCTGCCGGCGAGGCCGACGTAATGGCTGACCACGATCAGTGCCAGGCGCGTCTCGCGCCGCAAGCGCTCGAGCAGCTGCCACGCTTCTTGCTCTGCCACCAGATCCATCGCCGAGGTGGGCTCGTCGAGCACGGCCAGGTCGGGCTCCGATGCGGCGACACGAGCAAACAGCACGCGTTGTTTCTGGCCCTCGGAGAGCTCGCGAAATGGGCGGCCAGCGAGCTCGGCGGCTCCGACGCGGACGAGCTCGCGCTGGACGACCTGGGAGGTCTGGCGGGAGCGAGGAAAAAAGCACGAGCGATCGCGCTCGGTGCCCATGGCTACGATGTCTCGTACGCGCAGCGGATAGTGATCGTCGAACGCCTGGCGTTGCGCCAGGTACGTCAGACGCGGCCGCGCCGCAGCAAACTGAACGCGGCCACTCACGGGGGGTAACAGGCCGAGCAGGGTGCGAAGCCAGGTGGTCTTGCCCGAACCGTTCCGTCCGATGACGGCCCACAATTCGCCCGGGCGGATCGTCAGATCGAGCGCGGGGAGGATGCCGTGACCCTGATGGCCCACCACCAGACCACGGCACTCGAGCAGCGCCGGCCCCGTCGGCGCCGCACCATTCTCTGCCGTGTTCACAGCATCCCCGCGAGCAGGTCTGCGACGCGGTCCAGGAAGGCCACGTAGCTCTGACCTGCCTGAAAATCCGACGCACCCGGTAGCTTGATCAGCCGAGTGCCGGTCTGCGCGGCGATCAACTCACTGGTGTTGCTGGCATACCAGCTCTCCTGCAAGAGCGCCCGGACGGGATGCTGCTTGCAATGGGCGATCAGTTCGGCGACGTGGCGGGGGTTGGGTGGGATGCCCGGCTTGGGCTCGATGTGATCGACCACCACGAGCCCCACCCAGTCGGCGAGGTAGCTGAGCGAGCGATGGAATGCGATCACCTGCGTGCCCCGCAGCGGGCGCAGCTTTTCCTCCCAGCGTTGGCGCGCCTGGCGCAGTGAGGTGACAAACTGACGCGTGTTCTCCAGGTAGCTCGCGCTGCCCTCGGGATCGAGCTCGGCCATGCGCTTGCCGATGCCCACCGCCACGCGTTCGACCTGGCGCGGATCGAACATGAAGTGGGGATTGCCCGAGGGATGGATGTCTCCCATCGAGCGATCCACCTTGCCGGCGGGGCGCTCGAGCAGCTCCACGAGGCCTGCCGCTTCCAGAAAGCCCGGACTGCCGGGCTGGATCTTGCCGTTTCGGGCGCCGACGAGCAGCGTCGGCAACCAGCCGAGTTCGAGCTCCGCGCCCGCGCTGATCAGTAGGTCCGCGTGGCTGACGTCCAGCACCAGACTCGGCCGCGCATCGACCCAGTGCGGGTCTTGCGTCGGCAGAGCCAGCGCCTGAACATGGACTCGCCTGCCGCCCACGGCAGCGGCTACGTTGGCCAGATCAGGCGTGGTCGCGACCACGGCCAGCGCGGCGTGCGCCGGCCGGGCAGCGAGCGCCGACACGGCCAGGATCGTCAGAGCGGCCGCGAAAGCGCGCCAGAACGTGCTGAAGCTGAGATGTTTCACGATCATCTTCTCCCTCAAAAGCTGTGCGCGCCGTGCGCGCCAATCGCGACTTCTGCCGCGAGAAATACGGACCAGACGCTCGGCTCGAGCCCGATGTCGCGCGCCCCCTGCAGGCGGAAGCGCGAAAATTCCGTGGGGTAGTGCGTGAGCGCCAGCGACCAGCGACGCCGGTTCCTCGTCCATTCTGGGTCGAGCGGATCGGGCGCCGGGTCACCGTTCTGGTCCCGCGTGATGGAGCCGTATTCGAAGCGTCCGGCGCCGCTCCAGCGCTGTGCGAAACGATACATGAGCTGGGCGTAGCCGCCGTAGTCGTGTAGCGTGTTGGTCTCCAGCTGGCGCCGGCGGTACAGCCACTCCGTCTGCAGCGAGACCACCGGTGGGTTTTGCTCGCTGATGGGACGAAACTTCAGATACAGGTCGGTCCCGTAGATCTCGCTGCGGTGGTCGTCGCCCGAGGCGTTGGGCCCGAACGCGCCGGACAGCCCCCAGAACAGGGACCAGTCCGGTCCGAGCTCGAAGAACTGCTTGAGCGCGCCGACGTATAGGAGATCTTTCGCACTATCCACGCCGGGGTTGTCCGCGCCATAGAAGCTGCGCGCTGTCTCGTCGCCGTCCGCGTTGGTGGCGGAGGCGACGAGCTCGACGTACCAGGGCAGGGGCGTCAGGTAGGAGAGCTCCATGCCGAGGCCGCGGTTGCCTTCGCCGCCGAAGAATCGCCCGAGCACGAACGGTTGGTCCGCGAACTCCCAGGCGTGCGGATGGGTGGGATTGAGACGACCAAAGCGGGTCAGGAACTGACCAAACCGCGCTTGCAGCCGACCGGGTAGGTCGAGCGTCGTGGCGTACGCCTCCTCCAGCTCCACGCCCTCCAGCGAGAACGCGAGATGCGTGTCGAAGCGGAGATACGGATCGACCGAGGCGCCCAGCGAGAGCTCGACCGCCTGCAGATTGAAGCCGGAGTTCTGCGGATCATGACCGCCGGATTGATGCGGCTGGTTCGGTGAAAACGCCGCCAGCGCAAAATCGGCGATCACGGAGATGTCGGGGTTCATGGACTGGGGCGCGCCGCCCGCCGGGGTGGGCGTTGGGGTTGCGCCTGGCGTGCTCGCTGCGGCGGTGTCCTTGGCCAGCGCGGCCTCGATGCTAGCCAGGTCGGTGCCGTCCGCGGATGGGCCGGGCTCTGCCGGTGAAGTGGACGCTGCGGGGGGAGCGGGCGCTTCAGGAGAGGGTGCGACAGAGGGAGGTGTCGGGGAGGTGGGATTGGGAGACGGCGTGACGGGGGGCGGCTGTGCGAAGGCGAGGCGCGAGCCCAAGCTCACGAGCAACGTAAAGCGCACATAGGGCAGCGGACGTGGTCCGCGCCGGTCCGCCCCGAGCCAGTGGGGCTGGGGATCTCGGAACATGAGGAAACCTGCAAAGCGTGAAAGCCGTGATGGACCGCGAGCGCTGCACGACGTGCGCTGAAGCACTGCTCCGCCGGCGCAGCAGACGCGCGCCGATCGGAGCGCTCTCGCTCAGCTTCCGAGGCTCACGGCCGCAGGCCTCGCGGACAGACCGCTGGGGCTACACGAGCACGGAGGCGTCGAGCGGGAGACAGACCCTCGACGGCTGCGGTGGCTCGAGTTTGGGCGCGTAATGCAAGAGCGCAATGCCGACGTGCGCGCGTTCCGCGCCCGCTCGGCCAGGCTCGCCGCGCTCCGCCAGTGCCACGACGGTCGTGGCCACGGCGGGCCACACGGCGGCAACGCTGCCCAGCACCGAAACGCCGCACGCGTCGTGGTCGTGGCTGTCCGTGGTGCCGCCCCCGCCACCCTGCGCGGCGCTCGCCTCCGAGCCGGACACTCCTGCAGCGGCGAGCGGGGCGGCCCGAACCGAGCCGGACGCCACGGCGGACGCTTCCGATGCGTCGCCCGCCTCGTCCAAAGCAACGTGCAGCAGCTCACCGTGCTCGGGACAGATCCGATGTTGTACCAGCGAGAAGTGCAGCGCCTGGAGCGCCGGGCCCGGGCCCAACAAGGCACACAGCGCCCACACGAGCAACGAAAGCGCGAGCCGAGTGCGGCGGGGCCGGGCAGCGTGCACGCAGGTCACCACACGCAGTCTAGGGTTGGCGCTGCCGCGCGGCAAGCGACTTGGGCTCGACCCTACCTGTCGTGGATCGCGGTACAGATGATGGGTGTCCCCGGGGCCATGGGGCGAGCCGCGCTGGAAATTGCCGGAAGCGTGTGTTCGCGGCGCGGACACGGGTGTGCCGTGCGCCACGAGGGGGGTGGGCATCGCACAAGGCAGCGGCTATCCTGACCCACAGCCATGAGATTGTATTCCCCACGCCCGCTTTCGATGAACCGCCACCCGCTGTGGACGCTGCCCCACTGGTCTGTTGCCGCCCTATTGGCGCCGCTCTTGGGTTGCGGCGCGGCGGGGGGCTCGGACGCGTCCGACGATCCGAGTGAGAACGGGCCGCTGTCCCAGTTTGCCAATCCCTCCGGCAACAACTCGTCGAACACCGGCAACCCCGGCACCAATCAGAACGGCACCACCACCCCCCCTGCCGGCGCCGGCACGACTCCGGCGCCGCAGAACGGCAACGGCTCCACCCCCGGCGGCGCACAGACGCCGGCGGCCGGCACGGGCAACGGCTCGAACGAAGGCAGCAACGTCGGCGGCCAGGTGCCTGGCAATGCGGCTCCGGGCAATGCCAATCCGGGCGGTGCGGGACCGGGCGCCGGTGGCACGGGGGGCGGTGCGGATCCGGGGGACGGCACTGCGGATCCGGATCCGGGCGGTGCGGATCCAGCAGACGCTCCTGGCTTTACCAGCGTTGACGTGAACGGGGGCGCATCTGCCGCGTTCGTGTGTCCTGAGGGCGCCGCCTTTGGCAATCCGCTTACCGGGATGGGGGCGGTGCAACAGGTCGGGGCTCCGGCAGGCAGCTTCTTTGCATTCATCGAGGGACCCATCTGGGTGGGCAGTCTGAACCGCTTGTTCTTCTCGGACAATGCCTCGGGACCCGAGCGGATTTGGCAGATCAGTGCGCCGTTTACGACGCCATCCGTCTTCATGGCGAACAGTGGCAGCAACGGGCTCGCGATCGATAACACCGATCAATTGCTCTTGGCGGATCAAGCGGGCAACAGAATCACGCGTGTAAGCACGAACAATGCCCAAGTCTCCGCCGTGCTTGTGCCGGCCGGCAACTTCAATCCGAATGACTTGGTGATGCGGAGCGACTCGAATCTCTATTTCACCGATCCGGCAGCGGGCTTCTTCCGGGTTTCTCCGGGCGGAGAGGTGTCGGCCGCGATTCGGCCTGCCGCGGCGCCCAATGCGCCGAACTCTCCGAACGGTGTCGTGCTATCCCCGGACGAGAACACACTCTATGTCGGCGACGTGAACGCACAATTCATCTCGTCGTTCGCGCTGCGCGCCGACGGTTCGCTGGATCTGGCATCGGGCCAGGTTTTCGCGCGCACTCGTGGGACGACGGTAGATGGCATGGCCGTCGACTGCGCCGGCAACGTGTACGCGGGCACGCAATCGGGCGTGGAAGTGTACTCACCAGCCGGTGAGCTGCTCGGCACCGTGCCCACGGGGGAAGCGTCCAATGCGACCTTTGGCGGGACCGACCGGCGCACTCTGTTCGTGACGTCGCGCTCGGTCCTGAAGTACGTCACGCTGGCCGTCCCGGGGTTGCCGGACTAAGGCGAGAGGGTCGGCGCAAACCCCTGCCGAGTTGGTTTCCTCGCCACGACAGAGCGCGTCTAGGTCCAGCCGGAATGGGCGGCGGTGGCTTGGTTGCTGGCCTTCGGGGGCGGGCGCCGTCAGGCTTCTCTGGCCTGGGAGCGGCTGGGCGAAGTATAGGGCCAGCGTGGCGGGACCGGTTGCCGAAGGCCAGCGCGCGAAGCTGGGGACGTACCTCAGGGATTGGGGCGCGCTCAGCCTGATCGCCGTGTGCGGGTTCGCCGCCGTCTGCCTGGTGTGTTGGCCGGGCTTCATGAGTGAGGACTCCGTCGACCAATTGGTCGAGGCTCGCGAGCACAGGTTTTTCGACGCGCATCCACCGCTGATGGCCATGATCTGGGCGCTCACCGACGTGGTGGTGCCAGGGCCCGCGGGCATGTTGCTGCTCTTGAATGGCCTGTATTGGGGCGGGCTCTTGGTGAGCTTCCGGTACTGGCCGCTGAGCCCTCGCGCGCGCGTCATTGCGTTTGCCTGCGTGGCGGTGTTCCCGCCGTTGCTCGTGAACCTCGGGGTGATCTGGAAAGACATCTTGATGCAGGGCGCGTTGGTATGCGTGCTGGCCGCCTACCTGCGCTATCGCGTGTCGCGCGGGATCGTGCCGCTGATCCTGGGGCTCGTGTTCTCGGTGCTTGCCCTGGCCGCACGCCACAACGCTGCTGCGGCGGTGTGGCCTCTGCTCGCGCTGCTCGTCGCGGCCCATCCGCGCTGGAGCCCGCGGCTCAGCCGCTGGCGGCGCTCCCTCGCTGCGCTCTGCATTTCGCTGGTGTTGCTCTTGGCCTCGAGCCAGGGCCTGTCGCGAGCCCTGTCGCCGTTCGTGCACCAGAGCCACTTCTGGCAGGTCGCCCCGCTCTTCGACCTGGCCGGCATGAGCGTGCGCGCGAACGAGCTGCTGTTCGATCGGAGCATTGGCATCTTGCGCAGCGACGTCGCGCTGGAAGACATCCGGCGCGCCTACGATCCGCGCCACCCGCTCAGCCTTTTCTACCCGCGCGGGAGCGAACCGCTGATCGGGCACACGGATGATCCGGCGGTGCTGCGCGCGATTGCTCGCAATTGGTGGCAGGCCGTCGTGGCCCACCCGCGGGCCTATCTCGAGAGCCGGCTCCGGGTGTATCGGCACATGATCGGGCTGGCCGATCGCCCGTACATCGTCTACGCGCAGATCGTAGGCAATCCCTACGGCTATGCGCTGCCCGACTCCCGGATGCGGAGCCTCGTGGTGAGTGCGTTCGAGCGGCTGACGCCAACGCCGCTGTTCTGCATCTGGCTCTACTTGCTCGTGCTCTCGGCGCTGTTCATCCAGAGTGCCGTCGCGTTCCGCCGGGGAGGCTCCGCGCTCGCGTTGGCCCTGAGCCTGTCGGGCCTGTTCTATCACGCGACGTTCCTGCTGCTGAGCGGCAGTGACGACTTCCGCTATTCTCTCTGGACGCTCTTGTGCACGTTGCTGACCGCCTGCGCCCTGCCGTCGGCGCTCGGCCGCGAGCGCCATTGGAACGGATGGCGGGAGCGCCTCCTTCTGGCATGGACGAAGCTGCCGCGGCTCGTGCCGCGTTCGAAGACGTAGCGGGGACCACTACTTCCGGCGCTGAGCGTTCTGACGGCCCGCGAGTCCAGGGCCCAGCAGTCGACCGGGCGCGTGAGGCCTCGTGCTGCCGTCCACAAGGCCTGCCCTGGCCGAGCGGCAAAACGCAGCTTGCACTCGGCGGCGCTTCCCGGGACCATGGGGCATGGTCGAGAAGTTGGTGCTCAGCGACGCGGAGTGGCGGGCGCGGCTCACGCCCGAGGAGTATGCGGTGTTGCGCCGCCAGGGCACGGAGCGGCCGCACACGGGCTGCTTCGTGGCGACAAAGACGCCCGGCGTGTACACCTGCGCGGGCTGCGGGCAGCCGCTGTTTCGCTCGGGGGACAAGTTCGAATCGGGCACCGGTTGGCCGTCGTTCACTCAGACGGTCGCGGAGGATGCCGTCACGGAGATCGAGGACGCGTCGCACGGCATGCGGCGAGTGGAGGTGCGCTGCGCGCGCTGCGATGGGCACCTGGGCCACGTATTTCCGGACGGTCCCGCACCGACGTATCAGCGCTACTGCATCAACTCGGTGTCCATGCGCCACGTGCCCGACGCGGCCAAGGGCTAGCGCTGCGCGCGGCTACGGCCCAGCGCGCCGGAGACTGAGCGGGCTCAGCTGCCAGCTGTTGTAGCCGTGGTTGCGGACGTGGAAGTACAGGGCGCTACCGGCGGGGAGGCGTTCCGGCACTTCGAACTCGACCTGCACCAGGTCGGCGAGGCTCGGGATCGGCACTTCGTGCGACCAGAGCAGGTCGGCCTGTGTGGCGAAGGCCAGCGTTCCCACGGCCGGATCGATGGCGGCTAGCGTTGCCCAGGCGAGTTCGCCGTGGATCACGCTGCCGGCGGGCACGTCGCTCGTGAACAGGTACACGAAGCTGGCGTAGTTGCAGGTCGTGGTCGTCACTTCGAGCCAGGTCGCTTCGGGGCGGGACGCCGCGCTCGTGCAGCGCACCCGGCCGACGGCCTCCGGCGCGAAGGGATCGCTCGCCGGATCAGCAGGAGTCCAGCTCTCCGCTACGGTGAGCGGCGTGGGCATGGCGAGCGCCTCGGTCGCGCTCGGCTCCGCTGATGCGCAGCTCGCGAGGAGCACTGTAGCGCCCCCGGCGAGGGCCAGCCAACGACGTGCCACGCCGGTGACGTAGCACGGGGCGCGAGGCACTGCCGCCGTCAGGGGGTCGGATTCTCCGGGCCGCCCGCGGGCAACGTGACCGGCCGGGCCGCCGCGGGCGGCGGTGTGCGACACAGGTCGAGGCGCTGCCAGGCTTCCATCGTGCGGCCGTCATTGCTGCGAAAGCTACCCGTGTCGCAGTAGTGCTCCCGAAGGTACTCGTCGAGCCGAGGGATCTGGGTGATTGAAACGCCGTGCAGGCGCGCGGGGCTGTCCAGGATCAACGGTGGCTGTACCGCCTCGAACTCGCCCAGTAGCGTCTCTACGGAGTCGCGCGCCGACCACTCGGGATGCGCGCGCCAGTCGGGCGGCACCTGGCCCGCGACCAGCGACGCGTACACGAAGCGACTCGCCGAAGGACGCCGGCAGGTCACATACAGGTCGCCATCAAAGCCCCAGATGAAGATCGGTGCGCCGGCAGGAGCCAGGCGATCGATGTTCTCGCAGGCGCGCTCCGGGCGGCCGTCGCGCCATGCGCCCTTGTCGCGTTCCTGTTGCAACGCAACTAGTTGCTGTTCGAGCATCGCGGCGGCGAAGCTTCCGAAGAGCAGGCTGCTCACCAGCAGCCCTGCCCAGGGGCGGCGCCCGGTCTCGGGCGCGTGTGGGCTCTGCCCTGCGGGTTGCTCCAGGCTCAGGCCGATCAAGAGGGAGACCCAGGGCACGGGCGGCAGGAAATACTGGGGCCAGAAACGCAGGGTGCTAAAGCTGATGGCGAGTGCGAGCAGGGTTTGCAAGAGCACCGTGAGCTCGAAGCCGCGCCGCGCGTAGGTCTGGGGTAGCTGGCGCAGTGACCCGAGCACCGGGCCCAGATGTTGCGCGGCGACCGACGCAAGGACCACGATCAGGGAGAAGCTCAGGTAGCCGTTGTCGCGCGCCCAACGGTACAGCGTCTTGATGACTCTCGCGCCCTCGTACGGGGCCATGTAGACGTCGACGTTGTAGCGATAGAACCAGTAGTAGAACGTGCCCAGCTCGCCCTTGGCCGCGTACAGCAGCACCACCAGCACGAGCGGCAGCAGCCAGCCAGCGACGAGCGCGCCCACCCCTGCCCAGCGCCGGAAGCGCGACGTGGCAGGCTCGCTCAGCGCGACCGCCACCGCCCACAACCCGAGCGGCCCCACCACGGGCAAGTAGGTCTGCTTGGTCAGACCCGAGAGCGCCGCCAGCGCGCCCGCGCCGCCCAGCAGGGCACAGCGCTTGGCGAACGGCTGCTCACGACCGAGGGCCCAGCTGGCGAGGGCGAAGGAGCTCACCAGCCAGGGCGTGGCGATGGCTTCGCCCACCAGCCCAAATACGGTTTGCAGCTCGAGCAGCACCATGCCGACGAACACGAAGCTGAGCGCCGCGACCGCCCCGGCGAAACGCCGGCGCGCCAGGGTTGCCGCGAGCCAGATCCCGCCTGCCGAGGTGAGGAAGGCCAGGCTCGTGAGCGCGCGCACCCCGTACCATTCCATGCGCCCGCCGAGCGCCTGTGCGAGCGCTGCCAGCCAGTACATGACCGGCCCTCGATGGCTGGCGGCATCCACGTAGGGGAGCAGGTGGCCGTCGAGCAGCCGCTCTCCGATCGAGGTGACATAGCCGTCGTCGAAGTGCAGCGCCGCGTTCATGCGCAGGAAGAAATTCGCGCTGCGCAGCGCATAGAACGCGGCTGTCACACTCAACACGGCGATCAACCAGGCGTCTACCGGGATACGCCGCAGGCGCTGCCAGAGGGCCAGACCCCCACGGGGCAGGCTGCCCCTGGTGAGGTGGGGTCCTACCCGCGTTCGCATGGATCGGAGCATGCCGGCGGCCTGATAGCACAGCCGCTGCGGGGACGCCCGCACGGAACCGTCCCCGTGGCCGCCAATGGCCCGCGCAGCTCCCCCTCGCAGCCGCGGCGCTCGCTCGCAGCGAACACGGAAACGCGGAGCCGCGAGCGCCGGGGTCTTCTCCCTGCCGGCGTCTGAGGCTAGAACGCCCTCTGCCGAAACCCAATGACTCGTCGCGTTGACCGTTGGCTGATCTGTATCGCGTTCGCTCTCACGGCGGTGGTGGCAGGGACTTTTGCCTACTTCGCCTATCTGCCGATGGTGGACTTGCCCCAGCACGCCGCGCAGCTTTCGGCATGGGTTCACCTGGATGATCCGAACTACGGCTTTGCCGAGCAGTTCGAGATCAATTGGCGGACCCCGTATCTACTGGGGTACTTGCTGGCACGGCCGATGGTGCCGCTCTTGGGCATCGTGGGCGCGCTGAAATTCGTGGTCCTGCTGGCCGCGCTCGGCACGGTCGCCGTCTACTTTTGGTTGCTGCGGACGCTGAAGCAAGAGGAGTGGCTGTGCCTGCTGGCCTTGCCCTTGACGTTCGGCTTCAGCTTCTACTTCGGCTTCATCAATTTTCTGCTCGCGACGCCGCTCATCCTGGCCACGGTGACCCTGGCGTTCGAGTACTCGAGGAAGCCCAGCCGCCAAGTGGGGCTGTTTTTTGCCGTCGTGCTCGGTGTCACCTTTCTCGCGCATGCGCTGGCGTTTGCCATCGCCACGGCCTGCGCGTTCCTGCTGACCGCGCGCCGCATCGAATCGTTCAAGGGCGCGCTGCGCGATTACTGGCCGCTCTTGGCGGGGCTCGCTGGCGTGGTCCCGTGGCTGCCCGGGTTTCTGTCGAGTCCAGAGATATCCGCGCATCCCGAGCAGTGGAACCTGAGCTGGGACCGCTTGGCGGCGCTCCCGGCGGCGCTGTTTTCGATCGGACGCGTCGATCAGACGGCGACGATCTTTGGCTATTGCGCGCTCGCTCTGGTGGCGCTCTCGCTCGGTCGGCCCGCGAAGCGTTGGTCGCGCTACGCCCTGTTCGCGATTGCGGTCGTGGCGTACATGTTGTTCCCCTTTGAGCTGCGCGGCGTCTCCTTCCTATTTCCGCGCTTCGCCGCCCTGCTCATTCCGGGGCTGATCTTGCTCGCGGACGGCCCGCGTTCCCTCCTGCCGCTGTGGCCGCGTCGGGGCCTGGCGGTGGTGTTCAGCGCGGTCTGGGTTGGGGTCTTCGCGCTCAGGATGCGGGACTTCAACGCCGAGGCGAACGGCTTTGCCGAGGTCATCGAGAAGATTCCCCCCCGGATGCGGATCCGGCCGATGATCTTCGCCAACCAGAGCGGTGTCTTTCCGGGGACTCCCCTGTACCTGCATTTTCCGGCCTACTACCAGGCGCAGAAGGGCGGCTACCTCGGCTACTCCTTTGCCCGCTACTTTACCTGCTTCGTCCACTATCGGCCCGGCGTCGACATCGGCATGGGCGAGGATATGGAATGGAACCCGTGGCGCTTCGACGCGCAGCGGGAGGTGCCAAAGTACGACTATTTCATCGCCCGCTCGGAGTACGATAACTCGGCCAAATCCTTTCGACGCAGCCCCAGGAAGATCGAGCTCGAAGCAAGCGGCGGCGGCTGGTGGAGTTACCGTGCCGTGGACTGATATGCTTCGGGGGCGCCAGGCACAGTTGCGAGAGCTGGGGCGCTTTGCGAGCGTCGGCCTCGCATCCTCCGCGATCTATTTTGCGCTGCTCTGGCTCTGCACGGTGCTCACGGGCTGGCCCGCAGGTGTCAACGGAACCATCGCCTACGCCTCCGGGATCGCCTTCAACTACGCGCTGCAAAAGTCATTCACCTTCAAGAGCGGTAAGCGCCACCAGCAGGCGGGCCCGCGCTACGCGGTGATTCACCTGGGGGGGATGCTGCTCAATGGGGGGTTCCTCTGGCTTGGAGTGGACCTGGCGGGCTGGGGCTACATTCCCGTCCAGATCGTCGCGACGGCAGTGGTGACCATTTGGAGCTACCTGGGGCAAAGGTTCTGGGCCTTTCAACCCCATCAGGCTAGTCCTCGGAGCCAGTCATGACAGCAGGAGAAATCGAGGTCGGAGCGGTGCGGCGGGTGCGCGTTGAGGCCATTGCCTTGGCGGTGGCGGTCGCTTGTTTCTTCGGCGCATTGACCTACGTGAACTGCTTTTGGTCGTTGTATCCGAACGACAACGACCTCGATGAAGTCGCCTGGCTATCGGCGCACCTGAGCCTGGCTCGGCCCGAGTCGTTTGCCAACCAGGGCTATCCTCCGGGGCTACCGGTGTTGCTCCGTCTGTTTTGGCCTCTCGTCGGGTCTTTTCTCCGGGCTGCGTTCCTGTGGCAAACCATTGCCGCCACTGCCTCGGTGTTCTTCGTCTTCCGCATCACGAGGAACTTGTGTCGCTTGCAGATCGCGGCGCCCATCGCATTTTTGTGTGCGGCACTCGCCGGTCTACCGGTATTCACGAGTGAGTTTGCCGATGGAACGTCGACGGCGTTGCTGCTGGGCGGGTTCTGGCTGCTGACGCGTCAGACGGCGGATCGCCGCGGCTTCTTCCTGTTTGGTCTGGCTGCGGGGCTCGCCTATTTGTTCCGGACCCACTACCTGATCCTGATCGCGCTGGTACCGGCGTCCCTCGTGGTGACGGGCGTCGGCTGGCGGGAAACCGGCAGAGGTTCGCTCGCGTTCTTGGCTGGCTTTGCCGCGACGGCCTGGCCGCTGTGGCTGGTGAACCTGCTGACCTATGGGACGCCCGTGCACGCGGGCGTGTCGCAATACAACATCGCGCTTGCCGTGGTCCCCGGCGCGTTCAGTTGGGAAAACTACCCGAGCACCTACAATCAGTGGCCCCTGTCCCGAATCTTGCGCGAGCGCCCGCTCGACTTCTTCAACAATGTCTACGACCAGGCCATGGCGACGCTCGGCCGCAAGCTGTCCGTGGCCGCGGTGGGCCTCGGGGCGGTTGCGGTGGTGCTCGCTCCCGACCGGCAACGGCGCCAGTGGCTCGTGTTCAGCGCGACGTTAGCGCTGCTCTACGTCTTTGCAGTGATCGTACCTACTCGCTACACCGATCGCGCATACACGCCCGTGGCGATGTTGTCCTCGGTGCTCCTGGGCTGTGGCCTCGCGGAGTTGGTGAGCCGAGCGCGGCGGCCGCGCTGGGCACTGCTCTGGGCTGCACTGGCCGTGCTGTTCCTGAGTTATCCGGGTGACCTCTACGACCAGCTGCGGCGCAGGGCCCACGACGCCAAGTACAACGCGCGGATCACCAGGCGCTTGGTAGCCAACGGCATGCAGTCGAGCGCCGAAGTGTTCACCAACGAGTGGAACATTTACAACATGGCGGATCCGGCCTTCATCACATTTTACAACTACGGTGGCTGGATCGAACTCGATAGCTTGTACGCGCGAGAGCGACCCCATCCGACCGCGCTCACGGTCGACGAATGGCAGGAGTTCTTCGCCAGCCACGGGATTCGCTTCGCCATCTTGAAGCGGAATGGCAAGACCAAAGACGTCTTTCGCCGGCCCCCCAGCTCCTGGAAGGAGCTGTTTTCCGACAAGAACCTGACGGTGTGGGCGGTGGCTCCCCCGGCGCCAGAGGCGCAGAAGGAGCCTGCAGCGACGCTAGACTAGGCGCGAACCCTGTGCCCGGCGCAGGGCACGCGCGACACACGTACGGGGGGCGGTTACGCTGGCGGGGTGCCCTGGACCTGGCGGCACCGAGAGCACGAAGATGGAAACGATTCAGCAGCTGGAAGACGGCGGAACGCCGCCCCTTCCCGCCGTGACGTCGGCGGGACAGGAAGCGGCGTCGCCCGCTGGGGCATCGACCGCCCACGGAGCGGCCGCGGCGCGCTGGATACGGCCCCGGGTGCTTGCCTGGGGAGCTGCTTTCGCCTGCTATTTTGCCGGGCTCGTGTTCGTCAATTGCTACTGGGCTTGTTACCCGACCGACAACGATCTGGATGAAGTGGGCTGGCTCGCGGCAAATGTGAGCCTGGCGCGCCCGGAGTCGCTGGCCAATCAGGGCTACCCACCCGGGCTGCCCGTTCTCCTGCGAGGGCTGGCACCCGTGGTCGGCTCGCTGCTGCGCGCGGCGTTCCTCTGGCAAGCCATTGTCAGTAGTGCTGCGGTGTTCTTCGCATTTCGCATCAGCAAGGCATTGTCAGGTCGTGCAGGGGTCGGCCTGCTCGGGGCATTGTGCGCGTCGCTCGCCACGCTGCGCGTGGGGACGACCGAGTTCGCGGACGGCACATCCACGGCGCTGCTCCTCGCGGGCCTCTGGGCGCTGACACGCCGAGGGGGAGATCGGCGAGGTTTCCTGCTGCTGGGCCTGGCCGCGGGCAGCGCGTACCTGTTCCGCACGCACTACCTGACCTTGATGGCGATCGTGCCGGTATCGCTGGTCGTCGCTGGCTTCGGGTGGCGTGAAGTGGGCAGGTTGGCCCCGGCCTTCCTGGCGGGCTTTGCGGCCACGGCGTGGCCGCTGTGGCTGATGAATTGCCTCGCCTACGGGACACCTGTGCATGCGGGCGTGTCGCAGTACAACATCGCCTTTGCGATGCTGCCGGGTGCGTTCAACTGGGAGGATTACGCCAGGACCTACGACCGCTGGCCCCTGTCACGCATCCTCGAGGAGCGTCCGCTCGAGTTCTTGGCACATATGTGCAAGGTGGCGAGCAAGACCTTCGGTGGCAAGCTGGTGGTGTCGGCTGCCGGACTCGGCATCTTTGCGATGCTGCTGACGCCCGAGCGGCAACGACGCCGGCTGCTGGCTTTCATCGCTGCGCTGGGGTTCTTCTACATCGTGGTCGTGCTCGTACCCACTCGCACCACCGCTCGCGCGTTTGCGCCGATCGCCATGCTCGCCTGCTTGCTGATTGCCTGTGGACTGGCAGAGCTGGTGAGCCGGGCGGACAGGCCGCGCCGCGCCCAGATCTGTGCTGCTCTCGCCGTGGTGTTCCTGGCCTGGCCCACGGCCATGTGGGCTGACCTGGACAGCAGGCACGCCTCGCGTCAGCACAACCAGAAGATCGTCGACGCCCTGGTGGCCCATGGGATGCAGTCCAGCGAGGAAGTGTTCACGAACATCTGGAACGTCTACAACCTGCAGGATCCCCTGTTCGTGACCTTCTACAACTACGGGGGGTGGCTCCAGCTCGATAGCAAGTACGCACGGGAGCGCCCTCCGCCTCGCGCCAGTACGTTGCCGGAATGGCAGGCGTTTTTTGCAGAACAGGGAATTCGCTTTGTGATTCTCCGGCAGCGCAGCGACAACGTGGCTCTCTTCCGGGCGCCGCCGCCCGCGTGGAAGCAGCTCTTTTCCGACGGATCGCTCACGGTGTGGGCGCTCTGACCCGTGGGTCCACGTCGCGGCCTCGCGGCAGGTGGACTATGATCCGCACTAATCCCCCCAGCCCCAGATTCTGTATGAATGCCCCCCATGTCGACTGAACTGCCGCGAGACGGCGCGCAGCTCTGGATCGTCATCCCTGCGTACAACGAGGGCGAGTCCATTCGTGGCGTGGTGGAGGACCTGCTCGCCCAGGGTCACGCGGTCGTCGTGGTGGATGATGGCTCGAGCGTGCCCCTGGTGGAGCGGCTGCGCGGCACGGCCGTGCACTCCCTGCGGCACACCATCAACCTCGGGCAGGGGGCAGCGTTACAGACGGGGATTGCCTACGCGCTCTTGCAGGGCGCGGAGGTGATCGTGACCTTCGACGCCGACGGCCAGCACCAGAGCTCGGACATTCCTGCGCTCACTGCACCGATTTTGCAGGCGCGGGCGGACGTGGCTCTGGGCAGCCGTTTTCTCGCCGGAGGAAAGGCCGTCCACATCACCCGTAGCAAGCGCCTGGTATTGAAGCTGGCGGTGGCATTTACCCGCTGGACGACGGGCCTTGCCGTCACCGATACGCACAACGGGCTGCGCGCGCTCAGCCGCAAGGCGGCGGGAAGCCTGCGCATCACCCAGAACGGCATGGCCCACGCCTCGCAGATTCTGCAGGAGATCGCTGCGCAAAAGCTGAAGTTCACCGAGGTCCCGGTGACCGTGATCTATACGGAATACTCCGTTCGAAAAGGCCAGAGGCTGACGAACGCGTTTAATATCCTGTGGGAGTCGTTTGCGGAGTTCTTTTACCGATGAAGCCGGTCCAACTGCTGCTGATTCTGGGGACGGCTGCGCTGCTGGTCCTATACCTGGCGTTTCTGCGCTCCAAGCTGCTCGATCGCCTCGTCGGTCTGCTCTTGCTCAGCATCGCGTGGTTTTCGATTCTGCTGCCTGAGTACACGACGGTCGTGGCCAACCTGCTCGGTGTGGGGCGCGGCGCGGATCTGATCCTGTATGTGTTCGGGCTCTTCACCGTTTTTGCGCTGATGATCCTCTACACTCACGTTCGCCTGTTGAGCCTGCAGATGACCGCACTGATCCGACAGCTGGCCATTCGTGACGCCATCGTTGCGCCGGCAGCCCAACCCGCGGTCGAGCCGCACGCCGAGAGGCGCTCGTAGCCGGTGGGCCTCAGGCCTGCACGGGCCGGCGCCGCAACTCGATGCCGCCAAACCAGGCGGCCCAACCCGCCAGGCTGACCAGCACCAAGATCTGGGCGAGGTAGATCAAAAACACGAACAGCGCTCCCTCGCCCAGCACCTGCTCGCGCGGATAAAAGATGGCCAGCCCCGCATACAGCGAAAACTGATAGGCGCCCACGAAGCCCGGTGCGTTCGGCAGCAACACCCCAAAGATGGCCAGCACTCCGGTCACCACGCAGGCGCGCGCAAAGCTAAAGTCCACGAAGCCTGCACCCCAGCCCAGCAGCCAGGTGCAGGCCACGTTCAGCAGCCAATACAGCGTCGTGGCGGCGACGAAGGGCAGGGCTTGAAGGGGGCCGGACAAGAACGTGAGCCCATCCGCCAGGCTCTCCAGGCGGCTCGACGTCCACTTCGACAGGCGTGGCGAGAGACCTCCCAGCAGCCATTCGACGAGGCGCCGCGCGGGCTCTCTCCAGACGTGAAAGGCGAGCAGCACGAGCAGCGCGCCGGTAAATCCGAGCGCAGCCAGATAGGCGCCGTGCGGGATCAGCGAGACCCGGATCGGCAGATCGCCGATGCTCTCCGGCAGCGGGCTGAGCGGCGAGGACAGAGCCAGCGCCGCAAGCAGCATCAGGCTCAAGACCAGACCCTCGACGATGCGCTCCGCCGCCAGCGTGCCGGCGGCGGCCCACGGCGAGATCTTCCCGCCCTCCACAATCAGCAGGGGTCGAATCACCTCGCCCATGCGCAGCGGAAACACCAGGATTGCCAGGTAACCGATGAACGACGCGCTGAAGACGCGGCGCAGGCTGACCTCCCCGAGCGGCCGGAGCAGCAGCTTCCAGCGCGCGGCGCGCACCACTTGCACCACGCCCCAGCCGAGCAGATAGACGGGAATCGTCCACGTCCGGAGGCTGCTCCACGCCTGGCGCTCGGGAACCAGAGGCATGGCTCCGGCACGCAGTGCCCAGACGAAGAACCCCGCAATGGCGAGCGATATGCCGAGCCGCAGCGCGAGCGCCCTCAGCGGCACGCGCTCGCCTTGGCGGCCAGAAACTCGTCGTAGTCGCGGATGTAATCCGCGCCGTCATACGATTCCGACGCAAAGACGAGCAGGACGGCGTCCGGCGAATAGCGGTATTGAATGCCCCAGGTCATCGCCGGCAGGTAGACACCAATCTCCGGGCTGTCGAGCCAATACTCCTCGCGCCGCTCACCATCGTCCGCCACGACCGCGAGTTGCCCTTTGGCGCAGACCAGAAACTGGTGACACTTGTAGTGGGCGTGCTCTCCGCGCACCTTCGCGCTGGGCACGTCGAAGACCAGGAAGTAGCGCTGGGGAGTGAACGGGATGTCCCGGCTGTATTCGCCGACGGACAACGTACCGCGCAAGTCCTTCACCAGCTTGAGGCGATGCAGCGTGACCCCGGTGACCCGCGTGGTCTGTACTGACGTGTCGCTCGGGAAGCTCGAGGAGGCGGGTGCCCCGCGCAGCGCCTTACCGGTGTCCACATAGCCCACGATGCGCGCCGGGTTGCCGGTCACGATCGCGTTGGCGGGGACGTCGCGCGTGACCACCGCGCCGGCGCCGACCATGGCGTTTTGGCCGATGGTTACGCCGGGCAGGATCGTGGCGTTGGCACCGATCGAGGCGCGCCGGCTGACGACCGTGCGCAGGAACTCACTCGGCCGCTGCTTGCTGCGCGGAAACTGGTCGTTGGTGAAGGTGGCGTTGGGTCCGACGAACACGTCGTCTTCCAGCCGCAGACCGTCCCAGAGCTGGACGCCGCATTTGATCGTGACGCGATCCCCGAGCACGACGTCATTTTCGATGAACGTATGATCGCAGATGTTGCAGTCGCGGCCAATGACGGCTCGTGGCAGCACATGCGCGAAGGCCCAGACGCGAGTGCCCGCGCCGACCTGAGTGCTTTCGCAAATGCCCTGGGGGTGGACGAAATAGTCGCTCATGAGACCTTGTCGAGAAGCGCCGAAGCGCGGCCACTGAACTGCTCGGCCGTCATGACGATGGCCAGCGGTCGCCCCTTCGTGTTCTCGAAGGTGCGCCAGACATAGGAGCCGATCACGCCGAGGCCGAACGAATTGAGGGCCCCAAAGAACGCGACCACGATCACCGTTGCGGCATATCCAGGAACGGTCACCAGACCCAGCACGCGCGCGACCACCACCACGACCGACAGGATCGAGGAGGTGATGAGCCCGAGCGCGCCGAAGAAGGCCAGCAGGCGAATCGGCAGGTCGGAAAACGCGAACAGGCTGTCGAAGAGATACTTGACCTTCTTCTTGATGGTCCAGCCGCTCTTGCCCACGAGGCGCGGCTGCCGCGCGTACGGGATGAGCTTGCGGCGGTAACCGAGCCAAAACAACAGGCCGACGAGCGAACTGTTGGACTCGGGCAGGTTGATCAGGCGATCGCGAAATTGCCGGTTACAGCCAAACACGTCCACGCCGCCGGGAGGCATGGCGGGCTCGACCACGCGACGGTACACCCACCAGAACGCCGCGGACATCGCGCGCGACAGCAGAGGATCGGCCCGCGCCGTGCGAGTGCCGAGCACCAGGTCCACCGGTTCCCGGGACAGCACCTGAAAGAAGGTGAGCACGAGCTCGGGCGGCTCTTGCAAGTCGGCTGCCATGACCGCCAGAAATTGCCCGCTGGCGGCGCGTAGCCCTTCACGAATCGCCGAGAACGAGCCGAAATTTCGCGACAGCAGCACCAGCTGCGAGCGGAAGCGAGCGCTCGGCAGCGCCTCGGCGAGCAACTGGTGGGAAGTATCGGGGCTGCCGTCCACGACGAACACCACCTCCAGGCCCTGGTCGAGCTGCGCCGATAGTCCCTCGCAGGCCTGCACGAGCGGTTGGATCGAGTCCGCGTTCCTATAGACCGGAATGACCAGTGAATAGGCGCTCATGGAACCCATGTGTTGCACGCGTGGATCACGCGCTCCACTTGCTCGTCACTCAGGTAGGGGTGGATCGGCAGCGAGACCTCGCTTTGGGCGAAGCGACGGGCACGCGTCAGGGCGTCCCGAGACTCGAAGCGCACGCCGGCGAACGCCTCCTGATCGGGGATCAGCCGGGGGTAATGGATCCCCGAGCCGATGCCCTGGCGGTCCAGGTGCGCCAGAAAGGCCTCGCGCCCTGGGTCGACCAGGACTGGAAACAGGTGCCAGACCGAGGTGGAGCCGGCGGGGACCGGGGGTAGCGTCAGGGCCGCGTTCTGGATCGAGTGGCGATACGAGTCGGCGATCGCCTGCCGGCGTTCGGTGAAGCGGGGGAGCCGCGGCAAGAGTGCGGAACGCAGAATCGCCGCCTGCAGCTCGTCCAGGCGGCTGTTCATGCCCAGGCGCGCGTGCACGTACTTGGCGGTTTGCCCGTAGTCGCGCAGGCTGCGCGCTTCGCCCGCGATCGCGCTGCTAGCCGTGAGCAGCGCACCGCCGTCGCCCATACAGCCGAGGTTTTTCGTGGGGTAGAAGCTGGTGGCCGCGGCGGCCCCCAGGGCGCCGACCGGCGTGCCACGGCTGGAGGCCCCGCAGGCCTGCGCGCAATCCTCCACCAGTTGCAGCTCGCGCAGTTGCAATACCGACGCGAGGTGTTCGGCGTCGTGCGCATGCCCGTACAGGTGCACGGGGACGAAGAACTTGATCGCCCGGTCCGCCAGGATGGCCTCTCTGGCTCGCTCGAGATCGAGCAAACCCGAAGCGTCGACATCGACGAACACGGGCACACCACCGGCGCGTACGATGGCCAGGCTGGTGGCGAAGGCGCTCAGCGGCGTGGTGAGGACCTTGTCTCCGGGAGCGATGGCGAGCGCACGCAAGGCGATCTCGATGGCGTCGAGCCCGCTCGCGCAACCCACGGCCAGGGGCAACCGCCAATAGCTGGCCAGCTCCGCCTCGAACGCCTGGACTTCTCGGCCGAGAATGAGCCAGCCGCTTTCCCCGACCCGCTCGAAGGCGGCCAGGCTATCGGCGCGCACGTCGCGCCATTGTGCGACGAAATCATTGAGCCCAATTCGCTGAGAAGCCTGTGTCTGAACCACGATACCCCGGCTGCCCTATTGCCACAGATAGGCGCGATCCTCAACGCGAGGGCCGGCCGCCCTCATCGCGGTCGCTCGGTCGGCCCGGTGTTCGGGCGCTGCCGCCGCTGGCTCGACCCGCGAGGCAGTAGATCTTTTCGCGACCTCCGTCGATCCGCGTGCTGCTCTCAATGCGGTCGGCGAAGTGCATGCGGAAGAAGTCATCGAGACTCGCTTCGTCGAAGCGCTGGGGCGTATCGCCACTGCCAGGGTCGGCGCTGCGCTTGGCAATCCAGCGGATCAACGCCCAGCGCGAGGTGGCCAGGTTGACGATCGGTTCGGAGACGATCAGCGTGTGCCGTGCGGCGGCGAGCAGCCGTTCGATGACCTGCCGATGCTCGGGCATGAATTGGTACAAGCTGGCATGCAGGATCACGATGTCGGCCTGCGGCACCTCGTCCTGGCGCAGATCGAAGCGATGCATCTCGATGCCGCGCGCGCGCGCGTGCGCCACGAAGCGCTCGTTGAACTCGCCGGCCCGATAACGGATGCCGCGCGGCCGCAGGTAGTGCTCGTAGAGGTGGGCGTCCCCGGCGCAGGCCTCGAACACTTCCGCACCGTCCGGGACGAGCGCCGAGATGGCTCGATAGCGCGCCACGTAGCCGCGGCCGTACAAGAGCTGCATGACGACCCGATACAGCATCGGATGCGCGTAGATCAGGCTGGGGGCCGCATGCGACCCCGCCTGCGAGCCAGCGCCGCTGTGAGGCTGGGTGTCGCTGCGAGTCACGAGCGCTCCCGCCCCGGGTAGGCGATGCGGTCGCGGATCACGTACTGCGGGCCTCGATTGACGTTCAGGTGCGTCCGCCCCACGTATTCCCCCAACATGCCCAGCGTCATCAGCTGAAACCCTCCCAGCACCAGGATGCTCACGATCAGCGATGCCCAACCGATCGCGGAGGTGCCGATGTCCGGATTGCCGAGTCGGTAGATGAGAAAGCCCGCTGCCAGGCAAAAACCCCCGCCGGCCACCGCCACGCCCAGCACGGTGGCGATGCGCAGCGGCACCACGGAGAAGTTGGTGGCCAGCCGCGCCCATACCGCGACCGACTTCCAGAACGTGTAGTTGCTCTCGCCTCGATACCGCGGGTGGTGTTGCACGGTGATCTGGGCGATGTTGGCGGTGGTCCGGAATAGCAGACCATCGACGTAAGGATACGCGCCGCGATACTCGATCAGCGTGCTGACGACCTCGGCGAGGATGATCTTGTACGGGGAGAGGTCGATCTCGGGCGGCTTGCCGATCACCACCTCGGCCACCTTGCCGTTGAACCAGCTCCCCAGGTTCTTCCAGGATTTCTGGTGGGTACGCCTGTACTTGGCGTAGACGAGATCGTAGCCCTCGCGCAGCTTGGCGTACAGCGCGGGAATGTCGCCCGGATCGTGCTGCAGATCGTCATCCATGACCACGATGGCGCTGCCGCACGCCACGTTCATGCCCGCCATGATGGCGTTGTCTTGGCCGAAGTTCTTGCGCAGGCGCACACCGACGACGGCCGGATCCTCTCGGACGATGGACTCGATCACGTCCCAGGAGCGATCCGGACTACAATCGTAGACCAGCACCAGCTCGTGACTGAGCGCGTGCTCCCGGCAGACCTGGCCGATGCGGCTGGCGAGCTCAGCGAGACAGTGCTCGCTACCGTAAACCGGAACCACGATGGACAGCGTGGGACGAGGCGTTTCGGCCATGATTCGAGCGGGAGGGCACGGTGGCATGCCCGCCCGGGATCGTCAACCCGGCTCTGCCCGCGCAGCACGGGCAGCGCCCTCAGCGCCAGGTCTGCAAGGCTTCGGAGATCTGTCGCAGCTTGCGCGCCACCCGCGCTGGATCGGGCTGGGCACCGCGCTTCGGCTCGGTATCGAACAGGCCCAGCCTCTGCCCGAACCAGGTGGTCATCGCCCATAGCCCTTGCCCGAGGCGACCGAGGAACGAGCGAGGGGGGGAGAAACGCCCGCCCTTGCCGAGCCACTGGGAGACGCTCTCGGGTGCGCTGGCGAGGGCGCGCAGGACCTGGAGCGCATCGTCCTCCGTGTCGAGCAGGAGGTCGAGCAGGCGTGCGGCGCGCTCGAACCCGCCGACGAGCTTCATCAGCGCCTCGAAGCCTCGCTGCTGGGCGGCGAGCCATGGCGGCTCCAGCTCCTCGACCAGCTCGTGCACGACGATCGGCGGAGCGCCGGGGGCGTGGCGTCCGAGCACGGCGCGCGCCGCGAGCTTGCCCGCGCTGCAGGCCCCCTCCATGGTGGCCAGATCCGCCGGATTTTTGGCGAAATCCGAGGCAAAGTAGAGCCCGGTCAGCGAACTCTGCGCGAGCGGGCGCCGGGCCCAGGTGCCGGGCGGGTGCACGAGCAGCTCCGAACGATTGACCTCGGTGGCGAGATCGATGTCGTCGTCGACGTGGTGGTACAGGACGTGCTCGGGGTCGAGCAGCGGAGCACCACTTTCGAGCTGATACACGCCGAGCTGTCGCACCACCAGATCGGCGAGCTGTTGACTGGTGCTGGCCGCGAGCGGCAGCGGAAAGGCGGGCGGCGTTCGTCCGAAAGGATCGCTCCGCCACTGGGTGATGTCGATCGAGAGCACGCCCTGTACGCCCCGGGCGCGCAAGGGGGCAATGTGCTCTTCATCCCAGATCTCCAGCTGAGAGATCGCCGTCAGGCCATATTGGCTATCGGGAAAGAACAGGTGCCCCGGCTGGGTCTGAAAGGGCACCTTGGTGTACAGCTGAAGACCCACCATCTCCGAGGTCTGCGTGCGCAGATTCACCTGGGCGATGGCGTCGAAGTCGGCACCTGCGCCGGCGAGCCCCGACTGGTGCACGAGCTCTTGCAGCGGCCCCACCGGCATCGCGAGCACGAAGGCGTCCGCCGTCAGCAGCTCGCCCGCACCGCTGGTCACCCCCGTCACAAGGCCGTTCTCCACGTGCACGCGCTGCGCTCGCCCGGCGTCCCCCTGGACGAACTGCACGCCGAGGGTCTTCAGACTGGCGACCCAGGGCTCGATCCAGGTACGGGAGGTGGGACCCCGCAGCACCCGATCTTTGGGCAAACTGTGATCCCAGGCCGGCGCGAGGTTCAAGAGGCTGGTGTTGAGGAAGGTGTACGCGCTGCCCTCGAAGGCGTCCATCGCGACTAGCGCCTTCGGCACGGTCTTGAGCGAGCTCAGTACGGGTCCGGGCAGCGAGGCGGCATCCAGGAACTCCGCCAGGGTCTGTCCGTCGAAGCGCGCTGCCCGCAGCCAGGGCGGGGTCGAGAAGAACAGCAGAAACTTCAGCCCGATGCGCTGCATCGTGCGCAGTTGCTCCCCGGCGCTCAAGCCCTCGGTGACCCACGAGAAGCCTTGCAAGAACTCCGGCAGGTCTGCGATGCCTTCCGGGATCTGGAGGAACGCTTGGGGCGCCTTGCCAGCGCGGAAGGTGAGCGTCTGTCGCACCTCCCGCAACTTGGAGACGACCGATTCTGGCTCCGCATAGCCGAGGAGCGAGCGCTGCCGGTCCGCCGGGGTCCCCGGCAGGGGGATGCGGCGCATGATATCGGTGACGTGCAGATACCAGCCCGGAAAAAACCGAAAGCCGTGCTCCCCGGGGAGGCCACTCGAGAACTGGCTGCGCGCCTTACCGCCGAGATCGCTGCGAGGTTCATGTACGATCACCTCGAAGCCCTCGCGGCACGCCAGCTCGTGCGCCACCGTCAGCCCGGATACACCGCCACCAAAGATACGAACCCGTGTCATGCGAGCACCCTGTTCCCCGTGTGCAACGGGCGGCCCCTGGCCACGGCCCAGTCACTGCGAACAAATTAACCAAAGCAGACGCGCTGGGCCAAAAGCGGGGCAGGGGCCCGCGCGGGGTACGAGAGCGGGGCTGGGGTGCCGCGGGGTAACTGAGTCCCGCGCGCGCTTGGCCGAGGCGAGGTTTTCTCGCTAGACTGAGGGTTTCGAGTGTGGGGGCGCGGGGCGTAAGCAAACTCATGGTGGATGTGGAGCTGGCAAAGTCCGTGAGCGACGTCGAGCGGCTACTCTTGCAGTGCGTCGAAGTCGCTCAGGCAGAAAACTCGGCGGCGGGGTACTTCCCCCTGATCTACCTCTGGGAAACGCGCGATCTGGCGGCGGCCGCGGACCGGGGGGACTTCGATTCAGCGGAGAAACTGCGCGAAATGATCGTGGCTTTCTCCAACCAGTACTTCAGCGCCCGCGGCCGCTTTCGCGCCGGGCAGGCCATCCCTCGCGCCTGGGGCCTGGCGTTCGAGGCGGCGCGTTCCTCGTCGTCGCTGGTGATCGAGCACTTGCTCTTGGCGATGAACGCCCACATCAACCTCGATCTGGGCGTCGCGACGGCGCACGTGCAGATGCAAAGACGTGACTTTCAGCGCGTCGACGGCATCCTGGCGCAGGGGGTGCACCGGATTCAGGCCAAGCTCAATCGCACGTCGCTCTTGCTGCGCGCTGCGGATTGGTTTGGCGGGCGGTTCGACGAGCTGTTCGTCATCTACAGCCTGGAGGCGGCTCGCCGGCAGGCCTTTTCGGTCGCCGAGCGCCTGCTACGCACGCCCGAGCCCGATCGCCCCTCCGTGATCAGTCAGGTGGACGAGCTCGCGACGGGCTTTGGCAGGCGGCTGCTCCAGCCACCGCTCCGAGCGCGTGTGCTCCTGGCCATGGCTCGGTTGACGGAGCCGGCGCTGAGCCCGCGCGAGATGGTGGACGAGCTCGCGCGGGCCTAGCTGCGCAGGGGCAGGCGTTCGCTCGACAGGCCTGTGCTGGATTCGTACTGGCGCAGGCGTACGTAGAGCTGCTTGCGCGTGAGGCCGAGGCGGCGGGCAGCCTGCGATTTATTGCCGCTGCATTCCTCCAGGACTTGCTCGATGACCTGGCGCTCGATGAGTTTCACGTTCGTGGTCGGGGCAGGCACCGCCGAGGGCTCGTAGCTGTGGAGCGACAGGTGCTCCGGGGCGATCAACCCGCCCTCGGAGACGATCGCGGCTCGCTCCAGCACGTTGCGCAGCTCGCGCACGTTGCCGGGCCAGCTGTAGCCGAGCAGCGCCTCGCGCGCCTCGTGCGTGATGCCCGCCACGGGCCGACCAAAGAGGCGCCCGATGTCCTCCAGAAATGTTTCGCTGAGCGGCAGCACGTCCTGCACGCGTTCGCGCAAGGGAGGCAGACGGATCTCGAACACCTGCAGCCGGTAGTAGAGGTCCTGACGAAAATCACCGCGGTCGAGCGCGCGCCGGAGCTCGCGGTTGGTCGCAGCGATCACCCTCACGTTGGCCCTGAGCAGGCGTGTGCCACCCACGCGCTGAAACTCGCGCTCCTGCAGGACGCGCAGGAACTTGGCTTGCGCCGGCAGGCTCATCTCGCCCACCTCGTCCAGAAACAGCACGCCCCCGGCGGCGAGCTCGATCTGCCCGGGCTTGGCCTGCTGAGCGCCGGTGAACGCGCCGCGTTCATGCCCAAAAATCTCGGATTCGAGCAGCTGCTCGGGCAAAGCCGCGCAGTTGACCGCCACGAACGGCCCCTGGCTACGCGAGGAGGCACGGTGGATGAAGCGCGCGATCACCTCCTTGCCGGTGCCGGATTCCCCGGTCAAGAGCGCGGTCGTTTCCGTCTGCGCGACCTGCGCGGCGGACTTGAGCGCCGCCCGCCACGCCGGCGACACTCCGATCATGCGCCCGTAGCCGCTGCGCAGGTCGAGTTCGAGCGATAGCTCTTCGACGCGTGCTTCGAGCCGCTCGGCCCGCGCCTGCGCATCCGCGGCCCGGCGCGCTGTGTCCGCGAGCTGCTCGTGCGAGACGGCCAGAGCCACGTGCTCGGCGACGCGCCTGGCGACCGGCACGTGCGCCGCGCCGAACGCGGCTACCTGCTTGGACCAGAAGTGCAGCCCAAACAGCTGCTGGCGTGCCGACAACACGACGCTGAGCAGCGAGCGGTAGCCGGCATTGATGATCTGCAGGCGCGTGTCGGGCGGATCATAGGTGGCCTCGGGCTTGTCGCGCGTGAGATCATCGATGATCTTGAACGAGCCGTCCAAGAGCCGCGTGGGATCGACCCCGCTGACGCGCACGACCGAGGGCCCGTCGTCGTTGGACACCGCCTGCAGCACGCAGTTACCGGTCTGATCATGAAAGCTCATGGTCAGACGGTCGTGCGGCAGGACCCGTGCTGCGACCGCGGACACGCCGGGGAACACGTCCCGGATGTTCAGGGCGCTGGCGAGTGCCCGCAGCAGCTGCTCGGACACCTCGCTGTCCGCGCGCAGCCGCTCGAGCTCCGTGAGTGCGGTGGCAGGCGGGCGGGTCGTGGCCACGGGGGCACTCAATACCACAGAAGTGTGCCCCCAGGCACAAGGCTGTTCCGATCGGCACAGCCGAGCCGTCTGTCGTTCGGCCCAGGGCCGAGCGGTGGGAGCGTTCTGGGGCCGCGATCGTCGCGAGCGTGCACCGGGACCGCGCGTCGGAGTCCCTGGCGCGGCGATTGCTTGGCGGCCCAGCATGCGGCTCACAGCTCGATGGCTGTTCACAGTAGGCTCGTTGGCGCTCAGCGCGTGCCGCGGCTCGGAGGCCGCGCCGGCTCCGCCACCGCCGCCCGCGGTCAGCGTGGTGGCGATCACGCCGGAGACGGTCGCGGTGTCCAGCGAATGGATCGCCACGCTCGATGGCTACGTTAACGCGCAGATCCGCCCGCAAGTCAGCGGCTACCTGATCCAGCGGCATTTCTCCGAGGGGTTGCCCGTCAAGAAGGGGCAGCTCTTGTTCGAGATCGATGCGCGACCGTTTCAGGCTGCGCTCGCGCAGGCCGAAGCACAGCTCGCGCAGGCGCACGCGGAGCTCGGCCGCACCGAGCGGGACGTGGCGCGCGATACCCCGCTGGCCAAGGAGCGCGCGATCCCCCAGAGCCAGCTCGACAACGACATACAGGCGCAGCTCGCGGCGCAGGCATCGGTCAAGGCTGCGCAGGCGCAGATCGAATCGGCGCGGCTGAACGTCAACTTCGCCAGCGTGCGTTCGCTGATCGACGGGGTCGCCGCGATCGCCACCGCGCAGATCGGAGATCTCGTGACGCCGGCGAGCCTGCTCACCACGGTCTCGCAGATAGACCCGATCAAGGCGAACTTCTCGCTCAGCGAGCAGGAGTATCTGCGCGTCGCCAAGCAGCTGAGCCAGAGCGGCCTGACCAAGGAGCTGTGGAAGACCAACACGGCCCTGACCTTGATCCTGTCGGATGGGCAAGAGTACCCCGCACCGGGTAACTTTCTCGCGGTCGATCGCGAGATCGACCCGACCACGGGCACGATCCGCGTCAGCGCGGTGTTCCCCAATCCGGAGGGCGTCTTGCGTCCCGGCCAATATGGCCGCGTGCGAGCCGATACTCAGCTCATCAAGGATGCCCTGCTGGTCCCGCAACGGGCGGTGACGGAGCTGCAGGGCACCGCCCAGGTGCGGGTGCTCAGCCCGGACAACAAGGTGGTGTTGAAGACGGTCGCGCTCGGCACCCGGGTCGGCAACCGTTGGGTCGTGTCCCGTGGGATTGAGCCGAACGATCGCGTGTTGGTCGACTCGCCCCAGGTGCGCGACGGGACGGTCGTCAACCCCACCTTGCAAGCGCCCATCGCCGAGGAGTCCCCGAAAGGGAAATAGCCATGGCTGCCTTCTTCGTACGACGGCCGATCGTCGCGATCGTGATCGCGATCATCACGGTGCTGGGGGGCCTGGTGTCTCTGGGCGCGCTGCCGGTGGCGCTCTTTCCGGACATCGTGCCGCCGCAGATCTTGGTCACGGCGACCTATACCGGGGCCGATGCGGTGACCATTGAACAGAGCGTGGCGACGCCGCTCGAGCAGCAGGTCAACGGTGTCGACGACATGCTCTACATGCAGTCGACCAACGCCAACGACGGCACGATGCAGCTGACCGTTACCTTCGACATCGATACCAAGCCGAATATCGATCAGGTGAACGTGCAGAACCGCATGGCGCAGGCGCAGCCCAATCTGCCCACCGACGTCAGCCAGTACGGCTTGACCATGCGCAAGATCACCGGCATCCCGATGATGCTGGTGTCCTTGTACTCGCCCCAGCAGAGCTACGACGCCCTGTTTCTGGCGAACTACGCCAACATCAACATCGTCGACGCCCTGTATCGCGTGTCCGGGGTGGGCGAGGTGCGCGTTTTCGGCGCCGGCGACTACGCGATGCGCATCTGGGTCAAGCCCGATCGGCTGGCGAGCCTCGGCCTGAGCGTGCCGGAGCTGGCGGGCGCCATCCGCGAGCAGAGTGCGGTCAACCCGTCGGGGCAGGTGGGGGCCCGCCCCACGCCGATGGGCATGGACATGACGTACACCGTGCGCGCGGCGGGGCGCCTGCAGACGGCCGAGCAGTTTGGCGACATCATCGTGCGCTCGAATCCGGACGGCTCGATCGTGCGCCTGAAAGATGTGGCTCGCATCGAGCTCGGCGCGCTCAGCTACCAGCAGATCGGGCGCGTGAACGGTCAACCCGGCGTTGGCGTGGCGGTGTTTCAGGCGCCGGGGTCCAACGCGCTCGAGGTGGCCAACGGCGTGCGCGCCGTGATGCAGGAGATCCGGGAGCGATTTCCGAACGATCTCGAGTACCGCTACACGCTCGACACGACCCTGGCCGTCTCCGAGGGCGTGAAGGAGATCCTGAAGACGCTGGGTGAGGCGCTCTTGCTCGTGATCGTGGTGGTGTTCCTGTTCCTGCAGAACTGGCGTGCCACGCTGATCCCGCTGCTCGCCGTGCCCGTGTCCCTGCTGGGCACTTTCCTGATCTTCCCGTTGCTCGGTTTTTCGGTCAACACGCTGTCGCTGTTCGGCCTGGTGCTGGCGATCGGCCTGGTCGTCGATGACGCGATCGTCGTGGTCGAGGCGGTGGAGCACCACATCGAAGAGGGCATGAGCCCGCGTGAGGCCACGCTGCAGGCGATGCGCGAGGTGTCGGGGCCGGTGATCGCGATCGCGCTGATCCTGGCGGCGGTGTTCGTGCCGGTCGGCGTGATGAGCGGCATTCAGGGGCGACTGAATCAGCAGTTTGCCATCACGATCGCCGTGTCCGTGATCATCTCGGCCTTCAACGCGCTGTCCTTGTCGCCCGCGCTGGCGGCGCTCTTGCTGCGGCCGCGGACCAAGAAGCGTGGGCTCGTGGCACGCGTCTTTGGTGGCTTCGATAGTGGGCTCAAGCGCGCGACCGGGGGCTATGTTTGGCTCAGCCACGGGCTGATCCGCAAGCCGCTGATCGGTGCAGTCCTGCTGCTCGGGTTCGCGGGCGGGGCAGGCACGCTCGGGACCAAGCTGCCGAGCAGCTTTCTGCCGCAGGAGGACTACGGCTACCTGCTGCTCAACGTGCAGTTGCCGCCGGCAGCGTCGCTCGACCGCACCGACGCGGTGGCACGCCGCATCGACAAACTGTTGCTCGAATCCGAGGGCGTGTCCGGCTTCAACACCATCGTGGGGTTTAGCCTGCTCACGCGCGTGACGGCGAGCAACAACGCCTTCTACTTCGTGCAGCTCAAACCCTGGGACGAACGACCCGGCCTGGACGCGAAGACGATTGCCGATCGACTCAATCAAAAGATGCGGCCGATCGCGGCCGACGGCGTCGCGTTTGCCATCCAGCCGCCGGCCATTCCGGGGCTCGGCAGCCAGGGTGGCTTCTCGTTCTGGCTACAGGACCGCAGCGGCGGTTCGGTCGAGTTTCTCAGCCAACAGCTGAATGCCTTCCTGGCGGCGGCACGGCAGAGGCCGGAGCTGGCCGGCGTGACCTCGCCGTTCACGGCGCAGGTGCCGCAGATCTTCACGAACGTGGACCGCGACCGAGCGTTGCGCCAGGGCGTGGATCTGTCGGACGTGTACCAGACCATGCAGGCGTATCTGGGGGGGCTGTACGTCAACCAGTTCAACCGCTTCGGTCGCCAGTGGCGCGTGTTCTTGCAAGCGGAGGGCAACGAGCGTCAGGGCCCCGAACAGATCGGCCAATTTTACGTGAAAAACAACAGCGGGCGCATGGTGCCGCTGTCGGCGCTGGGCACGGTGGAGCCCACGTTTGGCCCGCAATTCACGAACCGCTTCAACGTGTTTCGGGCCGCGCAGGTCACGGGCAGCGCGGCGCCGGGCTACAGCTCGGGCCAGGCGATGGACGCCTTGGAAGAGGTGGCCCGCCAGACTCTGCCACGCGAGATGGGCTACGACTGGTCCGATCTTTCCTACCAGGAGAAGCAGGCGTCCTCGGGCAGCCTGCGCTTCTTCGCGCTCTCGTTGTTGGTCGTGTTTCTGATCCTGGCGGCGCTGTACGAGAGCTGGACGTTGCCATTTTCGGTGTTGCTCACCGTACCGGTGGCGGTGTTCGGCGCGTTCCTGGGGCTGTTTCTGCGCAAGTACGATCTGGACGTGTACGCCAAGATCGGCATCGTGATGCTGATCGGCCTATCGGCAAAGAATGCGATCTTGATCGTGGAGTTTGCCAAAGACCAGCTCGAGCAGGGCAAACCGCTGGTCCAGGCGGCACTCGAAGGGGCACGCCTGCGCCTGCGCCCGATCCTGATGACGTCTTTCGCCTTCATCTTTGGCTGTGTGCCGCTGTGGCTGGCCGAGGGCTCCGGAGCGACCTCTCGGCGCATCCTGGGCACGGTCGTGATCGCCGGCATGTTGGCTGCCACGCTATTGGCGGTGTTCTTGATCCCTCTCTTGTTCGTGCTGATCGAGCGCCTGGCGCGGCGGACCCGCCGCCGTGAGCCCGCCGCAGCGCTGGCGCCCGGGGAGTAGTCGCATGAGTGCAGTACAGCCTGTGCAACGCAGATTCGTCCAAGTGCTGGCTCTCGGAGCCATCAGCGCCGCGCTGGCCTGCAACGTGGGGCCAGACTATGCGCGGCCCGAGGTCAAATCCCCTGCCAGCTTCCGCGGTGCGCCCGAGGCGGCCAGCGCGGCCTCGCTCGCCGACGAGCAGTGGTCGGCGATCTTGCCCGACGCCGCACTGGGCAAGCTGATCCGGACCGCCCTCGACAGCAACTACGACCTTCGCATCGCCGCCAGCCGCGTGCTTCAGGCCGAGGCAGAGCTGGGCATCGTCAGCGCCGACCAATGGCCTCAGGTGAGCGGGCAGGCGGGGGTCGGGGCGCAACGCGGTCGCTTGACGGGCCCCGACCCAGTCACGGTCGGGCAATACCAGCTCGGTGCCGCCGTGGCTTGGGAGGTGGACTTCTGGGGCAAGTACCGGCGCGCGAGCGAAGCCGGTCGCGCCAACCTCCTGGGCAGCGAGTGGGCGCGGCGAGCGGTGGTGACCAGTCTCGTGAGCGCCGTGGCGAGCAGCTATTTCCAGTTGCGCGCGCTCGACAGCCAGCTCGAGATCTCCGAGCGCACGCTGGCGTCCCGGCAAGAATCGTTGCGGCTCACCGAGGTGCGCGACCGAGGCGGTGCGGGGTCGCTGGTGGACGTGCGCCAGGCGGAGCAGCTCGTGGAAGGAGCAAAGGCGCAGATCGTGCGCCTCTCTCTGCGCATCGAGCAGCAGGAGAATGCGATCAGCGTGCTGCTCGGCCAGAGTCCGGGTCCGGTGCCGCGCGGCGGCGCGCTCGAGGATCAGCCGCTGCGCCCGGAGGTGCCTGCGGGCCTACCGTCCGCGTTGCTCGAACGGCGCCCCGACATTCAGCAAGCCGAGCAGGCGCTGGTGGCGGCCAACGCCGGCATCGGCGTCGCCAAGGCAGCCTACTTTCCGCAGATCGATCTGACCGCGTCGGGCGGTGTCGCCAGCACGTCGCTCTCAACGCTGTTTTCGGCGCCGTCCATCGTCTGGTCTGCCGCGGCCAGCCTGGTGCAGCCGATCTTCGACGGCGGCAGGATCAAAAATCAGGTAACGCGCGCCGAGTTGGTGCGGGAGCAAGCCGTACTCGACTATCAACGCACGATCGTTCAGGCCTTCCGCGAGGTCGCAGACGCGCTCGTCGCCTACCGTCGCGGGCGGGAAGTGCGCGACATCCAGGTGCGGCTCGTGCAGGCAGCGACGGACGCGCGGCGCCTGGCGGATATGCGCTATCAGGGCGGGAACTCGAGCTACCTCGAAGTGCTGGACAGCGACACGCGGCTATTTTTGGCCGAACTGGACCTGGTCAATGCGGAGCTGGACGAGCGCGCTGCCTTCGTGGAGATCTACCGCGCGCTGGGCGGCGGCTGGCAGAGTTGAGAAAGGTGAGGCGGGCGCATGTCTCAACGCAACGTCGAGCTCTTCATCGGTCGCCTGCTGACGGACGCTGAATTGAGGCGACGTTTTCAGGGAGCGCCGCTGCAGACCATCACCGAGTTCTGCGCACAGGGCTGGGAGCTGAGCCGCGGCGAGATGGATGCGCTCACCGAGCTGGACGTGCGTGTGTGGTGCCTGGCCGCCGCCGGTCTGCCCTCGCGGCTGCAGCGCTGCAGCCTGTGCCCGAGCAAGGGCCGCGAGCCGTCCTGACGCCGCGGGCACGCCGGCGGCTGTGGGAGCGACATTCTCCGGTGTTCGATGTCTAGCGTTTCAGCCGATAGCCGGTCTTGAAGGTCCGAGCGACGATCGCCAGGCACAGCACCAGAAAACCGAGCGTCATGCCCAGGCTGAGCCCGACCCCGACGTCCGAGGTCTCGTAGAAGCTCCAGCGGAACCCGCTGATCAGATACACGACGGGATTGAACAGGGTGATGGTGCGCCAGGTCGGCGGCAGCATATCGATGGAGTAGAAGGCACCGCCCAGGAACGTGAGCGGGGTCACTACCAGCGTCGGAATGAACTGCAGCTGCTCGAAGCCGTTCGCCCAGATGCCGATGATGAAGCCGAACAGGCTGAAGGTGACGGCCGTCAGCACCAGAAACGCCAGCATCCAGAACGGGTGCAGAATCTGCAGAGGCACAAACAGCGCCGCCGTGGCCAGGATGATCAGCCCGAGCAGCACCGATTTGGTCGCCGCCGCGCCGACGTAGCCGAGCGTGATCTCGAACTGGGAGACCGGTGCCGACAAGATCTCGTAGATCGTGCCGGTGAACTTGGGAAAGTAGATGCCGAACGAGGCATTGGAGATGCTCTGCGTGAAGAGCGACAGCATGACCAGCCCGGGCACGATGAACGAGCCATAGGTGACTCCATCCACCTTGCCCATGTGCGAGCCGATCGCCGTGCCGAAGACCACGAAGTAGAGCGAGGTCGAAATCACGGGGGCCGCCACGCTCTGCCAGAGCGTGCGCAGCGCGCGGGCCATCTCGAAGCGGTAGATGGCCCAGACGCCGAAGTGATTGAACGTCCAGGCGCTCACGAGGCCGCCCCCCGCCGCTCATTGACCAACCGCACGAAGATGTCCTCGAGCGAGCTCTTGTGGGTGTTGATGTCTTTGAAGCCGATGCCGAGATCGGCGATCTTGCGCAGCAAGGCGGGGATGTGGATGTTCTCTTCGGCGGCGTCAAATGTGTACTCGAGCTCACTGCCACCGCCGTTGAGCTTGATGCCAAACGCCTGGAGCTCACTGGGCACCGTCTCGAGCGGCGCCGATAGCTGCAGCGTCATTTGCTTGCTGCCGAGCTGGCGCATCAAGGCGGACTTTTCCGCGCACAAGATCAGCTCCCCCTGGTTGATCACGCCGACACGATCGGCCATCTCCTCGGCCTCCTCGATGTAGTGGGTGGTCAAGATGATGGTCATGCCGGCCTCCCGCAGCCGCTGCATCAGCGCCCACATACCGCGGCGCAGCTCCACGTCCACACCGGCCGTCGGCTCATCGAGAAACAAGATCTGCGGCTCGTGCGCCAGAGCTTTGGCAATCATGGTGCGCCGCTTCATCCCGCCCGAGAGCGTCATGATGCGGTCTTTCCTCTTTTCCCAGAGCGAGAGCTCGCGCAAGACTTGCTCGATGTACGCTGGGTTGGGGGCCTTGCCAAAGAGGCCGCGGCTGAAGGTGACCGTGGCCAGGACCGATTCAAAGGCGTCGGTGTAGAGCTCCTGCGGCACCAGCCCAATCTTGGTCCGCGCTGCGCGGTAGTCGCGCGCAATGTCGTGCCCGTCCGCGATCAGCACGCCGGTCGTCGGCACGACGATGCCGCACATGATGTTGATCAGGGTGGTCTTGCCGGCGCCGTTCGGCCCGAGCAACGCGAAGACCTCACCGCGCTGAATTTCCAGATCCACGCGTTTTAGCGCCTGGAGCCCGGAGGCGTAGGTTTTGGTCAGATTCGTGATGGAGATGGCGGCGGGCATGACGATTCAGCTCGGGGCTTTCAGGCTGGCACTGCCGAGTGCTGGCAAGAGCGGGATGTCGGTCGGACCCATGTCTACGCCGAGGCGGGTGAGCGCCGCGTGAACTTGCCCGCGGTGATGGGTTTGGTGATTGAACATCTGCAGCACGAGGGCAAAACGCGGCGCCGTCTGTGTAAAGCCGTAGAGCTGGCTCGTCCAGGTCAGTGCCTCATCCAGCCACTCGGAGCTGACGCCGCGCGCAAACTCGAGGATCTCCACGTCCATCAGGTCGCGCGCCGCTGACAGCTCGGCGAACTCCGCGAACAGATCCTGCCCCGGCGGCCCCAGCGAGTACTCTTTGCCGTTGAAGCGCCGCAGCCACGCCCGGTCGCCCCACAAGATGTGGTTCAGCGTCGAGTGGATCGACTTGAAGAAGAGCCCCTGGTCGGACTTGCGCACGGCGTCGCTGAGCGTGCCGCAGGCGAGGTACAGGCGCTGATTCATCCAGCGGTTGTACTCGGCCAACAGAACGGGATAGCTGCCCTGAAACATACGCGTAACAATGCCCTAGTACTCGATCGCGAGCCAGCCTGCAGGGGTTTTGCAGCCCGCTGTCGTCGGGCACTGGCGCAAGGGAGCTTGCAGCGAGGCGGCCACCCGCGTGGCTTCTGGACGCCCGGGTCAGGGCGTACGGTAGTGGTCTTCCGTCTCGCGGTACATCGCGCCGAGATCGTCGCCGACGCTCACGGCAAAAACGTAGTCCGAAGGAAACGCCGAGCGCACCAGGCGCCGGCCGTGATCGGGAAAGCGCCCCTGGTCGGCCAGAATGTCTTCGGAACGCAGACCCGTGCCGGCATGTTGGTGACAACCGATGCAGTTGCTGGCGGCGTTACCGTCGCCCTCTTCGAGATACGGGTTGGAGCACCAGGTGCGGCCCCCTTCGCCGCCGTGTGTGGCGGCGAGCGACGCGCCGAGGCTGGGCACGTCATCGGCAAATCCACCGCTCGGATCGGGGTCCCCTTCGTCGAAAGCGACGACACTGCAGAGCTTGTAGTGGTCCCACGGGGAGTTCGAGTGCTCCGGGCGATCGGCGCCAAAGTCCGTATCGGGCTCTGGCGACCACCAGAGCGTGGTCCAGAACCAGTGGTCGAGCTCCTTGGTCATGATGTGCAGCGCGGCGAGCCGGAACAGATTGCCGTTCGGCAAGCGCAGCGTGTAGATCTCTTCCGGTCCCGGATCCGCCTCGCCATCGGGCTGCTCCCAGCTGAGCTGACCCTCGGGGGAAAGCCGCCGCTCCAGGGCTTCGGCGGAGGTGTCGTAGACCGGCAGCGGCGTGCCGATGCCCGCACGCCGCCAGCTGGCTTTGACGATGCTGGCGCTGGCGGGGAAGGCGGCGGACAGGCACTGGGGCGGCGGGCTCGGGGGCAGGCCGCAACCTTCGTCGGCCGGATCGAGCGGTGCCTCCCCGGGCGGTGACTCGCGGCAGCCCAGCACCTCGGCATAGCTGCCCAACAGTTGCAGGCTGGCACCGGGCGCGTACGCGACCCGATAGATCCCGCCGAGCCCGGCGAGCGCGCTCGCGCCGTCGATCGCCGCGCCATAGGCCGCCAGGCGCTGCTCGGTCCAATCGGGATACTCCGAGATGGCCGTGTCGTTCCAGACCAGGGCCTGCGCGAGCGTGCTGGGTGAGAAGGTCGCGCGCAACTCGCGCTCTTCCGGTGTCAGCTCCGGATACAGGTGCCGGAAGATGCGCGTCAGATCGTCCTTGGCGTGCCAGGTTTGCCACGCGGGCAGGCGAGGCTGGTCGAGCGCTCCGAGCGCGGCGGGCAGCGCCGACGGAGCGAGCACGCGTCGTGCGATCTGCCAGGCCGTCTCGCGGCGCGCACGTTGCGAGGCGGCGAGCGTCGAGAAGCGCTGCTCCAGCCCCGGGTCGGAGGGGTACGCGGCGGGCTCACCGATCACGGAGCGGTCCACGACCGAGAGCGCGGCACGGCGCTGGCCGACGGCACAGCGGGACGCCGTGCCGGAACCGGCGACGCCGGCGTTGGCGGCGCCCGGCGTGAGCTCGACCGTGTCCGTTCCCGCGCAGGCGGCGGCCGCGCCGACCAGGCCCAGCAGATAGAGTTCTAGCGCCGGGCGAGCCAGCGCAGCCGACCGACGGCGCAGGCGCGCGCGCCGTGGGGCGCCGCCGTGGCTCGACCCGACGGCTCGAGCCATGGCCCTCAGCCGCCGTTCTCCACGACCAGGGCGGCGTCGGTGGCAACGAAGTATTCGCTTTGATCCAGCGTCCGCACCACGAAGTAGATCCAGCCGTCCGAGCGGAAGTGAGGAAATAGAGCGTATTGTCCCGCCGGCATGTTGGTGAGGCGCCGGCTCTCCCCCGTCAGCAGATCGACGAGGTAGAGGTTGGACGAGCCGTCTTCCTGGTAGTCGGAAAAATCTGGATCGTTCGAGCCACTGAAGCCGAGCTCGACCGCGTCCGCGTCGACCACGTAATGGTGGAACACCATCCAGCGTTCGTCGAAGGAGAACGTGGCCTTGCCGCCTTGCACGCAAATGCGGCCCACATCCGTGAGCAGCGGCTCTCCGCCGCTCGAATCCACCGTGTACAGCGCGTAGCCGCTCTGCTCGGCGGCGATGAGATCGAAGCCATCCGCGCTGGTGCTGAACTCCTGGCCTTTCATGCGCGTGACCAGCAGGCGCCCGGAAGGCGAGAGCATCGGGTCACCCTGGCGCGGGAGCTCGATGCGCACCGATGGGCTGGCGCTGAAGCCATTGCCCTGATTGATCATCGGCGTGAACGTCACGGAGCTGTCGGCTTCGTACGCTGCGGACGGATTGGTCAACACCGGGTTTTCAAACCCGCCGTTGTCGCTCTCGTAGGAGCCGTGGATCACCCAGTAGTCACTGCCGTCGAGCGAGGTCGCGAGCTGTTGGTACAGGCCGATGCGGCCGCTCAATTGCTTGCACTCCGTCTCATCGCCGGTGAGCACGGTGGGCTCGCTGGCGAGGACGCTTTGCTCGCACAGCAGCGCGGTTTCGCCGGCGTCGACGGAGCCGTCGCTGGGCACGGCGTCGGATCCGGATTCGGAGCCACCGCCCTGCTGCACCACGAAGCCCGAGTTGTCCGGGAAGAAGGTGGCGTCGTAGGAGAAGTTGGCCGGGATCACGCGCTCCTGGTTCAGATCCAGGATCTGCCCGGCGGCATCTTCATCCGCGAAGTCGCGCAACCCCGAGGCGATGTAGCGCCCATCCGCCGAGCAGCGAGACCAGTAGGTCGTCCTGGCGTCGCTGTTGTCGTGCAGCAGGCGAATCTGGCTGCCGGGTAGCCCGACCCAGTCTTGTGAGTAGCCCTCGGTTTCGGCGAGCGGGAAGGCGCTCAGGCACGCGGAGCCGCTTTGCCCGCTGTCGCAGCCGAACATCAAGAGCGGGACCTGCGCGTTCTTGGCGCGCCAGCCTGTGGAGGCCAGGGCGTTGACGTGTTCGGCGACGCTCGGGTCGAGGCCGGGCGTGCAGTCTTCCCCCGAATCTGCGGGCACGAGATCGAGTAGATTGGGCAGGCTGCGGGCGAACCACTCGGCGACGACGTCAAACTGCTCCTGGGTCCAGGCCTGCCCGGCACGCGGCATACCGACGCGCGTGACGAAGCTTTGCTTCTCGCGCGTCGCATTGTCGACCTCCGAGGCATGCTCGAAGACGTAGGAGAACCACGGCAGCGCCGCGGCCGCGGCATAGATGCCGAAGTTGGCGGGCGCAAAGGGCTCGCCTTCCCCCGCCTGCTCTTGGAAGCAGCTGAACATCGCGTCGACGTCGGCCTGGTCCTCCAGCTCGGGCTGGTCGAGGCAGGCGTCGGCAAAGTCCTGCGTCAACTTCGCCCAGCGCGTGAGCGTGGG
>Ga0315912_10000281_pt1 | contig 105263 bp, 77 predicted proteins | sample VfabasoilMG_FD_204469 | JGI IMG/M metagenome (GOLD analysis project Ga0315912, IMG submission 204469) | Garden soil microbial communities collected in Santa Monica, California, United States - V. faba soil | ecosystem: Environmental > Terrestrial > Soil > Garden | place: USA: California... | reverse complement strand
GTCTGGTCACAGGCATCGGATGCCGTTGCTGTACCCCAGCTTGGAGTTGCAGGACAATCGATGGTTGTGTTGGCAGGACAAGTGATGGAAGGAGCAGTGATATCACGTACCGTGATCGTAGCGCTGCAGGTTGACGTGTTGCCACAGTCATCCGTAGCTCTCCAGATACGTGTATGGACGGTAGGACAAGTTCCTGCCGGTGTAGTGCTAACCACTACTACATCCACCGTCTGGTCACAGGCATCGGAAGCCGTTGCAGTACCCCAGCTTGGCGTAGCAGGACAATCGATCGTGGTGTTGGCAGGACATGTTATAGAAGGAGCAGTAATATCACGAACCGTAATGGTTGCGCTGCAGGTGCTTGTGTTGCCACAATCATCCGTAGCTCTCCAGATTCGGGTATTGACCACAGGGCAGGTTCCGCTTGGCGTGGTGCTTACTACCGTTATATCCACTGTCTGATCACAGGCATCGGATGCCGTTGCCGTACCCCATGTCGGAGTAGCCGGGCAATCGATAGTCGTGTTGGCAGGACATGTAATAGAAGGAGCCGTGATATCACGAACAGTGATGGTCGCGCTGCAAGTACTTGTATTACCACAGTCATCCGTAGCTCTCCAGATTCGTGTATGTACTGTCGGGCAGGTGCCACTTGGTGTCGTGCTCACTACGGTAACATCCACCGTCTGGTCACAGGCGTCGGATGCCGTGGCTGAACCCCAGCTTGGTGTAGCCGGGCAGTCTATGGTTGTATTGGACGGGCAGGTAATGGAAGGTGCCGTGTTGTCTCTTACAGTAATTGTAGCGCTGCAGGTAGATGTGTTGCCACAGTCATCCGTAGCTCTCCAGATCCGGGTATTGACCACAGGGCAGGTTCCGCCTGGAGTCGTGCTAACCACTACTACATCTACTGTCTGGTCACAGGCATCGGATGCTGTTGCCGTTCCCCAGGTAACTACAGCCGGACAATCGATCGTTGTATTAGCCGGACAAGTAATAGCAGGAGCGGTGATGTCACGAACCGTAATGGTTGCGCTGCAGGTTGATGTGTTGCCACAGTCATCCGTAGCTCTCCAGATCCGTGTATTTATTACAGGGCAGGTACCGCTTGGAGTTGTACTTACTACTACTACATCCACGGTCTGGTCACAGGCATCGGATGCCGTTGCAGTTCCCCAGCTTGGAGTAGCAGGACAATCGATCGTGGTGTTGGCAGGACATGTAATAGAAGGAGCCGTGATATCACGAACTGTAATGGTCGCGCTGCATGTTGATGTGTTGCCGCAATCATCTGTAGCTCTCCAGATCCTTGTATTAATCACAGGACAGGTTCCGCTTGGCGTAGTACTTACCACGACCACATCCACACTTGCATCACAGGCATCGGATGCCGTTGCAGTACCCCAGGATGGAGTCGCCGGGCAGTCGATCGTGGTGTTGGCAGGACATGTGATAGACGGTGCGGTTACATCTCTAACCGTAACGGTTGCGCTGCATGTCGATGTATTGCCACAGTCATCAGTCGCTCGCCAGATCCGGGTATTGACTACCGGGCATGTTCCGCTCGGCGTCGTGCTTACCACTGTGACGGTTACACTTGCATCGCAGGCGTCGGATGCTGTAGCGTTACCCCAAACCACGGTGGCCGGGCAATCGATGGTTGTATTAGCCGGACATGTTATGGATGGGGCTGTAGCATCACGCACCGTGATCGTGGCGCTGCAGGTGCTGGTGTTGCCACAGTCATCCGTTGCTCTCCAGATACGTGTATTTACCACAGGACAGGTACCACTTGGCGTGGTGCTGACAACTACTACGTCCACCGTTGCATCACAGGCATCGGATGCGGTGGCATTACCCCAGGTCGGAGTAGCCGGGCAATCGATCGTGGTGCTGGCAGGGCAGGTAATAGTCGGTGCCGTTAAATCTCTTACCGTAACGGTAGCACTGCAGGTTGATGTATTGTCACAGTCATCTGTAGCTCTCCAAACCCGCGTACAAACCTGAGGGCAGGTTCCTGAGCAATTGGTGCTGACAACAGTAATATCTACGCTTTGATCTAAATTATCAGATGCTGTAGGAGTTCCCCATACAACTGCAGCCGGGCAGTCGATGGTCGTATTACCCGGACAGGTAATAGTTGGGGGTGTTACATCGGTACTGTCAATGACTACCACGGAATCCAATACCGTACAGCCGCCATCAAGTGAAGCGGATATATAATATGTACCCGGCTGTGTCACAAGGATACAACTGTCATTCACGCCCGGGTTCACCGTAGGAAGGCATGGACCGGCTTGTGAATTGGGGCCTTGCCAGCAATAGGAAATAGCGCCCGGCTGTGTCGCTGTGGCATGCGCACATAACGTAACCGATGAATGGTCGCAATCCAGTGTACCGCCGCTTGCCTGGAGGTTAATATTTGTAAAGGCGCCGAACTGAACGGGGCCAACATAATCTTTTAATTCAGAAGTTACCGATTGTGAAGAACGTGTCTTGACAATCAGGTTACCAAAAATTTGCTGACAAGGACCTTGCGAAGGCGGAATTGCCAGGCCTGCCTTGGTGAAGTTCAGGGCGATTTCAACTTCCTGCAATTGTTCTATTTTCGGATCTACTGCGCCACTGATCATACTGTTATAAGGGGGACCGAGCGTCGTATCCTCGGCTGCTGAACCTGCCGGTGTTCTGTAAACGTTCACACGGGCCCAGAAAATCGTATCGTTGGTCACAGGACGAATCCGGATGTATCCAAAAGGAGCAACGGAACCACTGGTAACAAAATAGTCAGCTCCACCGCCCAGGGGATCCGTTGCAGGATCGTTGTTGTTGGTAGTGAAATTGAACAACCTGCCGGGAATCTGGTTATATTGGGAAATGCTGAAAGGTGTAGTACCATCTGGTCCGACATGTGACGTATCCGCCCAGACATAAAGCGCAACATTCGTTTGCTTCCCACCGCAGGAATAATCACAGGTTAAAAGAACGTCTCCGGGTTGTACGGCATCACCGGTAACAGTGCTGTGATGACCGGCGGTGTGGCCGCTGTCGGGACCGCAGAACATGATTTCGGAATTGATATTGCCTGCAGGATGCGAAAGGTAGGTATTCGCTCCGATGGCAGCGCCGCTGTAATCGACACAACGCAATAACTCAAAGTCAAGGTGGGAATCTCCATTGGCAGTCATCGTTGTTGCATACGCATAGCCCCATAAACCGGTATCGGCGGGGTTCACTCCATTGACAACGTTTTGCCGTATATGCGCAGCAACATCGACAATGTCATTCTTTGCGGGAGTACCGGCCACGCCGAGGCACCACGATTTCGGGTTGTCGCCGTTCTTATCGGAAGTGGCACAAAATGCACTGCTGTCGATGGCGGCTGCAACGGCATTGTGATCTCTCACCGTGATGGCGTCAAGCAGGATATTAAATCCTGTGGCATACACTTCGTTTGTAAAATTCGGATACGCCATACGCCGGAAGATCATTTGATTCAGGCAAACGGCATCGCTGCCGCATGCAAGCAACTGGTTACGGAAAGCAGCCATGCCATTGGTATCCAGCACACCCACACCTCCGGTCGGAACAGGCGGATGGGGACCGTACCAGTCATCCGATGTCGCTGAATCAAGCAATGCATAGCCCGGCAGGTTTAATAAGATGGGCGCCGAATTACAGGCGGGGCCGGGAATTAACTCAGGGAACATCAACCGCTTTGCATAAAGATCGGCGTCAATGCCAAAGTTCGCGCGAATGTCCGTGGTATGAACGGAGATACCGCCCTGTCCAAAAACGGAATTCACAAACGATCCCTGTAACAATAGAATAATCAGTGTACTTGCAAAAAAGAGCGAGAACCCTGATGTAGTTTTCGCAATGCCAGATGATTTTCGACGACAACAATCTGACTCTGTTAGTAAAGGTGATTTTCTCATGATAAATTAATTTATATATTATAGTTGCTGATGAAATTTCAATTTTTATGTTCTGAGGTGGAATGGTCAGAACTTTCGCTCATTACCTATACCACCGGAAGAAAATCCTTGGCGAGTATAGACACGCTTCCTATAAAGCATTTCTATGTTTGTATCCGTCTTCATTTGAAACAAAATGCCCGGGTACCCGAAAATCCCTGGCAGTAAAAATCTTATCCCGTTAATAAGTAAACTGAAGTGTAAACTTTATTCAAAACCCGTTTTATTTCCTTCTACAAACTTAGTAGATTATAAAATATCAAAATTTAATGTCAAATTAATTAACCAACAATTTTGGCGAACGTCCTTAAAACTTGGTAAAAATTTTCCGACCCACAGCCCTTCCATGTTTACGAATCGACAGTAAGTAGCTGATTCTCATAACTTCTTTATAAAAATTAGCTCAAAAAACCGTTGTCATAGCTTTTTAAAAAAACTTTTCAACAATCGCGATTTGGCGGCTTCCTGCCAGAGCCCTATTTTGCACCTCCTAATATGAGGCCATGAGCAATAAACGCAGAATAGTTATTATTCTACTTTCCGTAACAACAGGTAGTTTCCTGGCTATTTTGTTGATTAAGAGCAGGATGGGTACGCTCAGCGCCGATGATTGGAGGCAAATGGGATTCAACTTTTTCTTTGCCATTGCCATCGTACTGGTCGTAGGGATCCTGCTTAGGAAGAAGGATGACAAAATGTAAGTCCCATTTCCAGGCTGCAGGCAAGTTGTCCTTTGAATCAGGTCTTATTTTATCTGCTTTTATCTGCATCCTCTTCGCGCATTACCTCGGACGAGAATTTGAAAGCGCCTGTCAAATTTATTCCGTTAAAGAAACCTGATTTTCACCCCACTCCCCCTTTTCTCTTCTCGCCAATACCCTTCTTAATTTCTTCCGGCTTTTTCATTTCACGGCGGATTTCAGATAACTACTCGTGTCACTCAGAAAAATGATCTCCTTACTCCCTATATATACGACGTACACCCAAACAAACGGGGCGCTCCTCTTTCGAAGAGCACCTTGCCGGGAAAGTCAGATTTAAAATTATTTAATAAGAATCAACTTGTCGTTATATACCTGGTCACCGGCAGTGATGCGGCATATGTATGCCTTCAGGGCATTTTTCTCTGCTGTTTCCCGGAACAGATTTTTTGCCATCGATGATTTCAGAGCTGTTTTCAAAAAACGGCCGCCTCGGATTTTCGGATGGCAGTTAAAAATAATTCACGCTTTGCCGATTTGGCAGCGACAGAAAAATCAGGGGTTGGCACACGCATCCGTCATCGTATGGTGCAAGCGTGTGCAGCAAAAAAGTCAGTGTACCCTGACGAGGTAGTAATTTTTCTTTCCCTTTTGTGCCAGCATATATCTTCCGTTCAGCAGATCGGTCAGCGTCATCTGCCTGGCAGGATCTTCCACTTTTTCCTTATTAATAAGCACGCCTCCGCCTTGTATCATCTTGCGCGCTTCTCCGCGGGAAGGAAAAATATTCGTTTTATCCGACAGGAGTTCCACCACATTGATGCCGTCTTCGAGCTCTCCCCTTCCTACTTCCACGCAGGGCACTCCTTCCAATATGCTTAATAAATCCGATTCCGACAACTTGCCCAGGGTTTCCGCACTGCCCTTGCCGAATAAAATTTCGGAAGCTTCTAAAGCCGTTTTATAGTCGTGCTCGGAATGCACCCGAACCGTAATTTCTTCGGCCAGTTTTTTCTGCAAAAGCCGGCGGTGCGGAGCCTGGTCATGTTCGGCTTCCAGCGCAGTGATCTCTTCCCGGTTCAGCACGGTGAATATCCGGATGTATTTTTTGGAATCTTCGTCGGAAGCGTTCAGCCAGAACTGGTAGAATTTATACGGCGACGTTTTGGATGGATCCAGCCATACATTTCCGCTCTCCGTCTTTCCAAACTTGGTTCCGTCAGCCTTTTTAATCAGCGGCGTGGTCAGGGCAAATGCTTCGCCGGATTCCTTACGCCGGATCAGTTCGGTACCGGTTACAATATTACCCCACTGATCGCTACCTCCCATTTGCAGCTTTACCCCGTGATGCTTCCACATAAAATAATAGTCGTAACCCTGGATGAGCTGGTACGTAAATTCGGTGAACGACATACCCGATTCAAGCCTGCGTTGTACGGAATCCTTGGCCAGCATATAACTGACGGTAATATGTTTGCCGATATCGCGTACAAAATCCAGCAGGTTCATCTCGCTGAACCAGTCGTAGTTATTCAGGATGATCGCGGCATTGGGACCCGGACTGAAATCCAAAAATTTCTCCAGTTGCTTTTTCTGGGATGCCAGGTTGTGATCCAGTATTTCCTTTGACAACAGATTACGCTCCTGCGATTTCCCCGATGGGTCGCCCACCATGCCTGTGGCGCCGCCAACCAAAGCAACAGGTTTATGGCCGCTGCGTTGAAAATGCAGCAGGGTCATAATCTGCACGAGGTTCCCTACGCCCAGGGAATCCGAGGTGGGGTCGAAGCCTATGTAGCCCGTTACCATTTCTTTTCCCAAAAGCTCTTCCGTCCCCGGCATGATATCCTGGATCATCCCCCGCCAGCGTAATTCTTCCACAAAGTTTTTCATAGACTTAATTTGCGCTGCAAAGATATTTTTTTAACCGGAGTTTACTTAATCCAGCGGGCAGGTGTCCCGGCCACTGCATGCCGGATTTATTCCCTGTTAATTTATTTCCCATCTTCGCTGCAAGAGAATCTGAATACTATGATTTTAGTTACAGGAGGAACAGGACTGGTAGGTTCCAGGCTTTTGGTTAACCTGGCGGCTTCGGGAAAAACCGTTCGTGCCCTGAAACGCAAGTCGGCTTCCACGGAATTGTTCGACCGCCTCGCCCGGGGACAATCGCTTACCGGTACTATTATGTGGGTGGAGGGCGATGTTACCGATATTTTTTCCCTGGAATCGGCCATGCAGGATGTCACCGAAGTCTATCATTGCGCTGCCCTGGTGTCTTTTCAGACCTCCGATGCACGGCGCCTGATGAAGGTCAATGCGGGCGGGACTTCCAATATGATTAACCAGGCCCTGGTTTCGGGCGTAAAACGGTTCTGCCACGTCAGTTCGACAGCGGCACTCGGACGATCCGAAGAAGGTATACCGATCACGGAACAAACTTCCTGGATAAACTCCCGGTTCAATTCGGGATATGCCATCAGCAAACATGCCGCCGAGCGCGAAGTTTGGCGGGGCCTGGAAGAAGGGTTGCCGGCATTCATTGTCAACCCGTCTATCGTTATCGGTCCCGGGCACCTGCACCTTGGAAGTACTGCCTTATTCGGCGAAGTCTGGAAAGGCCTGAAATTTTACACAAATGGCATCAGTGGTTTTGTGGATGTGCGTGACGTGGCGGACTGCATGATCCGCCTGATGGAAAAAAATGTTACCGGTGAACGCTACATCCTGAGCGCGGAAAATACTACGTATCACGAAATCATCAACTATGCGGCGAAGGCTTTCGGAAAGCCGGCTCCTTCCTTTCGGGTCGGTCCTGTATTAAGCGAAATCGGATGGCGCCTGGAAGCCTTGCGGACCTTTTTCACCCGTAGCCCGTCCATGATTACGAAAGAAACAGCGCGCAACGGCCAGCGGACCTGGATCTACTCCAACGAAAAAATAAAAAAAGAGCTTGGCAATGAATTTATTTCTTTGCCTCAAAGCGTTGAAGACACCTGCCGGATTTTTCTTGAAGAAGCACGTCGGGGCCTGTTACACTGATTAGTTGGCCGGTCCCGATTCATGGGCATCCACTTCACCTTCTTTCCGGCTCAGCTCTTCAAGCACTTCTTTATAGATGCTGTCCAGTAAAGCCGGATTGGAAGAATAATATTTCAGGCTGCTGTCAAATTGCTGTTGCGTCGTTCCGTGGTTTTTAAAAATAGCCGGCATGTAATCGCCGACAGTATAACGGAGCGTATCTCCCGGGCTGTAGGAAGAAACGGCAGCCTGGGCGATGTGCACATCCGTAAGGATAGACACCATCTTACCCGGGTTGATAACCGTGGAAGGAATTCCGGGTTTTTTTTCGGAACAGGAGAATAGAAAAACACCCAGCCATACCAGCCAGCTTAATCGGAAACTAAATCGGGCAGTTGACGCATCCATCACTTACCTGTTGAATAAGATCCGCTCTCCCCGCACCGATTCATGTATATTTCCCTGCTCGTAAGCCACGTTGCCATTCACAAACGTGCGGATGACTTTCGACCGGAAGGTCACCCCTTCAAACGGACTCCAGCCGCATTTGGCCAGTATGTTACTTCTGTTCACTGTCCAGGGATCGTTTAAATTTACCAAAACGAGATCGGCTGCATAGCCTTCCCGGATGTATCCGCGGTTTTGGATTTGAAAACACTCAGCTACGGCATGACTCATTTTTTCGGCGACCTTTTCTACGGTTAGCTTATCCTGGTGGACCAGTTCCAGCATGGCCACGAGCGAATGCTGCACGAGGGGACCGCCGGACGGCGCCTGGAAATATTTCTGGTTCTTTTCTTCCATCGTGTGCGGTGCATGGTCGGTGGCCACGATGTCGAGTTTGTTTTCGAGCAACCCTTTCAGCAAAGCTTCCCTGTCCTGCCGGGTTTTGATGGCAGGGTTCCATTTTATTTTTGTCCCCAGTTCTTCATAATCGCGATCATCGAACCAAAGGTGGTGAATGCAGGCTTCCGCCGTTATGCGTTTATCCTTTAACGGAATCGTACCGTCGAACAGCGACAGTTCCTTTGCCGTACTGATGTGGAGGATATGCAGCCGGGTCCGGTGCTTTTTTGCCAGCGCTACGGCCATGGAGGAAGAAAGATAGCAGGCTTCTTCGTTACGAATTAAGGGATGCATTTGGATCGGAACATCCTCCCCGTATTTTTGACGGTATATTTCCTGGTTCCTGCGAATGGTCTGTTCGTCCTCGCAATGTGTGGCAATGAGCATGGGTGACGTCGAAAAAAGCCGATCGAGCGTTTTTTCATTATCGACGAGCATATTTCCCGTGGAAGATCCCATAAACACCTTGATACCGCATACCTTATTCGCATCGGTTTTCAGCACCTCTTCGAGGTTGTCGTTGGAAGCGCCCATGAAAAAGGAAAAGTTGGCCACTGACTTCACCGATGCCGACCGGTATTTCTCTTCCAGCAATTCCTGGGTCAGCGTGTTTGGAATGGTGTTGGGCATCTCCATGAATGTGGTGATACCTCCTGCAACCGCCGCACGGGATTCCGTCGCAAGATCCCCTTTATGTGTCAGGCCGGGATCCCGGAAATGAACCTGATCGTCGATAACGCCCGGAAACAAATAATTGCCGCCGGCATTCAATTCCCTGGCGCCCGCATCGGAAAGCGAAGCACCTATTTTCTCAATGAGGCCGCCGTTTATCAGGACGTCGCCATCGACTGTTTTTCCTTCGTTGACCAGGCGTGCGTTTTTAACCAGAATTTTTTTCACGGTATGAAATGGATTTCAGGATCAATCCCTGGAGGCGGTAAAGAAGATGGCTTGCATGGTGCTCCTCACAGGATGATTGCCGAATTTACGTATAATTGAATTAGCAATTCTTTCCTGGAGCTCTGCTACTGCCGCCGGCGTATGTTTTCCAATGGTCTCACGAATGGAAGAACCGTATAAAAAAGCTTCTGCAAATTTTTCGGCCGATTCCGTTTCACTGGGCTTGTTGAGTACCTCAGCCCGGATATTCCGGAAACCGGCCTTGGAGAGGAAATCCGAGACCAGGGATATATCAGCCAGGGAAAAGGCTGTGCGCAGTCTTTCCGGGGGTCGGCCGTTAAAAAAATCAACCAGGGCATCCCTTCCAACGGCGCCAAGCGGATTTACATCCAGCCTATCCCATACCGACACGGCGTATTTACCTGCAGGCTTCAGGACACGGAAGGCCTCTGAAAATCCTTTTTGCTTGTCGGTAAAAAACATCGCTCCAAACTGGCAAATAACCACATCATAGGATTCGCCGGGGAAAGGCAACTCCATGGCATTCGCTTCCAGCCAGGTAATATTCTTATGACGGGCCAGCTTTTTTTTTGCAAAGTCCAGCATCTCGCCGTTGATATCCGTTGCCGTCAGCTTCGCCTGATCGTCCAGGTCTTTGCGCAGGTGCGCTGTTACAATACCGGTTCCACAGGCTGTTTCAAGTACAGATAGGGGATGCCAGGAAGCTACGCGTGTTGCCATTTCCTGCGCATACACTTCAAAATACAAAGGCCCCATCACTGAATCATAAATCTCCGGGATGGGATTGAAATAATTGGGAGAGTCACTGGGTAGCGAGCGCGGCTCCATTTACTTTTTTGTATTTCCTGAAAAAACTCTTCCATTTCATCTGCATGACTCCCAGGATGGCCTCCTTAAAAATCCCTTTACTCATCTTGCTGGTTCCTTCCGTGCGGTCGGTAAACACGATGGGAACTTCCACGATTTTAAATCCATGTTTCCACGCAGTGAATTTCATTTCGATTTGAAAAGCATAGCCGACAAATTTAACCAGGTCGAGCCGGATCGTCTCAAGCACAATCCGCCGGTAGCATTTGAAACCTGCAGTGGTATCTTTCACGTCGATCCCGGTGATCAGGCGAACGTAGACGGAAGCATAGTATGACATTATCACCCGGTTCAAGGGCCAGTTTACGACATTGGCACCCTTAATATACCGGGAACCGATGGCCAGGTCGGCGCCATTGAATGCGCAGGCATGATATAGCCGCAACAGGTCGTCGGGATTGTGTGAAAAATCGCAGTCCATCTCAAATATGTAATCGTATTTCCGTTGGATGGCCCATTTAAAACCGTGAATATATGCCGTACCCAATCCCAGCTTGCCGCTGCGCTCTTCCAGGAAAAGCCTGCCTTCAAATTCCCTTTGCAGGTTTTTGACAATGCCTGCCGTCCCATCCGGCGATCCGTCATCGATAACCAGGAGATGAAAATTATGGGGAAGAGAGAATATCTTCCTTACCATTTTCTCCACGTTTTCCTTTTCGTTGTATGTTGGAATAATAATGAGCGAATCAGCCACCAGCCTATTTTTGAAACGAAGATAAAACTTAGATTGAGATTATATCCACCTAAAAATGAAGGCAGGTTAAAGAATGATAATTTAATTTTTACTTAACACATTCCATTCGGCCCGAACGGGCGCAAATGATTATTAAACTTCTTGCTGCAACGACAACTGATTATTATTCAATGACTCCCGCTTTTATCTCCGCAACTACATCGGGATCCAGCAGGGTTGAAATATCGCCGAGGTCGGATGCATCTCCTTCGGCAATTTTCCGAAGAATCCTCCGCATGATTTTTCCGCTCCGGGTTTTTGGCAAACCCTTTACAACCTGGATCTTGTCGGGCCGGGCAATAGACCCCATGCACTTGCTTACCGTATCGATAATTTCCTTTTTCAGGCTTTCCGTATCCGCTCTTCCATGCTCATCCACAACAAAAGCATAAATGCCCCATCCTTTGATGGAATGCGGGAAGCCCACCACGGCACTTTCCACGATATCCGGGTGTTCATCGATTGCATTTTCGATCTCCGCAGTGCCTAATAAGTGACCGGAAACTTTTATCACATCATCCACCCGACCTGTAATCCGGTAATAGCCGTTTTCGTCGCGCTTGCATCCGTCGCCGGTGAAATAATAACCCTGGAACTGTTCAAAGTAAGAATGCCTGCAGCGCTCGTGATTCTTATAGGTAGTGCGGATAATGGAAGGCCAGGGAAATTTCATGCATAGCCTGCCTTCGGCGGCATGCGGCGTTCCATCCGGATTTCTTTCCGGAATTTCAATCCCTTTCTCATCCAGGATCGCTGGCTGAATACCCGGTAATGGTAACGTAGCAAAAGAGGGTTTCGTGGGCGTAATGCCTGCCAGCGGAGAGATGAGAATTCCGCCGGTTTCCGTTTGCCACCAGGTGTCTACGATAGGGCACTTTTTCTTCCCGATATGCTCATCGTACCAGTGCCATGCTTCCTCATTAATGGGTTCGCCGACTGTGCCGAGCACACGAAGGGATTCCAGGACATAAGGGTTCACAAATTCATTGCCGAAGGCCATCAGGGAACGGATGGCCGTAGGTGCCGTGTAAAATATATTCACCTTGTATCGGTCGATGACCTGCCAGAATCTTCCGGCATCGGGCCAGGTGGGTATTCCCTCGAACATCAGCGTTGTGGCTCCGGCCAGCAAGGGACCATAAACCAGGTAGCTGTGTCCGGTGATCCACCCGATGTCGGCAGTGCACCAGAATATTTCTCCGGGTTTGTATTGAAATACATTTTGAAAACTATAGCCGGCATATACCATGTAGCCGCCTGTGGTATGCACCACGCCTTTAGGCTTGCCTGTGGACCCGCTGGTATATAAAATGAAAAGCATGTCTTCGGCATCCATGATTTCAGCTTCGCAAGCTGTTCCCGCCCTTTCCAATTCATCATGCCACCAGGTGTCTCGGCCTTCCGTCATCGAAATTTTTCCGCCGGTTCGCCTCAGTACCAGTACATCTTTCACGGTCGGACAGGTAACCAGCGCTTCATCGACAACAGGTTTCAGGGGAATTTCTTTGGCGCCGCGGAATGCACCATCGGCTGTAACTACCAGGCTGCAATCCGCATCCTGGATACGTCCTGCCAAAGACTGGTAAGAAAATCCGCCAAACACGACGGAATGAATGGCGCCGATACGGGCACAGGCCAGGACGGCAATAGCCAGTTCAGGAACCATAGGCATGTACAGGCAGATCCGGTCGCCTTTTTTTACGCCTTTATTTTTCAGCACGTTTGCGAACCGGCATACTTCGGTGAACAGTTCGCGGTACGATAATTTTCTGCTGTCTTCTCCCGGGTTATTCGGCTCCCACAGAATAGCAACCTGGTCGCCTCTTTCAGCAAGATGCCTGTCCAGGCAATTTTCCGTGATGTTCAGCTTTCCTCCCAGGAACCATTTCACATCGGGGTCTTCGAAATTCCATTGAAGCACACGGTCCCATTTTTTTCGCCATACAAAATTTTCGGCATGCCCGGCCCAGAAGCTTTCCGGATCCTGTACACTTCTCGCATATTCGCGCTGGTATTCTTCAAATGATGTGATGGTGCTGTTCATGAATCAACGCAGTTTGCGTGACGAACAAAGTTAAAAATGGATGGAGATAAAAAAAGCCGGCCTGGATAATTTTTTAGCCAAACACATGGCAGACGACAGCGGGTGAATATTCCCGACACCACAGCTTTCAAAAGACCTATTGAGATTTACCAGATCCTTACGCGCAGGGAGTCCGGCCTCCACATGGCATCGCCTTCCTTCACGTTGAAAGCCGCATAGAACTCCGGCATATCGCTAAGCGGGCCGTTTACCCTGAATTCGGAGGGACTATGTACGTCGCTCATGATCTGGCGTGCCATGGATTCAGGTCGCCGGGATACCATCCAGGCATAGGCATACCCTAAAAAGAAACGCTGGTCCGGAGTAAGCCCGCTGATGAGTTCTCCCTTTTTATATTGCTCCGTTTTTTTAAACGCTTCGTAACCCATGATGATGCCGCCCAGGTCAGCGATGTTTTCCCCCTGTGTGGCGTCGCCGTTGAGATGCAAGCTGTCCAGTACGGTGTACTGGTTGTATTGGTGTACGATTAATTTCGTGCGGGCCACAAATTTTTCGCGGTCTTCCTTGCTCCACCAGTCCGCCAGATTTCCGTTTTCATCGTACTGGCTGCCCTGGTCGTCGAACCCGTGGGTGATTTCATGACCAAACGTGCTGCCGCCGATAATTCCGTAAAGCACAGCGTCATCAGCCAGTTCAAATCCGGGTACGATAATGTTGCAGGCAGGAACGACGATTTCGTTGTTCGAAGGATTGTAATAGGCATTGTAGGTTTGCGGATACATACCCCATTCGGTACGATCCACGGGCTTACCGAATTTATTGGTCATGTATTGAAACCCCCAGATGTTGGTGCGCATCACATTCAGAACATAGGGTCCGCGGTCGATGGTCAAATTGCTCATGTCCTTCCATTTATCAGGATAGCCAACTTTCATCATCACCTTGTTCAGCTTGCTCAGCGCTTTTTTCTTCGTGCTGTCGCTCATCCAGTCCAGCGCGGCAATCCGGTCGGCATACACCGCACGGATGTTCTCGCCGATCTCCAGTAATTTTTCCTTGGTTCCCTTCGGGCAATATTCCGCTACATATACCTGGCCGATCAGTTCGCCCAGGGAACCATCCGTTTGTTCCACGACTCTTTTCCAGCGGGGTTTCTGTTCCTTTTGGCCGCTTAAGATCGTACCGTAAAAAGCAAAATTCTGATTGTCGAAGGCCGGGCTGAGATACGCCGCATAGGAATTGACGAGATTCCAGCGCAGGTAAAGTTTCCAGTCGTTGATACTATATTTCTTTAACTGGCCATCCAGGGCCTTGAAAAATTCAGGCTGGCCCAGGATCACGGTATCCACGCCGTTCACGCCCATTCCTTTCATCACTTCCGGCCAGTTAACGGAAGGACAGAGCTTATTCAGTTCTGCCACCGTCATCTTGTTGTAATTCTTCACGGGGTCTCGAACCGCCTCCAGTTTGCGACTGGCCCTGGCAAGTTCTGTTTCCATAGCCATCAGTGTCTGGCTGTACGTGTCGGCCGTTGCGGCATCATGACCCATCAACTGAAACATTTTAGAAATATGGCTGACATATTCCTTCCGGATGTTGCTGTTGCGCGCATCGGCATTAAAATAATAATCCCGATCCGGTAAGCCGAGACCGCCCTGCCAGAGAAAGACGGCATTCTTGCTGCTGATCCGGTCGTCGTTGTTCACATAAAAGCTAAACATCCCGCCTGCTCCAATAACATGAAGGTGAGCCAGGGCTGCCATTAGCGAGGGAATATCCTTTACCTGTTCGATCTTCTGCAGTTCCTCATTCAGGGGTGTGATGCCTGCCTTTTCAATGGAAACGGTATCCATTCCGCTGAAATAAAAATCCCCGATCTTCTGTTTGTTGCTGCCCTTTTCGGCTTTCGTATCAGCCGATGAACTCTCGCATATTTTGCGGATGTCGGCGTTTACCATTTCGTTGATGGTTCGAAAGATGCCGTTATTGTTTTCGGAAGCCGGAATCGGGTTTTCTTTAAACCAGCGGTTGTTGGCAAACATGAAAAAGTTCTGCGCCGGGTGGTACGACGAATCAATATGCATCGTCAGCGGATCCGGTGCGGATTCTTTTTTTCCGGATGACTGGCTGCATGCACTCATCAATAAAACCAGGCTGCATACCGTTAAGAAGGAGGCGGGGGTTTTCATCGGGTCGAAATGTTTGGGCGAATGTAAAATAATATACCCTCGGCAACATGACCGCGAACGTTAAATAGTGTTAAGCTATGGCCGCTTTCAGCCCTTCCGGCTACCCGGCATTTCAACAAACCGGGCTTTGAAAAACCCCTCCTTATTCCGATCTTTCCTAAACCATGATGCATAAAAGAGACTGTTACGCCATGCTCCGCCTTCGACCCGATGCCACACCGGCTGAGATCAAGAAAGCATTTCGGGAGCGGGCCAAACAACTGCATCCCGATCAGAACCCTGCCGCCGATGCCAACGAACAGTTTATCCGGCTGCATGAGGCGTATGAAATCCTGACTAAAAAAAAGACGTTTACCACGCTGGAAGCGACGGCTTCCGAGGAAGAGGAAAGGATGGAAAAAGCACGTAAAGCTGCGGCGAACTATGCGCGGATGAAATACGAAGAATACGTGCGTGAAACAGAATTGTACCACACCTCACCCTACGCATGGATTTTCAGGATTTTGTATTACGGACTTTTCTTCATTTATCTTTTTTGTGCCATGGTATTCGCATCGGTACCCGTCGTCCTTTTCACCTATGGCATCGGCTGGTCTTTGCTGAGCAGCCCGCTATGGGTCCTGAGTTATTTCACATTCCTTTACGCTTACGATTGGAAAAAGGAAATCGATCCGTTGTTCCATTAATTCACTTCCAGTAAGTAAGATATCATTCCAAACCTTCCTGCGGGGCCTTGTGACGATGCCGGAAGGGTGAAGGAAAAAAGGCTGCCCCCTTTGGAGACAGCCCTTGTGTTTAAACTAGCTTCTTACTATTGTTGTGCTTGTTACCTGACGAGGGTGACGGTTCCCTGTAAATCATACGCTTTACCGTGGAACCCGGAAGCTTTGATCACATAGACATAGACGTCTACTTTCGCAGGCTCGCCGCGGAAGGTTCCGTCCCACGCAAAGTCTACCTGGTCGGATTTATATACCTGCTGACCCCAGCGGTTGTATATAAATACTTTCAGGTCGGTGATATTACGTTCGGCAATGCTGAAATAATCGTTGATGGCGTCACCGTTCGGCGTAAACGCATTCGGCACATACAGGTCTTCCGGTAAACGAACGTCCAGGATGGAGTTGGAAGTATCACTGCAGCCGTATGAATTGGTACTTACCAGTGTAATACGGTAAAGGCCCGGTGTGGTATACGCGTATTCCGGTTCGAAGTCTGACGATCCGTCGCCATTACCAAAATCCCACTGGTACTGGCTGGCACCTTGCGAATTGTTGTTAAGCGTAAGTTCCGTACCACCGATATAATATACCGGCTGGGAAGTAGATTGTGTAAAGGCAGATACCGGCGAAGGATTGACAATTACCATACCCTGTGCGGAGTCTGCACATCCTGTCGCATTCGTTGCATAGACCGTTACAGGATAGTTACCCGGCTGGGTAAAGGTATGGGACGGGTTGGCAATTACAGCGGCACCGCCATCACCAAATCTCCACTGGTAATTGTAACTCGGGTTAACCTGGTTACCCAGGAAGCTAATGTTCATCGGGGCGCAACCAATAAAGTTCATGGCAGAAACGTTGATTTGTGCCAGGGAGTCTACGTCAATTCTTTTGCTCATGATACTGTCACAACCGGTGGTCAGGTCAATAGCGGCCACGGTGACATCATGGGAACCCGGTGTATTCCAAAGGATGCTGATCGAGGAAGTTCCGTTACCCGAAACGATACTTCCGCCGTATACGGTCCACAGGTAATAGATACCCGGCTGGCTGCTTACTGAATAATTCGTCGCGAGCGGCGAGATACAGGCCACGTTATTTCCGTTAATGACCGGAGAAGGACGTGCATTGACCTGCACGTTGGTGTTGGCCACGTTGGCACATCCGTTCGGAGTGCTTTCCACGAGCGTAATACTACCGCCACCTACGTTGTTCCATTTCACGTTAACCTGCGGGGAGGATGTTCCGTTCACGATGGTACCACCGTTTACCGACCAGTTGTATATGTTACCCGGAGTCTGGACAACCGAGTAGTTATAGTCCAGCATTTCGCATGCTGAAGCCGGACCGCTGATATACGGGGAAGGCCTTCCGTTAATGAGGATGTTCATCGCGACCAGCGAGTCACAACCGTTAGGAGAAACCTGGCGGCACGATACGGAACCGTTGCCCGGCGTGTACCATTGCACTTCAATACTGTTGTTTACAGAAAAGCCTACGACACTTCCGCCAACAACATTCCAGATATAACTGTCACCGGCAACGAACGGTACGGAATAGGTACCCGTATCCATTTCACAAACCTGCGGGTTACCACTCAGCACAGGCCAGGGTTTGCCATTGATGGTTACATTTTTGGAGACTGTAGAATCACAACCCAGTGTATTCGCTTCCACGACGGTCACACGACCCAGTCCGGGCGTTGTCCAGTTCACGATAATGCTGGATCCATTCGCGGAACCTACGATGGTACCACCCAGGACAGTCCACGTAAAGGAATTCGACGTAGGATTGGCGACCTGGTATACATCGGTAGTTTGCGTACAGTTTGACGAAGCGCCCAGGATAACGGGAACGGGCGTCGGATGAATGGTAATCGTTGCAGAAATGGTAGAGTCACATCCGGAAGTATTGTGAGCCGTCAGCGTAATCAAACCCGTCGGTACGGCATTCCATACCACGGTAATGGCAGGACCCGTATTGGATACAACAGTACCGCCATTCACATTCCATGTATAGGTCGTATTACTCCAGGTTGGTGTATAATAGCTTGTCGAAGAGTATGCACATACGGTAGCAGGACCATTGAGCTGCGGAACGGCAGTGAATCCTACATTCACGGGGAATGTGGCCGTTGAATCGCATCCCAGGCTATTGGTCACGGTAACGGTTACAAGATTGGAACCAGGAGTTGTCCAAAGCACGTTTATGCTGTTGGTATTGCTTGCACCGGTGATCGTACCGCCGGTAACCGACCAGCTGATATTATCCGTGGTGCTGTTGCGAAGCGCATAGGTTTTTGTCGTATGCGTACAAGCTGTAGCGGCACCTACAATGACCGGTGTAGGCGTCGGGTGAATGGTGATGTTCGCCGTAACGGTTGAATCACATCCGGAGGCATTGACTGCGGTCAGCGTAATCTGGCCGGATGGAACGGCATTCCAACTCACCACGATAGCCGTGGTGGTATTGGATGTAACTGTACCACCTGTCACCGTCCACGTATAGGTTGTATTCGGTGTGACAGGAGTATAGTAGGACGTTGAAGCATAGGCACACAAGGTAGACGGACCGTTGATTTGGGGTATGGATGATTGACTTACCTGTACAGCCATGGAAACGGTAGAATCACAACCCAGTGCATGTGTTTCCGTTACGGATACGGTACCGTTTCCGGGCGTATTCCACTGCACGGTTATGCTGTTTCCATTGCTGGCGCCCATGATCTGGCCACCAAGTACATTCCAGGAAATGGAATTGGATGTTGTATTCGTCAGGTAATAGGAATAGAGGATTTGCGTACAAACGACAGAAGGACCAGCCATGGCAGGCGTCGGCGTGGGTCGGATCACAATGGCTTTGCTTACGGTCGAATCACAACCGGAAGGGTTGGAAGCGGTGAGCGTAATGTTACCCGTTGCAGCATTACTCCACAATACACTGATTGAACCTCCCGTATTGGAAGTAACCGTACCACCCGTTACAGACCAGGTATACGTAGTACCGGGAGTAAACGGAGTGGTATACGAATTAATGGAATAGGCACAAACCGGTGAAGCACCGTTAATCTGCGGAACAGAAGTTTGTCCGACATTCACGGAAACGGAAACGGAAGAGTCACAACCTGAGGAGTGGGTTTCCGTTACCCGCACGGTTCCGGTTCCTGCGGTGGTCCATTGTACATTGATACTGTTTCCATTGCTTGCACCGAGGATCTGACCGCCTGTAACTGTCCAGGCAATCGTATTGGATGAAGTGGTCTGCAGGAAATAAGACATCGTATTATACATACAGGCCGCAGCAGGTCCTGAGATGGCGGGCGTCGGTGTCGGGTTGATGACAATGTTACGCGATACCACGGAATCACAGCCTGAAGCATTTTGTGCGGTGAGGGTGATGGATCCCGATGCAACATTGTTCCACCTTACACTAATGGCAGTACCTGTATTGGATGTAACGGTACCACCTGTTACCGACCAGATGTAGGTAGTATTCGCAGTAACCGGGGTGGAATATGCGGTAGTTGAGTAAGCACATACCGGCGAAGCTCCGTTGATCTGTGGCACAGAAGTTTGTCCGACATTCACGGAAACGGCAACGGAAGAATCACAGCCTGATGCATGGGTTTCGGTCACGCGCACCGTACCGGTTCCCGCAGTGGTCCAAAGCACATTTATGCTGTTGCCATTGCTGGCTCCCTGTATCTGCCCGCCGGTTACATTCCAGGAAATGGTATTGGTGGAAGAGTTCTGCAGGTAATACGTCATCGTGTTATACATACAGGCTGTGGAAGGTCCGGATATAGCCGGCGTAGGCGTAGGATTAATTACGATGGCGCGGGTAATGGCAGAATCACAACCGGAAGTATTCGTAGCCGTCAGGGTAATTGTACCGGAAGCGACATTGTTCCATCGCACGCTGATGGCAGTTCCTGTATTGGAAGTTATCGTTCCGCCGGTAACTACCCAGGAATAGGTGGTTGCCGCTGTTACCGGGGTGGAATAAACGGTCGTTGAGTAGGCACAAACAGGGGTCGGACCGTTAATTTGCGGTAAGGAAGTACGTCCCACATTCACGGCAACAGACACAGTCGAATCACAGCCCAGGCTATTGGATTCTGTAACGGTTACAGTTCCCGGACCGGCTGTATTCCACAGTACCTGGATGCTGTTACCTGTACTGGAACCGGTGATTTGTCCATTGGTTACCGACCAGCTTTTCGTATTACCGCTGGCGGTTTGAAGGGCATACGTCGCTGTTTCATATTGACACATGGACGTAGCTCCCGTAATTACCGGAACCGGTGTAGGATTGATGGTGATGCTTCGTGTAATCGTGGAATCACAACCTGAAGTGTTATGAGCCGTCAGGGTAATTACACCGGAAGGTCCGGCATTCCAGCGAATGGAAATACCTGTGCCGGTATTCGAAATGATCGTACCACCGGTTACCGACCAGGCATACGTTGTATTCGCAGAAGAAGGCGTTGTATAAGAAGAGGCATCGTATGCACAAACCGTAGCCGGGCCGTTAATCTGCGGAACGGACGTTTGTCCTACTGTTACCGCTTTCGTTGCGAAGGAATCACATCCGAAAGAAGTGCTCTCCGTAACAGTGATCGTATTCGTTCCGGCTGTATTCCAAAGGATGTTCACGCTGGTGGCATTGTTGGCACCGACAATGGTTCCGCCGGTTACCGTCCACAAAATCGTATTGCTTGTGGCGGTTGCGAGACTGTACGTACCCGTCCTGTAAGTACAGGCCGTTGCCGGACCGTTAATTACAGGCACCGGAGTAGGATTTATCGTAACCACCCGTGTCACCACAGAATCACAGGTAGATGCATGTGTGGCTGTCAGGGTAATGGTTCCGGATGCCGCGGCGCTCCATTGCACGGAGATGGATCCTGCAGTAACATTCGTAATGGTACCGTTGGTTACATTCCAGTTATAGGTAACACCGGTTTGCTGGTTCACCGTATAGGTAGCGGAGCTGTATGCACAAACCGGGCTGGGACCGGTAATGGCAGGTGTAGGCTGGAACCCGATGTTGAGTCGAACCTGGTCGGTATCGGGAGGACAACCGGAGTTGCCCGTTGTTATTAAGGAGAGGTTGGCCACGCCGGCTGTGATTTCACCGGCCGAGGGCGTATAGATGGCATTCATCGTTGCGCTGTTCGGACTGTATGTTCCGGAACCTCCGGTCCATAATGCACCCGTGGATGCAACGAACGAACCGTTCAGTTGTACTGCTGTTTGCGCCGAACCCCTGCACCACAGTTGGTCGGGACCAGCATTCGCAGCTATCGGTGAAGGCAGGGCATTCACAATTACGGTGTCGTACGCAATGCTGCAACCCATGGCATCCGTTAACTGCACCCAATACGTTCCGGCGGTAACAGAAATGGATTGCGAAGTCGCACCTGTACTCCATACATAGGAGAATGGAGCCAACCCTCCGCTGCCCGTAGCGGTTACCGTAGCCGGAGTACCGCCGAAACAAATGGTAGGATTTTGAGGCGTAATATTAACAGCAAGGTCATTTACAAAGTGTACGGTCATGGTATCACAGAACCAAATAGGATTACATCCTCCAAATACATATCCGCAAACCTGGTATTTCACCGAAGCAGGGGCGCTTCCGCCCGGGTGTGTAACAATTACGGTATCGCAATTACTGGTACAGTTCAGGTATCCGTTAGCAGCGGCACTGTAGGGAACGGATGTCCAGACAATACCTGTATCTGCAAGACCCTGCACCGCCAGCATTCCCGAACAGGCCTGGGATACATATTGAGTACCACCGATCGAAGGCATTGGATAAGAAGTAATCTGGTAGGTATTGAAATTGTTTCCTGGTTTACAGAAAGTAAGGATATGCGGTCCGGCACCTGTTAAGCAAACCGGCTGACCGACCCTGATAATAGGTCCGCAATTGACCTGGTAATAAAGGGCGCCCGGAGGCACGGCACCGGAAGCGATGTCAAAAGAAACACCATTGGCTCCCGGGTGCAGGGTGATGATAAACTGAACGCAGACGTCGGGAGACGCAGCGCCGCAGCACAACCCTAATCGTTTTCCGTTTGGACTCGTCCAGACAGCCATGGGGCTGCTGGAAAGGTCAACAGTGTATGTAGGCGTAGTCGGATCACATAACTGTGAAGAAGCCGGCTTTGGAATAAGCCCTATCATACCGAAGAACATAAGTATGAATAGCTTTTTCACGACTGCCTGGTAATTATTCTTCAGGGGCGTTTTCATTTGGAAGTAAAAGTAGAGTCGTTGCCAGGGGCAGATCGTTCAAATACGGCGGATACCTTACAGCTTATTACAAAGACCCCGTATTGTAGAAGAGAATCTTACAATTAAAAATTTCATCTGATTGGGCCTGATATCCTAAAAAAACCAAACAGCCTGTTTTACAATCACCATGCGTGCGAAAACCGGTAAGTATGTTACAGAAGCAGGTGCGAGCAGCCCTTGATTTTGCACGAACGTCAAAATCATTCAAAATGAGCGAACGAAAAAGTCACCCCGGATCGCATTATTTTTGATTTCCGGACTTTGCAACCTACATTTGTCACCTCCTTTTCACTTGAAAATTTGCAGTATTTTGGGAGCGTTCTTCCTCTTCTTCTAACATCAGTATAAATCACACCTTATGATTGCTTCTTTAAAAATGTTCTATTCCACCGTCGGGCGCAAGCTGGTCATGGCCTTAACAGGGTTCTTCCTCTGTGCCTTCCTGGTAGAACACCTCTATGGAAACCTTCTTCTTTACAAAATGGACGGCGGAAAATCCTTTAATGAATGGGGTGAATTTCTCGTAGGTAACATCATCATACGTACTATAGAGATCGGGCTTTTTGCAGGCTTTATCATACATATTATTGACGGTTTCATGCTGACCCTGGCCAACCGGAAGGCACGACCCGTCCGTTATGCCGTAAGCAGGCAGTCCGGAAACAGCACCTGGTATTCCCGCAACATGGGTTTAACCGGCGCTGTCATTTTAGTTTTTCTTGTCATTCATCTTAAAACATTCTTTGTTCCGTATCGCTTCGGAGAGGCCTCCCACTCCATGGCCATTGCCGTGGTGCAGGCCTTTGAAAGCGCGGCCTACTCCGCCTTATACATCCTGTCGATGGTTTTGCTTGGCGCGCATCTGAATCACGGTTTTCAGTCGGCATTCCAGACGATGGGATGGAACAACAGGAAATATGCCTTGCCGCTGAAGGTAGCAGGAACCGCTTTTGCGCTCCTGATCATGGTTGGTTTTGCTTCTTTTCCCATCATCCTTCATTACGATTTGTTTGGAGCGGCCTCTAATATTCTAGGACAATAATTATGACAGCAATCAATTCAAAAATTCCTTCCGGCCCACTGGCCGACAAATGGACGCATTATAAAGAACATGCGAAGCTGGTCAACCCTTCCAACAAAAGAAAGCTGGAAATCATTGTGATCGGCACCGGGCTGGCCGGTGGAGCGGCCGCGGCTTCCCTGGCCGAACTTGGTTATAAAGTAAAAGCGTTTTGCTGCCAGGATTCTCCGCGCCGTGCGCATTCCATTGCCGCACAGGGAGGAATCAACGCTGCGAAGAACTATAAGAACGACGGCGACTCCGTGTTCCGGCTTTTTTATGATACGATTAAAGGCGGCGACTTTCGCGCACGCGAGGGAAACGTCTACCGCCTGGCAGAAGTAGCCAACAACATCATCGATCAGTGCACGGCACAGGGCGTTCCCTTTGCCCGTGAATACGGCGGACTGCTTGACAACCGCTCCTTCGGCGGTGCGCAGGTATCCCGTACCTTTTATGCACGCGGACAAACCGGACAGCAACTTTTACTCGGAGCCTACCAGGCCCTGGAAAGACAGGTCGGACTTGGCACCGTTCAGATGTATGCGCGTCATGAAATGGTGGAAGTCGTTATCATCGACGGAAAAGCCCGGGGCATCATTGTTCGTGACCTCGTTACCGGTGAACTGGAAAGACATTTCGGCCATGCCGTAGTGCTGGCTTCCGGTGGATATGGCAATGTGTTTTATCTTTCTACCAATGCCATGAGCAGCAATGTGACAGCTATCTGGAAAGCCCATAAAAAAGGAGCTTATTTCGGCAACCCCTGTTATACACAGATCCATCCTACCTGTATTCCCGTTTCGGGAAGCTACCAATCCAAGCTTACCCTCATGAGCGAATCACTTCGCAACGACGGAAGGGTTTGGGTTCCGAAAACAAAAGAAGACGCCCAGGCTATTCGCGAAGGCCGAAAAAAAGCGACCGATATTCCGGAAGATGCCCGCGACTATTACCTGGAACGGAAATATCCGTCCTTCGGAAACCTGTGCCCACGCGATATCGCTTCCCGGGCAGCCAAGGAAGCCTGCGATGACGGAAGAGGAATTGTTCCTTCCGGACTCGGCGTATTTCTTGACTTTGCCGATGCCATCAAACGGCTGGGATTAAACGTGGTGAAAGCCCGTTACGGCGAGCTGTTCCCGATGTACCAGAACATTACCAACGAAGACCCGTTGGCAACGCCGATGAAAATTTATCCCGCCGTCCATTATACCATGGGCGGACTTTGGGTAGATTACGAACTGATGACTTCCGTTCCCGGACTGTATTGCCTCGGCGAAGCCAACTTCAGCGATCACGGTGCCAACCGGCTCGGCGCCTCCGCACTTATGCAGGGACTTGCCGACGGCTATTTCGTACTTCCTTATACGATTGCCAACTACCTCTCAGGCGAAATTTTCACCAAAGCTATTCCGCTTGATCATCCCGCCTTCGACGAAGCGGAAAAAACGGCCCGTGAACGAATGAACCGGTTCTTATCAGCCAACGGCAAAACATCGGTGGAAGAGTTTCATAAAAAACTGGGCTTGATCATGTGGGAATACTGCGGCATGGCCCGCACAGCGGAAGGACTTACCAAGGCAAAAGGGCTGATCAAAAACCTCCGCGAAGAATTCTGGAAGGATGTAAAAGTACTTGGCGATTTCAACTCCTTCAATCCCGATCTTGATAAAGCCGGTCGGGTGGCCGATTTCATGGAATTGGCCGAACTGATGGTGACCGACGCCCTCAACCGTAACGAAAGCTGCGGCGGGCATTTCCGCACCGAATACCAGGAAAACGGCGAAGCAAAGCGTGACGATCAGAATTACCGCTATGTAGCTGCCTGGGAATACAAAGGAGACGGTGCAGAACCGCAATTGCATAAAGAAGCGCTGGAGTTTGAAAATGTGGAATTGCAGGTACGGTCCTATAAATAATCCTGGTCAAAAAAGTAAAAATCAAAAGTCAAAAGTCAAAAGTTAAAAGTTAAAAGTCAAAAGTCAAAAGTCAAAAGTCAAAAGTTAAAAGCTAAAAGTTAAAATTAAAAGTGAGCAGCTTTCAAACACTGCGTATCTCTGCGATTTTGCGCCTTTGCGGTGAAAAGAAATTTCTGCGAAATCGCTCTGACGCAATGTTCCACTGCTTATAAAATGTAAACCACCGGAGACAGCGATCCGTTACACTCGAATTAAATACCTATGAACATCAACCTGAAAATCTGGCGCCAGAAAAGCTCTTCCGAGGCAGGAGCAATGAAATCTTACAACGTAAACGACGTGAATACGGAAATGAGTTTTTTGGAAATGCTGGACGTGCTCAACGAACAACTTGTGCAAAAGGGAGAAGAGCCGGTGGCCTTCGATCACGACTGCCGGGAAGGGATTTGCGGGCAGTGTTCGCTCTTTATCAATGGCCGCGCGCATGGCCCTCAACATGGAACCACGACCTGCCAGCTTTACATGCGTAATTTCCATGAAGGAGAAACGGTGACCATAGAACCGTGGCGTGCCAAAGCATTTCCTGTTATTAAAGACCTGGTGGTTGACCGTTCTGCTTTTGATAACATCATCGCTGCCGGCGGGTTTATATCCGTAAATACGGGTCAGGCCATTGATGCCAACGCCATTCCGGTGGAACGTGCGAAAGCTGAACATGCCATGGATGCTGCTGCCTGTATCGGTTGCGGTGCCTGCGTGGCAGCCTGTAAAAATGCTTCCGCCATGTTATTCCTTTCAGCGAAAGTGTCACAACTGTCTTTGTTGCCGCAAGGTCAGCCCGAAAAGAAAGTCCGGGTACTGAAGATGCTGGACGCGCATGATGAAGCAGGATTCGGTTCTTGTACCAATACGGGCGCCTGCGAGGCCGAATGTCCGAAAGAAATTTCCATCGCGCACATCGCAAGACTAAACCGCGATTACCTCTCAGCCAGCCTGAGCGAATAAAGCGGACCGGAAACAGGAACTAAGTTAAGCGATTTCTCCCCTGAACTGTTTCAGGAATCGGATATCATTTTCAGAAAACAGGCGCAAGTCGTTGATGCCGTAACGTAGCATGGCAATCCGTTCGATGCCCATGCCGAAAGCAAAGCCAGAAAACTTATTCGAATCGATTTTGCAGTTGTCCAGCACATTGGGATCAACCATCCCGCAGCCGAGAATTTCCAGCCACCCTGTATGCTTGCACACGTTACATCCGTTGCCCTTACAAATGCTGCAGGTCACATCCATTTCGGCGGAGGGCTCTGTAAAAGGAAAATAACTGGGACGAAGACGGATTTTAGTTTCCGTGCCAAACATTTCTTTGGCAAAGTAAAGTAAGGTCTGCTTCAGGTCGGCAAACGATACGCCTTCATCGATATAAAGTCCTTCTACCTGGTGGAAGAAGCAATGGGCGCGCGCGGAGATCGCTTCGTTCCGGTACACTCTCCCGGGAGAAATCGTACGAATGGGAGGCTTTGAATTTTCCATCACACGCACCTGCACCGATGATGTATGCGTACGCAAGGCAATGGACTCGGTATCGCGGGCTCCCTGCCGGATAAAAAATGTATCCTGCATATCGCGGGCCGGGTGATTCTCAGGAAAATTAAGCGCTGTGAAGTTGTGCCAGTCATCTTCGATTTCCGGACCTTCGGAAATGGTATAGCCGATCCGGGAAAAAATCGAAACGATTTGTTTACGTGCCAGGGAAATGGGATGCCGCGCACCGGTTACATAGGGTTCGGCAGGCAACGTAAAATCTATGGCCGTTTCTGCAGATGCGGAACCGGTGTCTTCCAGCTTTTCGGAAAGAACCTGGAACTTGGTTTCTGCTTTCGTCTTCAGTTCATTGACTACAAGCCCGTATTCCTTTCGCTGATCCGGCTGCACATTTTTCATCTCCGCAAAGAGACCGGCAATAATGCCTTTCTTGCTCAGGTACTTCAGGCGGAATGCTTCTGCCTGCTCCTTGCTGGATGCCTCGAAAGACTCAACTTCTGTGATTAGTTCTTTTATTTTTTCTTCCATGCCTGGCTCTTCGGCTCCGCTCCGGGACCGGACGCGAATCACTTAATCACTTTGATTTTCATGCGAACATCTGTAACCGGGCGGTCGCCGTTGGCGGTTTGAACGGCTGCAATCTTATCTACTACGTCGAGGCCTTCAATCACTTCGCCGAAGACTGCATAGTTCTGATCCAGCATGGGTGTGCCTCCAACCGTTTTGTACATGGTGCGTTGTTGCTCCGAGTACTTGAACGTTTTCAACTCCTTATTTATCATGGGTTGTATGGTAGAAGTAACAAGCGCATTGAGGCTGTCGCGCTGGTTGCCTTGCTGGTAGCGTGTAAACTGCTCTTTCAAAGCGGCATTTTCCGGCCTGTTAATGATCTCCTGGAAGAGGAATTGCGGACGAACACCCTGGTTGATGTTCTGTTCAAACTGATCCAGCTCAGCATCGGTGACGGTCTTACCTTGTACGATGTAAAACTGGCAACCACTGCCTGCCTTATCCGGAGTTTCCCGGCGCGCAGCACATAAGGCTCCTTTTTTATGGTAGAGCGAATCATTAAACTGTGCCGGAATAGTATACCCGACATCTCCGCCGCCCAAACCCACACCTGCCGCTGCATGTTTAGAGTCCGGATCGCCACCTTGTATCATAAAACCTTTGATGACACGGTGGAAAAGCAGGCTATCGAAAAAGCCGGCTCCGGCAAGTTTCAGGAAGTTGTCCCTGTACAGGTTCGTTTGGTTGTATAATTTAACCTTCATATCCCCGTAATCGGTGCTGATCTGAACCAGATGTTCGGTTTCAGCGGAACCCGCTTTTTCAGAGTCTTTTGAAGATTTTTTCTTTTGGGCATTCGCCACGGAAGATCCCAGGAGGATCGTAATTAGTAGTAGATTAGCTATCTTGCGCATAATTTGTATATTTGAATGCCGGAACAAGAACCGGAATTTCTTCGTTAAAACGGGACAATATTAATTAAAAAATGAAAAAGATCGTTGCTCAGGTTGCAGGAATCTTCCTTTTAATGATCATCGTGACGCTCTCTCTTCAGTCCTGCTCCAAAGAAGAGGAAACGATCGGAGTAATTACCGTTTTGGATTCCCTGGGTAACCCTGTAACCAGCGCTACAGTTACGCTTTGGCAGGATACTTCCCACAACCCTTCAACCGGTGCACAGTCAAATGTTCGTGTCACTCAGTTAACCGGCTCCTCAGGCACGGCGGAATTTACCTTTGCACTGGAAGCCTATCTCAATATTGATGCCGTAAAAGGTACCAAGACAGGAAAGGCGTTTATTCGGCTAAAACAGGGGGAAACGGTCAATCAGACTGTGTATATCCGCTAAGTTCCTGCTTTTCAAAATAGTTTATTACTGCCTTCTTTAATAAGATATCCTGCTCGCGCAAAGACATGGGCGGCAGTTTTTTCAGGAGCGTATAAACAGGCCATCCATCTTCGTCCTTGCCGGTAAATTCGTAAAATCCGTATGGACTCAATACCCGGCAAGTGGCCAGGTGCATCAGGTCCTGCTTAGCGACCTTGCTGAATTCCTGCCGTCCTCTTCCCAACTCCTGTACGCCGATTAAAAACAGTACAACCTGTAAATCAGGGACATCACCGAATTGTTTTTCCAGGTTAGCGGTGAGTTTGTTCCATTGGCCTTTTAATAGCTCCAATTCTGAAAGTTCCATACCGGCAAAGGTACTAACACATTCGTTAGTACCTTTATCGGAAATATAATTCACCCGCATTCCCGGATATTTGCCGCTATGCAGCGATTCTTTTTCCTGATCCTGATTTTCTTCAGTGTGCCGGTATCCCGGACCCTTGCACAGTCCACGGGAACAGGTCGTGTGGAAGTTGTTTTCTGCCTGGATCTGAGCGGCAGCACCAACGGCCTTATCGACCGGTTTCGTGATCACTTCTGGGATTACACGTATGCGCTCTCGAAATGCAATCCGCAAGTCTCCTACCGGTTTGGCGTGGTCGGATTTTCCAGGCCCAGCTTTCGGAGAGAAACCGGCTACGTAAAAGTACTGAAAGACCTGACCACCGATTTGGAAGCAGTCGGCAATGAATTGTTTGAATTAAAAACGTCCGTCGAAAAAGGCGACCAGATGGTAGGGCATGCCCTGGCAGCCTGTGGAAAAAATATTTCCTGGACGGCGGATAGTTCCGTCCTGAAAATTCTCTTTATGGTAGGCAATGGGCTGGTGAATGAAGGGGGAACCGATTTCAGAAAAGCGGCGCAGGAACTGCAGGAGAATGGCATTATCATAAATGCACTGTACTGCAACACCAAAACCATGAGCAGCCTGGAAGTATCGGGGTGGAAAGAAATTGCAGAAATCGGCAAAGGATATTTTTCTTCCTTTTCTGTGCGAAGCAACTACTATACGACGGTTGCCGGTGTGGACCTGAAGAGGTTGCACGAACTGAACGATTCCCTGAACAACACCTATGTGTACTACGGTCCTGTTGGAAAGGAACGGTGGCAAATGATGCGGGAGCTCGACAGGAGAATTTACAATTCAAACCCCGAAGGATACCTGTACAGAAGTTATTTCAAAATATCGCCGCTTTACCAAAGGAAAAATTCGTCCTGGGACCTTGTCGACTTGCTTTTTGTGAAAGGTAACTTCAGGTTCTCTGACCTGGACCCCGCCTACTTGCCCGAAACACTGCGCCTGGCAAAAGAAGAAGATCTCCGGAAATTAGTTCTGCAATGCAAAGCCGAGCGTACCTTCCTGCTCTCCGAACTAAAGTCGCTGGTAGCCACCCGCGAAAAAACCGAAGAGGAACATTCCCTTAACAACAAAAAGATGCTCACCTTTGATACCCTGACCCTTAAAATCCTGAATACCATTTTAGAAAAGAAAGGATATTTTTGTGGCGCTAAATCACCTTAACGGCAGTACATGCAATACCCCGCTCCGGGCGGGATTACTTTAAACTACATTCAATTATGTCGGGTTGGAACAAATGGCTCCTGGGAGGACTGGGTTGGGCGCTCGGTGGACCCATTGGCGGCATCCTGGGTTTTGCACTGGGTGCCGTAACGGAAGAATCGGGCAAACAATACAGGCCCGATACACGCGCATTGCCAAATGATTTCAGCGCTGCTCTCCTCGTGCTTTGTGCCGCCGTGATGAAAGCAGACAACAGGCTGCTGAAGACGGAACTGGAATACATCCGTAAATTCTTCGAGAAGAATTTCGGCCGCGATCATACCCAGCAACGTATGTTGTTGCTTCGTGAAATCCTGAAACAGGATATCCCGCTTTCGCAGGTATGCGCGCAGATACGCCAGAATGTAGATCATGCTTCCCGGCTGGAATTGCTACACCTGTTATTTGGCGTGGCGAATTCCGACGGGGAAGTGTCAGATCCCGAATTGGCCGTCATTGAACAAGTGGCTCACCTGACCGGAATCAGCATGAAAGACTTCGCCAGCCTCCGGGCCATGTTTGTGAAGGAGAAAGGAGCGGCATATAAAATTCTCGAAATAGAAAAATCGGCTTCCGTTGATGAAATAAAAAAAGCATACCGAAGAATGGCCATGAAGTACCACCCCGATAAAGTGCACCATCTGGGCCCGGATTTCATGAAAGATGCCCAGGAAAAATTCCGCAAGATCAACGAAGCCTACGAACAGATAAAAACGGAAAGAGGGTTCACCTAGTAAAAGGCATTAGTAAGTAGCCGTAGCAGGTAATCGGAAGACAAATCATGATAATCTGCGTTCCCTTTTAAAGCTGCATGCGATGAACAAAATCCTTTTTTTTTCGTTATACCTGAACCGCTCAATCACTGGCGGCTGTTCTTCCCATGAATTATATTGATATTATCCTTTGTGTTATTCTCATTTCGGGAATTGTACGCGGCTTTATGAAAGGCTTTGTCTATGAAATCGCAGTGCTTGGCGCCTTATTCCTTGGTGTGTATGCTGCATTTAAGTTATCGCATCTGGTAACGCCCTGGCTGAGCAAGACGGGAGATTTTTCGCCTGCCACGGTCGGGTTTGTTGCCAGCCTTCTCCTGTTCCTGGGTGTATCCATTGGCATTATTTTCCTGGCCAAACTGTTCACCGGCCTGGCCGATATGGCTGCCCTGGGCATCTTCAACAAGATCCTTGGCGCCCTGTTCGGGTTCACCAAGCACGTTTTGATTTTAAGCGTACTGATTTATTTTTTCAACCAGCTTGACAGTAAGCATCACTTCATTTCCCCCGATAAGAAAGCGGAATCGCATATTTATTACCCGGTCATGAAGTTTGCTCCTTCCCTTTTCCCCTTGATGAAGGAACTGAAGATTGAGCTGACAAGCGGCAAAAGCTGAATTTTTTGGAAACCGTCAGGCTGCTTCTGACGTTTTAAGACAGGCGATTTGTTATTTTTGTTAACCCCGGCCACACATTTCTCGTTTGCATTGTACACAAAACGCATTGTCAATTAAAAAGAAAATACCTCAGAAACAGGCGCCGGCAACCCCCGCCGCCCGAACCCCTGAAAAGAAGCCTGCTGAGCCGTCGCTGATTCGCTTTGACAGGAAGACCCTGCTATTCCTGGCCATTCTCCTGGCGCTCTTTTTTGGCATGAGCGTACTCAAGTTGCATACGTCATCCATCGCCCACTGGAACGTGAATTTTGAAATGCCGAAATCCAAGGCATTGATATGGGGTTCCCCCAAGCTCATCCGCATGGATGAATGGATGACGACCACGCCGACACTCATCGGCCAGGTGAAGGCCGGCATGCCGGTAACGAATGAGTCCCTGGGCAGCGGCAACGTACCGGTCATTCTCGGCTATCCTGTCCGGGACATAAGCTCGCTGCTGCGCCCCGCCGTCTGGCCTTACTTTATTTTCGACCTTGAAACCGCCTTTGCTTTCTCCTGGAATTTCAGCAATTTCTTCTTCCTGATCAGCATGTTTCTCCTGCTTATGCTGCTGACACGGAATCATTTTTGGCTTTCTGTTTTCGGCACATTTTTTATTTTCTTTTCTTCCGGAATCCAATGGTGGTCGTACTACATCAGTATTTACATGATGTACCTGAATGGCATCCTGCTTTCCACCATCTTCATTCTGCACTCGAAAAAATGGAGCGCCATCCTGTTTTCCGGCCTCATCCTTCTATTCAGTGCTTACGGCTACCTGTTCAACCTATACCCCCCGTTCCAGGTACCGCTGGTGTACCTGTACCTGTTTATTTTAGCGGGGCTTCTGTTCCGGCATGGGGATTTTAAAAACATACTTTCAAAATGGCAGCTTCGTGCAGGCGTCTTAGCCTGCGTGGCGTTGCTCTTTGGCTATTTTTCGTTTCATTACTACGAGCTGACCCGCGAAACCTACGACATCATGATGAATACGGTTTACCCCGGGAAACGATTGGTTTCCGGGGGTGACCTCGTAGATGGAAAATTCTTCTCGGAGTTTTTCAACCTGTTTATGTCGGAACGGCATTTGCCTGTCCAATGGCTGAATATTTCGGAGGAAAGCGGCTTGCTTGTTTTTCTTCCTGTTCTGTATTATGCGCTGGCTTACAATTATCTGCGGTTTAAAAAGTATGACAAGTTGCAGCTGGTTCTGGCCGGCTTCCTGCTGTTTTCCGTGATTTTTATTCTCGTCGGCATTCCGTTATTCCTTAGTAAAATCACCTTGCTTTCGATGGTTGAAGCGCGAAGGTTTTTACCCATCGCCCAGGTTGGGAATTGCATCCTGCTGGTTTGCTTCCTGTCGGACAGGAGTTCAGGAGCCGGTTCCCGGTTTTCCTGGGGCGAATTCGCCGCCTTGCTTGCCGGCTTCCTTGTTTTCTTTACGCTCATTGGAAATCACATCAACGAATCCACAAACAATTTCTTTACGAATGATCAGCTGAAAATAGTCACGATTCTGTTTACCGCCATTTACCTGTTGATCCGTTATTCTTATTTGAAATATGCCACCTTGGTGGCCTGCCTGCTGATCCTGGGAGTGACGCTGCCTAACATAACCATTAACCCGCTTACATCCGGACTGTCGCCCATCCTCGAGAATCCCCTGGTAAAGGTGAGCGAAGCCATCCATAAAAAAGATCCGGATGCGCGATGGATCGTTTACGGAGCTGCGAATTGGGCCGACCTGCTTAAGAGCAATGGTATACCTGCCTTCAATGGCACGAAATGGACGCCACCGTTCAACGACATGAAAACAATTGATCCCACCGGCAAAGATGTCGACATTTATAACCGTTATGCCCATATCAGGCTGCGCGAAGCCGCATCGGAAAAAGATACCGTCTATTACCAACAGCCATCACCCGACGGATATGCCATGTACATCGATCCGTGTTCCCCGCGGCTGGCAAAGCTGGGCATCAAATACTTCCTGTTTTCACATACCCCTCCGCCGAATGTCTCAATGGAATGCCTGACGGTTGCCGACTCGCTCGGTTTTTACCTGTTTAAACGAAAGGACTAAATGCAGAACAATCCTACGGATCCCGCGCTGCTGACACTGGTCATCCCCGCATACAACGAAGCCGATACGCTGCCGCATTTGTTGGAAACGCTCCTCGCCTGGTGCAACCAAAGAAACTGGAAAGTCATCATCGTCAACGATGGTTCCCGCGATGCCACCCGGCAGATCCTTGCAGCATTTAATGACAGCGATGTGCTGGAAGTCGTCCATCACAAGGTAAATAAAGGATACGGAGGTGCATTAAAGTCTGGCATCCGCCAGGTTACCACGAAATATTGCGCGACGATTGATGCAGACGGACAGCACGATTTGCGGGATGTGGAAATGATGTTTGAAATGATCGTCCGGGAAGAAGCCGATTTGATCGTTGGCAATCGCAGGGGCAACAAAGCTTCGGGCTGGTACCGGGAACTGGGCAAATCTATCATTCGCCGCATCGCCAAAATGATGATGCCCTTGAAAATCTACGACATCAATTCGGGATTGAAAATGTATGATACGTATCTCGTTCAAAAATACATCCAGCTTTGCCCGGATTCCATGGCTTTCAGCGACGTCATCACACTGACATTTGTTTTCCAGAGAAATCTTGTCCTGGAAGTACCGGTGCATATCAACAAACGACTTGCAGGCACCAGTACTATTGGAGCACGCACAGCCTTCGACACGATCCTGGAAATCATTAACATTGTGACGCTTTTTAATCCATTACGGATCTTTTTGCCCTTATCCATATCCTGCATCCTTGTTTCTGTCATCTGGGAAATACCGATATTGCTGAAAGGTCATGGAATCAGTATCGGCGCCCTTTTTGGCTTTATGACAGGCATTATTTTTTTCCTGTTGGGCCTGCTGGCCGAACAGCTGGGAAATATCCGAAGATTAAAAATCAATACGGAATGATTATTGTTAAGGTCAATTGACTTGTCCATGAAAATCGCGCTGGTCACGAAAAATTACCTGCCGCACATCGGTGGAGTTGAATTTTATGTAAAGCGAATGGTTGACAGCATGCTGGAGAAAGGCATAGAGGCAGCGGTGCTCACAACGGATATGGACACTCCATCTTCCGGAAGGAAATCAGAAGCGCATTATTTTAAAACGGATGTGGAATTTATGCGTAATCCGTTATCCTTCGGGATGATCCGGCATTTACGAAAGAATCATTACGATATCCTGCATTTACACAGCGTCTGGTTTTTGCCTTGCCTGGCAGCCGTACTGTTCCGTAAAAAGGCACGCATAATCTCCACCATTCACGGCGTCTATCCCGATACCAGCAGCCCGTTGTTACGATTTTTTCTGAGCCTCTATAAACCACTGGTCGGATATATCCTTCGCAAATCGGAAAAAGTACTGGTCTATTCAGGCCTGGAAAAAGCGAAGCTTCAAAAGCACTTTCAGGTGCCGGATGAAAAAATCGATATCCTGCCCATGGCCATCCATGTGGAGGACGACTCCTGCGAGGCAAAGGAAAAAGTAATCCTTTTCACTGGCCGGATCATTCCTGATAAAAATCCGGACCTCTTGATTAAAGCCGCCGCCCGTTTCGATCCGCAATTGAAAGATTACACCCTGGCTTTTGTGGGTCCTGTGGAAACCCAATATAAACAGTCGCTTCAGAAACTGGCCAGCAGCCTGAAGGTGAAAAACGATATTCTCTTCACCGGTCAGCTCGATCCATCCGTCCCCGCTGAAAAAAAACAGCTGCTGTATCACTACCGGAGCGCCGCTGCTTTTGTTTCCCTGGGATCCTGGGAGGGTCAGCCCACCCGGTTAATGGAAGCCATGCAGTTTAGAGTTCCTGTAGTCGCCTTTGCCTCCGGTGGCACGGCTGATTTTGTGACCGACAACCAGAATGGTGTACTCCTCGACAAGCTGGATGAAACCGCCCTGGCCTCAAGGCTGAACAATATTCTCACCGATCCAACGCATGCAAGCTCATTAGGCAGCGAGGCCCGAAAGACGATTGAACGTGATTACAACTGGGATAAGATCTTTCAAAAAATCATAACGATCTACCAGCACGGCTTGAATACGTAAGAGCTTTTTGGCATTTCGGCACGGAAGATTTTTCCGGAAAAACTATTCTTTTTTTACAGCCACAACGACCACTTCATAGGAAGGTCTTACAAACAAGGCCAGCCGCAACAACAACGGATAACTCCATCCGGGAAGATTTAATTTCTCGACCCATTGGGCCAGGATTCGCTCGTAACCAAACGGGCGTAATTCGCATTCCACAACGGTGAATCCGTGAAGCAGGACGAGGTTGGTAAAGCTCTGTACATTCCAGCTGAACAGGTGATGATTCGGCTCACCGGCATCATACTTCCTGAACTTTCTCTCATAATCAAAGGGTACAAAAAGGATCGCCTTTCCATTCTGCTTTAAACATGTCCGGATGGTTTCAAGTGCTTCGCCAGGGTTTAATAAATGCTCTAACACGTGACTGCAAATCACTACGTCGTAAGAATTAAAATCCGTCGGGCTAATCTCCTCAACAAATTCGATACCCAAAGATTCCACGTGATTTCTAAGGGACGCTGCAACATCAAATCCTTTCCGTGACCTGGCTTCGACCTTTTCCAGATTCCATCCTGTTCCCACACCGTATTCAAGAACACGATCTGTGCGTTGAATATAGGGTTGCATTTTGGCTGCCCGCCGTTGTCCGACAAGCGCATAACCGCGCTCTCCCAGTCCGCCATGAATGGCTTCATGGTATGCTTTACCGCCCTCCTCCAGGTAGGGCGTTAAGGAATCTTTTAAAGGATTTAATGCCAAAGCAGCGGATTAGGATTTATTTAAAAAAGGTAAATGATATCTAAACCGACAAATGAATCTGTTTGTACAAATTTAAAAATATGCCTGAAGATAACTAATAGGCATCCGCTACGTAAGAATCCCATTATATTTGTCACATAAACCGTTGACACGCACCACAAACAGCTACTTTACAAACCATTTTATATGGCTTCACAACGGAAGAAAGTAAACAAACCCAATCCAGCACCCCAAAAACCAAAGGCCCCTGTGGCAGCAAGACCCGCCTTGTTGCCGCAGGTCAATCCTGTTCGCTTTTCATTAATCCTCACTATTCTCTTTTTCCTGGTCGCCCTTTACGGTCTCCTTCATCATGAAATGTGGCGCGACGAACACCAGGCCTGGCTGGTTGCGCGCGACGCCCATTCCTATGCGCAGGTATTTGACAACCTCCGATACGAAGGAAATCCCGCCCTCTGGCATTCCCTGCTCTTTGTCATTACGCGCATCACCTCCGATCCCTGGGGCATGCAGTTTATACACCTGCTGATTGCTACAGGCTTTATTTTTCTCTTCACACGATACGCTCCCCTCAGCACATTTCATAAAATCCTGTTTACATTCGGTTATTTTCCGCTGTATGAATATGCCGTCATCAGCCGCAGCTATGGATTGGGCATCCTGCTTGTATTCATTGTTTGCGTACTATACAAGAACCGCAAGGCGAATTACCTCTGGATGGGCCTCGCATTAGCCCTGCTTGCGAACGTCACTATTTACGGCGCCATCCTTTCACTGGCCTTCGCGGGCATCCTGTTGCTCGATTATATAACTGAACAGGAAAAATCTTCCAGGTCCACACTCTTTTTAGCAAGTGGTGGTGCGCTATTCCTGCTTGGTTTTATTCTCTCCATTTACCAGATCCTGCCGGAACCTGACAATTCCTTTCCTTCTCCGCTTGCCAAGGAGCTATTTGATTTTCCTAGATGGGCATTTGTTGGCGGCAAATATTTTTCCGCCTATTTCTATATCCCTGAAATTCAAAAGAATTTCTGGAATACGAATATCTATACGGCCGATTCCGTCAATCTTGGAAACGGCACTTTTTGGGAAGCGATTACAAAGCATCCGGCCTATGTATGGACGTGGGTGTTCCTGCCCATCCTTACGTTGATTGCCGGCGTACTCATTTTTATCAGGAAGCCCTGGGTCCTCCTGTTCTATGCCGGGGCTACGGTCGGGCTTCTTTCCGTTTATTATTATACGTTGCTGGCGCATGCGCGCTATTGCGGCTACTTGTTGGTGGTTTTGCTGGTGAGTTACTGGCTTTCCGGACTGTATGCCGAAAAAAAATACGATCAGCCCCTGTTACGCAGGCTCGGAGGCATGGGCCAAAAAATTGCCAACCCCTTTCTCACCGTTATCTTATGTTTCCATGTCATTGGCGCCATGGTGGCTTATTCCATGGATTCCAAATACAAATTCTCTTCCGCCCAGGAAGCCTCCGCATACATCATAGAAAACAAGCTGGACACGCTTCCTATGGCAGGCATCACCGATTTTGTCGCATCTCCTGTTGCCACCTATACCCACAAGCAGCTTTACTATCCGCAGATGCGTGCCATGGGCAGCTTTACCATCTGGAATTCGAAACGCCAGAACCAGATGACTTTTAGCGAGATGATAAATGGCATCGATTCTTTTATGACGGGAGGCCGGTCCAAAATTCTGTTCATCAAGGACAAAGCTCCGCAACTTACTACCGACGGAGTGAATTTTTTCTCGATGGAACGGGGTATGGTAAAGAGTGATCTCCAGATGGACTTGTTAAAAACATTCAATGCCGGCATCGTCACCGACGAACGCTATTTCATCTATATGGTGCAACGCGTGGATTCTACGAAAGTGGATTACAACAATTACCCGCGCGTCAATTAATTTCTAAAGCAATCTGCCCAAAGCTTTAGCTTTCCTCCGCGTGTCCTCCGTGAATTCTCCTCCGTGAGCTCCGTGCGAAAACCTACCCTTTTTGAATAGATGGATCACATCTTCAGTAACCGGAAGGCATGCGTCCATTGGTTGCGGATGAACCCGGGAATGCACCATAAGATGCACAACGGTTCAATTGCTCTTGCCGCTTCGGCCTTTCCCATGTCTTCCGTGTCGTGACCGAAGAGTTCAAGGATTTTTTTTACTTCCGCTTTGGCCGTTTCGTTGTTACCGCAATAAAACATGGTGGGTTTACCTCCGGGGAAATTCGGGTTCACCATATAGGCATTCCCGACAGAATTAAACGCTTTTACAAAATGCGCTTTCGGTGCCAGCTTCTGAAGCCGTTCCATTAAGGAATCATCCAGCGTGGTAAAATATTTCAATACGCCGTTTTCAGCCGGAGCCTGGGCAATGGGATTCGTGGTATCAATGACAATCTTTCCGTCGAAGTTTTCCAGGCCGGCCTGTTTCATCACCTCTTCAGCCACACTTCCTTTTACGGCAAGCACCAGGATTTCCCCGTCGGCAGCCGCTTCTTCCGGGCTTCCGATGTATGCATTCGCTCCGTTTTTCGCTTTCCAGTCCTCGAGCTTATCGGTTTCTCTAGTGCCAATGATGACGGCATAACCGTGCTTAATAAATCCGCTGCCCAGGGTTTGTCCGACTATACCTGAGCCGAGTATTCCGATTGTTTTCATGATTTTGTTTTTTTTAAAATGAACGGTTGTCACCGTTTAAACAGCGTGTGATCGCTAAAGCTTTAAAAAGTCTCTACTAAATTAAAAAAATCCCGGCAATTGGCAGGGAGCTATTTTACTGCCGGCATGATTCCCGTTTTTTTACGTACGGAAGTTAAAGATGTATAGGGAATAAACAATTCAATCTCGCTTTCGCTGTCATAATTTCTTGAATCTCCATCGGGATTCAGATAAAAGGTAATGCCTTTGGAGGAAAGGCTAAACCTGTTTTCAACCATATCTATGTATGCTTCCGGGTTTGAGCAATCCAACTCCACATTTTCCAGGTCGGCGATTTTCCGGAGCAGCAAGGCATTCAGTTTTTCCCTGTAGTTCGATTCCGGCTCGAAGATATCTTCCAATGCGATAGGAAAAACGGAATCGGCAGAGGCAATGCCGAAGTTAAAATACGTTCGACTCGCCTCATAGGTGCCCGCACCCCTGGAGCATGAAGCATTGAATTCGTCAAGGACAGAGTACGAAAATGTGCTGCCTGTTATTTCCGAAAGATCTACCGTGTTTGTCGTGCTCTCCATGCAGCCAAAAAAATCAACAAGTTCAGGGTTGTAATTCTCTTTGCAATAAAAGACCTGATCGTAATTTAATCCCGGGTAATTGTGCGATTCGCTGCTGTTGCCGAACTTCAAATTCTGCAGGGCCAGGGTAAGCAGGTGGTTGAAAACGATCTTTCGGCTCCTCCTTTCGGGATGCACGGCATAGTAATCCATCAATTTATTGAATCCCCCAATAAAAACTGTATCGATACCTTCATCCCATGTCAGGTTCCCTTCCTGGTCCCGCATATGATCCATCATATAAAAGTACTCAGCAAGGTCATGCCCGGTTCGGGACAGATCGGAATCAGGAGGAACTACTATTTTTCCTGCAGTGTCGGCAATACCCATCTTTCCATCTGACCAGAAAACAAAATAATTGCCAATAAAATTACTGACGTCTTCCCATTGCGGACTGACAATCATTTCTCCCGTAGCTTTAGCCAGTCCCCAGCCGCCCTCTTGAACCAGGTACAACCCATTCCGCTGCCGGCGAATGTCCTCATACTTGCATGGAAAAAGCAGCTTCCCATCCGATTTCAGAATGCCCCTGTGGCTTTTTTGGAAAACAGTGGCAAGGGAGTCTTCCTCACTAAATGCAGCAGGGTAATCAAATTCTTCCTTGTTAAGGAGTCGTTGATTTGTATCAATGAGCTGCCAGCCTGAAAATATATACTTAAAGATTCCTGCTGCCTCCTCCATTTCTTCTTCCGGAGCGAGTGAATCGGGTGTCAGGTTTTTCTTAACCCAACAGATATGATGGTTAAAGTCGTAATTCGTAATGGCAGTATACACCGTATCCACAAGAAGTCTTTTTTGTTCCATGTCCAACAAGCCGGCATATTCATTCGCCGATACGATGTAGGCAAGATCCCCTTCTGTGGATAACACTTGCGATAAGTGTCCCGGCGGCCATACGGCAGCTCCGGTCTCGTCCATAATAGCCGGTTCATCTGCCTTGTTTTTATACACCAGGAACCGTCCACTGCTTAATCCTGTGTTTGTACTGGACTTCAGAATCACTTTGCCCTTGCTGTTAACTGTGACACATGGCAGGAACCCGGATTCTCCGCTCCTGCGTTCTTCACAAAATGTAAGAATACCCGAACTGCTGAAGACACCGGAAAGGCTGAAAGGCTGTTTAAAATTTCTGCAATCATGAGCAGTCAGGGAATCGTTTCGGATGAGATAGACGGTCTGATTCCTGTCTTTTTCCGGGCCGACAAAGGCATACTCATATTGAAAAGGAATCACGACAACATTTTCTTCATCTACAATTCCGTATTTGTCATTTTGTCTTGCCACGAAGTAAATTTGCTTTTGCATACAGGCTTCGTTACCCATTTTCGTTTCAATATATTGGAGGTCATCGTATGAGATATTCGATACGCCCTGAATGCCCGCCAGTGACCATTTAGAATCTTTCTTCAGGATCCATCGCACCGTATCGCCCGCGCTTCGGTTTGGAATCCATGCCAGGTAGTCGTAAATAAAAGGAACTACGATCTGGCCGTTCGCTTTTAACAGTCCGTATTTCGTTCCTTTCTGCAACCAGGTCAGGCTGTCAGAAGAGAACTTTGGATTTTGGTAATATCCATAACGAGGATCAAAAAGCGCGTATTCCGTATCAAAAACTTTCACGCCTTGTTGCGTATAGGCGCCGATTTTGTTTCCGTTACCAACCCAAATTAACTGGTAAGTTTTCTCGGAAGAAATCCATTCATAGAGGCAGGGAATGATGGTGTCTCCCCTGGTATTAATCGCTCCATACACCCAGGTCTGACGCTGTTTGTTCCGGATAAAATGGGGTATCAAGGCGTATCCGTCAGCATTAAAGTCACCTAGCTTCCTGTATCTCGGTGATATGATAAATCCGGAGGTATCGGCAAAACCAAATAAGCTGTCTTTGCGGGTACGGATATATCCATTCCCCATATCCGTCACTTCATCGTATTCCAGTGGCAGAAGCATCTTGCCATCGCGGTTCAAAATGCCGAGTTGACCTTTGCGGCCGGCGCGGAATACACCGGCCGAGGGTATGTAATCACCTTCTTTCGAATAGGATTCGATTGCCGAAGAGTCCGTTCGTTGCGCATTCATTAAAATTCCCGGTGGTGCAAAAAAACGAAGGATATCCCATTCAACAGGGATGATTAGGTCTCCGCGATAATTCAAGACTCCGGATTTTGTTCCCGTTGTTACAATGTAGTACCTGCCGCTTTCACTATAAGTGGTAAATTGTGGCTGATGCACCCATTTGTTCTTGTAATTTTTAAATCCATAAAGGCAGGAGACATTATCTTTTACAGGATGAACCACCAGGCTATCTGGCAGTTTCGCACTAAAGAGAATTCCCCTGTTGTCATATTCCATTCTGCTATATCCTGACCCGAAATGATTCTCATCCAGGATCAGCGTGCCTGCGGCATTCCATATTTTTCTATTATAAATCGTGTCGCTGGTATACTTGACAAGAGTCCTGGTTCTGCCTGACCAGGATTCTTCCGACACGAATTTTCCTTTAGTGTAAATCAGCCGGTTACTAACGGTGCCTGTGTCACTATAATAAATATAATCACCGTCCCGCTTTCCGCTGAGATAATGTCCCTGCATCCAAAGACTTCCGCTTTCACGGTACGTAGTCTCTTCTCCGGTTTGAAGGCCATTCCGGAAAGTTTTCCGGTAAGAGATTTTGCCGTTGGGGTGATAACCTGTTGATTCGCCTTCTTCTTTTCCGTCTATGAAGTTTACCCGGCTTTTCAGGGTTCCATCGCTATAAAAGCTGGTTTTAGGACCCTGCAATTTGCCTTTGCGATAATTCGATTTATCCATAACCGAATCATTTTCATAATAACTTATTTGTTCTCCTTCGAGAAGGCTGTCGGAATACGTTTCAATAAACGCCGTATCTCCGTTTAAAAAATAGCGGATATGATCACCGTTCATTCGGGCATTCACGAAGACCTTCCTTTCTAACATTAGTTTTCCACCCAAACTATCGGTCTGATCGTAGTAGTAAAGAAACACTCCGTCTTCCTTATCCAGCTTATATTCGAACTCGACTCCGAGGTTTCCGCTTTCATACCAGGTTTTTCCTTTTCCGTTGCGAAGGCCGCCGGTATAAGGCATCTCCTGTTGTACCTTTCCGTTATCGAAATAGGAAGTGTAAACTCCTTCCGTTTTCCCGTTTTGGTAAAAACCTCTTTCCTTGATATTCCCGTCCGGATAATACCAGGTACACCATCCTTCCGTTCCTGTACCGGCATCTGCAACGAAGAGATATTCCTTTCGAACCTGTCCCTCCCACTGCAATTTTCCATTGATGTAATAGTCCCGTACTTTCCTCACCGGGTTTCCTGTTGAATCCGGTTCAGCAACTCGGTAGTAGGCTGCCTTTCCCTTCGTACTGGGCTTAAAGTTCTCGTCGTAATAACGCACCTCAGGGACCTGCTGCGCGACAGAAAGTGCCACAGCAATAAAAACCAGGTTCAGGGTGAGCAAAAAAATTCGGATGTTCATATAACCAGTCCGGCCGGGGGTGTCGGGAGAATTTTTCAAATGGCGGGGAAAATAAAAACTCCACCAATTTCTACAACACCAAGATACGGATTTCCGGAATTGTCACTCACAAGCTGGGCGTTCCATTCGTAGATTCGTAGATTCGTAAAAATTCGTTCTTCTTCGCCAAGGCTACGAAGAATTATATATTCGTAGATGCCTACCTGTTATACAACTTATTCAATGCCTCCGTCCGGCTGTGCACATGCAACTTGGAATAGATGTCGCGGATGTAGGAGCGTACGGTTTCAATGCTGAGAAAAAGTTTGTCGGCGATTTCCTTATACCGGTAGCCGGCCGCCAGCAATTCCAGCAACTCCAACTCCCGCTTGCTAAGGCCACCGACTGCATCCTGGTCTGTCTTTTTCAGTGGAAAAGAAGTCACGACCATCCGTGCAATTTGGGGCGACATGGGCGATCCGCCGGCATGAATATCTTTCACCGCTTTGATAATTTCTTCTTCACCGGCGCTTTTCAGGATATAACCCGTCGCACCCGCACACAAGGCATTGAACAGGTGAATGCTGTCTTCAAAAATGGTACAGACCAGGTATTGTATTCCCTTGTTTTTCGGCTTGAGTTCCTCAATGCATTGGATCCCGCTTATGCCCGGCAGGTTGATGTCCATAATGGCTACATTCAAATCGGAAAAGCGGTGAAAATTCCTTTTGTACTCTTCCGCAGAGGAATAGCTTCCTTCCAGGAAAAAATCCCTGCAGCTTTGAATGGCTTCTTCGAGGAACTTTCTCAATTCCTCATCGTCCTCAACAATGGCTATACGAATCATGAACCTTTTTATGGGTGTAAAACTATTTTACATTCTTCCAGGATCAAGTACATATTAGTGGGTATTTTAAAAGTTCACCCGACCGGCACTGTTAAATGAATGGCCGTACCGCTTTCTGAAGTTGAAATAATATCAAATTTTGCCTTTATCGCAATTGCCCTGCTCTTCATGTTTTGGAGACCATTGCCCGATTTGCCATTTTCATTTTTGGCGAGTCCCCTGCCATTGTCGCGGATAACCAGGGTTATTTCAGATTCGCTTGTTGTTAACCGGACTTCAACTTCAGTAGCCTTCGAATGCTTTAGAATATTGGTTAGCGCTTCCTTAACAATCAGGATCAGGTTCCGTTTCAATTCGGGATTCACAGCCAGGTCTTGCGGAATTTGAGACGGCTCAGGTAATTCGAGTTTGAAACGAATCTCCGGGTTCAATTCCAGCATCCTGGAAAGGTAATTGCGCACATACGCCACGATGTTGGCCAGGGTATCATTGGCGGGATTGATCGTCCAAACGATCTCGCCCATATTTTGAATCAGCTCGTCGGAGGCTGCCGAAATTTTACCGGGCAAGTCGCCGGAACCGGCGCTTTCCGCTTTTTTAAGCAGGCTGCGGCTCATCAGTTTGATTTTCGTGAGTCCCGATCCGATTTCATCGTGAATGTCACGTGATATTTTTGAACGTATGGCTTCGATTTCCTGCTGCCTTTCCAGTCGCGCAATCTTTTGTTTGTAACGGAGCGATAAAAAGAAGCGCACAATGAAAACCAAAGCTGCCAGGACCAGGAATAATACACCCATACGAAACCAAGTGGTTTGCCACCATGCCGGAATAATCTCAATATAGAGTACTTTCTCCGGAGCCGCATCCTGCTTTGGCGTTGTTCCCGCCCGTATCCGCAACTTGTAATTTCCCGGTGGCAGCTGCATGAAATTGATGGTGCGCGTTCGCTGGGGAGACGACCATTGCCCGTCGGTATTTTCCAGGAGGCTGCTAAAAAGGGTGGCAGCGGAATTGCTGAAATTAATCGCGTTAAAGGCTATGGCGATGTTGTTTTCAGAGTAGTCAAGCCGAATGGTATCCAACTCATCGATGTAACGGCTGTAGGAAGTCGTTTTACCGTTTACGGAAAAAGCGGTGAGATGCACCTTGGGGAAAAGTGCCGGTTCTGTCATTTTCGACGGATAAAATTTAAAGAGGCCTTTGGCAAAATCGTAAGCGATGCTGCCGTCATCCTGCAAGTCAAACGTGCCGGAAACAGTACGCGCCGGAAATCCATCCTGCAAGGTATAATGCCGGAACGTTTCGGAAACAGGATCAAAACGGTAAATGCCATTGCTGGAGGTAAGCCAGATTTTCTGCGAGGTGTCGACCACCAGGCTTTGCTGCTGATCCACGATGTTACCATATTCATCCTTCAGAAACACTTTCAGCGTTCCATCCTGTCGTATACAAAGGAGGCCATTGTTTTTTGTCGTTAACCAGATACTTTGTTCACGGTCCAGTTTCATGTCGTTGATTCCTGCCAGCGGTGCGTATTTTTCTTGCCTGTTGAGGTAGGTTTTAAAAGTGCCTGTCGGCTCATGGAACACGGCAATGCCGTTGTTTTCACCCAACACATAAATATTGTTTCCGGATCCTGCGAGGACCCTGCTTATCCCCGAAACCTGCAGTCCGCTGCCACCCGGCACCGACCTGTAGACTGTACATTTTTGTGTATTTGCATCCACCCGGAAAAGTCCGTGCGCATAACTGGTGAACCAGATGGTACCGGAAGCGTCTTCGGTGATGTCGGTCACGTAGAGTTCCCGGTTTCCAACCTGCAGTTGCTTCTCGATTTCGTATAGCCTGAATTCTTTTCCCGCTTCCCGAAAGGTGTAAAGACCTCTCGTAGTGCCGATCCATACCAATCCCCGGCTGTCTTTGAACAGTGCAAACGGTTCAGCCCGTAATTCGTCTGCGCCGGGAATGGCGTATGTTTTTACGTCTCCGGTCCCGGGATCGAAAACAAGGAGGGATCGTTCTGAATAAAACCGCAATCCATAATACTTTCCTGATTCGGTATCCCGCACAATATGCGTGGCCAGGGTACCCATCCAAAGCGGGTGGTTCAGGAAGTTTTGCTTGGCGGGATTGATATTGCAGAGTCCGTTGCGGGTGCCAAACCACAGGATACCATCCTTGTCAGGGTAGATACAGTACGTTTCAATATTCGCCACGGTTTTCTCATGGATGGAGTCCCGGATGGGCTGTCCGAAGCTCTTCTTTTGTTTGTCAAAAACCTGGATACCTGCATTGGTTGCCAGCCACAAGGTATGTTCGTCGTGAGGGTAGATGTCAAAAACGATATTCCCCAGGTTGAAAAGGGCCTGCTTTTGAAACTTATAATTTACAAACTTTCCCGACTCCCTGGAAAATGCGAGGAGGCCGCTTCCCCAGCTTCCGATCCAAAGCACATCATCGTCAAAGGGATCTTTAAACAGTTTCATCGCCTGGATCCTGTTTTTATTTTCCTGCGGAAGCGAATACTTATAAAAGGTTGTCGTACCGGAATCCGGATGAAAGCGTACGAGGTGATCGGAAGAAATGAACCATAACAAGCCGTCGTCTTCGAGGATGTCGGCTACGCGGTCTGACATCACGTTCCGGGGAAGAGCGCGCACAAAACACCGGCGTTCTTCGTCATAGCGGAGCAGTCCGATTCCTTTGGAACCTGCCCAGATGCGTTGCCTGCTGTCTTCAAATACCTCCAGGTTTTCAAAGGCGGAAAGACGTTCGACGCCATCCTCCAGTGATAAACGCCGGAAATGATCCCGGCTCCTGTCATACAGGCAGATGCCCCAGAACGTGGAGACCCATAATCGTCCCTTGTGATCAACAAAAACATTGCGGATGTTCCCGATTGGAAGCGAGGTGGTATCGCTGGCCATGCTTTTGTACACCACGAACTCGCTGCCGTTGAATTTATTCAGGCCGTTTTCCGTGGCGACCCAAAGAAAGCCTTCATGGTCCCTGACAATGGAACTTACGTACGGATCTGAAAGCCCGTCGTCGACCGTGTAGTTGGTGAAAAAAAAATAGTGAGCCCGGGCTCCGGACGAGCATCCAAGACTGCATAAAATGAAGAAAAGCCAAGGGACACGTCTCATCCTTTGAATTTACCCGAAAGTTAAAATAAATCCGGAATCCCGGCAGCCCCCCTGTTTTCCCTACTTAAATGGGGTTTATGCGGGCAACTCTTCTGCATTCCTTTGAAGAAATAAATACGTCCTCAACGCGTGCAGCGTCAGCACATGAAAAACTGACTCACTCAAATGAAAACAACCTTTACCCTGATTTGCTTCTTTGCATGGCTTTTTGCCACACCGCTTGTTGCGCAAATCCCCAATGCAGGTTTTGAAAACTGGACAGGCGGAAACCCCGATGACTGGCTGACCAACAATGTACCCACCGTTATCGCACCGGTCACACAGGAGACGCCTTCCTACAGCGGGACGTATGCCCTTCGGGGCGAGGTGATGTCCTTTGCAGGAAGCCCGTTTGCCCCGGTCCTTGCATCGACAGACATGTCGGCAAACGGGTTTCCCGTATCCCAAACCTATTCGGCATTCAGCTTTTATTATAAGCTGAATGTAACCGGCACGGCACGCCTGGAAGCTACTGTTGCATTCTATGATGCTGGAGGCGGCTGGGTCGGAGGCGGCAATCAGAATTTTACCGGCACCGTGAGTTCCTATGCCCTTGCCAATATTCCGATCAGTTACATCGGGCCCAACCCGGTTGAATGCGTCATCATCTTTGCCATTTACGACACCATTGCGCCAGATCCCCCTGTAGGAAATTACTTTATCGTCGATGCGTTGTCCTTTTCCGGCACCTCTGCCGTACATGGCATCGCCCAGAATCTGTTGCAGGCGTATTCATTTCCAAATCCTGCCGGTGATTTTATAACCCTTCATGCGGGAATTCCATTAACGGGCCTGGTGGAAATTTCTGTTTACGATCTATGCGGCAAGCTCGTGCAAACTTCTACCTCGCCAACTTCGAATCATCCCGAGATCCGACTGTCGCTGGCCGGTTTACCGGCAGGCGTCTATAGCGTGAAACTGTCGAACGGGACAAAGCAATGGACGACCAAGCTAATCAGGCAATAATCTATTCAGAAGAGGATCTGTTTTTCTCTAAGCCCGCGTTCACACCCGCGGGCTTTTTCATGCGGAAACCCCTTTCGTCACTTCCCCACTTTCATGGGGTTGATGAATCGTTCAATCTGCAGCTACTTTGAACACTCATAAATTACATACACATGAAAACAACGATCTTCGCATGCCTCCTGCTGGCATTTTTATTTCCGCGCTTAGCCTCATCTACCGTTCGTACCGTAAGTAACTACGCGCCCCTTCCGGCTCAGTATACCGATATCAATGCAGCGATTGGAGCGTCTGCCAACGACGATACCATTTACATTCATGGCACACCGGTCTATTATAACATGACGGTCTACCTCAGCAAGCGGCTTACCCTTATCGGAAACGGGTATCATCCGAATACAGACTTTCCATACGGAACCAGCGTGGCCACCATTTCCCTCTATGTAGCAGGCAATGGATCGACAATTTCCGGCATGGCTGTAGGTTCTGTGGATATGCCGGGTGGCGCGGCCAGCGACACCATCAGCAATATCCGCATCCTGAATTGCTATATCTCGGGTTCCGGACTCCTCATTCCGAAAAACTACAACAGTTTCCTCATTGAGAACTGCATTTTCGCACAGCCTATAAACGGGTTGCTGGCGGCCTATCCCGCGACTTATCAGTCGGGACTGGTTATCCGCAACTGCATATTCAGCAATACTGTAATCCAGGTTAAGGCCGGCACGCTTGTCGATCATTGCATTTTTATCGGGAACAACACGGGCATCCATGCCTTTCAAAATTGTTCCAATACCACTTTTTCAAACAATATATTTTTTGGAAGAAACATAGCCGCCAGCGATGCAAGCGGCTGTGTCTTCAATAATAACCTGGCCTTCCAGTGCTCCAACAACACGCTGCCGCAAGGCTCCAATTCAGGAACAGGCAACATAGCGGGAACAGATCCGCAATTCCTGAACTTCCCTTCTCCTCCCGCCAGCTTTGACTATGCACACAACTACCGCCTGGCCGCCGCTTCGCCCGGACACCTGGCAGCCACCGACGGCACCGACCTGGGCATCTACGGGAATAACTTTACTTTTTCCATGACAGGAGAACCGACTTCTGTTCCCGTCATGCGGAAGCTGGATATTTATAATACGACGGTACCCTTCAACGGCACACTGGATATCCGCTATAAAAGTTCTGTTCCTGTAAAGGATTAATCCCGGATTCTTCAACCCGATGCCATGAAAAACTTCATCCTGTGCCTCGCGCTAATTTCCGGAATGATATCCGCCATGACAGCGCAACAGATTACCTCCGCGGAGTATTTTTTTGACGCAGATCCCGGACCAGGAAACGGAACGGCTGTGGCCATTGCCGCGCCTTCCGATACGGTCAACCTTCAGTTTAGTGTCGCCGTTACCGGGCTTTCACCCGGGATCCATTACTTCTGCCTTCGGACCAAGAATTCTCAAGGTACGTGGGCACTGCAGCAATCACGGCTGTTCTATGTGAATCCTGCATTGCCTCCGGGCCAGCAAATCGTGCAAGCCGAATATTTCCTGGATACTGATCCCGGAATTGGAAACGGGATACCGGTTGCTATCGCCGTCCCTGCCGATACCCTGGCGGGACAGATCCTTGCCGGTATTTCGGGATTGCTGCCGGGAATTCATTACTTCTGTCTCCGTACAAAAAATATACTGGGTACCTGGTCCCTGCAGCAATCGCGGTTGTTTTATGTCAACCCTCCTCCACCGGCACCTGATCAGCGTGTTTCCCAGGCAGAGTATTTTTTTGATACCGATCCGGGAGTGGGAAATGGTACGGCTGTGTTGGTTCCTCCGGGAGATACCGTCAATTCTTCCTTTAAGATCCCAAACCCCTTCAATAGCGGAAGCCACATTTTCACGCTAAGAGCCAGGGATGCCGATGGCAACTGGAGCCTGCAGTTGGCAAAATCCTTCCAGGTCTGTACGAACTATGGCGCCAATTCAGATTTCACTTCCTTCGTAGACAGGAAAACCGTTTACTTTAATAATATCTCCCAGTACGATACGGCCTACCGCTGGGAATTTGGGGATGGAATGTTTACTACCACCCAGCGGAATCCTGTTCACGACTATACGCTTGCCGGGAACTACAACGTAAATTTAATTACCGTGAATAATTGCGCCACCGACACATTCACGCAAGTCGTTGCCGTCAACGGCATTCAATCCATCCTTCCGGCTATTTCCTCCGACACGAATTTCTACATAGGACATGTCAGGGGTATTGGTTTCGCACCGGGATGTACAATACGGTTTGTTCGCGGTGCGACCACGATCCATGCCGACACGACGATCTTTATCAGTCAAACAGATCTTAAGGTCGTTCATAAATTTAATCATCAGCCCGTCGGATACTATGATGTAATCGCGCAGAATCCGTCGGGCGTGCTGGATACCCTTTTTCGCGCATTCCAACTGCAGGCCCCCAGGGTATCGCATCTTTCCATGAATCATTTCGGCGCGGCTATGGCACGAACAGGAAGACCTGTTAAGAACCGGTTTGAATTCACCAACGAAGGAAACCAGACTATTTTCATGCTTCCTGTTTTCTTAACGATTCCCGACTCGGCCGACTTTTTACTTGAAATGAGCACGGCGGCTTCCCATATTACGAATGATCCTTCCACACCCCCGTCCATCGAGGCGCTGACACCACCTGATCACATGTACCCGATTCCGGATCCCTGGAACCCCGGAGGTCCTCCATTGAAATTAATGCCTTTTGTCATTCCGTCCATCGGACCCGGCGAAACAGTAAGCCTGGATTTCTCCGCGCGTGCAGGTACATCAGGCTGTCGTACAGTGAAAGTACAGGCGGCGCCGCCGCTTGAGGACGGTTACGTGAATCCGCTCAATCAATGTAATTTTTTGCCGACAGGACTTCGCTGTGCCATGGACCTGGCCGGTGTAATACCCGGTGTGGGATGCATAACAGGCGCGGCAAATTTTGGATGCACGATTGGCAACCAGGTAAACGATGCGATCTGGGGAACGAACAAGACCACCTGGTTTGATATGGTAACAAGTACGGCCGGTATGGTCCTGCAATGTGCGGCAGGCTCAACAGCGCTCACGGCTATGCAAAAAGGAGTGAAGATCAGTGCCGGCATATGGAGCGGTGCCGGCGGCTTTGGCGAATGCCAGGGAAATCCGTCGACATCGGGGCCGACCTGGCTCGATGGTTTTGTACCGGCCCTTGCCCATACGATCTGTTACAGCAATTCATACGATCCCAATGCAAAAGTGGGTCCGGTGGGAATCACAGCCGACAACTACGTAAATAAAAGAGCCCCGCTGACCTACCAGGTCCTGTTTGAGAATGCAGATACGGCCACTGCCCCGGCTGTTGAAGTGCACATCACCGACAGGATCGATACGTCCAAATTGGATTTGTCCACATTCAGGTTCACCTCGTTTGGCTTTGGAGATTCTCTCTATGCGGTGCAGGAAGAATTCACCAACGAGTTTGTTTCGAATATTGATTTGACAAACTCGCATGGGATCTGGCTTCGTGTCCGGGGTTCGCTGGACATGACCACAGGCGCACTGGATATGACATTCCGTTCTTATGACACAACTACGTACGACCTGGTCACAAATCCTTCCATGGGATTTTTACCTCCCAATGTGATCGCTCCGGAAGGGCAGGGATTTATTTCGTACAGTGTTTATCCGAAAACTACCGTACTGCATGGGGATGTTATTACAGGTGACAGCGCATCGATCGTTTTTGATAACAACGCACCCCTGCCGACCAATGCATGGATCAATACCATTGATACGGTTAAACCGTCAAGCCTGGTGCAGCCGCTTGCATCAACGCAGGGTGATACCACGTTTGTGATTCACCTGAATGGCAGCGATGCGCATGCCGGGGTGATGGATTACATACTGTATGCTTCTATCAATGACAGCGCCTTTGTGCCAGTAGCACTCGGACTGCCTTACGATTCGATACATTTTACAGGAACCAATGGCTGGCAATATGAATTCTTCTCCCAGGCACGCGACCGGGTAATGAATACGGAAGATACTGTACATACAGCGGATGCATTAACGGTGATCGCCGTGGGAGTCGATGAACTGGAACCGAACACTTCCGTGGAAGTATATCCCAATCCCTCGCCGGCTACCCTGAATATTCAGATCCATGCTGAAAAGCGGGCCATTTGGAAGGCACACCTGTATACGATAGAAGGAAAATGGTGCGACACTTTTGAATTGGAATCCAACCGGAAAAAAACAGTCTCGCTTACTTCCCTGAAGTCGGGGCTGTATTACCTGAAAATTGAAAATGAGAATAAACAGTTCCTGGTAAAAAAGATACTGGTTCTTAACTAACCTTATGTCATGAAACAAATCTTCATTCTGTTCGCGTTGCTTTACGCAATTCCCGCACAGGCCCAACTAGGCGGGCTCCTGGATAAAGCAAAGAAAAAAGCCGAAGAAAAAGCAACCAAAACGGTGGATGACGCCACCGGTAAAAAATCCGAAGGAAACACCGGAGCAAATACTTCCGCTGAAGAAACAACTTCTGCGAATTCCGAAAGCAAAGCTTCCAGCACGAAAGTATACAGCAAATTCGATTTCATTCCCGGCGAGAAAATTGTTGTCATGGAAGATTTTATGCAGGATGCCGTGGGTGACTTTCCGGACAAATGGAACACCAACTCTTCAGGCGAGGTGGTAAACCTGGAAGGTGTGGCAGGGCACTGGCTCCTGATGCCTCAACCCGGTGTTTTCATGCCGGAGTTTATCGATACCCTGCCTGACAATTTCACTTTTGAATTTGATCTTTTCTGTATCCATGGAAACAAAACAGGTGGTTGGGGTACCTTTCATGCCGCTGCCTGCCAGCTTGCCGATCGTGATAAACCACAACACTGGCAGTCGGCCGATAATTATTTTTTTGTTTCGGTATACGGAGGCAACAGCACGGAGGCAACCATTCAATATACCAAGCGAAAAAACGGCACCTCCGAATCCGGCAACCAGGTATACAGCAAGCAATTAGCTGACAAGCGCAAGCCCGTGCATGTTTCCATGTGGAGACAGAAAGAACGTCTGCGTGTCTATTTCAACGAAGAAAAGGTGATCGATATTCCCAAAGCATTGACGCCCGGAGTTTTGTACAACAGCTTGCTATTCTTCCAACCCACCGTCGATGAGGCAAACCATTATTGCATCAGCAACCTCCGCCTGGCCGTTGGCGCCCCCGACACGCGCAACAAGCTGCTGGCTGAAGGCAAATGGGTTACACACGGCATCCTGTTTGACGTGAACAGCGCCAATATAAAACCCGAGTCGTTTGGCACGCTAAAAGAAATTGCGACGGTCCTGAAAGAAAATGCCGGCGTGAAAGTGAAAATCATCGGCCACACGGATGCCGACGGCGATGACAAATCAAATATGGACTTATCGAAACGCCGTGCCCAGGCCGTGAAAGAGTTTCTGATAAAAGAATTTGCAATTGATGAAACTCAGATGGAAACCGATGGCATGGGTGAAAGCAAGCCGCTGGATAAAAACAATACCGCTGCCGGGAAAGCAAATAACAGGCGGGTAGAGTTTGTAAAAATATAAAGCGGGAGAAAACGGGATACCCGTTTCAACGTTACAATCCGTGAAGGGACAAGAGGTAAACCAAGGCCGTCATCGCCGCAGCTCCCAGGTGCAGTTCTCTTTTATTCACCTGGTCGAAGGTATCGGTAGCTGCATGGTGGATCTCAAAATAACGTTGAGAATCCACGTAGAGGCCGATGCCGGGCACCTTTCCTCCATCCGTCAGCGGACTGATATCGGCGCCATCTTCCTCTCCCGACCAGTCCCAGACATTATACGGCAGGAATAAATTTTTCCATTGCCCGATTTTGGCTTTTGCCGAATCGCTCATATTCAGACCGAAACCAGTAGGTGTAAATCCGCCGGCATCGCTTTCCATCGCCGCCACGTGTTTTTCATTTTTCTTCCGGGCCTGCAGCGCGTATTCTCGTCCGCCACAGAGGCCGTTTTCTTCATTCATAAAGGCCACAACCCGAACGGTTCTTTTCGGTTGTATGTTGAGCGCTTTTAGGGTGCGCAGGATTTCTATTGATTGCACAATGCCTGCACCGTCATCATGGGCACCCTGTGCAAGATCCCAGGAATCGAGATGCCCGCCCGCCAATACGAGTTCTTCCGGGTGTTCACTGCCACGGATTTCACCGATGACATTGTACGACTTCACACTATCGAGCATCTGGCAGCTTTGCTGCAAAAAAAACCGGGCCTTCGGATCGGTCTTCAATAAGTCGCTGAGCAGGTTGGCCGCATTCGTACTGATGGCCGCGCAGGGAATTTGGGGCACGGAATCCCTGTACCGTTGTGCTCCCGTATGCGGGTAATCGTTGTCGGACGAAGAAAGGCTGCGGATAATGGAAGCCACCGCCCCGTAACGTGCGGCTTCGCCGGCGCCAATATACCGGTACCTGCCCGCTTCACCGTATGCGTGGAATGTATTGACGAAACGCTGGTCGAACGGGTGATTGTAAAAAACGATTTTGCCCTTTATTTTTTCTTCGCCCAGTTTTTTAAGCTGATCAAAGTCATAGACCTCCACCACTTCTGCTGTGATCCCTTCTTTGGGAGTTGCCACGGACATGCCTAAAGCACACGTTGGCACTGTTTGTTTTTTTCCTCCGGATGGAATAATCATCCCCTTTTCCTTTTCACCGCGAACCCAATGGGGAATGGTCACTTCCTGGAGCCAGACCGTATCGGCGCCGGCTTCCTTCATCTTCTTCATGGTCCACGCTACTGATTTCTCCGCTTGCGGTGAACCGCTGAGCCTGGGGCCTATCTCGAGGGAAAGTTCTTCGAGATTTTTGTACGCCCGGGCATGCAATAATATTTCATCGTATATCCTTTTAAGCTGGATGGAATCCGCCTGTACAGTTTGCGATTGAACGGGTAGGGACATGCCGGCGACGATCATCGCAACAAGCACAATGACTTTAAGACAATTGGAATTCATAGTGTTGGCTGTGGGTTTGAAAAAAGAAAGGTACAAAAAACCGTGAAAACAGCAGGGAGAAGTCCGAAAGCAGAAAGGAATAAAACAGCAGGAATGAAGAATTAAAAAAATTACGAAAAAAAGAGAAGACCTGGGTTTAAACGCCGGTTTGGTTGGGTTCCGGAACATCCGCTAAAGGTTGTTCCTTTGGATAGAACTTTTTCTGAAAAAGAAAAAGTATGGCCACGCCTACCGAAATTGAGGAATCGGCGATATTGAACACCGGACGGAAAAACATAAATTCTTCACCACCCCAGATCGGAAACCAGGATGGAAAATGGGTGTCCACGATAGGGAAATACAGCATGTCCACTACGCGTCCGTGAAGAAATCCTGCGTAACCGCCTTCCGGGGGCAGGAAGCCGGAAATCCGGGTGGCACTTTCGGAAAAAATCATTCCGTAGAATGCGCTGTCGATGATGTTGCCGACAGCGCCTGCAAAAATCAGGGAGAAGCAGGCTATCAACCCACTGTGCGCCTTCGTGCGCACCAGGTAGGTAAGATACCAGCCGATAGCCGTCACGGCTGCGATGCGGAATACGCTAAGAAAAAGCTTACCAAAACTGCCTCCGAATTCAAGGCCGAAGGCCATACCGTTGTTTTCCGTAAAATGAATGATAAACCAGTTTCCGAAAACAGGAAACTCCTGCCCAAGATACATGTGCGTCTTGATCCAGATTTTTACAGCCTGGTCAATCAACAAAACAAGAAAGATGATCAGCAGGGGACGCTTCAAAGGAAATTATAAATGATAATTAATAAATAAAAAATCAAACGCAGCTCTGTTTCAAGCCAACATTTTTAATTATTAATTATTAATTTTTAATTTTTTAGTCGCGGTACTGGTTCATTTTCGCTTCGATGCTCTGCGTCGTATGCGGCACGGCACGAAGGCGCTCTTTCGGAATGAGTAAACCGGTGACCCGGCAAACGCCGTACGTTTTATTTTCAATACGCACGAGCGCATTCTCCAGCTGTTCAATGAACTTCTTCTGGCGTCCTGCTAACTGGCCGGCTTCTTCCTTCGCCAGGCTGTCAGAACCGTCTTCCAGCATCTTGAATGTATTGGCTGTATCGTCGGTGCCGTGTTCGTTGGCATTTGTGAGGGCTGCCTGGAGTGTGACAAGCTCCTTGCGGGCTTCTTTTAATTTCTGGTTGATGATATCGCGGAACTCTTCCAGTTCCTTATCGGAATAACGGGTTCGGTTATCCTGATCGGCAAGTGGTTTTTGCATAATTCTCCTGGGTTCTTCTCTTCTCTTGGGCATGATGGGATTCGGTAATACGGGAATAAAATTCCTGGGCTCCTTCGGCTGCTCCGGTTTCTTCTCCGCTTTTTTACGCACGGCTTTCAATGGACGGGCAGGCGCCGGGATGTTCTTTGCAGGAACGGATTTCGCTTTGGAAACCGGGGTGGCTTTCTTTGCCGCAGGCTTTGCTTTCGTTTTTACGGGCGTTTTGGATTTCGCCTTTTTCGCTACCGGTTTAATTTTGGCCTTTACTTTTTTCGCTGCCGGTTTTCCTTTTGCGGCTGCTTTCGGTTTGGATTTAGCGGCCGGTTTTTTGGATTTCGCTGCTGGTTTCTTTTTGTTATTCGACTTCACGTTTTTCTTCACTGCTTTTTTCATAACACGTATTCAGTTTTAGTAATGAACCGCTGCCGGTCCGTGTGTTTCTTAGTTTTTGTAGATTGCCACGAGTGTACTCACCGTGTCGTCTACGGCAATATTTACGGCTCCGGCATCCTGCAAATGGTCCACAATTTCAAGCGAAGCCGCCAAAATTTCGGCGCAAATATACTCTTTATTATTTAATATGGGAGTCTTGATGGACGCGTGATTCAGCACCTTCAGCCCTATTTTATCGGTCACTTCAAAGCCCTTCTCTTTCCGCAGGTTTTGAATGCGGTTGATGAATTCACGGGCTATTCCTTCTTCGCGCAAAGGTTCCGTAATATGGATGTCGAGGGCTACGGTAAGTTTGCCGTCACTGGCAACCTGCCAGCCGGGTATATCTTCCGATAGGATCTCAACGTCCTCATTTTCCAGCATCAAAGACTGGCCGTTCAGCATAAGCATAAACCGGCCTTCCTTCTCCATCTGCCGTATATTTTCCTGGTCCAGGGCTTGTATGGCGGCAGCCGCTTCTTTCATCAGGGCGCCGGCTTTCTTGCCAAGAACCTTAAAGTTCGGCTTGATTTTTTTCACAAGAATTCCCGAAGTATCTGACATGTATTCCAGTTCCTTCACATTCACTTCGGCAAGCACCAGGTCTTTCACAGATTCCACCTGCGTGCGGAAACGCTCGTCAAGGACGGGTACTAAAATTCGTCCCAGCGGTTGTCGCACCCGGATGTTCACTTTTTTGCGAAGCGATAAAACCATGGACGACAACTTCTGTGCCAATTCCATGCGTTCTTCCAATTCGCTGTCGATCACGGCGCTATCGGCCACAGGAAACGCTGCCAGGTGTACCGACGCAACCGGCGTTTTCCGTGAAACCGAATTAAGATCGGTAAACAGGCGGTCGGCAAAGAAAGGTGCAATGGGTGACATCAGGCGGGCTACCGTTTCGAGACAGGTATATAACGTTTGGTAGGCTGCCACTTTATCATCCGAATAATTTCCTTTCCAGAAACGACGACGGCAGAGACGTACATACCAGTTGCTCAGGTGCTCCGTTACAAAATCCTGGATGGCACGGGCAGCGCGTGTAGGTTCGTAATCCGCATAACTTTCATCGGCGACGCGGACCAGTGAATGCAGTTCGGACAAAATCCAGCGATCAATTTCAGGTCGCCCGGAGACCGGAATATCCTTCTCGGCATAGGCAAAACCATCGATATTGGCATAGAGGGAGAAGAAGGAATACGTATTGTATAACGTACCAAAGAATTTCCGAAGCACTTCCCCGATACCTTCTTCATTGAAACGCAGGTTATCCCAGGGCTGTGCATTGCTGATCATATACCAGCGTGTGGCATCGGCGCCGTACTTGCTGATTACATCAAACGGATCGGCCGCATTGCCCAGGCGCTTGCTCATTTTGTTTCCGTTCTTGTCGAGGACAAGCCCGTTGCTTACAACATTCTTGTAAGCCACAGAATCGAAAAGCATGGCAGCAATGGCATGCAGGGTGAAAAACCAGCCGCGGGTCTGGTCCACGCCTTCGGCAATAAAATCGGCGGGGAATCCTGCCCCCTGGCCCCCAAAGGGTGGAAGCATGTCTCCCTGTTTGGGGCGAATTGGTAAATGTGCAAGAGCTTGAACAATCTTGTTCAGTACCCTTTCAATATCATTATTAACCTCATCATTTGTGAATCGGATTACTTGATATCCCAGGCTGTTAAGAAAATCTGTCCGAATTTTATCCAATCCGATTTGTTCCGGGGATTCATGATAATCTCCATCAACCTCGATGACAAGTTTTTTTGCAAGACATAAAAAGTCAACAATCACTCCCCCAATGATATGCTCTCTTCTGAATTTATATCCTTCCAGTTTTTTTCCACTCAGTTGATCCCACAAAGTTTCTTCTGCAGGAGTCGGAGATCTGCGATGATCACGGGCATGTTGTGAAATTTTTGCATAAAGAGAGGGATTGGCAGTTTTCCAACGATAGGCTGCCTCTTCTTCCTGAACTGAAAGAACTTCTCCTTCCTGGTTCATTCCATAAGTTGCTGCATCTTCCATGAGCGCAGGCACTGGCCCTCCCCCTTCGGTGGCCAGGGGGCCAAAGGGCCAGTGCCACTGCGCATACGGCATGGCGCCGCTGTCAAACCATACGTCAATCAGGTCCGATTCCCGGAACATTTTCTGGCCGCCGCCAGACACCAGGATGATATGGTCTACATACGGACGGTGCAAATCAAAATCAGGCTTCGATGCATCCACATGTTCGAGATGTGACGGATCCATAAATCCTGCAGCGATGGATTTTTCGATTTCGCTTTTCAACTCGTCGATCGATCCAATGCAGATTTCTTCCGATCCGTCTTCCGTTCTCCAGACTGGCAAAGGAATGCCCCAGTAACGGGACCGCGAAAGGTTCCAGTCTACCAGGTTTTCCAGCCAGTTACCAAAGCGGCCGGTTCCCGTGGATTCCGGTTTCCAGTTAATCGTTTTATTCAGTTCAATCATCCTGTCCTTGCAGGCCGTTGTGCGGATAAACCAGGAATCCAGCGGGTAGTACAGGATGGGTTTATCCGTGCGCCAGCAATGCGGATAGGTATGTTCGTATTTTTCGACTTTAAAAGCCTTGTTTTCCTTTTTCAGTTTGATGGCAATGCGCTCATCCACGGTGAGGTATTTATCCCCTCCCTGCCTGATTCGCTCTGCCTCTTTTTCTGTATCGGTGTAATATTGCTCTTTCACATATTCGCCGGCAAAATCAGATACTTCCGGCGTAAAGCGCCCCTGCCGGTCAACGAGGGTGAGAGAACCCAATCCATTGAGTTTGGCCGTACGGAAATCGTCTGCGCCAAAACTCGGCGCTATATGTACAATGCCTGTTCCATCTTCCGTAGTTACAAAATCGCCAAGAACAACTTTGAATGCGTCTCCGTCGGCAGGCTGCGCATACGGAAGCAACTGTTCGTAACGCATGCCCTCCAGTTCCTGTCCTTTAAACTCACCCGCTACTGCAAAGGGGATTTGTTTGTCGCCGGCGTTGTAATCTTCCAGTTTTAGCGCCGCATTTTTTTCTGAAAAATATTTTCCGAATAAATCCTTCGCAAGGATCACTGCAATGGGCTGATGTGTGTACGGATTAAATGTCCGCACCGCTACATAGGAAATGTTTTTACCCACGGCCAGCGCCGTATTCGAAGGAAGCGTCCAGGGCGTTGTCGTCCAGGCAAGAAAATAAACAGGCTCTTTTGCGAGCTCCTGATGCTTAGCGAAAAACTTATGACTTGTAACTTGTGACTTTGGAATTTCAAACTGCGCCACCACGGTCGTATCCTTCACATCCTTATACGTGCCGGGCTGATTCAGCTCATGCGAACTCAATCCGGTACCGGCTGCCGGTGAAAACGGCTGAATGGTATAGCCTTTATATAGCAGGTCTTTTTTATAGAACTCCTTCAAGAGATACCAGCAGGTCTCAATGTAGGAATTCTCATAGGTGATGTAAGGATGTTCCAGATCTACCCAATATCCCATCTTGCGGGTCAGGTCATCCCATACATCCTTGTACTTCATGACCTCCTTGCGGCAGGCCTTGTTGTAATCTTCTACGGAGATTTTCTTTCCGATATCGTCTTTGCGGATACCCAGCGTTTTCTCTACGCTGATTTCAATAGGAAGGCCATGGGTATCCCAGCCGCCCTTGCGTTTCACCTGGAATCCCTTCAAGGTTTTGTAACGGCAGAAAATATCCTTGATGGCTCGCGCCATGACGTGATGAATACCGGGTAGCCCGTTGGCCGATGGAGGGCCCTCATAAAAAGTAAAGGATGGCCTGCCCTGGCGGGAATTGACGCTTTCTTCAAAGGTTTTTTCCTGCTCCCAGCGTTGCAATTCTTCCTTGCCGATCGCAGGCAGATCAAGCTGCTTATATTCCCTGTATTTGGTCATTTTAGTCTATGAAAAAGTCAGCAAAAATACGAAAAAGAAACCGCTTGGCTAGGGGGTTCTTAGACCGTGGCAACCACCTTTAGTTCAATAGCAATCGGCGTGGGTAAACTCTTAATTTCAAGGGTAGTCCGGCAGGGGGGATTTTCCTTAAAATACTCGGCCCATAGCTTGTTATATTTTGGAAAATCATCCTTCATATTGGTCAGAAAAACGGTCACATCGACGATTTTATCCCAAGAAGAGCCTGAATCTTCCAGGATGGCCTTTACATTCCGGAATACGGAATGGCACTGGATTTCGATATCATAGGAAACAATACGGCCGGATTCATCGAGATCGACTCCGGGAATTTTTTTGGATCCGCGCTCCCGGGGTCCCACACCGGAAAGGAATAAGAGGTTGCCCACCTTACGGGCATGGGGATATAATCCTACGGGTTCCGGGGCTTTTGACGAGTGAATGCCTGACATGCGATCATTTTTAACCCTCGGTGAACCTCAGTGCACTCCGTGCCTCCGTGGTGAAAAAGAATAACCACGGAGGCACAAAGAACACAGAGATGCACAGAGTATTCGGTACCAAATATCTGACTTATTTTAATACTTCCGCAGGATCTGTTCCACCTGCTGTATATATCCTCCCCCGAACAGGTTTACATGCACCAGCAGGGGATAAAGCTGATGAATTTCAATGCGGGCGTCAAAACCAGTTTCAAGAGGGAATTCTTCTTCGTAGCTGCGGTAAAACTCCGGATCGAAACCACCGAATAAGCGTGCCATTGCCAGGTCCATTTCGCGGTGTCCGTAATATACGGCAGGGTCGACGAGTGCGGCATTCCCTTCGGAATCTACCAAAAAATTTCCGTTCCACAAGTCTCCATGAATCAGGGCCGGGATTTCCTTTGGCAGGATTTCGGGAAGCCGCCTCTTTAAATTTCCCACGTGGCTGATTTGCAAACGCGTCAGCCTTCCGGAATCAACGGCAAGCTTCACCTGGGGTTCCAGTCTTTCCAGGAAATAAAATTCATCCCAGGAGCCATGCATTGTATTGCGCTGAGGTAATGAACCTATGTAATTAGCATGATCAAGACCGTAAAATTCTTGCGTGAGCCCGTGCAGCGTGGCCAGGTTTTTTCCGAAATCGCTCCAAAAGGAACGCTTCTGTGTTCCGGTTTCAAGCCACTCCATGAGAATAAAAGCGTGAGGTCCTGCCGTTCCGCAACCTATAAACTGGGGAATTTTTATGGCCCGTGCCTCCCGCAACAAGTTCAACCCCTTTGCTTCCGATTCAAACATTCCCGGGTAAGCAGAGGCATCGTTCCATTTCAAAAAATATTTTTCTTCCACGGTTTCCAGGCAAATTGACTTATTGATACAACCGCCGCCAACAGGTTTGCTTCCTGAAAATTTTACGGACCGGTTTTTCAAAGTCGAAACCAGGGTTTCGGCCTGCACGATTATTTCACCGGGTATCATGGAAATAAAAAAGCGGGTTGTCGCGATTACAGCTTGGTAGCCACCACGCAGGAGCGCTTGAATTTCTTCACCTCTCCCTTTGCATTAAACACTTCCAGGTATACTACATAAATACCCGTCCGGGCTTTTTCCCTGCTGTCGCTCAGGCCATCCCATAACAGGCTGCCGGTGGTGCCCAACATGACGTTCTCAGCCATCTTGCGGATCAGCCTGCCGCGTGCATCATAAACATTGGCGTTGGCAATAAATCCGGGTTCACTAAAGGTATAATACAGGCTCATCACATCGTCGGTGCCGTCATCATCCGGTGAAAAAACCTCGGGAACGACTGACACTTCGCTGCCGTCGTTTTCTACGGGTACATATTGGGAGTTACGGTAACCGGGCGTGGCAAAACCAACCGTTTCAGCCGCACTGTGCCAATTGGTTTCCAGCTGCGTAGGATCCGAAAAACGAATGCGTTCAAGTGCAATGCCATCGACCGTATTCAGCAGCGGGAATTGCCAGCTTTCATAATAATGAAGCTGGTCGATGACCAGGGATGCAGGGTTCAGCAAAAGCAGGATATCCTCTGTCGTCAACAGATCAGGCAGGGCCATGTTCAGGAAAGCATCGGGGTTTTCCGTATGGTACTGGCTTTTAACGATCGCTGAGTCATCCGACAAAACGATGTACTCGCCGGGAAGGAGAAGGCGCGTGACGGTTGCCAGGTTAACCGGCGCATCGAGGATGTGCGTGGACAGGTCCTCCCTGGTAAACCGGACATCTTTCAGATCAATCACTTTCTGCGACGCATTGTACAATTCCACAAATTCAACACCTCCGTCACGCGCGTTAAACAGCACTTCATTGATAAGAATATCCCCGGGCATGGGCGTGGATGTCTGGTAATAGGTGAAATCCGTTGTGGTGTTGACTGCCAGCGCATTTCCGGAAAGATCGGTAACGTTTGTTGTCGAGAGCGTATGAAGGATACCGCTGGAGAAAGCGCCGGAGAAACCCAGGTGAACCAACGATTTGTCTGTAGCATCACGCTGTGCTGAGAATGGATTTCCGATGCCGTTCGACACCGCATAGTTTGAAGGCGTCTCGGCTCCAGCCTGTGCCACCGTTTCGGAAAAATGTACATCCAGTGTCGACGCTGTCAGCGGAAGAACATTCAGAATCACAGGTGCCACCGTATCCTGGATGATGGGGCCTGCATAGAGGTCATCAAAATAATGCTTGTTGAAGAAGCTGGCGGTAGACTGTTTAACGGAGATGCCGGTGTAGCTGCCTGTTGTGTAAGTTACATCTGTAACCTGCCCTTCCAGGAGGTAGCTATTCCCAGTGCCGGTAATATCGTCAGACAGGCTCCACAAGCCGCCTGCATTACAAACCACCTTTATTTTGAAGACATTATTGGAAGATGCGGTTTGTGAACGGCCGTCTATGCCATCGATCAGTTTGGTTACAGCCAGGGCGTCTCTTCTGTACAGGGAGATTTCATCCGGTGTCCCTCCCAGCCTCACAAAGTACCCATTAAAAGACGCTTTTAAATCCGGGTTGTCAGCAACCATGTATACATCTACAAAATTCGCCGAGGATGTCGAATAATCCAGTTTAATCCAAATTTCCCATTGGCCGCTGTCGGCAAAGACCAGCGGCGTACTCAGGTAAAATGTGTCGTTGGCAATGGCGCTGTTGGATTGCAATTGAAAATTATTCACCTGCCATTTGCCCACATCCCCCGACCAGGTGGGATTGCTGGTAAAATCGCCGTCGTTGAAGTTTTCGGTGTATTGGGCGCTTGCCAGCAGCGGTCCGATTAAAATATACAGGAAAAGGATTTTCTTCACCGAAGTTTCTATTTTTGTCACTCGTAAAAATAAAGATTATTCGTTACACGTAACCAATACATTTGAACATGAAAGTTGCAGTAGTAGGCGCCACCGGCCTCGTAGGGGGAGTGATGATGAAAGTCCTGGAAGAGCGGAAATTTCCGGTTACGGAACTGATACCGGTCGCTTCCGAGAAATCCGTGGGAAAGGAAGTACTATTTAACGGCAAGGCCTGGAAGGTCGTGGGTTATGAAGAAGCCCTTTCCCGCAAGCCCGACGTCGCCTTGTTTTCCGCCGGGGGAAGTACTTCGCTTGAACTGGCGCCTAAGTTTGCGGCTATTGGCACCACGGTCATTGACAATTCATCGGCCTGGCGGATGGATCCTTCCAAAAAGCTGGTGGTTCCCGAAATCAATGCGAAGGAACTTACGAAACAAGACAAGATCATTGCCAACCCCAATTGTTCCACCATCCAGATGGTGCTGGTGCTGAACCCGCTTCACAAAAAATACAAGATCCGCCGTATCGTCGTATCGACGTACCAGTCCGTCAGCGGCACAGGAAAAAAAGCCGTCGACCAGCTGATGAATGAGCGGAAAAACATCCAGGGGGAAATGGCCTACAAGCACCCCATCGACCTGAATATATTGCCGCACATTGATGTTTTCCTGGAGAACGGCTATACCAAGGAGGAAATGAAGATGGTGAATGAGACACGCAAGATCCTGGGTGATGATTCCATCCGTCTTACCTCCACCACGGTTCGCGTGCCGGTGAAAGGCGGGCACAGCGAGAGTGTCAATATTGAATTTGAAGAGGCAGGCGCTGATCCGGACGAGGTGCGCAGGATACTTGGCTCTACCGAAGGCGTAGTAGTCCTTGATGATCCTGCCAATTTCAGCTATCCCATGCCGCTGTATGCAGAAGGCAAAGACGAAGTTTTCGTGGGAAGGATCCGGAAAGACGAATCGTTGCCGAACGCTCTCAACCTTTGGATTGTTGCCGATAACCTCCGCAAGGGCGCCGCCACCAATGCCGTGCAGATCGCCGAATACCTGCTGAAAAACAAATTGCTTTCATAATTTCCGTTTTTCAGCATGGCTGACTATTCCTTTGTTACCGAATGGAAACTGAAAGCCCCGCTGGAAGCCGTATGGAGCACCATCCTGGATTCAAAAGCCTGGCCTTCCTGGTGGAAGGGCGTGGTATCTGTCCGTGAAATTCATCCGGGCGATGAAAACAGGCTTGGAAATATTTCCGATATCTCCTGGCGTAGTTTTTTGCCTTATACGCTCACATTCCGTGCAACCGTCGTAAAAGTCATTCCCATGGAATACATGGAAGGCCAGGCCAACGGCGACCTGGCGGGCACAGGCCGTTGGTATTTCTCCCATGAAAATGGAATTACGAAGGTGCGTTACAAATGGGATGTGTCCACGACGAAACGATGGATGAATGTGCTGAAGCCCCTGCTCAAACCATTTTTCACCTGGAACCATGACATCGTCATGAGATGGGGAGGAGAAGGACTGGCGAGAAAACTGGGAACACCTCTTGTGTAAAGATATATTTTGAATAAGAGCCTGTCTTCAGCGATAGAAAACCAGATAAGTTATTTTTCCTGTTCAGCTTTTTAAAAGGGACCACAGATTTTCATGATGGTCATGACTCATCCTGATTTGCTCCTTCCGGTTTTCTACTGATCCCCGCCCTTTTTCGAAAATGCCAGCGGCCGCTCATTGATCTCATCGTACTCAAGTCGCTTCGTCAAAATATCAATGCTGTAATAAATCGCTTCGCGGATGGAATCCTCCACGGCTACACCTTTCCCTGCAATATCGTAAGCGGTGCCATGATCGGGTGAGGTGCGTATGACCGGAAGCCCGGCCGTGAAATTTACGCCGCTGTTAAAGCTGAGGGCCTTGAAAGGTGCCAGCCCCTGGTCATGGTACATGGCCAGCACGGCATCGAATTTTTTGAAGGTGCCACTGCCAAAAAATCCGTCGGCGGAATAAGGCCCGTAAACCAACAGGCCGTCCTGGAATGCCTGGCGTATAACCGGCGCAATGATTTCCTTTTCCTCCGCACCCAGCAGGCCGTCGTCGCCGGCATGGGGATTTAATCCCAGCACGGCAATGCGCGGTTTGCGAAATCCAAAATCACGCTTCAGCGACTGGTTCATCAGGCGCAGCTTTTTCATGATTTTATCAGAGGTGATATCGCCGGCAATATTTTTTACAGGCACATGCCCGGAGACGACCGCTACCTTCAGGTTTTCACTGACCAGGAACATCAGGAATTCGGAGGCATTGAATTTGGCGGCCAGGAATTCAGTATGCCCGCGGAATTGCTGGTCTTTGGCAGGTATGTTGTGCTTATTGATGGGCGCCGTGACCATGGCGTCAATCTTACCGGCGGCCAGGTCAGCTATGGCCGCTTCGATGGAACGCAGCGCATACCGGCCGGACACTTCCGTAGCCTTACCCCACTCGACCGGGAGTTCGTCTTCCCAGACGCTCATCACATTATTCTTCCGGAGGATAACATCCTGTCCCGGCCTGACGGTGTTGTAATTGAAATCGTTCAGGTTTAAAAGTTTGCGCTGCAGCGAAATCATCTTGGATCCCGCATAAATCACGGGCGTACACACCTGGTGCATGCGGTTGTCGAGGAAGGTCTTCATGATGACCTCCAGGCCTATGCCGTTCAGGTCACCGCAGGTGATGCCGATTTTTATTTTCCCTTCATGTTCTGCCTGGCTCATGGAAACTTCTTATAGTGATTCCGAAATTAAAACAATTTACCCAACTCCTTACTCCCTACTTCTTACTCCTGACTCCCGACTCTTCATTACAGGTTCTTCAGGTAGTCGAATAGAAAGCGCACACCTACACCGGAACCGTTTTTTCCGCGATAGGCGTTGGCCGTATGCAGGAAGGAAGGGCCTGCAATATCGAAATGCATCCAGGGATAATCGGTGTAGCGTTGCAGGAATTTGCCGGCCGTGATCGCACCGCCAATGCTTCCGCCAATATTTTTCATATCCGCAATATCCGATTTGAGCAATTCATCGTACTCGTCCCAGAACGGAAATTCAGCCAGTCGTTCGTACACGTTCTGGCCGCTCCTTTTTAGCTTGTCTTTTACCTTTTCCGGGGCTGTTCCCATGCAGACAATCCCATAGGAACCTACGGCAATCGCCGCCGCGCCGGTGAGCGTAGCGAAATCCATGACGAGTTCGGGGTTGTAACGCTTCGCATAATGCAGGGCATCGGCAAGAATCATCCGTCCTTCGGCATCGGTATTCAGCACTTCCACGGTAAGTCCGCTCATCATGGTGATGACATCACCGGGCGTATAGGCATTCTCTCCCGGCCTGTTATCGGTGGCGGGAACAAGGGCCACGACATGCACGGGCAATTTGGCTTTGGCAACGGCATATAGGGTGCAAGCTACAGCCGCGCTTCCCGCCATATCGCTTTTCATATAATCCATCGAATTGGGAGTCGGCTTCAGGCTCAGTCCGCCGGTGTCGTACACCACGCCTTTCCCGATCAGCACGATGGGCTTTTTATTCCGGGCGCCGCGCGGTTTCCATTCCATCACCGTGAAAGTCGGCGGCTGCTGGCTGCCCAGGTTCACGGCGAGAAGGCCGCCCATTTTCATCGATTTAATTTTTGCCTTGTTGAAGACTTCCGTTTTGAACCCCGCTTCCTTTCCGAGTTTCACAAAAGCTTCGGCCAACTGGGTAGCCGACAAATGAGAAACGGGCTCATTCACCAGGTCGCGGGCGCGGCATACGGCGTCCACCAGGATTCCCAGGTTCACCAACTCAGCGTCCTTAATTTTCCTGGATTCAACAGCAATGGTCTGCAGGCTGTTGGCTTCTTTTTTAGCTGCGGATTTATGCCGGAGAAACTGGTAATTCCCCAAGGCAATACCTTCTGCCGTAGCCAGCACGGCTTCAGGCATTCCTGACAAATCCCTGACACGCACCCCGGTGGCCTTTACCCGGTTTAAAGCGGCTGCGAAAAGGTCGCCGGCTTTGCGGCAGCTTTCCGCCACCATATAATCCTCTTTCTTTTCGGGAATAAGGACGCAAACCAGCCTGTGATATTGATTGACAACCACTGAATTCTTCTTATCTTCAACCTGGCTGCGTATATAGTTCATTTCTTCCGCCGAAAAAATACCCCCGGGAATGGATTTAACATCCCGGGCTACCAGTACAAGCGATTCGCTGGCCTTGTCTTCGCCGGCCGCTTTAATTGTAGTCTTCATAATAAAAATGTAAATTTGAAGTGCGGAAATTACTCAATCTTTTTGAGATAGCTTCGTTTAAAAATCGAAGGACAGCGCCACTTTGCTCACCCTGAAATGCATTGGTTTCTATGAATTCTGAAAAGCTTCTTCACCGCGCTTTGCACCATGAATTTTTATCTGCAGCGGAAGGTCAGTACCTCTTTCAAAAGGTCCCCACTTCCGAACTGATGGCCGTGGCGCATGCTATCCGGATGGCGCTGCATCCGCATTCAAAAGTTACCTGGATCATCGACCGCAATGTGAATACCACCAATGTATGCATTGCCAATTGTAAATTCTGCAATTTTTATCGCATACCCGGACATGAGGAGTCGTATATCACGACCCTGGAACAGTACAAACAAAAAATCGAGGAAACCTTTCGTTATGGAGGTGAACAGTTGCTGCTCCAGGGAGGACATCATCCCGATCTCGGACTCTCCTATTATACGGAGCTTTTCCGCGAACTAAAAAAGTTATATCCGAACCTGAAGCTGCATGCCCTGGGTCCCCCGGAAGTTGCGCATATCACCAAACTGGAAGGTTCCACGCATAGGGAAGTACTGAAAGCCCTGGTGGATGCAGGCCTGGATTCCCTGCCGGGGGCCGGCGCTGAAATCCTGAGCGACCGGGTACGACGGCTCATCTCCAAAGGAAAATGCAGCGGGCGCGAATGGCTGGATGTGATGCGGGCTGCTCACCGCCTGCATATCACGACTTCCGCCACCATGATGTTTGGCCACGTGGAAACGCTGGAAGAGCGCTTTCAGCACCTCGTGTGGCTGCGTGAAGTACAGGATGAAAAACCGGCCGATGCAAAAGGGTTTATCGCCTTTATCCCCTGGACCTTCCAGGATGCCGATACCGTTCTTGCCCGTATCAAAGGTGTGCACAATCACATCACGGGTGAAGAATATATCCGGATGATTGCCATCTGCCGCATCATGCTTCCCAACATCCCGAACATCCAGGCATCCTGGCTTACCGTTGGCAAGGAAATTGCGCAGCTCTGCCTGCATGGCGGCGCCAATGATTTCGGATCCATTATGATTGAAGAAAACGTGGTTTCGGCGGCCGGTGCCCCGCACCGGTTTACTTCCGGCCAGATCCAGGACGCTATTCGTGAGGCCGGGTTCGAACCGCAGCTCAGGAACCAGCAATATGAATACCGCCTCTTACCGGAAGAAACCGAACAACAGGTAATCACGTATTGACAACAAATTGAAACGATGAATACGCGTTTTTTTTCTTCTTTATTGGTCCTCTTTTTCGCCGCATTTTCGGCGCAGGCCACGCATAACCGGGCCGGTGAAATAACCTATGAACACCTGGGCGATTCATCCAGCCTGCGCTACAGGGTCATCATTATAACCTATACCAAGACCTCCAGTTTTTCAGCCGACCGCCCGACACTGGATTCCGTGTACTGGGGTGACGGCACACAATCGGTATTTACCCGCAGCAGCAAGGTAGGCCTGCCCGGTGACGTCAGCAGGAATACCTATATCAATACACATACCTATCCGGGCAACGGACAGTACCTGATCCATTTTGAAGATCCGAACCGGAATGAAGGCGTAATCAATGTTCCCAGTTCCGTCAATGTTCCGTTTTATATCTCCACACTTTTAATCATCAACCCCTTCCAGGGTCCAAACACTTCCGTACAACTGCTGCAACCTCCCATTGATCACGGCTGCAAGCATGTTCCGTTCATACATAATGCCAATGCGTATGACGTGGATGGCGACAGCATTTCATACGCGATGACTATTTGCCGGGGAGCCGGCGGCAACCCGATACCGGGCTACAGCCTGCCGTTCGCCACGAACAGCTTTACACTGGATCCTGTTACCGGCGACCTTTTGTGGGATTCCCCCGACAGTTCAGGTGAATACAATGTTGCCTTTACTGTGGTAGAATGGAGAAACGGTACGGTGATCGGCATCGTGACGCGCGACATGCAAATCACCATCGGGAATTGCACGAACCTGACGAATATGCCTCCCGATATTGTCCCGATGCCGGATACCTGCGTGATGGCAGGCACAACAATTACCACACAGGTTACGGCCATCGATGCCGATCATGATCTTGTTTTTCTTTCCGCCACAGGCGGTCCTTTTGAAGTGAGCAATTCGGCGACGTTTACACCGACTCCACCCTACCCCAATGATACGTCGAACGCTGTTTTTACCTGGACAACGAACTGCAGCAATGTACGCATGCAACCCTACCGCGTAGAATTCAAAGCGCAGGATAACGATTCCGTGATGAGCCTGGTCGACCTCAAAGGTTTCTTTATTCGGGTCATCGCGCCGCCGCCGCAAAATCTGAATACCATCCCCGTAGGCAATGGCATCCTCCTGAACTGGAATCCTTCCGTCTGCGGCAACGCCACCGGTTATCGTATTTACAGGCGTGTCGGACCTTATACCGGCACCATTCCATGTCCCTGTGACAACGGAGCGCCTGCCTATACCGGTTATACCCTGATCGGTTCCGTTGCCGGACTCAATCAAACACTCTTTTTTGACAACAACAACGGCAACGGGCTGACCATCGGTGTGGACTACTGCTACATTGTAACGGCCGTGTTCGCCGACAACTCCGAGAGTTGCGCATCCGAACAATCCTGCAACAGCCTGAAGAAAGACCTTCCCGTCATCACGAATGCCAGCGTGCGGGTTACCGACCCAGCCAACGGCAGCATCTATGTGGCCTGGAGCAAACCCACCGAACTGGACACCATTCAATTTCCGCCTCCTTACCAATACCGCGTTTATCATTCGCCGGATTTCAACGGCTCGGCTTTTACTTTCCAGGGCACCCTCAACGACATTAACGATACCACATTTATTGATACGCTAAGCGGACTCAATACCGACATCCAGCCTTACTCCTATCGCATCGATCTCTATTACGACAGCCTGGGTATCCCGACCTTCAGGGGTAGTTCAACCATTGCCTCATCCATTTTCCTCACGATCGTTCCTACCGACAACAGGCTGAATCTTTCCTGGCAAGCCAATGTTCCCTGGACCAACTTACGCTACGATATTTTCAAACAGAACCTCACGACGTTGCAATATGACAGCCTGACCACGGTTACCGGAACGGCCTATTCGGATACCTTACTGGAAAACGGGACTACCTATTGTTATTACATACGGAGCGTGGGAAGCTACTTGGCGGTCGGCGGCTTCGTAGATCCCATTATCAACTTGTCGGAAACAGAATGTGCCATTCCGGTTGACAACGTACCGCCATGCGCGCCCCTGCTGCAGGTTCTGCCCAATTGCACCGATCTCACCAACGGCCTAACCTGGGCCCTGAACCCGGGAACCTGCGATGACGATGTCGATCATTTTGATATTTATTTTTCCCCGACGCGGAACGGCAATTATGAACTGATCCAGCGAATCAGCGACGGTTCCGTGACGAGTTTCATTCATGGCAACCTGTCCTCCATTACCGGTTGTTACAAAGTGATCGGCGTGGATACCGTCGGAAACCAGAGCGTCGATGCCGTGGAAGTTTGTGTAGACACCTGCAGTGAATATGTATTGCCTTCCGTTTTCACGCCCGATGGTGACGGCCTGAACGACTTGTTCCACCCCTGCGACTCCACGACGTCGGCATCCTTGCTGCAAACCTGTCCTCCTTACCGGAATGTCCGCGATGTAAATATCACTATTTTCAACCGCTGGGGTAACCTGGAATTCGAAACGACAGACCGGAACATCAACTGGGACGGAACGAATAAGGATACGAAACAGGCATGCCCTGACGGTGTCTATTACTATATCTGCCACGTTAACTTCTATACCCTCGACGGAACGGATACGCGCACGCTGACCGGGTTCGTTCACCTGATCAGGGGCGGAAACTAACTTTCTCCTTAATTCCTATTCACCTTATTTGAAATCCAAGGATCGTATGTTTTCCGGAATTGTAGAACAAATGGGCACGTTGAAAAGCCAATCCCGGGAAGCGGATAACCTGCGCCTCCGGGTAGCGTGTTCCTTCGCATCTGAACTTCGGGTGGATCAGAGTATTTCGCACAACGGCGTATGCCTGACCGTAACTTCCATTGCAGAAGATGAATACGAAGTAGTATGTATCGGCGAAACGCTGCGGCGTACGAACCTCGGCAGCCTGAAAAACGGGGACCTGCTAAACCTTGAAAGAAGCCTCCGTGCCGGCGATCGTATCGACGGGCATATCGTTCAAGGCCATGTGGATGAGACCGGCCAGGTTACGGAAATACTGGATTCAAACGGCAGCTGGCTGTACCGCATCGCGTATGCTGCTTCGTCAGAAAATACGACCGTAGAGAAAGGATCCGTTTGTGTGAACGGGGTAAGCCTTACCGTTGTCGACAGCGATGTTTCTGAATTTTCCGTGGCGATTATCCCCTATACGTTTGAGCATACCAACTTTTGTTTTTTAAAAAAGGGAGATATGGTAAACCTGGAATTCGATATCCTGGGGAAATACATCCGGACGCTGCTGGCCCGGCAAGGCGCCCTCCGCTAAAAAACGCCGCGTGCAATACGGCAGGTCACATCCGATTTTCCCATCGTGTAATAGTGCAGGCAGGGAATCTGGTGCTGAACCAGTTCTTTGGACTGCGCAATGCACCATTCAATGCCGACGTTTTTTACTTCTTCGTCGTTTTTGCATTTATCCAGTTCGCTCTGCAGGGCATCGGGAAGATCAATGTGAAATACTTTGGGCAGTAAGGTGGTTTGTTTTCTTGCCGTGATCGGTTTTAATCCCGGGACGATCGGAACGTTGATGCCCAGCTCACGAACCTTATCCTGGAATTCAAAAAATTTCTTGTTGTCGAAAAACATCTGCGTCACGATGTAATCGGCACCGGCGTCAATTTTTGCTTTCAGGAACTTCAAATCGAAACTGAGGTTGGGCGCTTCAAAATGTTTTTCGGGGTAACCGGCCACCCCGATGCAAAAATCCGACGGGGCCACTTCTTTCAGGTCACGGTCCAGGTATTTGCCGTGATTCATATCGACAACCTGGGAAACCAGGTCAATGGCATAATTGTGGCCGTTGGGATCGGGATGAAAGGCGGATTCGGATTTGATGGCATCGCCACGGATCAGCAACAGGTTGTTAATGCCAAGGAAATTCAGGTCGATCAGGGCATTCTCTGTTTCCTCTTTCGAAAAACCTCCGCAGATGATATGCGGAACGGTATCCACCTGGTATTTGTTGATAATGGCTGCGCAGATGCCGACGGTGCCGGGCCGTTTGCGCATGGAGAATTTTTCCAGCAACCCGCTGTCGTGCTTTTTATAGATGTACTCTTCCCGGTGATACGTAACATCGATAAAGGCCGGGTTAAACTCCATAATAGGATCCAGCATGTCCCAGATATTCTGGATACTGGCTCCTTTCAGAGGAGGGAGTATTTCAACAGAAAAGAGCGTACGAGACGCTCTTTTCAAGTGATCAGTCACTTTCATTATATCAAAAGCTGTTATTCCCTAGGGGAGCATTCTTATTTCGTGTTAAAGATATTGACAGTTCCGTGGAAATCAAACGGCCGGCGGCCTTCAATTTTCAGCACGTAGTAATAGGTGCCGTCTTCCAGGCCATCGCCATCCCATTCGTTATTATACCCTTGCTTTTCGTACACCTTTTTACCCCAGCGGTTAAATATCTGGAGCGTATTTTCAGGGTATACGGCAATATTCGTTACGATAAAGAAGTCATTCAGGCCGTCACCGTTCGGCGTAATTACATTGGGTACTTCGGGATCATTCTTCAGGATGTCGTAGGTACACCAGTTACTCCAGGATACCAATCCGGTATTCGAATCGGTCGTCTTAATGCGTACGATGTAATGACCGAGGTCGCCGCGAAGGAAATTATAAGAAGTATTCGCCGTATTGCTGAGGAGTTTCAACGTCGTATCCGATGTTCCGTCACTCATCCAGATCTCATAATTGGGACTGGACCAACCCCAGTAACCGGGATTCCAGTTCAGGTCAATACTTATCGAATCACCATTGGGCCCGCACGTGAGATACATGCTTTGTATGGTATCGGATAACGGGGATATGTAACAGTTTTTCAGCTGGATCTTCACTCCATAGCTGTACGCCTGGTTATCCGGATCGGCATCCGGATCGACATACGTCGTGTCATTCCAGGTATAGTTGGAGGAGACACGTATATACGTACCGTTGGGACCAGTCATGCTCCGGAAGATTTCATAGGAATAGAACATATTCGTATCCAGGTTGCTCGGAATACCCCAAATGATGTTACACTGGCTGTTATCGTATTGATCGACCGTCACATTCATCATATTGGGAACTCCCGGCCAGCAGTTGTTGAACGGAAACCGCAGCGTATCGTATTCGGGAAGGGCGATCCCGCAGCCGTTTTCCAGCGTGTTGCCGTCGTAACCTGTTTTGGATAGAATGGAATAGTATCCGTTGGTACATAGCTGGCGGCGGAGGAACAGGGTAACGGAATCAGACAATCCCAGTGCATTGCAGTTATGCGCAATGGCTCCCTTGATCAGGATGGGAATATTATCAGGACCCAGTAAGCGGAAGTCGGAACCGTCGGCAGCCAGGGTATTGCATTTTACCTGCCAGGTCAGTTTCATGTGAAGAACGCTGTCGCCGCAAGGAACGGTAACCGTTCTCATATGCACCTGGATGCTGTCCAGTCGCGGAGGATCGTTACATACAAGCTCGACGTTAATCTGCATATCCCTGCGGATCGTGCTGATCAGGTTGCCTGTGGTTCTGTCGTAGGACTCCACGAGCACGGCCAATACGCCAATCTGCACCATGGTAGGATACAGTGTAAGCATTCCGGTTTGCGGATCGATGGTAGGCAGCGGGGAGGAGGCAATAGGATATGTTCCGGAATAAGGTGCATTGTAATTTACCGGCGTACCTGCTGCATTCCATGCATCGGCGAGAACGTATACCAGGGAATCTCCGTCCGGATCCACTGCGCTCATGTCCAGCACATAGGTACGGCCTACACAGGTAGTGGCGGCAGAGAAATGGGTGAACTGGGGCGAATGGTCAGAGGGGAAATTCAGGTTATCGACGGTCGTTTCGATGTACATACCGTCGTCGTTAGGACCGGTTGTGATATTGGAATTCCGGCAGCAGTTGGAATAGGATATGGCCCAATCAGTACAAGGACCGGAAAAAACGATTTCGCCTGAATAGATGTATTGTTCCACACCGTAAGCCGTGCCGGGAGGAGTGGCGCAAACCGAAGCTTCACAGGGAGGATAATTACTGGTTTGAACCAGGTTTCCTACACCAGTTCCCGGTACAAGGGTCAGGGTGGCATTCCCGTCAGGACCGCAACCGGAGGGAGAATGCCAGCTGATATCAGCGGTGGTGCCCAGGGTGGCCGAACTTGCCGCGCAATAACGGTACACGACAATAGTGGCGATATAGTGATTCGGGGATCCCGGTACGGGCGTATACGTGATTTCAGAACCCACCAGGTGGGTAGCCGACATATTCAGCGGCAAAACAAAGGCCGATAAAATGAGCAGGTAAAAGAGGCGGTAAAACTTTTTCATAGCAGGTAATTTAGCAGGTTCTTTATTCAAGGACGACAAATATAAACTATATTTAAATGTGAGCAAACGAGGGTGTTATTATGTACAAGACGCCTTTTTTCATAGCAAAGACGCAAGGCAAAAACATTTTTATCTGGACAGGATAAGGATACTTTGGGCAATGCAGATTTTGTCTTCGGAAGTCACGGCTTTTACCGAATAATGGTAGGTTCCGGCCTGGGCTTCTTTTCCGTTGGGAAGCCTTCCATTCCAGCTGCCATCCAGCGTGTTCCATTTCATCACCGGGGTCCCATGCAGGAAGATCGTCACTTCGAGACTCTTCAGGCCTGTGGTCCGGAGGGTAAATACGTCGTTATATCCGTCACCGTCAGGGGTAAAGTTGTTCGGAAGCTTAACATCTCCGTTCTGGGTGCCAAGGAGATGGTTTTCAATCAGATCAAACACGGGCTCCCCAGTTGCAGTTGTCTTAACAAGCTCTTCTTTCGGGGCTGCTACTGTTTCCTGCCTTGCAGTTTCTACAGGAGCGGGTACATCGGTCTTCTGTGCCGGAGCGACGGTCGCAGCATCGGCCTTGCGAGTGGCGGGAGGCTCTGCTTTTTTCTGAAGATCCGTGGATGCCGTTTGGGTGGAAGCGGTTGCAACAGGTTCAGCCGCCGTATTTTGCGGAACATCCGTGTTTACAGAAGTCGCAGGGATTTTATTCGCAGCGTAAACAACTTCATTTTTCTTTTCCGGAACTTCGTTTTGAGTTGAAACCGTTGGCGCAACCTGTTGATTATCAGTTATCGTAGTTTCAACGGGTTTTTCTGTTACGATTGAATTTTCCGCCGGCTCCGTTTTTGTAACCGGGGCATCCGTGCTTAAAATGGCGTACAATCCTGTACCTGCCACCAGGGCGGCGCCTGCAATCCAAAGCATGCCTTTCGCGCCGAGGCCGGCGAATGTACCTGCTGCCTGTGAGGCGCCCGATGCGCCTGACACTGCAGCACCTTTGCCTGCAAGGCCTGACTGAACCGACTGCCAAACGGATGGATTTACATCCGCCTCGAAGTGACTCAGCTTATCCTTAAAAACATCTTCAAAATTTTTCTCAGTCATGATTAAATTACATTTTCAATCGTCAGCATTTTTTGCAAGCTGGCCTTTGCGCGGAGGTACTGTGATTTGGAAGTGCTCTCCGCAATATTCAGCATCGTTCCGATTTCTTTATGTGAAAATCCTTCAATCGCATACAGGTTAAATACACTCCGGTAACCTGCCGGCAACTGCTGGATAATAGCCATCAGGTCTTTCGCCGACATTTTACTGAATGCCTCCGCATCGGTTTGCAAGGCGGCATGGTGGTCGGAATATTCGTCAATGGATTGTGTCAGCTGCTTGTTCCTGCGCAAATGATCGAGAGAAGTATTCACCATAATCCTTTTGATCCAACCTTCCAGCGATCCTTCAAACCGAAATGACTTCAACCGTTCAAAGACTTTGATCCATCCATCCTGGGCAAGATCCTGGGCCTCTTCCGTACAGGACGCATAGCGAAGACATAATCCCATCATCACGCGGCTGTATTTATCAAATAACTTCTTCTGGGCGGCCATGTTTCCATCAACACAAGCTTTAACCAGGGCTTCATCTGTCATTGCCATTACTTGCCATCCTCCATAAGATGTAAATTTAAGGGGAATAGTTGCATCAGCCTATTGAGATACATGAATGCTCGAAAAATGGCTGAATTTTAATGTTGAACCACAAAAAAAGCACTTTTTAGCCCTTTTTCGTTAAGTGCTTCCAAAGAATAAATACCATTCGGAAGGGAGCCCAGATCTACTGTAAAATCGTCTTCCTTGTAGTTGCAGGACCATATACATCTCCCAATCGGGTTATTAATCCTTATTTTCTTAATTCCATGAATATTTGTTGATACCCGTAAAAAGTGATCGGAAGGATTTGGATAAATTTTTAGAAAAGATGCGTTTTTATCCTGTTCATCAAAACCAACCGGGCAATTGTTAAAAGAAAAGTAACACGTATCAAATTCCGGCAGAGCAAGTCCGCATGAATTCAAAATTGTGTTTCCGTCAGTTCCAATTTTCGATATTAACTTAAACATTCCGTTCGTGTTCAAAGGAATTTGCGAAAAAAGAGTTAATGAATCCGACAATCCCATAGCATTACAATTATGCGCGATAGCATTGTTAAGTATGATTGGAATATTTGCAGGCGATAAAAGTCTAAAATCACTTCCATTAGAAGCTAAAGTAGAGCAATTGAAAGGCCATGAAAGTTTCATGTGCAATACAGAATCGTTACAAGCCATAGTGGCGATACGTACAGATACCTGGGTGGAATCAAAATGAGGGGTGTCGTTACAGATAGCTTCCACATTGATAAGCGCATCTCTCCGAACGGTGCTTTTCAGTAAACCTGATGTCCGGTCGTAACTTTCAACAAGAATTGAAAACAAACCGATTTGAATCATGCTGGGGTGTAAAGTCAATTCCCCGGTCTGGCTGTTGAGTGATGGTAACGGAAACCCATCAACCGGATAGTTGCCAGAGTAAGGTGTGGTATACATACTGGGTACACCTGCAGCAGACCAGCTATCCGCAAGAATGTAAACAAGCGAATCTCCATCAGGATCGGTGCCATCCAAATGAAAAACAAAAGGTCTGCCGACACAAGTGGTTGCTACGGAGGGATGGTTAAAATCAGGCGAATTATCCGAAGGAAAATTCAGATTATCCAGGCTCGTCTCAACATAGAGTATCCCGTTCGCCGGTCCCGTTGATATGTCAAGGTTCCGGCAACAATCGGTGAATGAAATTTTCCAATCAACACACGATGAAGGTAGCGTAACCACACCGGTATACCAGTATTGGTCAATTCCTAAAGCTGTGCCCGGCGGAACGTGACAGGCAGTAAATCCACAAGAAGGATAAGAGCTGGTGGGGATGGAATTGCCAGCGCCTGTTCCCGGAACTAAATTCAAGTAGCCAGAGCCCACAGGTCCGCAACCTGAAGGCGAAATCCAGTTAACAAGCAAGGAAGAAGGAAGATTTGTAATTGTCGGACCGCAGGTCTTATTTATGATGAGCTTGACGACATACTGGTTTGGTGCAAAATTTATAAATGCAATTTCTGCAGTGGTAAAATGATTTGAAAAAGCAACGCCCGGAAAGAAAAACAAAACGAGAAAAGCAAGCTTAAAGAAAGTGTTTTTAATTTTCATCTCTTGCATATCAGGCAAAGTACATAAATATAATTACTATAGAAATTCTATTCCAAGCAGGAATTACGTTTTATAAAGCTTTATAGCATCAAATTGCCACTTAAAATAATCAATTTGTTATAATGATTGGATTTATGCCGGGAACGCAATTTTATTACCCCAAAGAGCGATAAAAAACTACCTTTGCAGCCCGGTTTTCAAATCATTGTATGTTTTATCAAAGGCATATAACTTCCGGGAAAAAGCAGGCATCAGCTTCGATTCGTTAATTCGTATAGATTCGTAATTCGTTGGTTATTTCGTAATTCGTTGGTAATGAAGAATATTCGTAACTTTTGCATTATTGCCCATATCGACCATGGAAAAAGCACGCTGGCTGACCGGTTGCTGGAATATACAGACACCATCTCCAAAAAAGACCAGCAGGCGCAGGTCCTTGACGACATGGACCTGGAAAGGGAACGTGGCATTACCATTAAGAGCCATGCCATCCAGATGAATTATGAGAGCCCCCAGTCCTCCGAAGGGGGTAAAGGGGAGAAGTACGTTTTCAACCTGATTGACACTCCCGGTCACGTCGATTTTTCCTACGAAGTTTCCCGTGCCATTGCAGCCTGCGAAGGCGCTCTCCTGATTGTGGATGCTGCCCAGGGAATCCAGGCCCAGACCATCAGCAACCTGTACCTGGCCATGGAGCATGATTTGACCATCATCCCGGTTTTGAACAAAATCGACCTGGAAAGCGCGAATCCGGAAGTTGTGAAAGATCAGATTGTCGATTTGGTGGGTTGTGCCCGTGAAGATATTATCCCTGCCAGCGCGAAAACCGGCATCGGCATTCACGAAATCCTGGAAGCCATCGCCAAACGAATTCCAGCTCCGAAAGGAAATCCCGACGCGCCTTTTAAAGCGCTTATTTTCGACAGCGTATTCAATTCGTTTCGCGGCATCATCGCATACTTCCGTGTCATCGACGGTTCCATCAGCAAAGGCGACCACGTAAAATTCGTAGCGACGGGTAAAGATTACCATGCCGATGAAATCGGAATATTAAAACTCACTAAATCGCCCCGGCCTTCCGTAAAGACAGGCGATGTAGGATACATTATCAGCGGTATCAAGGTAGCTGCCGAAGTAAAAGTAGGCGACACGATTACCCATGTTGACAATCCCTGCAGCGAAGCGATCCGTGGGTTTGAAGATGTGAAGCCCATGGTATGGGCCGGCTTATATCCCGTGGATACGGATGAATACGAAGAGTTGCGCAATTCCATAGAAAAACTCCAGCTGAACGACGCCTCCCTGGTGTTTCAGCCGGAAGCATCGGCAGCGCTGGGCTTCGGTTTCCGTTGCGGATTTCTCGGCATGCTGCACATGGAAATTATCCAGGAGCGGCTGGAGCGTGAGTTCAACATGACCGTCATTACGACGGTTCCCAACGTAAACTATACAGCCTACCTGACCAACGGCGAGGTGCGCGAGATTCACAATCCCAGCGAAATGCCCGATCCGAACTTTTTGGATCACATCGAAGAGCCTTATATCCGCGCGCAGATCATCACGAAGAGCGAGTTCATCGGTCCCATCATGACCCTGTGCATCGGCAAACGCGGCACCATCATCGGCCAGCATTACCTCACCACCGACCGGGTCGAACTGCAATTTGATATGCCGCTGGCTGAAATCGTTTTTGATTTTTACGACAAGCTGAAATCCATTTCCAAGGGATATGCTTCCTTCGATTATCATCCTGTTGAATACCGCGAAAGCGAACTGGTGCGCCTGGACATCCGCCTGAACAGTGAACCCGTGGATGCGTTATCCGCCCTGGTTCACCGTACCCATGCCTATGAATTCGGCCGCAAAATGTGTGAGAAGCTGAAGGAACTTATCACGCGCCAGCAATTCGAAATCATCATCCAGGCCAGCATCGGCGCTAAGATTATCGCCCGCGAAACGGTGAAAGCGTTACGGAAAGATGTGACGGCGAAATGCTACGGCGGTGACATCTCCCGTAAACGTAAACTTCTTGAAAAACAGAAAGAAGGAAAGAAACGCATGCGGCAGGTGGGTAACGTAGAAATTCCTCAGCAGGCATTTTTGGCTGTGCTGAAGCTGGATTAACTTTTTGTTCATCGTTTCTCTGCGTTTTTGCGTCTTTGCGGTTAATATTTCACCACAGAGACACAAAAGCACAGAGATGCGCAGATTTTAAATCTACTTACATCTTACCTTCATTCACCCTTTTTATTGATGCATTAGCAAATACTGCATTTGTATATCCGAAGAACATTTCTAAATTTGTTTAAGGTTGCAATCAAACTTCTGCACGATGCGGAAAATTCTACTTGCCTTTTCGATTGGATTTTGTTTTTCTCTGCATGCAATTGCAGGCACTATCTGTAACTGTGTTTTGATTGAAGATACCTGCATTCAGGAATCAACGGTTGGAATGACTCCATCTGGAATTGTCACATTCCCATGTTCCGCTGTGAATGCCGGCGACAGGTGGTATAAGTACATCGTACCTGCTTGCAGTGATTCTGTCCGCGTTGATCTTTTCGGTGGTACTTATACAGGCCGCGGCCTGCCTTCGCTGTACCTTTACCTGGGAGCTTGCGACAGTCTTGATTATCAGTATTGCGAATATTGCTGGCCTTCAGATACAGTTGTGTCGAAGACATTTTCCGGCCTTAATGCAGGAGATACTATACTTATCAGGGTACGCGCTGGAACTACGGACGGATTATTTGACCTGTGTATTACAAATTATTGTTCCGTACCGCAATCCGTTTCCGGATTAACAAGCCTCCAACTTATTGTTTGGCCCATACCCGCATCCGAAATACTGCACATACATTTTCCTTTGGTTTCCAAAACCGCTATTTCCATTTACGATGCAACCGGGCGAAAAGTAATGGAAAAAAACAGCGAGAATTCAAAGGAAGCGACAATCGATGTCAGCAGAATTCAACCTGGCATTTATTTCTTAATTTTAAGATCAGACACGATTTCTGTAGCAGAAAAAATCATTGTCGATTAAAATCTCTGTGCTTTCGTGTCTCTGTGGTGAACCTTTTTTCGCCACTAAATAAAAAAGCTCCCCGATTTAAACCGGGGAGCCGAAGCAAATAACAAAATCTTTCCTTTACTGGTTGGTATACGTATCGGTAATCGTATACATGGAGCCGTTGATGACGGTACCATAGGAAACACGCAGGCTGCTGGTAGAAATAGTCAGCAACGTATACGTGTCTGTCTGGCTGCTCAGGCTAACCATGACTTCCGTTTCAGCGGCATTTAGCTGCCAGTTCCCGGAAACCTGCTGCGGATCCATGGAGCTGCATTTGCTGGCGCCTTCATCCTGCACAAGCGATTTGGAAGCGTCCGAATTAAATTTCAAGGTATTGTCCAGTTCACAGGTCGCCATCACGGCATACAAATCCGTCATGCCCATAATAGCCGGAGAGATGGTACTTGCCGTCAGTTTCCATGCCTTGCTGGTGAGCATTTCTGTCCTGGTAGGATTGGCTGGAGACGGTGCTTCGTCGCTGTCCTTTTTGCATGCGCTGAATGTCATCAGCACAATTCCCATCCAGGCAACAGGCTTCTTCCAAACAGAAGCGGAATTCATCATTGTTGTAATTCTTTTCATCATTTTAATTTTTAATTTTTAGAAGTGAATAAAGTGTTGGGATCAAAACTATTCCTGCTTCCCGGATAAAGGGAAAAGAGTTGACTACGGGCCTTCCTCTTTTGATGAATGGATTTATCCGGATTCGCTTTCGCTTTATGCAGATTTACAGTGCATTCGTCCGCTCCGGGCGACACCATGCAACTTCCTTTGGACGACATGCGTCTGTTACAGTTAAGGAGTAAGGAGTTGTGCCCGCCGGATAAATTCTAACACTGCATGAAATTGAATTGTATACTAACTGAAAGCGACCCGAATCACAGGCATGTCCTGGAAGAGCATATTGCGCAATTACCGGATATTCACATTGCGGCACGGTGCAGCAATTCGATCGAAACCTTCCTGGCCCTGCAGGTACAAAATATCGACCTGCTATTTATGGACATTCAAATGCCGGAGCTGGGCGGGATCGATCTGATTCAATGCCTGAAGAAAGCGCCGCTCGTCATTTTTACAGCCGCCAACGAGGCTCCCGAACTTGCGCTAAAAGCCTTTGAGCTCGATGCCGTGGATTATTTGCTGAAACCCGTTTCCTTTGAGCGTTTCCTGAAAGCAATAGACAAGGCGTATACAAGGATCCGTTCGGAAAAACAACCGTCCCTTCCCCTCCCCGCATTCGCCGATGCGCCCCGGAAATATATTTTTCTGAAATCAGACGACGGACTTACGCGCATCGATTTCGACGAAGTACTCTTTGTGGAAGGATTGGAAAATTATGTAAAGATCCACTGCGAGGGAAGGATGATCACTTCGCTGAATACCATGAAATTTATTGAAAGCGTTTTTCCCCATGAAAATTTTCTGCGCATCCACCGTTCTTATATTGTGAACATGAACAAGGTGGAAAGCATCCGCGACGGATGTTTTATTTTACGGCACCGCGAACTGATGATTGGCAGAAGCTATAAAAAAACGGTGCAGAGCCTGCTGAAAAATAATTACGCTGTCAAATTAGCCTGATGGCGGAGGACAGAAGTCAGAAGTCAAAAGTCAAAAGTCAAAAGTCAAAAGTTTGCCCGGATTCGTTAATTCGTAACTGATACGTAATTCGTTGGTTACTTTCTCTCCAGTAGTTCGTTAATTTTTTTCAGATAACCATTTTCCTGCTTCTGCATGACCAGGTCGCGGCGGGCGGCCTCCAGTGATTTTTCAAGCGCTGAAATTTTTGCAAGCAATTCCGCCACCTTCGGATTTTCATCAAGCATTGAATGCGGACCCGAACCGTGAATGGGATAGTACTGAAAGAAATCATGCTTCACTACACTGCCTATAGCAGCCAGCGTTTTTACATCGATGCTTTCCCGTGTAGTCAGGTAGGTCGCCGCCGAACCGGAAATCCCGATTAACCGGCCAAGCTCCTGCCTGGTCATACGCCTATGAACAAGTATTTCTGAAATTTTCTGCCCGATATGCATGGTCCTATTTTTATGAAAAATAAGCCTGAAAATTCGATTTTACAAACAATTTAGATATTATTTACAAATGTTTTAAACATTTATTTTGATTTTATTGTTAACAAAATCAGTCTTTCAAAATCATCAACAAACCCGTTAAAAAATAATAGTTACCAAATGGTCAATGGTCGGCGGTCAATGGTCAGCAGTCAATGGTTAGCAGTCAATGGTCGGCGGTTAATGGTCAGCAGTCAATGGTCTGCGGTCAATGTTCAGCGGTCAATGTTCAGCGGTCAAAGATCAGTGTCTAGTATTTCAGGAATTGGTCATATAGCGTTTGCAGGTAAGCAGACCCCTGTTGAACCATTCTTTGCTCCTCGGCAATTTTGTCGCTCTTGCCAATCGTCCTTTTCTGCAACACGGAATAATAAACCCATCCTCCCGGCTCAACCCATCCGAATCCGTCGTCCTGCTCATAATAGGCGAAGGACCTTGTATTCGCATTGAGCAAATCCTTGCTCCAGGAAAATTCAGTGGCATCCATGTCCAGTAAATGCAGGAGCGTAGCCGGCAGATCGTGGTGGTTTCCGGTAATCGCCAGTTGATGCCCATAACATTCCGGATTCAGCACCTTTCCGTAAAACAGGAGTGGCAGGTGATGTGCTTCAGGTCCCGACATCGGCCTCTTTTCAGGATAATGATGGCCGTGATCGGCTACGAAAACAAAGAGCGTACTGTCAAACCATTTTTGCCTGGAAGCAAACTGGAAATATTTCCGGAGGGAGGCATCGGTGTAAAAGGCGCTGTTGCGAAACCGGCTTACGTCATCGGTAACCGGGAAATGGGGCTGCATGGGCACATCGTAAGGTTCGTGGTTGCTGAGCGACATGACGACTGAGAAAAACGGTTGCTGCATGTAACCCAGTTCTTTCGCCTGGCGCAGGAATACATACTCATCATGAATCCCCCATTTACCGGAAGGAAGATCTGCCGAAAAGCCGGATTGATCGGTATACTTTTCAAATCCCAGGTGATAGCAGTATGCTTTCATATTCCTGAAATTGCCTGTACCACCGTAATAAAAAGAGCTTTGATACCCCTTTTGCTTAAACTCCCTGACCAGCGAAGGCAGGGATACTGATTTTTCAGGATAGGAGATAATTGAAAAAACTGGTGTAGCTGGAAATCCGCTAAGCAACGACGGCAAACCCTGGTCGGTACGGAAGCCGCTGGAATAAATATTCGTGAATAAAAGGCTTTGCGCCGACAAGCTATCGAGGAAAGGAGCGGCGCTTTGTTTCGCGCCCATGCATCCCAGGAGATCGGCCGAAAAACTTTCCAGGATAATCAGTACGACATTCGGATTTTTTTGGATCAACAGACCGCTATCCGTTGTTACAGTATCGGAGGTTAACGTATCGGAATTTAACGAATCCGTAGCAGGCGTGTCGGAAACTATACTGAAGGGCGCTGCTCCGGCGGCTGTTGCATACAGGAAATCCACGATACCCTTTGCCTGTTTGTCGTCCATCGTGTGAAAGGGATTCGTTTGACTGGCTGCCACCTTCGCGCTATGTCCAAGATGCCACAGGCTGTTGTTGGCCGCATCATTCAATTGGCTTGCGGATGAGTAATAGGCCACGCTCTCATTGATGGGAAGCAACTGCCAGCCGCCGCGTGCGGCAAGAATAAGAAGTCCGGCGAAAAACACGGTGAGAAAAATGCGCGGAACCATACGAGGCAGGGCGGGCTGGCGCCGGTAAAAGAACTTTTGAAAAATCAGCACGCTGATCCAGACCAGCGCCACAATTAGTGCGGCGAGCAAAACAACGGAAAGAAATGAAACAGAAGCCGCAGCTTCCTTTGGATTATCTAGATAGGATAATGCTCTCCAGTTGATCAGGGAGCCCCAGAAATTATAAATAACCAGGTTCGAAAAAGAAACCAGGTGTACCAAAAAGATGGCGAACACATGGTAAACGCGAAGGGTCTTTTCGAAAATAGTTTGAACCCTTTCGAAATAACCTGCCCATAACAGGAATGGAAAAAAAAGAATATAGGCGGTTATGGCCAGGTCAAGACGAAGTCCATACAGAAAAGCAAGGTGTAGTTCGCCGGGCAATATGTCTACCTCCCGCGACACATACAACAACAGGAAGGCCTGCCTGTACGCGGCAAACAGCAACAAATAAAACAGTGCAGGACGGACGAAATAAAAGAAATGTCTCAATGCTCAGCTATGGGAATAAAAACAGGTTCGCCCTTTCGACTTTGATATGCCTTTATGCAAAGTTAAAAAAACCAAATTGTAGCCCTTGAATCGGTCAATGCATTGCATTCTGACCCGAAAATCCCTGTATTTCTGATGAATATTTTAAAACCAAATCATTTTAACCATTCAATTATAGGTTTTCACCAAAATAGTTGGGATCTGGCACCCAATACATTGTAATTTTAAAAAAAAATAGTATTATTTTTGATGATCCAACTTCTTGAATACGAAACACTCACACGCTTGAACTATGCTTAAATCAAGTACTTTAAATTTTGCCTTTTTTCGAACTTTTTTTGTTTGCTCCATCCTCTTGGGGTCTCAACTAGCATGGGCTTCCTCCCCTTGCGCTCAATACCTTGACGGTTCGCCATTGACACGCACCACGGTAATCGGCGAAGAGCAGGTTGTGAATGGCAACTACGAAGCGGTCGCTCAGCAGTATAACAGTGTCTCCGGCCAAATCACTTCGGTGATTTTCTGGGCAAGAGTAAACCCTGCTTCCGGAAGCGCTACCAACACGGTAAAAGTTGTAATCTACAGTGCGAATCTTGGATTACCCGGAATCATCCTGGGCTCCCAGAATGTACTGGTCGACTCTGCTTCTTCCACCTACCCGGTAAATGCTGTTTTCAGTTCACCGGTAACGGTTAGCGGAAACATCATCATTTCCATTGAACCGTTTTCCCCTGTTGCCGATAATTTTTTTATCCGCCGCAATACGCATCCCGACGGGCAGTACCTGTACCTGAATAAATTGAAACAGGCGAACCAGTGGTTCAAGAACCTGGCAGCAGGCGGAGATACCACACTGAATTTTGATTTTTTAATCCTGCCGGTGAAAACACAAATCCTTACCGCCTCGTTTAGCTATGGGGCTTCCGGCAATACAACCGTTTTCACCAATACGAGTACGAATGCCACATCCTGCCTGTGGAATTTCGGCGACGGGGATACATCGACTGCAACTTCTCCCTCTCATAATTATGCGGCCACTGCCAACTATAACGTCACATTAATCGTCTATGCGAATGGAGTCAGTACGTGTTCCGATACGTTGACTACTTCCGTGCCTGTTGTGATTACATCCATCGCTCCGTCCCCTGCAAAAAAGAATACAGGGATTATACTGGCTTCCGGCATCGTCCAGGATGTGCTGACCATTGAATCAGGCATCACGCAGTCGATCCGGATTTTAGATGTGCTGGGCAACCAGGTTGGAAAATACGACTTGAAGCAAAATGAAAAGCAGCAAATCAAAATCGATAACCTGAGGCCCGGCATTTATCTTGTGAATGCCGATAATCACAAATCGGTGCGGTTTGTTAAAACCAAATAACATCTGTCATGAAAAAGAGCTGGAACATCATCGCCGTTGCCTTTCTCCTTTCCTGGAGCATGACTGCCCATGCACAGACAACGCAGGGTACTCCTGCGGCTTCGGCACCGGCTGAAAAAAATAAAAAAGCAACCACGCAAACGAATAAGCCTGCCAAAGAAGAATTTGCTGCCGGGGTAAAGCCTGATGAACAGGGCAGGAACTATAAAATGATTGACGGCAGAAAAGTACAGGTCGACAACCAGGGTGTTCAAAGCCTGGCAACGCCTAAACCTGAACCTGCCGGCAAGCAGCCGTCCCCTAAAGTAAATACGCCTACTAAATAACGTGCGCCTGTTAAAGCAACATATCCGACCTTGCAAGGAAAAGAAATCCCCGTTTTTTCTTTCGCTGATTCTTTTTGTGTTCGCGTTGCTGCTTGCTCCGCAAACGGGACATAGCCAGACCATTCTTTTCCAATCCGGGTTTGAAAGCGGCGATCCGGCTTTCTCCTATAGCTGCGGATCCTGTACAGGCGGGCTGGCAAACGGTACAACAAATCCACGGACCGGACTGAATGCCGGATTTATAAATGGAGGCGCCACAAAATCTTACGATGGTTCCATTATTACCGGAACAGCACTTACTTTCTCTACCGGGAAATATTACCAGGTTGACGTTTATGCACGTGTGGCTGTTTGTACCGGATCGCTTGACATCCGCAAATCTGTTACAGCAACCAATGCGGCCATGCTCGCTGCTGCCGGTGCCGATATTATTCTCGATGGAACAACCAATGTCACCACGACCACGTATACGCTCTTCAGTGCGCAGTTTACCGTAGCATCCAATGAAACGAAGTATGTAGGTTTCCAGATGAACAGCGGCGGCGGCGGACCCTGCGGCAACCTGGCCCAGTACATTGACGACATCGTCATCACCGAATACAGCGATCCTCCCTGCGGTTTTTACTGTGCAACCGGATATGCCACAGCGCTGACCTCCTTTGTCAGCAACGTCGTTTTCAATACCATCAGCAGGCCCAGCGGATGGGACGGTTATATCTGCACGGGCGCTCAAACCAGCGTTCAGCGGACGCTGTCGTATAATTTGGCGGTTACCCATCACAACCAGACGACTTCACAGAAATTTGTTGCCGCCTGGATTGACTTTAACAAGGACGGCGACTTTGCCGATGGCGGCGAACAGGTTATTGCCAATACGGATGTGACTACAGCTACCCCGCCCATTGATGCAACGATTAATCAAAACATAACGATCCCTGCCGGCGCCGCCCTGGGCACGACAAAAATGAGAGTGGCGATGGTTATCGGAACGTCCGCGCAAACCATCCCCTGTTCGCCCGGTACCGTGCTTTCCGATTTTGAGGATTATGATATCAACATCAACCCGGCGCCTACGCCTATGGTTTATGATTCCAGTACCACCACACAAGCCAACACGGCATCGGTTAATGCGGGTACTTTTCAAAATGAAGTGGTGGGTGTCAGGATTTATACTTCCGGAAGCCTGTCACCGCTCTCTGTTACTTCTTTTACTTTCAATACAGCCGGTACTTCTTCCGCAACCAATGATATTCTGAACGCTCAGCTGTGGAGCACATCCAACAATGCCCTCTTCGCTACGACGACCCAGATCGGAAGCACGGTAGCTAATCCAAACGGCTCCTTTACTTTTACCGTTTCGACCCAGTTGCTCCAGGGAGTAAATTACTTCTGGCTGACGTATGATGTAAAATCAACGGCCACCGCTCCCGATGTCATTGACGCTTCCTGCACTTCCATCACGGTGGGTACGCCGAAAACCCCGGCGGTTACAGCCCCGGCAGGAAACAGGCCCATCATCACCGCCACACCGATGGTGTACGTTTCAAGCACCACCACGCAAAATGTTTCCCGTTCGCCGCGGCCCGATACCGATCACCTCATTCTCGGCGTTGAAATAGTAACCAATGGAGCCGGAAGTCCTTTGTCGACGACGTCCTTCTCATTCAACACCACGGGGACATCGCCGACCGTGACGGCGAATATTGCGAATGCAAAATTATGGTCCACCGGACCGTCCTCTACGTTTGCAGCAACGACACAGATTGGTAGCACCGTGGCTGCGCCGAATGGCGTATTTACTTTTTCACCATCCGTTACGCTGATCAGCGGCACGAATTATTTCTGGCTGACGTATGACATCCAGTCCTCCGCCGGCTGCGATCCAACACAGGCCGATGCGCAATGTACTTCCATCACCATCGGCGGAACTCCACGGACGCCAACCGTTACATCACCTTTAGGCGCCGTCGTGATTGATTGCAACACTCCGTACTATTCCAAAGGAAGCCTGCCCGCCAATATCCCTGCCAACTGGAATACCAAGCGTGACGGCACCGGAACAGACGCCACAGGTTTTCCTGCCGGCGCCATGTTTTACCTGCAGAACGGGCATTCCATGACGACAACGGCCGCCGCTACCATTCCGTTTTTAACGATTGAAGCCGGCGGATTCATGAGAGCGTCTTTCCTGATCAGTTGTACCGATCTCCGGATAAACGGATTCGGCACCTTCGAACAAATTGTCCAGGCAACGAATGGCAACTACATCACCAATTTCTTTATTGAAAACTACGGTACCTGGATTCATAACAACCCCGGCTTTCTTCCAAGCCAGAACCGCTATTTCAGTCCCCGTTCGAATCAATGGTTTTACCAGTGGGGCGGTGGCACATTCCCTTCCGGAACAGCGTGGGGCAATGTGTTGCTGAACGGAACGACCACAGGAAATTTCGGAATGGGAAGTGTGCTGACTACGATCCAGGGCGATTTTGAATGGCGCAGGATCGGTAGCGGCAATTACCTGCAGGATGAACAAAATGAAACCATCAACATCGGCGGCGACCTGATTTTTTCGGGTGGCTGGTGGAAGATCGCTTACGACAACAGCGTACCGGGCAACCAGACCCGTACCGTTACTGTAAACGTGGCCGGAGATTTTATCATGACATCGGGAACGCTGCAGGATTATTCGCGCGGAGACGCAGCCAGCGGAGCTACACTTAACATCAACGGCGATGTAAAAATTACAGGAGGCACATTTAATTTCAATACCTCACCGGGCGGAGCTTCCCAGATTAATCTCACGGTAGGAACCCCATCCGTGACATGGACGCAGACGGGTGGAACAGTCAGTTTAAGCAATACGAATGTCAAAAGCGGCAAAACGGCAACACTCGTTGGAAATAAAATGGGTGATGTGGCGGCCAGCCGGACGCTCACCGTTGAAACCGGGGCTACGCTGAATTGCAGCAATTATCCTGTAACGGGAAGCGGACTGTTTACGCTGGCCACGGGAGCAACACTCGGCATTGGCAGTGCGGCCGGTATCACCTCTGCAGGCGCCACCGGCAACATCCAGGTCTCCGGCGCGCGTTCCTATAATTCCGGAGCCACGTATCGCTATTACGAAGGTCTGACGCCGCAGATTACCGGAAACTTTACGACGACAACAACGAGCGGAACCTATCCATCCCAGGTGGCGAACCTGATTATGGATAAAGCAAGTCCGTCTAATATTGTAACCCTCACCAACACCACCGATGTTACGGGAACGCTGACCCTGACGAATGGCATATTAACGTCTTCCTTCACGCCTGCCACGGCGCCCTGGGTTCGCATTCCGTCTGCCGCTACGGTTTCTCCGGTGGGAGGTTCGGCGAACAGTTATGTGAACGGATATATCCGCCGCCAGGGTGCAACGTCCTTTATTTACCCGACAGGGAACGGCGGGCGTTGGAGAAGAATTGAAATGACGGCACCTTCCGTCAGCAGTGAGTTTGAAGCCCGCTACGTTTTATCGCCTTATGCGAATACAACACTGATGGCGCCGGCGCCAACCGTCGTACTGGATCACGTAAGTAAGATTGAACACTGGTATCTCAGCAAACCGCTGGGCGCCGATGCGGCTACGGTTAAAGTTAAGCTGTACTGGGAAGATGCTTCGCTAAGCGGAATTTATAAATTCGATTCCCTCACTGTAGCCCGCTGGTCAGCTTCCGGATGGGAAGATGCGAACTGTTATACAGGCTGCCCGCCTAACTGGACTTCCAGCACGACGCAACGCACCTATACTGGCAGCGCCACGGGTACCGGCGCCGGCACCATTCAATCCAATACGGCATCCTCCTTCGGACCCTTTACCCTGGCTTCGATCGGCCTGTTGCCCCTGAACCCTTTGCCGATCGAGCTCCTTGATTTCAGCGCGCATTGCGGCGACCTGGACGTGCAACTCCGCTGGACCACCGCTGCGGAAATCAACAACGATTATTTCACCCTGGAAAAAAGCAAAGACGGCCTCGAATATTTTGAGATTGCCCGCATTCACGGTGCCGGTAACAGTTCAACGGAACTGCATTATTCATTCACCGATAAGTCGCCCTTTGATGGCATCAATTATTACCGTCTTTCCCAAACCGACTTCGACGGGCACTCGGAAACTTTTAGTCCCATTTCCTCGAATTGCAGCAGCAAGCAGAAGCCTTCCATTTATATTTACAACAACCAGCAAGGCCAGGCAGTGATTACGATTCGCGACGGCGAAGGCGCCAGCTACGAGGCCATACTTTGCGATGCCCTTGGAAAAATCGCCCTGCGCCAGACACTGAATACCCGGGAAGCAAATACTATTTTTAAGCTGGACATTACCGGCCTGGAAGCGGGAATTTATTTTGTACGCGTCACCGGCAACACCCGAGTTTCTACGCAAGAGTTCTTCGTGAAATAAGCGTTGGAATCAGCCTGGCATGCCAGGTCATTCCTGTTTTTTTGATTTTTCAGTTGGTCAGTCAACCATTCGTTTTTCTATCATGAAAAGGAATCTGTCCATAACCGTTTCCGCATCGTTAGGGATCCTCTTGTTAATCAGTGCATGCAAATCAGGGCCTCACTTATCGGTTCAAAAACGACGGCACCTGGGGGGCTATTACGTGGATTGGGGAAACGGGAAAGTAAAACATGAAACATACAGGCAGGTTGCGTCGCAGGGTAAGCCGAAGACCCGTGTTTCATCGACAGGACAATCCACTACCGAATCCAAAGCGTCTGCAGATCATGCTTCTTCATCTATTCAAATCCAGGCGTTTCAGCCTCAGGAGAAAACGTCAAAGCGGGAAAATGTATCTGATTTCAACCTGACTCCCAAAAAAGGAGAATATGCTTCCGGGAGTGAGCGCCCAACCGTGAATCAATTCCAATCTCATTCGGACGAAAAGCCCAATTCCGAACTTTCCACCACCACGCCTGAATGGTTGATCATCGTGCTCTGCATCCTACTGCCCCCTGTGGCAGTCTATATCACACAGGGCGTTGGAAATCCATTCTGGATTGACCTTACGCTGGCTTTTCTTGGACTGGGCATACTAAGCGCGGGGATCTTCGGATTGTTCTGGCTCGCAGCTATTGTCTACGCCTTTGTTATCATTTTCTGACCAGGAGATCAGGTCACTCACCGACGATGATCTTGAATGTTCGGTCTAATGTCCAGAATCCAGAGTCCAGCGTCCAGAATCCAGAGTCCAAAGTCCAGCATCCAGCGTCCAGAATCCAGAGTCCAGCGTCCAGCGTCCAGAATCCAGAGTCCAGCGTCCCGCTCACCATTTGAAATTCAATTTATTTTTCCTTTATTTTGTTATAAGGATTGAATTCATTTTTTACCTAAAACCTAAGACATTATGAAAAAGAACAACTACATCCTTATTTCGGGTTTCATTGCCGTTTCGTTTTTGTTTGGTTCCTGTAAATCGCTCACCAATTTTTCCATCGAGAAGCGCCAGCACCGGGGCGGCTATTATGTGGATTGGGGTAATAGCAAAGTCAAAACGGATCCGGCGAAAAACACAGCGGCTGTGAAGGAGCAGAAAGACAAAAAGAAAGCACCTGCTGCTAAAGCCACTGCCACGCCAACCATCCGGCGTGAAACCGCTGCTGCCGTTGAACAGCCTGAAACAAAACCGGCAACCACGGCAACCCCGGATCAAAAAAGCGAATCTTATTCTAAAAACTCTTTCAAGGTAAAAGAAGAGCCTGTAGCCCAAAAGGAAAAAGCTTCGAAGAAACTAAGTTCTTTTTCTTATTCATTCAGCGACCTGGACAAAGGGGCTTCCAGCGATACGCCGGACTGGGTACTGGCTGTGCTATGTATATTATTGCCACCCCTGGCCGTATTTTTAGCGGTGGGAATCGGGTCGGAATTCTGGATCAGCATCCTGCTAACATTATTATTCTGGATACCGGGCGTGATATACGCCTTCATAATCTGCTTCTAAATGGACTGGCAATTCTGATAAGCGCAAGAGGCTGTTCAAAAAGAACAGCCTCTTTTTTAAAATTTCTTTGAATGAAATCCGTGCTTATTTCCGGGAGATTCCGAACCCGGCCTGCGTGAGCTGGCGACCTGCAATCGGATTACGCAAAAACAGTCTCTCCTACCAACTGCCGCACGGCATTTTTAATTGCCGTGGCATCAAAATGGCATTCGGCCCAAAGTTCTTTTTGCTCGCCATGTTCAATAAAGCGGTCGGGAATTCCGAGGCGTACGATGGAAGCGGAGTAATTGTTGTCGATCATAAATTCGGCGATGGCGGAGCCAAAGCCGCCCTGGATACAGCCATCCTCTACGGTGATAATTTTCTTATAACGCGAAAACACTTCATGGAGCAAGCCGGTATCCAGCGGCTTTACAAAACGCAGGTCGTAGTGAGCCGGTTCGAACCCTTCCGGTGAAAGTTCCTGGCAGGCCTGTACGGCAAAATTCCCGGGGTGACCGATCGTGAGAATGGCCACTTCTTCGCCGTCCTTGATTTTTCTTCCTTTCCCGACAGGCAGCATCTTCAGGTCTTTTCGCCAGTCGATCATCACGCCGTTGCCGCGCGGGTAACGGATGGAAAAGGGACCGTGATTTTCTCCCTGGGCGGTGAACATCAGGTTGCGAAGTTCTTCTTCATTCATCGGCGCCGACACAATCATATTCGGGATGCAACGCAGGTAAGCGATATCGAATGCGCCATGATGCGTGGGTCCGTCGGATCCTGCCAGTCCCCCGCGATCCAGGCAAAAAACAACATGCAGCTTCTGAAGCGCCACATCGTGAATCACCTGGTCGTAGCTTCGCTGCATGAATGAAGAATAAATATTACAGAAAGGAATCATTCCCTGCGTGGCCAGTCCGGCAGAAAACGTAACGGCATGTTGTTCGGCAATGCCCACGTCAAAAGCCCTTTCAGGCATGGCCTTCATCATGATGTTCATCGAACAGCCCGAAGGCATGGCCGGGGTGATGCCGACGATCTTCGGATTTTTTTCTGCCAGCTCCACCAGCGTATGCCCGAAAACATCCTGGTATTTCGGAGGCGTAGGCCCTGAATTTGTCGGCTTGTGAATTTCGCCGGTTACTTTGTCGAACAAGCCGGGAGAATGCCACTTGGTCTGGTCTTTTTCGGCCAACTCATAGCCTTTTCCTTTCACCGTCAAACAATGCAGGATCTTGGGACCGGGGATGTCCTTCAGGTCATCAAGGATTTTTACCAGGCGATGAATATCGTGCCCGTCAACAGGACCGAAGTAACGGAAACGAAGGGATTCAAAAAGATTGCTTTGTTTCAGCAAGGCCGATTTGACGGCGCCTTCCACTTTCTGGATAATCGTACGCGCATCCGGACCGAACTTGCTGATTTTTTCCAGCAGCTTCCACACATCGTCCTTCATCTTATTGTAGGCATGCGACGTGGTGATGTCGGTGAGGTATTCTTTCAGGGCTCCCACATTGGGATCAATGCTCATGCAGTTGTCGTTCAGTACGACGAGCAGGTTGGAGTTCTCCACCCCGGCATGATTCAGCGCTTCGAATGCCATGCCGGCCGTCATGGCCCCATCGCCGATCACTGCGATATGCTGACGGTTGTTTTCGTTTTGCAGGCGGGAAGCCACGGCCATACCCAGGGCCGCAGAAATGGAGGTGGAAGAATGCCCGACGCCAAAGGTGTCGTATTCGCTTTCGCTGCGTTTCGGAAATCCGCTGATGCCTTTATAAATGCGGTTTGTATGAAAAACATCGCGGCGACCGGTCAGGATCTTATGCCCATATGCCTGGTGGCCGACATCCCAGACTAGCTGGTCATCGGGTGTATTGAATACATAATGAAGGGCTACCGTCAGTTCAACGACACCCAGGGAAGCACCAAAATGGCCTCCGTTTACTGAAACAATGTCAATAATGTAATCTCTCAGTTCCGCGCATACCTGTTCCAGGTCCTTTTCTTTCAGTTTTCGAAGATCGGAGGGGTAGTTAATGTTCTTTAAAAGCGGGCCTGGCGTGGCTTTCACTGTGTGTATTATCTGTTACAAAAATACGAAATCAAGGCGGAATCTGAAACGGAAAAGAGGTTTTGAATATTGGAATTAGCTCTTGAAAAGAGACCTTTTTAACCCTAATTAACTTCTGTTTATCCATCATGGTCTTTCCTCCATTCCATTCTTCCGGCTTTGCAGTCCCGATGTTTATTCGTTTTTTTGCCTTCTTTTTCAGACAGCACACCATGAAATACAGCAGGATTAACGAACTCTTTTCCTCCGCCCCGGTGGGAAAGGAAGTGGAAGTAAAGGGATGGGTACGAACCAAACGCGGCAATAAGAACATCGCTTTTATTGCGATCAATGACGGCAGCATCATCCATACCATCCAGGTAGTGGCTGAAGTAGTCAACTTTGACGAGGAATTGCTCAAACTCATCACAACCGGATCCTGTATCCGGGTTGTAGGAACCCTTGTAGCTTCCCAGGGCCAGGGCCAGGCTGTGGAAATCCAGGCCAAAGAACTGCAGGTATATGGCACCGCTGATCCGGAAACTTTCCCGTTGCAGAAGAAAGGGCATACCATGGAGTTCCTCCGTGAAATCGCTCACCTGAGGCCACGTACCAACACGTTTGGCGCCGTGTTGCGTATCCGGCATCACATGGCTTTTGCCATTCATAAATTCTTTAACGACAGGGGGTTTTACTGGCTTCATACGCCCGTGATTACGGGAAGCGATGCCGAAGGCGCAGGCGAAATGTTCCAGGTAACCACCCTCGACATGCAGAATCCGCCACGCAACGAAGATGGCGGCGTAAATTTTAAAGAAGACTTCTTCGGCAAAGCCACCAACCTCACCGTTTCCGGGCAGCTGGAAGGTGAGTTGGGCGCTACGGCCCTGGGACTGATCTATACGTTCGGACCTACTTTTCGTGCCGAGAACTCAAACACTCCGCGCCACCTTGCCGAGTTCTGGATGATTGAGCCGGAGATGGCATTTTATGACATCACCGACAACATGAACCTGGCGGAGGAAATGCTGAAGTACCTGATTCAGTACGCCCTCGACCATTGCGCTGCCGACCTGGAATTTCTGAATAACATGTACGATAAGGAGTTGATCAACCGCCTCCGTTCCGTTACTGAAAAAGAATTCAAACGACTGACTTATACAGATGCCGTCGGGATCTTGGAAGCGAACAATTCAAAATTTGAGTTTAAAGTTGAATGGGGTACCGATCTGCAAAAGGAGCATGAGAACTACCTCGTAGAGCATTTCAAAGGTCCGGTCATTCTTACAGATTACCCGAGAACGATAAAGGCTTTTTACATGAAGCAGAATGACGACGGCAAGACCGTACGTGCCATGGATGTTTTATTTCCATGGATTGGTGAGATTATTGGCGGATCACAAAGGGAAGAAAACTACGACAAGCTGCTGTCTCGTATGCGTGAAATGCATATTCCGGAAAACGAACTCTGGTGGTATCTCGAAACGCGTAAGTTCGGAACCTGTCCTCATGCAGGATTTGGCCTGGGCTTTGAACGCTTAATCTTGTTTGTAACAGGCATGAGCAATATCCGCGACGTCATTCCGTTCCCCAGAACCCCAAAAAACGCGGAATTTTAAGTTACAATCGAGAGTACCCTCTGCGTACCACTGCGTCTTTACTCAGCGGCCCTCTGCGTTAAATGTTCAGGCATTCATTTTGAATACCAACCCAATGAAAAAAACCGATCTCAAAGAAACCGGCTTACTTTTCATTAGCTAATTAGCTAATTTACAAATTAGCTAATTAACTAATTTTCTGAGCCTTCCAAGGGATTCGAACCCTCGACCCCCGCTTTACGAAAGCGGTGCTCTACCAGCTGAGCTAAGAAGGCTTATATTAGGCTATTCGTTTCATTATTTATTTTCGCGACCCCCGCTTTATCCCGATCTATCGGGACGGTGCTTCCCGATTTATCGGGACTGAGCTAAGAAGGCCTGTTTGGACTGACATGAACTGTAATGTCCGGAGGGAGGTTTCATAAAACGTAACATTTTTATTACATCAGCGTTCAAGACACTGTTTCATGTTAAGTTTTAAGTTAAGTATTTTTTGAATTGTTGATCAGCCCTCCGGAGGAATCCGGGGGGTCTGTTTTTTTCCCCGGGATGCAGCCCCGTTATTTTATACCCGGTATCGCTTGTATCAGATTGTCATGATTTCCTTTTCCTTCGTATCCAGGTGCTTGTCCACTAAGGAAATATATTGATCCGTCATTTTCTGAATTTTTTCTTCGGCATCCTTGGCCATGTCTTCGGGAAGATGCGCCTTAATTTCCCTCTTAATATGTTCGTTGGCATCCCTCCGCAAATTGCGAATGGCAACCTTGGCATGTTCGGCTTCCGCCTTTGTTTTTTTAACCAGGTCCTTCCTTCTTTCTTCGGTAAGCGGGGGTATTGAAATGCGGATTACGGAACCGTCATTCATAGGAGTGAAACCCAGGTTGGCGACGAGGATCGCTTTTTCTATGACGACGAGCATTCCTTTTTCCCAGGGTTGAATCACCAGGGTACGCGCGTCGGGCGTGGTGATGCTGGAAACCTGGCTGAGCGGTGTCGTCGTCCCGTAATAATCCACATGGATGCCATCCAGGATGGACGGGTTGGCTTTACCTGCCCGGATCTTCGAAAGTTCAGCTTCGAGATGGTCGATGGCTTTCACCATGTGGGCTTTGTTGTCGTTTATGAGTTTGGTGAGGTCTATCATACGAGGTTGTATTACGATGGCTCTTTAAGTAATGTAAAAATAGAAAGAATCAAATGTAATTGGCGTATCCGGTACATCCATGCAGTAAATTTAAGAAAATGTTGCAGGTAATTCACCTTCGGGAAATGGAATTTTTGGACCTTGCCGGGGGAAGCAGAACAAATACAAATACCCATTTTACGCAATCAGAATTCCACAAGCGTACCCACTTTCTGTCCGTCCATGACGCGCGCCAGGTTGCCCGGACTGTTCATGTCGAATACGATGATGGGCAGTTTATTTTCATTACAAAGCGTGAAAGCGGTCATGTCCATGATCTTCAGACCTTTTTCAAATACTTCATCAAAAGTGACCTTGTCGTATTTCACTGCATTCCTATCCTTCTCGGGATCGGCTGTGTAGATGCCGTCTACCCGCGTGCCTTTCAGGATTACATCGGCGCTTATCTCAATAGCCCGGAGGGATGCTGCCGTATCCGTTGTAAAGTACGGATTGCCTGTGCCGGCGCCAAAAATCACGATCCGTCCTTTTTCCAGGTGCCGGGTAGCTCTTCGTTTGATATACGGTTCACAGATCTGTTCCATTTTGATTGCCGACATCAGGCGGGTCTTGAGCCCGATGCCTTCCAGGGCGCTTTGCAGGGCCATGCTGTTAATCACTGTCGCCAGCATGCCCATATAATCTCCCTGCACCCTGTCGATAACGCCGTCGGCATCGTTACCCACGCCCCTGAAAATATTCCCTCCGCCGATTACGACCGCTACCTCCACGCCTTTGTCGACGATGGATTTTATTTCCCCGGCATATTGCGCAAGGCGGCTGTGGTCGATACCGAATTCTTTATCTCCCATCAAAGATTCACCGCTGAGCTTAAGCAGGATGCGTTTATATTTTAGTGCCATGGCTGGAAATTTTTTTCAAAAGACGAGAATAAAAAACGATTGGGCAAAAAAAAGAGCCCTTCTGAAGAAGGACTCTTTGAATGTGTAGGATTAACCGATTTTCAATCTCCGGAAGGCTTTCACCTGGAGATCTTTATCGATGCCCGCCAGGTACTGACGAATGGTTTTCTTTTCGTCTTTAATGAAAACCTGGTTGAGCAGGGTGTATTCGTTATAAAACTTATTGACTTTGCCGGTGGCAATTTTCTCAATCATTTCTTCGGGCTTGCCTTCCTGGCGAGCCGAGTCTTTGGCGATTTCCATCTCACGCTCCAGCATCTTCGTATCGACGTCGTCTTTGTCAATCGCCACAGGAGCCATCGCTGCAATCTGCATGGCAACATCTTTTCCTGCTTCGTCAGGAACAGGAGCGCTGAATGCGATCACGGCCGTCAGTTTATTTCCCGGGTGATTGTATACAACTACTTTTTCACCGGTCAGGTTCTGGTAATCCACGACGTCAATCTTTTCGCCGATTTTTGCCATCTGGTCGAGCAGGGTCTGCGCAATAGTAACATTGCCCAGGTTCAGGTTTTTCAAATCGTCCAGTGAAGCGGGGTTGTTGGCGATAGCCACTTCCAGTACGGACTCTCCGTACTTTACAAAGTCGGCATTGTTCGCAACGAAATCTGTTTCGCAGCATACGGCAACAGCGACACCGCGTTTGCCGTCGGCAGAAACTTTTCCGAATACATAGCCTTCTTTCGCTTCGCGGTCCTGGCGGTTGGCGGCGATCTTCTGGCCTTTCTTACGGAGGATGTCAATGGCAGCTTCAAAATCGCCATTGGCTTCCATCAGGGCTTTCTTACAATCCATCATGCCAGCGCCGGTTTTCTGGCGAAGGTTATTTACATCGGCTGCACTAATTGTTATGGTTGTCATGCTATTATTCTGAATCGTTAATTACTTGATTTATTCGCCGGTCTTTTTGGCTTTGCGGGGACGCAGGTTGGATTTGGGCTTCGCCACATCCGTAACCTCTTCGTCCTCACTCACAGCAACGGCATGATCGCCATCGGCAGCGGCAACGGCAGCTTCCGCATCTTCTTTGTCTTTCTCCATTTCCTTGTCCGTCTTGCGCTCAGCCAGGCCTTCTTCGATGGCTTTCACCATGGTCTCCACGATGATGGAGATGGATTTGGTGGAGTCGTCGTTGGCAGGAATGGCGAAGTCAACCTGGGTAGGATCGGTATTCGTATCGGTAATGGCGAAGGTGGCGATGTTCAGCTTCTGTGCTTCGGCAACGGCAATATGCTCCTTCATGATGTCCACGATGAAGATGGCGGCAGGGATACGGGTCATGTCGGTGATGCTGCCGAGGAGTTTCTCCATTTTTGCTTTCGTACGCGTAATCTGGAGGCGCTCTCTTTTGGAGATATTGTCGAAGGTACCGTCACTGGCCATGCGGTCGAAACCGGTCATTTTCTTTACCGACTTACGAACGGTAGAGAAGTTCGTCAGCATGCCACCGGGCCAGCGCTCCGTGATGAACGGCATGTTCACGCGGGTTGCAGCCTGGGACACGATATCTTTCGCCTGCTTCTTGGTAGCTACAAAAAGAATCTTCTTGCCTGACTTCGCCACTTGTTTGATGGCGGAAGCAGCTTCTTCGATTTTGGCAACCGTTTTGTTGAGGTCGATAATGTGAATTCCTTTAGACTCCATGAAGATATAGGGGGCCATCTTGGGATTCCATTTGCTTTTCAGGTGACCAAAGTGAGCACCTGATTCTAATAATTCCTGGTATGAAACTCTTGACATTTTCTGTTGATTGATATGTTTCGTTCGACTTATCGTTTGCTAAACTGGAATCTCTTCCGGGCTTTCTTCTGTCCGGGCTTTTTACGCTCCACCATGCGGGGGTCGCGCGTCATCAGGCCGGCAGCTTTCAGCGTCTTCTTATGCTCGGGATCCATTTCCACGAGGGCTCTTGCAATAGCCAGGCGAACTGCTTCAGCCTGTCCTTTGATTCCGCCGCCGTCTACGTTGACTTTTACATCGAAACCATCCTTGGCATGAATAAGCTCCTGTGCATGCTGCACAATATATTGAAGGGGAAGCGTAGGAAAATACTCTTTGTAGTCGCGGGAATTTACGGTGATGGTACCTTTACCCGGCTCGATATAAACACGGGCAACTGAAGTTTTTCTCCGTCCGATTTTGTGAATCATTGACATAGCTGGTTATTTGGATATTTTAATTTCTTTTGGTTTCTGACCTGCATGCGGATGCTCCGTGCCTGCATAGACATACAGGTTTTTGAAAATAGCACGTCCCAGTTTGGTCTTGGGAAGCATGCCGCGAACTGCATTCTCAATAATGAGGGCAGGGTTCTTTTCCATCCACTCCTTCGGCGTGGCAAAACGCTGACCGCCGGGGTAACCGGTATAGCGTACATATTCCTTATCGGTCATCTTTTTGCCGGTAAGACGGATCTTGGAGGCATTCAGAACAATCACATGATCGCCACAATCCACATGCGGAGTGTAATTTGTCTTGGTCTTGCCACGCAACAACATGGCAATTTGAGTGGTAAGGCGACCCAATACCATGTCTTCGGCATTCACGACCACCCAGTTTTTAGTCGCCGTTTGCGCGTTGACTGAAACCGTTTTATAACTTAAAGCGTTCACTTTAATCTGATTTTTAAAGGTTTATCTAATAGGAACAAGTCCCCTAAAAGGGGGTTGCAAAGGTAAAAATCTTTTTAAAATGAGCAAACAAGGGTTAAATAATGGTGTCGACTCATTTTGAACATACTAATCTTTTAGGCCTAAAAATTCGGCGTATTTCATAATTGTCTTCATAAATAGTTCAAAAAAGCCGTTTTTCAATCTAAAAAAAGGATGGAAATCGTATTTTTCTGCCTCATTTATTAACATAAAATAATTAAAAGCGCAAAGAAATTATTCTGAAAATAACTCCAGTCAACGCAGACTTAGCAAGAAGAAGGTAGATTGTCGTTAAAATAATAGTCAAGTTGATGATAGCAACTGGTAGATGTAACGCTTTATTACTATTTCAAAAAGTGGACTCTTGGCCTTTAATCAAACCAAATTTCGATTCTTGAAGTATCATAATAGGAACTTGAAAGCAATCGAAACACTTATTAATAAATGAAAGTGCCCCGTAACAACCTTTCAGTGGAATTTTGTTAAAGGAATCCCCTTCAATCATCTACATAAATTTCACATTACATCACCAGCAACTTGAGCTGCCAAGAAAGTTAATTCTGACTTATATGATGGTGACTTCAAATGAAAATATCGTTGAACTAAATGATAAGCTTTTTGAAAAATTGAATATTAATGTCGAGCGGGAAATGCGGTCTATTTCTTATGTAAGGATGACCTTGCGAGATATGCTATTGCCTGGAGAATGGAAGGCGAGAAGCCAATCTCTGGTGGATGCAAACGGCAATTCTGGGTAAGACGAAAAAGGCTATACTGGTCAGGGTGGGTCTAATTTTGAACACCATTCCCCGGTCGCATACAACTTCAAAGGAGGTTTATTATAGTCTCTACTGTGACTTTGCTTATCTGAATGCAAAGGTTATAGCAAAGTCAAATGGTTGCTATAAATGCCTGTTAATCTGAAAATTAACCACTTTGGTAATAAAAACATAATTTTGATATATAATTCTATCGTTTATATTTGTACACTCAACGACATGGATATGAAAACCGATAATGGCAAGTCAAAGCCTCTGACTGATGAGGAACTAACCGGATTGGTTGAACCTGGTAAAGTGAAAGTTAAGAAATTTGATGGATTTGTTAGCGTTCAACCAGGGAAAGCTACAAAGTTATCGCCAGACTTAACTAATTGCCTTATTGCAATTCAGAGTATCATTAAAAAACCGCTCTGGCTTTTAATGCATGATGGAGAAGAAAAAAATGATTATGGATGGTTGAGTCCTCAAATTTGGAACTCAATATATAAATCTAAAACAGAATTTATAGATGGCGAATCTATAGCCTTAATTGTTGAATCCCCTGGTGGTGACGCAGAATCAGCATATAGGATTGCAAAATTCCTACGAAATAAATGTGGTAGTTATTCATTTTACGCCCCTCGTTATGCGAAAAGTGCCGCCACACTTCTTTCATTGGGAGCAAGAGAAATTTTCATAGGTAAGGAAGGCGATTTAGGCCCGTTAGATGTTCAAATACCAGACTATGATGATGAAAAAATTTATTCTGCTTTAGATGAAGTTCAAGCTCTAGATAGTTTGTTTAGTTATAGCACAAATCAAATAATTAAAACAACTGCTTTTTGGGCGGCCATGCAGAAGAAAAAATATCAGAGCATTTTTCCCGTTGCTACAGAATATGTGGTGGGTATGATGAAGCCCTTGATGGAGAAAATCGACACTGTACATTACATGTCGCTCTCAAGAAAATTAAATATCGCAGAAGAATATGCGTTTAGGCTTTTAAGTGATAAGTGTGATGAGCAAACCGCAAAAAGGATCGCTAGCAATCTGGTGAAAAAATATCCTTATCATGGCTTTATTATTGATGCTAATGAAGCAAGGAAGGTTGGCCTTCACATGGTGAGGGAAATGTCTTCCGAATTAGAAAATTTATGTGACCAATTACTAAGTTTGATTGGGGATGATTACTTAATTGGGAAATTTTATACACAAGAAGCAAAATGAGACTGAAAAAAACAACCGAAACAGACTCGATTGCAATTACTCCCAAAAATGTTGAAGTTAAAATTGCCGAAGCGATTGAAGAGGCAAAGAAGGCAGCAGAAAAAGCATGGGAAATTGAAGCCGAGGTCAATGACAATTATGCTAACGGATATTTTTTTGTTGTAGGTACTCCGGAAGCAGATAAAGCACTAAAGAAGTGCTTTTAATCATTACTGTTCTTTAAAAAGAATTGTAATAGTTCAGATTTGATCTGAACTCTGTTCAACTTTTCTCATTCACCGCGATTAGAAAAAAACTATTGCTCCGATTTTATAAAGGTCAAGAGTTAACTCATTCTGATGGTTGAATGGAACTATTCTCGGATTCCATTTTATTGAAGTCTTTTCATCTTGGTTTTAAAATGATATATCTTCTAGCATCAGGTATATGGTA
>Ga0315912_10000280_pt1 | contig 105384 bp, 74 predicted proteins | sample VfabasoilMG_FD_204469 | JGI IMG/M metagenome (GOLD analysis project Ga0315912, IMG submission 204469) | Garden soil microbial communities collected in Santa Monica, California, United States - V. faba soil | ecosystem: Environmental > Terrestrial > Soil > Garden | place: USA: California... | reverse complement strand
GCCGAGCGCTGCTCGATGTCGGCGCCGTCCGTGGTCGAACCGCCGACCACACCGACGTACTTCCCGCTGTTCTGGTTGCGCACGAGGTAACGCCCTTGGCCGATGTCGACCACGATGAACGCTTGGTGATCGCCGCCGTTCCCCTCCCACTGACCGAGTAGGATGCCGTCCTCCGTGGATTCGTCCGGCACGTCGAGCACCTTGCCGCTGTTCTTGTTGGTGATGCGGAAGGCCCCGGAGCCCGTGTAGTCGAACGCCCAGACCATGCTGTCGCTGGGCCCAGCGGCCCTCTGCACGACATCGGCGCCGTCTTCCAGGCTGTCGCCCTCGACACCGAGGTAGAAGCCGCTCTTCACGTTCACCAGGTAGAAATCCTCGACCGTGCCATCCAAGAGCTCGTTCTCGGCGTCGACGTCGATGGTGTCGTTCCACGACATGCTGATCTGATCGCCGGGGCCGAAGCTGATCGGCTGCCAAACGTAGGTGGAGTCGTTGACGGGACCCCCATAGGCACCAGCCCAGCGGTCGCCCATGTAGAGCACCGACGACGAGCCACCATCGCCGAGCTCGACCACGTAGGTCGACTGGGAGTTGAAGGTGCTGCCGTCGCCGATGTTCGCAAGCGACGCCCAGCCCGAGGCAATGTCGTCGCTGTAGGTGTACTGCGCCTGGTTCGGGTCCCAGCCGGTCGCGCCGGAGGTGATCAGGTAATAGGTGCCGAAGCGCTTGAACAGTGCCGGCGCTTCACGATGGCCGCCCGGGAAGAGCGTCTCCACCAGCTCGTCGACTGCGAGGTAGTCCGGCGTGAGCCGGTACAGGTTCAGGTCGTAATTTTCGTTGGTCGCCGAGAGGAAGTACCCAGTGCCGTCGTCGTCGGCGAAGAGCGTGCAGTCACGCGACATGTAGCCGGGTTTGCCGTGATCGGTCACGCCCTGGTCCTGATAGGGGCGGAAGCTGCCGTGATAGGTGTAGTCGCCGTCCACCGTGTCGGACGAGGCCACGGCGGCTCGGGCCTCGCCGTAGTCCATGCCGTTCTCCCAGTGCATCCACATGACGTACTTGCCCGTCGATTCGTTGTAGACGACCTTGGGCCGCTCGATGTTGGCTGGGTCGAGCTCCGGGTCGGAGGCCTCGGTGAGCACATGGTTGCGAAACTCCCACTGCATCAGGTCCCGCGAGCGATAGGCAGAGACGGCGTAGAAGGTCCCGTCGGGGTTTCGGTTCTCACCGAACCAGAAGTAGTCCTGACCCACCTTGATCACGCCACCACCGTGAGCCTGGATTGGGTTGCCGTCGGTGTCGGCCCACTGCACGCCGTTGATCAGCGTCCAATCGGGATCGGCCACACCCGGCGCTCCACCGAAATCGGGACCCGTGGCGCCCGTTCCCCCGGTCGCGGTGTCCCCACCGGAGCCGGAGCTGCCGCCGCTCGCAGCTAGGGTGCCCCCGCTGGCGCCGCCACTGCCCACGGTTCCGCCTCCGGTCGAAAGCGTGCCACCCACACCCGTGCCGCCGCCGGTGGAGGCACCGCCCCCGCTCCCCGGCACACCCCCACTGCCGAGCGCACCGCCGCTGCCATCGACCTCGACCCCGGGTGGGCGCGTGTCGGTGCAAGCGCTCAGGAACGCAGGCACGAGGAGGACGAGGCTGCCTGGGCTACGTTGGCTCGGACGGCGTCGCATCCTATTCGGCTACCATCTGGGTCGCGAGGTCGCCAGTCGGGAGCTCGCCAGCAGCCAGGTGCGCCCCCCGGAATCACCCGAGTGCGCTCCTCAGCGGCCCTTCGGCGGGTCCTTCTTGCTCATGGACTTGAGAATGCTCACCGGCGTCGCCGGGCTGGTCTTCGGAGCACGGCGCGCACCGGGCGGGCGCTGGCTCGACGACTTGGGGGTCACGGCAGGCAGCTTGCCACTGCTTGCACTGCTCGAGCTAGCAGAGCCGCGGCGGGGTGGCGGAGGTGGCTTCGGCTTGTCCGTCATCTGTGAGACCCTGGGCGCTAACGGTCTGTCCAGCGCGAGCACCGGGGCGCCCGTGCGATGCTGGACACGTTCAGCGTACACTAGCAAGATTTACCCGGCCCGTCACTTTCTCCGCCTGCGGAGCCCGCCCTCTCTCGACCCCTCGTGCATGCGCTAGTTCTCAAGTGGGTACTCTGCATCACGCGGACGCTCGTTCCACGGACGCTGCGCGCGTGGGGCCTCTGGGCTCCTTGCGCTGCGGTGTGCGTTCTGGTTTGTGCACCAGCGGGCGCCGTCGAGCCGGCCGCGGGCCTCACGCCGCGGGCATTGCCAGGCATCGTGCGGCTGGGACTGCCGGCGCCGGCGCCGCGCGGCTTTTCGCTCGGGGCGGCCTTCGGCGCCGGCTACGTGGAGCCCATAGGTCAGCCGCCCGTCGACGCCACTCGCCTCGCCGGCGGCGTCGCCGTGGCCTTCGCGCCGCTGCCCGCCCTCGCCTTCGGGCTCGACCTCTCCGGGCGTCTGGATTTTCTGTCGACGCCGGAGACCAACGGCGTCGCTGAGCCGCGCCTCACGGTCAAGGGCCTTCTCCCCCAGGCAGGACCCGTGCGCCTGGGCGTCGAAGCGGACGTGCGCTTCGTGGGCGTGGCGGCGCCCTCCATCGCCTGGGCCGCCACCAGTCCGTCACTCAGCGCACTGATCGGCTGGACGGCCACCCCGCGCACCTGGGTCGCCGGTGCCCTTGGCTTCCACCTAGATCGTTCGGAGCACGCCGTCCCCGATCCGGCTGCACTGTCCGCGGCCGACCGCATCACGCTCGGCGCCAGCAGCGCGCCTTCCGTGCGGGCGGGCGTCGGCGTCACCCACCAGCTCGAGCAGGTCCCGCTCGCGCTGCTCGGCGAATTCTCCGCCGATCTGTTGGTCGGCGGCGCGGCCCCCCCGCTCGGCCAGTCTCCCATGAGACTGACGGCGGGCGCGCGCTACGCCCTTTCGCCTGGCCTCTCCCTCCTCGGTGCGGCCGACGTTACGCTGAGCGCACGCCCGGCCAGCCTGAGCGGGGAGACGCTGGTGCCCATCGAGCCGCGGCTGAGCGCCCTCGTGTGTCTGACGTACAGCTTCGAGCGCAAAGAGGAAGCTCCTCCGCCGGCAGCGAACGAGCCCACACCGCCGCCCCCACCCCCACCCCCACCGCCACCAGTGGAGGCCCGGTCCATCATGAAGGGGCGGGTCGTGGACGAAGCGGGACAAGGACTCCCCGACGTGGAGGTCCAGCTCGAGCTGCCCGAGCGCACCGAGACGACGCGCACCCTGGCCGACGGCTCCTTCTCCTTCGAAGGCATCTTGGACGAGGTCGAGGTCCGCGTGCGTGCAAGCGCTTCCGGCTACGATCCGGCGCAAGCGGTGGTCGCTCCAGGACCCGCGCGCGAGGTGGAGCTGCTCCTCTATTCTGCCGTCCCGGCGGGGCAGGTCCGTGGGACGGTCGTCGACCTGAAGGGGCGTCCGGTGGCGGCCAAGATCACCATCGACCCAGGAAACCAGGTGCTGGAAGTGCGTCCAGATGGGACCTTCAACATCGAGCTCGTGCCGGGTGAGTATAAGCTACGTGCTGAGCACCCCGATTTTGCACCGCAGGGACGCGTCATCGTGGTGGTCGAGCGCGGGGTGGTCATCCTCCACATCGCACTGAGCCCTTGAACCAACCCGCTCCCAATCTGCGCCGCCGCATTCTGCTCGCAAGCCTGCTTGCGCTGGCGTTCGTGTGCCTGGTGGTGACCGGATACCTGTGGATGCAGTCGGCGGCGCTCGCCTGGCTCTCGGCCGCCTCGGGCACGACCTTGCGCGACCATCACGACCAGATGGGAAAGTGGGAGGACGCGGCCGTCGGCGCCGAGTTCGGCGACGGCGACGGCGCGAAGACGCCGCTGGGAGTGACGGCGCACTTTCGCTTGGGACGCGCAGGGACGCTGACACTCTCGCCTGCGTCTCAAGTACGTTTTCGCAAGCGTGGCCAAAGTGGCAAGGCCGTGGGCCTCACCGTCGAGGTGGGCGAGATCGAAGTCCGCACTGCCGATGGCACGCTGAACCTGGGCTCGGAGTTCGGGGAGCTCGTGATCGAGCCGAGGAGTCGGATCAAGGTCACGCGGAAGGGGGACCGGTTGCTGCTCGGCGTCAACGTGGGACGCCTCCGCTTGAGCCGCTCCGGGCGCAGCCTCGGGCCGGGCGAGCGGATCACGGTGGCGGTGGGCGGCATCGTGATCACCGACCCGAATCCCGACCCAGGCGGGCCGGCGGGAGCGGTAGGCCCCGGCGGAGAGGGCCTCGGCGAGCCCCGGATCGGTCAGGGGCTGAGCTACGCCGATCTCGTGGTGAGGGCAGGCGACAGCTTCGTCGTCCACGACGAAGCGCCGCCGACGGCAATCGGCTTTCGCTTCGACCACGTGTGTCCGGAAGGTGCGCGGCTCGAGATCGGATCCCAGTGGACGGAAGCCAGACGTCAGGGTGCGCTGTCGCTCGGCGTGGGGCAGCACGACTACAGCGTCCGCTGCCTGAATCAGCCGGACAAGGTGGTCAAGCGTGGGTCGGTCCGCATCATGCGCGACTCGGGGACGCGCCAGCTGCCCACCTTCACGCCGACGGCGCAGGTCAGCGCCGATGGCCGAACCTACACGGTGCTCTACCAGGCGCGCTTGCCGAGCGTCACCGTCGTTTGGCCGACCGCCCCGGACGCAAGCGGCTACACGCTCGACATCGACGGCCGCGCCGTCCAAACCAAGAAGCCATCCCACACCTTCGGCTCGGGCGTGCTGGCAGCGGGCAAGCACACGGTGACCTTTTCTGCCAAGACGACTCCCCTGCGCGCGTCGCGACCGACCACCATCCTGATCAAGGTCGACGCGCAAGCTCCCACCGCGCGTGTGGCGGACCCGCCGCCAGGCTTCGCCCCCGGCGGCAGCGTCCCCGTCGGCGGCCAGGCCCTACCCGGCTGGACGGTCTCGGTGGGGGGAGCCGAGGTTCAGAAGGATGCCTCGGGGCGCTTTTCCACTACGACGCGCGTCGACGGCACGCTGGCCATCGCCTTCTCCCATCCGACCCACGGCATGCACTACTATCTGCGTCGGCCCCGAGGCGCTCGCGGCCGCTAGCTCAGAAGAGCCTGCCCCGCGATGGAACTCACGACCGGCCTCGACTCACAGCTCTTGCTTGGACGCTATCGCGTCGTGGCGCGGCTCGCCGAAGGCGGCATGGGCAAGGTCTACCTGGCGCGCGTAGAGGGAGCCGAGGGTTTCACCAAGCCGGTGGTGGTCAAGGTGATGCGGTCGGACATGCGCTCGCTGGAAGACGGCAACCGCCTGTTCTCCCGCGAGGCGCTCATCCTGTCCAAGATGCAGCATCCAGCAGTGCCGAGCATCATCGACTTCGGCATGCAAGACGGCGCGCGCATCATGGTGCTCGACTATGTGCACGGCTACTCCGCGGCGAACTGGCTCGACTTCCGCTATGCCCGTCATCGACAGATCCCCGTCGAGCTGTGCGTGTTCGTGGTGCGCCGCGTGCTGGACGCGCTTCACTACGCACACTCGTTCGAGTCGGCCGAGGAAGGCCCGATCGAGATCGTGCACCGCGACGTAGCAGCCGACAACGTGCTCTTGGATCGCAAAGGCTACGTTTATCTCCTCGATTTCGGCATTGCGAGCATCACCGGCAAGGACCGCCGCGTCACCGCCGAGGCGGGGACGTTTCGCGGCAAGCTGGGCTATGCCGCTCCGGAGACGGTCGAGGGTAGCCGCGCCACGCCCCGCTCGGATCAGTACTCGGCCGGAGTGCTGCTGCTCGAGCTCTTGACGCTCGAGGCGCCGTTCCAGGCGGACACCGTGGCCGAGACCGTGCTGCGCATGGTGCAGGAGGAGGCGCCGCCCGCTTCCCGTTTTCGCTCCGACGTGCCGAAGGAGCTCGATCGCATCCTGGCCCGCGTCCTCTGCAAGAACCCGCAAGACCGCTACGTCTCGGTGCTCGACCTTTCGCGTGAGCTGCGCCGCGTGCAGCACTTGGACGACGAAGAGGCGCTGCAGGAGCTACGACGCACGCTGGTAGTCGACTTCGATGCATTGCCCGAGGCGCTCGGCGTCGAGTCCCTGAGGGTACGCGAAGCCGCCCTGGCGCGGATCTTCGATGTCGCCGAGCCCGACCTCTTGCGCCCCACGCACAGCCCGGGCGACCTGGGCCACGCCCCGCGCACGCTGGCGCATGACCTACCCACGCCGGTGGAAGGCGCCACCCACCCGGAGCTCACGCGCGCGGACCTCCTGCGCTCCGAGTCCACCTTGCCGCCAGGGGGCGAAAAGACCAAGTCCTCGATGGGGCTGCTCGGGATCTTGGCTGCCTCCGGCGTGGCGATCGCCCTGGCCCTCGGTGTGCTCATCGCGCTGCTCACCCGCGGCGAGGAAGACCAGGTCGTGGTGGTGGGGGGGGGGCGCGGGAAAGACCAGGTCCCCGAGCTAGCCCCAGACGAAGGCCCCCCTCCCGCGGTCCCCGACGGAGTGGACGGGTCGGACGGAGCGGGAACGCAGGCGCTCAACCGGGCGCTGCAGACGCAAGGCGGCGCCTTCGAGCGCTGCTTCGTCGACCACCTGGATCACGCCGAGCAGGCGCCCGAGGTCGTGATGCGCTTCACCATCCCGCGCGGCGGCGGCAAAGCCGACGTCTCGGTCGAACCCAAGTCCATTGCGCAGACGCCGCTCGGCGCCTGCCTGACCCAGGTCGGCCAGGGCGTCCCCTTCCCCGCCCTCGAGCAAGGCGTCTCCTTCCGCGTGCCCGTCCGCGCGCGCTTCACGCGCGCGAAATAGGCAGCCGTGTGCGCTTCACGCGCGCGATGTGGCAGCCGCGCGCGCTTCACGCGCGCGAGGCAGCCGGCGGACCTCAGAAGCCGACGCCGGCCGAACGGCTCATGCCGTTGACCTCGAAGGTGATGCTCTGGACCGTCACCGTGCCTGCGGTGTTGTCGTCGATCTCACTGCCCACTTCGAGCCGGGTGACCCAGAGCGTCTCGGCATAGCCGTAGTTCTGGACCAGGTAGGTGAGGAGAGCCTTGACGTCGATCTCGCCGTTGAAGCTCGTCTTCGAGCCCGAGCTGTCGCGGAACTGGAAGTAGCGCCAGCCTTTGGCCCAGTTGTTCCTGTGGACCCAGAGCTTGTAGTTGATGCCGCCGTTCGAGGTGTCTGGTCCGGACTGATCGAGCGAGGGCGCGGGATTGGGTGGGTTGTCCGGCCAGCGGTTGGGCTCCCAGCCCCAGAAGGTCATGAGCTCGGCGTACGCGCGGTGCTGAGTCTCGTCGGCGACACCGGGCTCACGCGGGTCCGTCTCACTGAGCCAGAACTCGAAGGTGATGTTCCACTTCGAGGGGTTCGTGAGGTTGATGGTGAGACCGTTGACGTCGACGCTGGCGGTGTTGATTTCGTTGATCCGCTTGGGCATGAGCGTCGTCGACGAGAACTCCGGCGAGGTGACGAGGTCGTTGCCGATGCCGAACGGATGGATGCCGAACTCGATCTGCGGGAAATCAGGATACTGGTCCTGGCCGCCGCACGCGGGCCGATTGAACGTCCAGCCGAACGACTTGTCCTGGTTGTAGAAGACGCTGAACGTCGACCCGGTGCAGTTGAGGTCCTCCGAGCCCCAGTTGTTGTTCAGAATGCGGATCTCGCCCTCGGGTCCGATGCGCAGGTAGTCCTGGTTCTGCGCCGTTGTGTCACCGGGAGCAGCGATGCCCTTCCCGTTCGCGTCCGTCGTGGAGGCCCCGCCCGAACCCGGGTCCGTACCGCCCACGCCCGTGCCACCCACGCCCGTGCCACCCACGCCGGTGCCACCCACGCCAGTACCGCCCACGCCCGTGCCACCCACGCCCGTGCCACCCACGCCGGTGCCGCCCACGCCGGTGCCACCCACGCCGGTGCCGCCCACGCCCGGGCCATTACCGCCGACGCCCGTGCCGCCCACGCCCGCTCCGCCGGTGCCGGGGCCGGTTCCGCCCACCCCACCGCCATCAGCGGGCGGGCTCTCGCCGCAGGCGAGGATCAGGGCGACAGAGGTGAAACAGAGGGCGGAGGAAGGGCGAAGGAGTCTCATGGATTCTCGCAGGATTAAAGCAGTGCAATCACAGGGGAAGCGCTTCACCCTGGTCTGGCGAGCATATCAGAAACCTGGCCCAGGGGGAGGCGCGGGGCGGTGGCGGGAGCATCTCCCCGAGACCTCACGACTAGTACCCGCCGCGCCCGGGATCGGGCAGCGAAAAGCAGCCGCCTGGGGCCCCCCCCTCGCTGACAGGGACTGTTTCAAGCCAGCTGGCCGAGGAACGTCTCCGAAAAGATCTGGAAACATGCGCTCGGTAATCCCTGGGTCCGCAAGGGCCAGCCCCTGGTCCCTGCCCCAGCCATCGGGCCAGACGCACCACCGGCACCTCGCTGCCGTCCCCCGCGTCGAGCCGAACCAGGGTCCAAGTCAAGTTAAGGAGAAATGATGACTACCGCAGCTGATGTACTCAAGAAGATCAAGGACGAGGGAATCGACTTCGTCGACGTGCGCTTCACCGACACCAAGGGCAAGGAACAGCACGTCACCGTCCCGTCGGCTGAGGTCAATCCGAAGTTCTTCACCGAAGGCAAGATGTTCGACGGCTCCTCCATCGCTGGCTGGAAGGGCATCAACGAGTCGGACATGATCCTGATGCCCGACGCGGATAGCGCCTTCGTCGATCCGTTCGCAAAGTTCAAGCAGCTCAACATCACGGCCGACGTGATCGAGCCCGCCGACATGAAGGGCTACGAGCGCTGCCCGCGCAGCATTGCCAAGCGCGGCCTCGACTACCTCAAGGCGAGCGGGGTGGGAGATACTGCCTACTTCGGCCCGGAAAACGAGTTCTTCATCTTCGATGCCGTGCAGTACGACGTGAGCATGGGCAGCCAGATGTTCAAGATCAGCAGCGAAGAAGCTGCCTGGTCGACGAACGCCGAAGGCTTCCACGGCCACAGCCCGGGCGTGAAGGGCGGCTACTTCCCGGTGCCCCCCGTCGACACGCTGAACGACATCCGCGCCGAGATGTGCAAGGTCATCACGGCCTGCGGCATGGTGCCGGAAGTCCACCACCACGAAGTGGCCAACGCCGGTCAGTGCGAGATCGGTGTGGGCGTCGGCACTCTCGTGCGCAAGGCCGACGAGGTGCAGATGCTCAAGTACATCGTGCACAACGTGGCAGCCAAGCACGGCAAGACGGCGACCTTCATGCCCAAGCCCATCGTCGGTGACAACGGCAACGGCATGCACGTGCATCAGTCGATCTTCAAGGACGGCAAGAACCTCTTCGCTGGCAACTGGCACGCAGGCCTGTCGGAGCTCGCCAAGCACTACATTGCCGGCATCATCCACCACGCCCGGGCCATCAACGCCTTCACCAACGCTTCGACCAACAGCTACAAGCGCCTGGTGCCTGGCTTCGAGGCTCCGACCATCCTCGCCTACTCGGCGCGTAACCGCTCTGCTTCGCTGCGCATCCCCTTCGTCATCCCGGAGAAGGGCAAGCGCATCGAGGTTCGCTTCCCCGACAGCACCGCGAACCCGTACCTGGCGTTCACCGCGATGATGATGGCGGGGCTCGACGGCATCGCGAAGAAGATGGACCCCGGTCAGCCGGGAGACGAAGACCTGTTCGAGCTCGAGCTGGAGGGCAAGAACACCTTCCCGCGCGTCGCCTACTCGCTGGAGCAGGCGCTCGAGGCGCTCGACAAGGATCGCGACTTCCTCAAGGCTGGCGGCGTGATGAGCGACGGCATGATCGACGCCTACATCGCGCTCAAGCAGCAGGACGTCACCAAGCTCTTGCAGACGACGCCGCCGATCGAGTTCCAGCTCTACTACTCCTGCTGAGCCAGAACCGACCTCTTCCCGACCTCCACGAGAGACGTGGGAGCAGGTAACAGAGAGCCGTCGTCCTCCGGGACGGCGGCTCTTCCGTTTTCTACGGGGTGCCCGGTTTCTCGGGCCGGCCCCCCGGACCTTTCGCCACACGGATGGGCACGGCACACTGTTCGCGATGCAAGACGGCGCCCTCTTCGGCCACGGCGTGGAGTTCCCCGGCCTGGTGGCGTCGGGCTGGGCCGCCTATGGCGATCCGCGCAGCATCATCAACATCCGCGAGATCAGCGCCAACGTCTCCACCAATCACGTCTACCTGGTCGAGCTCGAGGGCCACGGTGAGGTCGTCGCGAAGACCTCGTCTTACGGCTCGTACGTCCACTTTCGCCAGGATCACCGCATCATCCAGCAGTGGATCCGGCGCCTCGGCGGCACGCGCTTCCGCTCGTTCTTGGCGGGTTGCCTGCAGAAGGATGGCGAGGTGTTCACCCACAGAGAGGGCAACTTCTGGGTGGTGTTCTACGACAAAGCTCCCTTCTACGACTTCTTGCCCAAGGTGCTGGGCGAGCCGCACATCCTCTCCCTCGCTCGCGAAATGGCGGAGTTTCACCTGGCCTCGACCAACGCGGCGCAAGGCCTGCTCCCCAGCTGGAACTCGCTCGGCTCGGACGTGGCTTCCCTCTACGACGCGCTCGGTAACCCCGGGTGGCGCGCCATGCGGCTCTTCGAGGACGAGCTCGAGACGACGCTGCGCCGCCAGTGCGAAACCTTCCTGACCAACGCGGAGCGCCTTGGCTACCACTCCATGCGCAAGGTTCCCCTGCTCGTCGACTGGAACATCGGCAACTTCTCGGTCGGGCTGGAGCAGACAGGCTTTCGCTTCTTCTCGCGCTGGGACTACGACTGGTTCCGGGTCGAACCCCGAGCCCTGGACTTCTACTTCTGCGCCCGCGTCGTGCGAGAAGAAGGCGACCAGGACACGTTCAGCTACACGCTGACGCCGCTCTTGGAGAAGCGCTTCCTCACCTTCCTCCGCGCCTATCACCAGCGGCTACCACTCGCCGAGGAAGAGGTGCTCTTCATCCGCGAAGCCTACCGCTTCTTCCTCTTGAACTACGTGGTCCGCAGCGGGGAGCACTTCTTCCGGGAAGACATCTGCCGCCGCCTGCAGCACGAGGCGGTCACGGAGTACTTCCCAGCCCTGGATCAGGCCGATTTCTCGCCGCTGCTCACGGCCATTCGCTGACCGGCTAGACAACTGGGGAGCCTGGGCACGCAGCGGAGGAACACGCAGCGGAGGAACACGCAGCGGAGGAACACGCAGCGGAGGAACACGCAGCGGAGGAACACGCAGCGGAGGAACACGCAGCGGAGGAACAGGGCGTTCCTCCGCTGGAGCTCCGATCACCAGAACTTCACGTAGATGGCAGCCAAGAGGAGGAAGTTGACGACGATCAGTACCGTCGTCGACCGGCTCAGCTTGAACATGGAAGCGTCGACTTCGAACGCCTTCGGATTCACCTTCGGCCCAGCGAGACTGATGGCGACCATCGTGCCCGCCGTGAAGAAGAACGACAGCCCCATGCAGATCAGGAACGGAATCTCGTAGCCGCCACGCCCATTCGGGTAGGCGGTGTAGAGGAACGTGTCATGCCCGAGGACTGCGGGCGCGAAGTTGTTGAAGAACACCGAGAGCACGAAGCCCATGAGCACCCCGACGATCGCGGCTGCCCCGGTGGTGCGCTTCCAGAACATCCCGAGCATGAACATCGCAAACACACCAGGGCTGATGAACCCCGTGTACTTCTGAATGAAGGTAAACCCACCCTCACCGCCGATCCCCAACAAGTCGTCCCAGGTGAACAGCAGGGCGATGATCATGGAGACGAGCACCGTGACCCTGCCGACCCAAACGAGCTTCTTTTCAGGCGCGTTGGCTTCGAGATAGCGGTGATAGATATCGAGGGTGAAGATCGTCGAGATCGAGTTGGCCTTGCCTGCTAGCGAGGCCACGATCGCTGCCGTGAGCGCCGCGATGGAGAGCCCTTTCAATCCGTGCGGCAAGAAGCCGAGAATGGCAGAGTACGCGCCATCTTTGCTGCCGCCTTCGAGTTGGGGCAGGTGCCCATGGGTATACAGAACGTAGGCAGCAATGCCGGGTAGCATGACGATCACCGGCATGAGCAACTTGAGCAAGCCGGCAAACAAGAGCCCCGTCCGCGCGGTCTGAAGGTCTGCGCCGAGAGCTCGCTGCGTGATGTATTGGTTACAACCCCAGTAGTTGAGCTGCACGATCCACTGCCCAGCGAGGTACATGGCAATGCCCGGCAGAACCAAGTACTTGTCGATCTCGAGCTGGGACGACGTTTCAGTCGGTTTGGGCAGGATCATGTGGAAATGGCCGGGCGCTTTATCCATCAGCACGCCGAAACCAGCCATCGCATCGGAACCGACGCCGAACTTTTCCCCGACGATGCAAAGCGCCAAGTACGTCGTGGCGAGGCCACCGACGATGAGCACGGCCACCTGAATGACATCCGTGTACCCGATCACCTTCATGCCGCCCAAGGTGATGAACAGGGCGAAGACTGCCAGCGCCAGCATGATGACGTGGAGACTCTGTCCGCCCACCAGGCCGTTGATGGCAACAGCGCCCAGGTAGAGGATCGACGTGAGGTTGACGCAGACGTAGAGAAACAGCCAGAACACAGCCATGATCAGCGCTACGGTCTCGTTGTAGCGAGTCTTCAGGAACTGCGGCATCGTGTAGATCTTGTTCTTCAGATAAATCGGAATCAACCAGACCGCGATGATGATGAGCGCGATTGCAGCGAGCCACTCGTAGGCCGCCACCGCGATACCGACGAAGAAGCCCTCGCCGCTCATGCCGATGAATTGCTCGGCAGAAATGTTGGACGCGATCAGCGAGGCTCCGATAGCCCACCAGGTCAGGGACCCCTCTGCCAGGAAGAAGTCTTTGGTATCCGCTTCCGCCTTCTTCTTCTTGCGGTAAACCCAAATGCCATATGAGGTTACCAGCACAAAATAGAGTATGAAGACGAGATAGTCCCCAAGCTTCAAGGTGTTGTTCATATTACCTGGTGATTGGAATGGAATTGCTCGATGGGACGGGCACTACCGCTCGGGGTAGCTCGAATGGCGCCAACCGGTGAGCCCGCCTCGAGCCGGATCGCCGCCATTTCGGGTCCGCTTCTATCGGGTCCGCCCCGGCAGCCACAAGCTCTTTGTCAGGCCACTAGGTCGGCGGGCGGTTCCCGCTAGGTCCGCTTCTGCAAGAGTTTTCCCGTGCTGCGGTTTCCTTCGGACCGATACCCACGCCGCGCTCTCGCTCTCGGAAGCGCTTCCTCCGCGCCTTTTCGAGATCACGGCACGTCCACCGACCAAGGGGCCGACACCCGGAAGGAGGCAGCCCTGCCCGAAGGTCCCGCCCGGGCAGGCTACCAGCCGGCGAAACGCGTCAACGAGGTCGAGACGCGGGTCTAGGATAGTTCTATGAGACAGCGGGCTGTCCGGCCCGAAGTGAGCGTGGCAGCGCTACGCCGCGTGCTCACTGGGCGGCGATGCCCGCCCGAGAGTCTCCCCCCCCGCCCTGGAGAGGTCGGCACTTTTCTCTCCCTTCTTGCTCACCTTCGGCTGGGGGTCATGCCGCACAGGGTCAGTTGCAGAACGTGTCGATCGCGTCTTCGAGCGCAATCGGGGTGTAGTTCGGATTCTGATCGATTTCGTCCGAGATCTCGCAGGTCGGAAGGAGACCCCAGGTCGGATAGTAGATGCCGTGAGACCCGAAACAGAGTGTACCGGGGGAGATGACGCCCTCGTCGTAGCAGGCCACGTTGCCCCAGCCGGTGGGGGCCTCCATCGCGTCGCAAAACGCCTCGGCCGGCGTCTGCCCCGTGGGCTCAACCACTCCCATCGGTGACTCGCACGCGGCGATGAGGTCCGTGATCCAGTCGCCCAAGCGACCGAAGCAGGCGGGATAGTCGTCACACCAAGTCTCGTCCCAGGCCGCCTGGTCGTCGACGCCGCCGCACTCCATCTGGTTCCGCGTCATCGGATTCCTGACGTCTCCGACGTGGGTGCACTCGTGCCAAACGCTGGCCCACAGGTTCCCGAATCTGGCCCAGCAGACCGAGTCCGTCGTTTGTTGGTAGCGCCAGCAGCGGACCTCGTCCCAGCCCGAGTTGGTTGCACCACCGGTCGCCGGCGCGCCACCACTGGGCGCGCCACCGGTCGCCGGCGCGCCGCCACTCGCTGTTTCGCCCCCGGTCGAGCTGCCCCCGCTCGCCGTCGCTCCGCCTCCGCCCGAGCCAGCCCCATCCGCCGCCGGAGCGCGCCCGGCGCAGGCAGACAGAATGAGCAGCACGGAAATCAGGACACGACCAAGCGGGAGGGCGGACATCAGGCGAATGCTAATAGCGGCCTCTCGGACGGTCGATCCACCAGCACGCCGCAAGCCAAGGCTTCAGTTGCAGAAAGCCTGGTCGGACGGGATCTCGGTGTAGTCCGGATCGGCATTCACGTTGGCCTCGAGCTCGCAAGTCGGATAGAGGCCCCAGCCCACGTAGTAGGTGCCGCGAAATCCGATGCACATAGGGACCGGGGTCGCCGTATCGAGCATGTAGCAAGCGACGTCGTCCCAGCCGACCGGAGCTTCGGCTGCCGCGCCGCAGTACGCTTCAGTCGGCGTCTGCGCCAGAAGCTCGCCCTCGGGCGGCTCGCACGGCGCATAGAGCCCCGTGGCCCAGTCGCCCAAGCGGCCGGAGCAGAGGAGATTGGCGTCGCACCAGGTCTCGTCCCAGCCTGTCGGATCGTCGACGCCGGAGCACTGCGTTTGGTTGCGCGTCATTGGGTTCTTCGTGTCACCCTCGGCCGTGCACACGTGCCAAACGTTGGCCCACAGGTTGCCGATCCTGCCGTAGCAGATCGACGTCGTCGTCTGTTGGTAGCGCCAGCAGCGAATCTCCTCCCAGCCGGTTGCTGCACTTCCGCCACTCCCGGGCGCTGCACCGCCAGTGGCCTCCGCGCCCCCGGTTGCCGTTGCCCCGCCGGTCGCGCTCCCGCCGGACGCGAAGGCTCCCCCCACACCGGAGGTTGCACCGCCACTGCCGGAACTAGCGCCGCCAGAAGCAGTACCGGTTCCACCAGTGCCGTCCGCTGCCGGCGAGCCTCCGCCGCAGGCGGGCAGGACGAGAAGCGCGGGAAGCAAGAAGCGGAAAGCGTTCGAGCCGGACATTCAGCGGATGCTAACAGGCTCCCCACGAACGGTCGACCTGTCCAGGAACCGGCGCTGACGCCCAGAATGCCTGCGGGACCTTCAGTTGCAGGAGGCGTCCTCGGGCACGACCTCGGTGAGGTCGGGATCCTCGGTGTCGTCGATGTCGCACGCTGGATAGAGGCCCCAGAATGGGTAGTAGATGCCGCGAAACCCGTAGCAGAGTGAAACGGGGGGGGTGATGCCCTGGTCGTAGCAATCGACGTTTTCCCAGCCAGCCGGCGCCTCCACCACCGCGTCGCATCGCGCCTCTGCCGGCGTCTGCCCCGTGGGCTCACCTTCTCCCATGGGTGTCTCGCACGCGGCAACGAGATCCGTCCCCCAGTCGCCCAAGCGCCCATAGCAGTAGGCATCGGCATTGCACCAGGTCTCATCCCAGCCCGTGGGATCGTCGGCTCCACCGCACTCCATCTGAGTGCGCGTCATCGGATTCTTGGCGTCGCCATCTTTGGTGCACACGTGCCAAACGTTGGCCCACAAGTTCCCGATCCTGCCGTAGCAGAAGAACGTGGTCGTCTGTTGGTAACGCCAGCAGCGAATCTCCTCCCACCCCGATGCCGCGCTCCCGCCGCTGCCCGGCCCGGCGCCGCCGCTCGCCGGCGCGCCGCCGCTCGCTAGCTGGCCTCCGGTCGCACTGCCCCCGGTCGCAGTCGCCCCGCCGGTCGTCGCGTTGCCTCCCGACGCGGAGGTCCCGCCGACGCCCGAGACCGCACCGCCACTCCCCGAACCAGCACCGCCAGCCCCGTCCGCCACCGGGGAGCCCCCACCGCATGCAGGCAGGACAATCAGCGTGAGAAGCAGGAGCCGGAAGGCACGGAGGTGGGACATTCCGGCGAATGCTAACAGACAGCGCTTGGACGGCCGATCAGCAAGTCTAAGGCCCGGAAAGGAAACCCGCATGTGCCGAAGCATGTCCCGTGACGTGCAAGAGCGCAACGGGGTGGTTGGCCGAGGTGCGCCCGCTCGCTACGTCAGAATCGATTCGCAGACGTAGTTCGGCACGATGCCGCTAGCTCTGATCCGGGCGTCGTAGTCTTCTTTCGAGGTCGTGCCGGACAGGACCAGTACCGTGTCGATGCCGTACTTGTTGCCGCCCAGGATGTCCGTGGTCAGCGTGTCGCCGACCATGAGCACGTCACGCTTGGTCAGGTTGGGATTCTGGCCCAGGGCGTGATGGTAGGCGTACGAAAACAGCATCGGATCGGGCTTGCCGAAGCGGATGAACGACCGGGAAAGCGCATGCTCCAAGAGGAGCCCCAGGCCGCCGACGGCCACACAGAAGTCGGTGGGACTGCTGGGGTAGGTCAAGTCGCCATTGGCGACGATGACGGGCATGTTGTGCTGGCGCACCAGGTTGATCACCCGGTTCAGGTCGCGAAACCAATCGAAGCCTTCGTCGTCGAGAAGCACGAGCGCGCGCGGATCGTGATCGTGCGTCACCTCCGAGACTGGCACCGAAAGCAGGCCCGCCTGCTCGATGTACCAAGCGGACGCCGGCTTGCCCAAGTACGCGACCCAGCCGCTCGGCACCTTGTTGCGCAAGAACTCGGTCGCCAGAAGGCCCGAGCTGACGATGCGCTGCGCTGGGATCACCGGCCCGCGTCCGGGGGCCGAATAGCTCTCCGCCATGCGCTCGGGCGACTTGCTCGAATCGTTGGTGACGACGTAGACCTGCTTGCCCTGGGCCTCGAACTCGATCAGGCGCTCGAGCACGCCCGCGTACGTACCAGCCGAGCTCTTCAGCACGCCATAAGCATCGAAAAAGATGCAGGAGTACGAATCGGCCAATTCTTCGAAGGAAACGGTCATCGGCGCTGCTGGGCCTCGCCCAGCTCTCTCATATCGCGCCGGAGCGGTCCTGTCAGCGGGCGAGCCGAGTGGGGGACGGCGCGCGCCTGCGGCGACCTCCGAGCCCGATCAAGAGTGCGAGACCCGCCAGGTCGACCCACCGGGACGCATGCCGATTGGCTGCCACGCGGCAGCCGCAGCCGGCGTCGACGCCAGCCGCACCCGCTCCGTCGGCACCACCGCTCACGCCTTGCCCGCCTGCACCCTGCCCGCCCGCACCGTGGCCACCCACACCAGGGTTCGAAGCTCCGCCAGAGCCCACGGTCCCGCCCGCGGCAGGCTGGCCTCCACCTCCGACCGTTCCTCCGTTCGCGGCCATGCTGCCGCCCGACGCCGCGGCGCCGCCCGATGCGGTGCCCTCGCCTCCGCCGCTGCCCCCAGTGCCTCCCGAGCCCGGCGCGGGGCAAACGACATCCCCCGTCGGCTCGAGCAGGATGCGATAGCCGTCGACGTCGCTGGCGCTCGGAATGGAGACCTGGATGCTATCGTCCTGGATCGGCATCTCGGTCGAAAAGAGTGTTTCGGTAGCGCTGACCGGCGTGGTCCGATTCACCCACGGCGTGCGCTCTACGGTCACGGTGGCGGCAGCGCCGAAGATCCCGGCCCCTGAAAAGCCCTCGATCACGACCTCGATCGTGCCGTCGTTCTCTCCCGCCAAAAGCACGCTCGCCGAGCATCCGTCCGCGTCCAAGTTGGCGAACCCATCGACGGTCGTCGTGTCACTGGGGCTGTCGGGCGTGGTCGCCACCATGACCCCACGCATGTCGCCATACCACTTGTAGAACCACCAGCCGCCATTGGGCTCGGTGTCCGACGCCAGCAAGCTGCCGAGGCGCCCGGCGTGGGCGACGTCCCAGTACGAAATGCACGCGGTGTCGATGTCGAAGCGCTCGAGCTTGGCGATGATGGGAGCCGAGGCGCCGGGCTGCCCTTCGTCGTCGATCCACTCGGAACCGCTGTACTCGTTGATGCTGATCGGGAGCGGGCCGATGCCGAGCTCCTGCTCGAGCTCGCGGTAGCTCTGATAGTCGGCTGCAAGGTTCTGCCCCACCAGCTGGTGCCAAGCGACGATGTCGGGGAGGGAGCCACTATCCCTGGCGAAGGTCAGGAAGGCGCGCATGCGGTTCTCGTCGTAGTCGGCGTCCCCAGGGCCGATGATCACCGCATCCGGGTCGAGCTGCAGGAGCTCGTCGTACGTTTGATCCCAAAGCTCGTAGAAGGTGATGGCGTGCCGTCCATCGAAGGTGCCGTCGGGTTCGTTCCAGATCTCGTAGCCATAGAAGTTGTCGAGGCCGGACGCGATCTTTCGCGTGGTCGTCTCCTCGAGCAACTCGAACCACTCGGTCATGTTGGTGAATTGGTAGGGCCAGCCCGTCCACAGGTCTGCGAGCCGAATGGTCACCGTGCCGCCGAGCGGAGCAAGCCGCTCCGCCACTTCGATGGCGTCACCCCACGGCTGCTGGATGTTGGCCGCAGGGTTGGTGAACATGTTCGGAGCCAGCGGAGCGACCAGTCCATCCAGGTCTGCCGGCAATGTTTCAATCATGCCGTAGAGCGACCCGCTGGCGACGTGCGTGACGGGGCGCACGGGTGACGAGAGGTCGACGGTGAGGGTCTCGGCCGCAGCAGGCGTCGCGACCAGGGAGACCACCAGCACGACCCCCCTCGAGGGCCGGAAGAAAGGTAAGGTTGCCATGTATTTCACCGGGGGCAGCGCCCCGCGCGGCCGATGGCCAGCCTACGCCGGCGACTCGCATCGGGCAGGGGTGAAATTTCGCCCCTCTTGCCTGCAAGGTTCCCTGGTCGAAGAACTGGCCCCGGACCTTGCGAAAATGGATCTAGATCGGAACTATCCGGGCGCTCGGGTCGAGGCGCCTGAGGTCTGCTGGATCGCCCGTAATGATGATGTCACGACGCTCGCGAGCAACGAGCACGACGCTGGCGTCGATGACGTCGGCGGTGCCGGTATGGCCGCAGAGCTCGCCAGCAGCACGTGACAGGTGTTGGTCGAGGGGGACCACGCTCACCTCGATGCCCCTCAAGAACCGGGAAAGCACGACCTGACGACGCCCGTCTCGCCAGACCTGCCCGACGACGCCTGCCGGCACCCGAAAACTGCGACCGTCAGCCAGTACCTGACGAATCAACGCGATCATCCGTCCGTCGCCCCGCTCGAGGGCGATCAATGCGCCCGCGTCCAGGGTCACTCCCGGGAGCGCCGCCCTCTGAGTGCGCCTCGCGCCCATGCTCGGTCCTCCTTGGTTGGCGCACCGTGCTCCCGGATCAAGTCGAGCAGCAGGCCTTCGAGCGATTCGCGCTGCTCGTGCTCCGTGAGCACGGCCGCAATGTAGCCGGAAACCGATGCGGCCTGTCCGCTCCGCACCGCACGGCGAGCACGCGCGAGCTGCTCCTGTGGCAACGTGATGGCGATCTTCGCGGCGGTCATACCCGTATCATACCAGCCGCGAGTGCCCGTCGCTAGCAACCTGGCAATGGGTTCGAACTGCTCGCGCTGGGGGTACCGACCGGGGGCGGCCCTGCCGCCCAGGTGCGCTGGGCACACGTTCCATCCCAGCCGAAACTGCCCCTTCCGCCCTGGTCCGACGTCCGGGCCCGGCCCGTCTGCATTTGCGCGCTGCCGGCTCCTCTGATTGACTTCGCGTCCCCCCGGCGGCCCGGTTCGGCCGCCCTCAATCAGGTGAAGCAGTGACAACCGTAGGTATCGTTGGCTGGCGTGGCATGGTCGGCTCCGTGCTCCTCGAGCGCATGCGCGCGGAAGGTGACTTTCAGGCGTTTCATCCCGAGTTCTTCTCGACCTCGCAGGCCGGTGGCCCCGCCCCGGACGTGGGCCAGGCCGGGGCGAAAGGCAGCACGCTCAAGGACGCCAACGACATCGCGGCACTCGCCAAGATGGACATGATCGTGTCGTGCCAGGGTGGCGACTACACGACGGCCGTGCATGGCAAGCTACGCGCGAGTGGCTATCAGGGTCTCTGGATCGACGCAGCCTCTACGCTGCGCATGAAGGACACCGCCTGCATCATCCTGGATCCGGTGAACAGGAAAGAGATCGACCACGCGCTCGAGCGCGGAATGAAGGACTTCATCGGCGGCAACTGCACGGTCAGCCTGATGCTGATGGCAATGGGAACCTTGATCGAGCGCGGCTGGGTCGAGTGGATCAGCGCTGCCACCTACCAGGCAGCCTCGGGTGCTGGCGCCAAGAACATGCGCGAGCTGGTGACCCAGATGGGGGCGCTCGCCGCCGTGCCGGCAGCGGCCGATGCGGCATCGAGCGCGCTCCTGCTCGACTGGCAGGTGACGGACGTGATGCGCTCGGCCAGCTTCCCCAAGGCAGAGTTCGGCGCCGCGCTCGCCGGCAGCCTGATCCCCTGGATCGACAAGCCGGTCGAGGCGGGTCAGACGCGGGAGGAGTGGAAAGGCTACGTCGAGACGAACAAGATCCTCGGTCTGAATCCGCCCATTCCCGTCGACGGCACCTGCGTCCGAATCGGCGCCATGCGCTGCCACAGCCAGGCGCTCACCATCAAGCTGACGCGAAAGGTCCCGCTCCAGGAGATCGAGCAGGCGCTAGCCTCCGGCAACCAGTGGGTCGAATTCGTGCCCAACGAGAAAGAGCAAACACTCGACCGCCTGTCGCCGGCAGCTTGCACCGGGACCTTGCGCGTACCCGTCGGACGGGTGCGCAAGATGCGGCTCGGAGACGACTACCTGTCGCTCTTCACCGTGGGCGACCAGCTGCTCTGGGGAGCCGCAGAGCCTCTGCGCCGCATGGTGCTGATCGCGCTGGGCAAGCTCTGAAGGGCCCGGCTCCCCAAGCGGCTCCGCTTTCGCTATCCTCCGCGGCGGAGGCATGTTGGGAGTGGAGCCGTGGCAATCGTTGGCAGCAGTGGGTGTGCTCCTGCTGCTGATCGAGTTTTTCACGCCCACGTTTTTCACGCTGCCGGCGGGCCTCGCGTTCCTAGCCACGGCTGGCCTGGCGGCCTTCGTCGGCGACTGGCCGATCCTGCTCGCGGCGCTGACGGTGAACCTGCTCATCGTCTATTGGATCTTCCAGAGGCACGTCTGGCCGCGCGTCAAGAAGAACCGGAAGGAGACCAATGCCTCTGGCATGGTCGGTCAGCTGGCCGTCGTGACCGAAGCCGTCGATCCCGAAACGGGCACCGGCTACGTCAAACTGTACGGTGACTCGTGGCGCGTCGTGAGCGATCAGGCCTACGACGTGGGCGCAAAGGTCAAGATCATCGGCACCGACGGCAACAAGGTCGTCGTGGGGCCACCGTAGCGAAGGGGGCTCGCACAGCGAGCCAGGGACTCGGATGAATCGGCGCCGCTCGGTGCCGGGAGAAAGGGAAGGCAACTGCGATGACATTCATACTTCTAGGACTCGCATTTTTCGCGATCCTGCTCATTTTCAGGGGCTTTCGCGTCGTTCAGCAAAGCCAGGTGATGGTGATCGAACGACTGGGCTCCTTCTCGCGAGTGCTGCACAACGGCCTGAACGTGATCGTGCCGTTCCTCGACTCGCCGCGTGAGGCGGTATGGATCACGGAAACGGGCATTCGTAGCACCTCGCGCTTGGACTTGCGCGAAATGGTGCTCGACGTGCCGGAGCAGTCCGTGATCACGCGGGACAACGTATCGATCAGCATCGACGCGCTGCTCTACATTCAGGTGATCGACCCGGTGAAGGCGACCTACGAGATCGCGCACCTGCCGCTCGCCGTCAGTCAGCTGGCGCAGACCTCACTGCGCAACGTCATTGGAGAAATGGATCTGGATGCCACCCTGGTTTCTCGAGACACGATCAACTCCAAGCTCAAGGTGATCCTGGATGAAGCCACGGACAAGTGGGGCACCAAGGTCAACCGCGTCGAGCTCAGGAACATCACGCCGCCCCGCGAAATCCAGCAGGCCATGGAAAAGCAGATGCAGGCCGAGCGGGAACGCCGCGCCAAGGTGCTGGAAGCAGAAGGCGACAAGCAGGCGCGCATCGCGCGTTCCGAAGGCCAGCGCCAAGAGCAGATCAACCTGGCCGACGGCGATCGCGAGGCGAAGATCCGGCAGGCACAAGGCGAAGCGGAGGCCATTCGTCAGCTTGCCCAAGCCAAGCGCGACGCCATCACCCAGGTCGTGTCGGCGGTCGGGGAACAGCCCGAGCTCGCCATTCGCTTCCTGGTGGCCACCGACTACCTGGAGCGCTTCGGCAAGTTCGTGGCGACGAGCGGCGACAAGGTCTACATCCCCTACGAGGCCAGCACGGCGCTCGGCTCGCTGGGCTCGGTGAGCGAGCTCTTGGCCAGCAAGAAGTAGCCGACAAGCAGTAGCCCAGGCGCGCTCCCTGCCCGCGGTCACACTTTCGGCGCTGGGCGCACCTCGGGCAGGCGGCTTTCCCTGGACTCTTGGACGCGCGCCAGCAAGTCGCGCGGCGTGAAGGGCTTGACCAAAAGACGCGGATCGCGCGCGTCGATGCCCAGGCCCTCGAGCAGGCCTCCGGTGTAGCCGCTCATGAACAGCACCGGCAACTCTGGATGCTCTGCCTGAAGCGCCTGCGCCAAATCGGCGCCGCTCAAGTTGGGCATGATGACGTCGGTGATCAAGAGGGACAGCTCGCGCCCGGCGGCGAGCCCTCGCGCGAGCGCCTGCTCCGGGTCGGAGTAGGCGAGCACCTCGTAGCCGGCCCCGCTCAGCACCTCGCGCAAGACGCCCAGGATCGTCGGATCGTCCTCGCACACGAGCACCAGAGCTCCGGCGCCTGCAGCGGGTGGCAGAGTGATCAAAGGCTCGCTCGGCGCCGTCTCCTCCGTGAGCGGGAGGTAGACGTGGAAGGTGGTGCCTTCGCCGACGACGGATCGGACGTCGACCTGCCCGCCGCCGCGCTGCACGATGCCGAGCACCGTGGACAGGCCGAGCCCGGTGCCCTTGCCGACCGGCTTGGTGGTGTAGAAAGGCTCGAACACGCGCTCCACCCGGGAGGCCGGGATGCCCTCGCCCGCGTCGGCCACCGTCAGGCAGATGTAGCGGCCAGCGGGGAGCTCCCCAGTCGTCAGCGCGAGGGGAGTCGAGAGGTCGATCCTTTGTGTGCGCACGGCCAGCGCTCCGCCACGCGGCATGGCATCACTGGCATTGAGCACCAGGTTCATCAGGATCTGTTCGAGGCCAGTGGGGGAAACCGGAACGAAGCCGGTGTCCTCGGAAATGACTCGGAACTCCACGTCCTCGCGGATCAGGCGGCGCAAGATGATGTCCGCCTGCTCGAGCGTGCGCGACAAATTCGCCAAGCCCATCTCGGGGGCCTCCTTGCGACTGAAGGTGAGCAGCTGACGGGTGATGTCGGCGGCCCGTTCGGCCGAGCGTTCGAGCGCCGCCAAGTCCTGATCGATGGACGGCGCGGCGCTGTGGTCGAGCAGCCGCATGCGCATGAGGTCGATGTGCCCGAGCATGCCGGTCAGGATGTTGTTGAAGTCGTGCGCTACGCCGCCCGCCAGCTGGCCGATCGCCTCCATCTTCTCGGCGCGACGCAGCTGATCCTGGCTCGATTTTAGCTCAGCCTGCTTCAGGCGCAGCTGCTCGAGCGTGCGGCCAAACGAGCGCATGAGCACGGCGATGAAGCCGCCAGTCAGGATCATGTGCACAATCGACGCCAGGATCGCGGGCTCCAAGACCTCCGCCGGTTTGACGCTCCCGCCGAGCTCGAGGCTGGCTGCCAAGAGCAAGGTCAGGATGCAGCCGAGGACCGTCAGCACCGTCCCGCGCACGCTGAGCAGTAAGCTGCTGGCCACGATGACGGGCATGAACGCGCTCACGTGAGGCGAGTGGGCCCCCTGACTCAGCACCAGGTAGGCAACGATGGCGAACGCTTGCGTGACTAGCAGCAGGGCAGCTTTCCTGAGCTTTCCCTTCCTCACGAGCCACAGGGACACCACCGAGCCGGCCATGAGCACGATCGCCAGCGGATAAAGCGCCGGCATTTCGCGGCCTTGAAACAGGGAGAGCAGGACGTAGGCCGGGAGCAGGGCGAGTGAACCCTTGGCGGCGACACCCAGGACCACGGACCGACTCGACCGCTCCGCAAAATCACTCATCCGCAGGCCCTCGAAGAGTCCACTCGATCGCACTGGCTGCTTTGGACCCTGCATGGACGCCTACAAGTCTGGCATCCTATCAAAAAAACAGCCGCGCTATCAGCCAGGCTCCGGCATACTCAGCCGCCATGAGCAATGATTCCACGGGTGGCGGCCCTGCTGGCTCTGCTGGTTCGGAGGGCGGGCGTGGCGGGGGTGCAGCAGCCTTCGTGTCGGAGCTGTTCGACCCCGGCGAGTGGCACGAGGTGCCGGGTTTCTCCTTCCAGGACGTGACCTATCACCGCGCCAAGCACCAGGGGACGGTGCGGGTGGCCATCAATCGCCCAGAATGCCGGAATGCCTTCCGTCCGCGGACGGTGGACGAGCTCTACCAGGCGCTCGAGCACGCCCGCACGACGAGCGACGTCGGCTGCGTGCTCCTGACCGGAAACGGGCCGTCGCGCAAAGACGGGGGCTGGGCGTTCTCGTCCGGTGGGGACCAGCGCATCCGGGGGCCTGACGGCTACCAGTACGACGGGGAAGAAAGTCCCGATCCGGCGCGCCTGGGCCGCCTCCACATTCTGGAGGTCCAGCGCCTCATCCGCTTCATGCCGAAGATCGTCATCGCCGTGGTGCCGGGTTGGGCGGCGGGCGGAGGCCACAGCTTGCACGTGGTGTGCGACCTCACCCTGGCCAGCCTGGAGCACGCTCGCTTCAAGCAGACCGACCCAGACGTCGCCTCCTTCGACAGCGGCTACGGCTCGGCCCTGCTCGCACGTCAATGCGGGCAGAAAATCGCGCGCGAGATCTTCTTTCTCGGCTTCGAGTACACGGCGGAAGAGGCGGTGCGCCAAGGCGCCGTCAACCGAGCGGTGCCGCATGTCGAGCTGGAGAAAACGGCGCTCGAGTGGGCGAGCATCATCAACTCCAAGAGCCCGACGGCCATGCGGATGCTCAAGTACGGGTTCAATCTGCCGGATGACGGCCTCGTGGGTCAGCAGCTCTTCGCTGGCGAGGCAACGCGGCTCGCCTACGGTACGGAGGAGGCGCGGGAGGGGCGCGATGCCTTCGTCGAGAAGCGGCCGCGCGATTTCTCGCGCTTTCCCTGGCACTACTGAGGCAGAGTGCCTGAGGGCACTACCGGGGGCGCCAGCGCAGGCGGGTGCCAAGGAGCCCGGAACGCTCGCGGCGAGCGTCTACGGATGGGGGTCCCCGCCAGAATTGTTGGCGCAGAACGCCAGCGGGTAGCCCTCGCCGAGCTCGTCCTCCGCGCAACCGTCGTAACCATAATCGGTGCAATCGAGGTACCGAGGCGTGCCGCCCAGGCAGTAGCGCATCGTCGCGCCGCCCTCGCAGCCCTCCGTGCACTCGGTCGCGGTCTGGCAGCCATCGGCTAGGCACTCGATGAAGGAATTTTCGGTGTCCTCCCCGCACTCCAGACCCTCGATCGAGCAGTCGTAGCGGGCGCGATAGCCGTCGCCGTCGCAGAGGTCGACGACGTCACCATCGCAGCCGATGGTACCAGCGTTGTCGCATTCTTCCGTCCGATCCGAGCAAAAGGCGATGCCCGTTCCATACACGACGCAGTCCGACGAGATGCCAGCGCAGTCCACGCCCCGCGGCTCGCCGTCGATGCAGGTATAGCGCTGCGAGCCGTCACAGTAATAGTAGCCGTCTACCGCGTCGGTGGGGCAGGTCGGTGGCGAATTCGTCTGACAGCCATACGCCGTAGGAACCGACGTGCTGGTGTGGGGCAAGCAGGTGCCACCGAAGAGCTCACAATCGACCGAATACTGCCCATTGCTGGCGCAGTTGATGGCGCGGTCGCCAGTGTCGTCGCACATCCAGCCGCTGCCACTGCCGCCGGCGCAGGCCTCAACTGGCTCGTAGCGGCGCCCGATGCAGGCATCGATGTCGCCGCAATTCTGGGCGCCGGCAGTGCAGGCTTCCGAGGCGGCGGAATCTTGCCAGGCCATGCTGACGCACTGGGACATCGTGTAAGGCGGCAAGAACGGGTCACAGGACACGCGGAACATGCAGCCGACGACGCGGGCCTCGCTAGCCTCGATGAAGGGGTTGCAGCCGTTGTCCTCGGCTGGCCCGATGCCGGCGATCTCGTTGCAAGCCATGCCAGAGCAAAGGAGCAGGCCGGCCAGACCCAAGCCCAATTTTCGTGCGCTCATGTTCAGAAGGCCCCCGAGAGCACGAGGCGCGCGCCGTCCAGCGTCGGCTCGATGGCAGCGCTGGCCTTGGCCTTCTTGGGTGACGCGATGACGAAGTACGCGCCGGCACCCGCTAGGACTGCCCCAGCGATGAAACCAACGGTAGAGACGTTGCCGGCGGTCATCGCCTCGTTGCGCAGCTCGAACCCCGTCGTGCTGCAGTTCGTCGGATCGTCCACGTCGCAGTTCTGCCTGGACTGATTGTTCTTGTCGATGGCCACGATGCCGAACACCGTACCCAGGCCGAGCCCGACCACGCCGACCCCGAGCAGAGTGAATCCAACCGGCTTCATCCACGCGCCGGGGTTGGCAGGCTTGTCTTTGGGCTGTGAGCTGGTGCCGGTCGTGGTGGTCGGTTCCTCGGGAGGCGGCTCGGGCAGCAGCACCAGCTCCGGGATGGTGACTTCGGCGGTCTTGCCGTCCTCGACCATGGCGCTGGTTTCGAACTTCTCGCGCCCAGGGGCCTGCACGACGATGGTGTGCTGGCCCGCATCCGTCGGCAGGGGCGTGCCCCAGGTGGCGGCGCTGAGCACGACGCCATCGCGTTCGACGGTCAAGCCATCCGGCCTCTTGTCCTCGGGCACATGGATGGTGAGGCGGCCGAGCCTGGGCTCGAGCGCTGCGGCCTGCTCGCGCGCATAGGCTTCGCGGTCGCTTTGGCCTGCGCTCTTGGCGCTCGAGGCCGTCGTCTTCCACGTGGTCCAGGCCGACGCCAGCTTGCCGGCCTTTTCGTAGCACTCGGCGAGGCTACCCAGCGTGCCGGTGCCCGGGTCGAGACGCTGGCTCTCGGCGAGCTTCGGGCAGCCCTCCTCGAAGTTGCCCGCCTCCATGAGCTCGACGCCCTGGGAGAAGAGGGCTTCAGCCGCAGCCGCGTCCGCCGATTGCGCGAAAGCGGGCGAGGCGAGAAAGAAGACGCACAAGAGAAGGGCCAGGTGCTTCATGGCGGTCTCCTCCGAAATACCCGGGGCTGGCGCATCTCACAACCCCCGGGCTGAGCGCGAGCCACGCATGCCGCGAAGCAAACGAGCTACTTTCGATCGGAGAAGAGGCCCTTGCCCGAGCCGGCGGGCTTGCTGGTGGTCGTGGCGGCCGGAGTGGAACTCGGGCTGGACGTGGTGGCTGGCGCCGTAGCCGGCTTCTTTGCGGGCTTGGCGCTGGCCTTGCTCGACAGAGACGCGCTGGAAGTGGCCTTGCTCGACAGAGGCTTGCTCGCGTCGGCGGATTCAGGCGCAGGCGGCGAGCTAGCGGAGGGTGCCGGGGGCGGAGTAACGGGCGGAGGCGGCGCCGGCTCGATCGGAGCGGCGGCCGGGACGACCTTGGTCGAGTCCTCTAGGGCCGCCTCGGGGGCAGGCTCTGCCGGCGCCCGACTGAGCATCCACGCGACGCCGCCGCCGATCGCGAGCACGGCCGCAGCCGCCACGTAGATCGGCGTCTGACTCTTGCTGGGGACGCTGGGTTGGGTGTTCGAGGCGTCGAGCTGCGTCTTGCCGACCGGCGAGTCGTCCTGCAGCACGGTGGCGCTCGTCTCGCGTTCGCGCGGGCGTGCATCGTCGACGTTGGAGCCCGTGCCGACGAGCAGCGTGCGGGCACCGCGTTCGGGGTTCACCCCGAGCACGCGGCGAATGCGTTCGGCCGAAACGGCGGCCCCGGGCGGGCCGAACGGCCCCAAGGCAGTGGCAAACTCGGCGATGTTGGCGAAGCGGTCGTCCCGGTTCTTCTTGAGAGCGCGCTCGACGATCAGGCCGACGTCGATCGGTAGCTCCGGGCGAAAGCGGGACAGGGGCGGTGGCTCCGAGTTCATGATGGCCACGCAGAGCTCGGGGATGGTGTCGCCATCGAACGGTGCCTTGCCGGTGAGCAGCTCGAGCAGGATGACGCCCATGGCCCAGATGTCGGCGCGCGCATCGACGCTCTTGGCCGCCGTCATTTGCTCCGGCGACATGTACTGCGGCGAGCCCATCATCGAGCTCGTGTGCGTCATGGCGTGGTCGCCCTGCACCTTGGAAATGCCGAAATCCAGCACCTTGATCGACGGAGTGCCGTCGGCGCGCACGATGCGAAACAGGTTGGCCGGCTTCAGATCGCGATGGATGATGCCCATCGAATGCGCTTCGGCCACGGCTTCGCAGGCCTGCAGGACGCACTCGACCGCCTCTTCGAGAGGCAAGGGCCCGACGTGGGCCAGATAGTCCCCGAGGTCCTTGCCGCTCAGGTACTCCATGACCATGTACGGCGAACCCGATTCGAGGGTGCCCACGTCGGTCACGCGCGCCACATGCTCACTCTTGATCTTGACGGCCGCGCGCGCCTCCCGCTCGAACCTCTTGACCGCGTCCTGGTTCGCCAGCGCTTCCGGCAACAGGAACTTCAGCGCCACCTGCTCGTCGAGCTGGATGTGGCGCGCGGCAACGACGACGCCCATGCCGCCGCGCCCGAGCACGCGCTCGATGCGGTACTTCCCGGCCAAGATCTGACCGGGCGAGACTTCGGAATCGCGGCTCTGCATCCCTAGTCACCTAGTCTACCGCACAATTGGCCACCAGGGGGCGAAAGACCCCCAGGAAGCGCGTTTCTGCTCGGTTTCAGGCGGGCCGAGCTGGGCCGGGGGGATGCTGAGGCACCCTGCTCAAGGGTCGTAGGTCCCGAGCGTGGTCACACAGATGTCGAACTCTGGCTGCACGCCGCCTCCAGGCACCGTGATGCCGATCTCCTCCATGGGCGAGATCAGGGGATCGAACTGGTTGAAAGGAGTGCCGACACAGAAATCGTTGAAAGACGACCAGGGGATCTGGTGCATGCCGCTCGTGGGAGGCAGCCACGTGCAATACCTTTCCCCGAGCGTGTCGTTCCAGACTTCGATCTGCAGGTCACGCCCCAGGGGGTTGTCGAGGATGATGTGGACGCCAAATCCATCCAAGAAGCGTTCCTGAGGCGCTTCGCCCGGCAGTTGATTCACGTGGTAGTGGAGCGATGCTGAGTCGCTCTCGGAGATGCCCGTCTGACCCCAGATGCAGTTCGGGGCGGGGCTCGTGTAGAGGTCGTGGTAAAGCTCAGGCGCCGGGCCGAAGACCTTGCCGTGGCCGGAGAAGGACTGTTCGTCGAGATACCCTGGCACGGTGCTGGTCGCTTCCAGGTTCCGCACGCAGAAGTCGAATGCCTCCACGCTGTCGGTCGCGGCCGCCAAGAGCGCAATCTCGGTGATCTCATCCAGGCCCGGCGTGGGCGGCACACCCGAGGGTGGATCCAAGCAGTCGTCGCTGAAGGCGGTCCAGGGCACGAAGGTGGGCCCGTCGCCATCGAACCACGCGCACCATTCCTTGGCTAGGCTTTCATCGCGCGCAAGGAGCAGGTGCTCGCGGCCGGGAATGCTGGAGGTGAAGTCCACCCAAACGCCGTAGTGCTCGATGGGGATCGGCGAGTTGTCACCGCCGACTTGCGATTCGTTCACGTTGTACATCAGGCCGGCATGCGCATCCGGCTGCAGGCCGGTCGTGCCCGCGATGCAGTTCGGCATGGGCTCGGTGAAGACCGTCGAGGCGGTGATGTTGGCGCCAATGCCGGCGAACTCCTCGCCGTAGCCCTGCCAGGTCATGTTGCTCAGATACCCCACTGGCAGTGGGTTCGAGGGCTGGAGCGCGTTCAGGCACATGTTGAACGACTCCAAGGAGCCGGTCCCCCTTGCCACCAGCGCGATGCGGTCGATGGGCGTCTGCCCCGGGGCGAATGCCGGGCCCATGCCGTCACAGGGCTCGAACTCGGCGTACGGAATCGCCTGAACGCCGCCGGCAAGCGGGAGCGAGCAATACTCCTCCGGCGGACTGGGGCTGATCAGCTTGAGCACGAACTCTTGCCCTGGGCCGCCCATGAAGCCGGCGTCCACGAGCACCCCATCCCCAATCAGGGCGATCGGCGGGTTCGAGGGACTCTGGACTCCTTGATTGATGGCGTAGCCGAGCTCCACGAAGGCGCCGGCGTCCGCACCCGTCTCGCCACTGGTGCAGATCGGCGCGGGGGCCGTCGAGACAGACTCGGTGATGACGTTGGACGACACGTCCCCGGCAACGAAGCCGTACCCGTGCCAATGCTCACCGTAGAGATAGCCGTTCTCCGGCGGTGGCGTGGGATCGGGCTGGAGCTGACTGAGGCAGAAGTTGAAATTCATCGGGCTGATGGTCGGGCGGGCGAGCACGCCCGCTGTCAGAATCGACACGTCGGGGGGCAAGGGCTCGCCGAAGCCATCACACGTGGTGGTGAAGGCGGAACGCGGGATGGTGACGTTGCTGGGCCCCTGAGGCAGAGGGGCGCAATAGGTCGGACCAGCGGAGCCTTCGAACTCGGTCTCGAGCTCGACCTTCCACGTGTGGGGGCTCAAGGACTGCAGATTCACCTGCACGCCGATCTGGTTGAACGAAATCGGGCTCGGTGAGGAGCCGAAGGGCTGGTTGACGTGGTAGCGCAGGCCCGCATAGCCATCGTAATTGGTGCCCGTCGAGCCCTGGGCGCAGTGGGGGAAGTCCGTGCTGTCGAGGGTCGTGCTGGTGATGATCGAGCCGCCACTCTCGTCCACGAACCCGGAACCGAACCACTGAGGACCGAGCAGGTAGCCAGGCGGCCCATAGGCGTCGGTGAGCTCATCGATGCAGAAGTCGAAGGGCTCGTCGGTGACGTCCGTAGGCTCGACGGTGACCGCGATGCGCGCCAGCGTGTTCTGGAGTGGGTCGAACATGCCCTCGGACGGCAGGCCGCACCAGTTCTCCATGAAGCCGTCCCAGGGGATGAACTCCTGGCCGCCGTCGTAGTTGAAGAGCGGCGCGCACCACCTGCCGCCAGCGTCATCGTTCAGCTCCACACGCAGCGGCCGATCGCTGGTGGTGCCGATCCAAAGCCCGGTGCTGAAAGCGGAGACGTCGAGCGGGGGCCCCTCGCTGGTATCGATCTCCTGGTTGACCCGGTAGATCAGGCTCGCCGTCTCCATCGCAGCCTCGGTGACGCCCTGGAAGCAGTTGGGCGCAGGCGCCGTGTTCAGGTCGTGGATCGGGGTGGGTCCGCCGCCCACCACGTAGCCGAAGCCATGCAAGTTCGTCGCATCCAAGTAGCCGAACGGAAGGGTGCCGCCGGTTCCACCGGACCCACCGCCGCCAACGCCGCCCGTGCCGCCAACGCCGCCCGTGCCGCCGCCGCCCGCCGTGCCGCCCACGCTGCCCGTACCGCCGCCACCAGCCGTACCGCCACCGCCGGCCGTGCCGCCGCCACCCGCCGTGCCGCCGCCGCCAGCGTTCCCGCCGACACTGCCGGTGCCGCCACCGCCGGTCGCCCCGCCACTACCGCCACCCGTGCCGCCGCTGCCCGTGTCGGGTGCGTACAGCTCCTCGGCCACGTCGTTCGGATCCTCGAAGCAGGCGTAAATCGAGAAGCTATCGATCTTGAAGGTCGCCGTGCCCGAGTCGAACTTGGCGTCGGGGACGAACTCCCAGCTCGTGTCCTGATCGTCGTCGAGCTTCATCGCCACGATGGGCGTGGATTCGTCCTCCGGTGGCGGATAGGACAGGCTGACGTCGGCGGGCTGCTCGAAGGTGAGGCCGTGCGGAGTGAACTTGGCTGGGAAGCCGATGAGTTCCACGCCATCCGTCGTCTCTGGCAGGGCCCGGAGCTGGTCCGGCGAGCGAAGGTCCGTCACCGTGATCTGCGTGTTCCTCTCGAGCGCGCCGCTGGGCACGGAGAGCGTCGTGCTCTGCGTCTTGAGCTCGAGGCCCTCCTGGCCAACCGTGCGCGTGATCTCCGTTTCGCCGCCGTCGCCCCCGCCGGCCCCGCCGAAGCCGCCTAGGCCGCCTTGACCTTCATCGGTCTCCCCGCCGTTGTCCGAAGAACAGGCGAAGGCGATGGCGGTGAGGGCGAGTGGAAGAAAGGGGCGAAAAGAACGGAGGCGCAGCACGGTAGCCAGCCTAGTCATTCTTTCCAAAAACGGTCAAGACGATCCTGGCCGCTGGCACGCGCGGGATGTTCAACGACAGCGAAACACAGGATCCAGCCCGGCGCGCGTCAAGGGGTGGTCGCCTCGAGCCGCTCGACGCAGAGGTCGTAGGGATCGGTCACGCCGCTCGACAGCACATTCACCGAGATGGCCTCGACCTGCTCGTTTCCCGGGACGAACGGCGCCGTGCCATCGCAGTCGATGAAGTCACCCCAAGGGACGTAGAAGGTTCCCGTGCCGGCTGCAGGGAGCGACTCGCAGTAGTCGGCATTGATGCCCCTGAGGCGGACCTCCACATCGCGCGGCGAAATGCTCATCAACACATCGACCTCGAGGCCCGCTTCCTGCACCGTCACAGGATTGGGACCCGTGCCCCCCGTCGTCTGGTCGAGGTAGTAGCCGAGCCCCGCGTAGTCGAGAGTGTTGGCAGCGGTGGACCCGACGATGCAGTTCGGGAAGGGCCCGTCGCCCAGATCGGTGCTGCTCGGGTAGCTGTAGAAGTACTCGACGAAGCCGTACCCGGACCAGCTCGGCCCGTTCATGTAGCCGTTCGGCAGGCCCGCCGTGAGCTCGCCGAGGCAGTAGTCGAAGGACCCTGGGACTTCGCCGGTGGAGGTGACCGTGATCGCCACGTGCCTGATGGTGTCTGCCACCGGATCGAAAGGATCCACAGGTGGGTTATTGGGGCAGTTGTTGGCGTCGAAGTCTTCCCAGGGAATGAACTGGACGCTGCTGGTCTCGCCGATCAACGGAGCGCACCAGGCCCCAGAATCACCGCGCAGCTCGACCAGGTGGTAGACGCTGCTGTAGGACGCGCCGGTCAACTGGACGTGCAGGCCGCCCTCGGGCATGAGGATTGGACCGAGATCGACCGCGTCCGTGCCCTGGTTGGCGAAGTAGACGAGGCTCGCGTAGCTGTCCGAGTTCGCGCCCACCGTGCCGGTGGCGCAGTTGGGTCCAGGCGACGTGTACAAGTCGCCGTCGATGGTCGCGCTCGGGCCCGGTTCGTAGGCACCGAAACCTTGGAAAGTCGGCGTATCGAGGTAGCCGTTGATGCCAGTCCCGCCGCCGCTGCCACCGCCTCCGCCCGAAGCAGAGCCGCCCGAGGCCCCGCCAGAGCCGCCGGCGCCGCCCGAAGGAGCGCCGCCACCTCCGGCCGTTCCACCGCCGCTCCCGCCAGCCGAGGAGCCGCCAGCCGAGGAGCCGCCAGCCGCCGTCTCGCCACCTGATCCAGCGCCGCCCGTGCCGCCACCCTCGGGCGCGTAGAGCATCTCGGCGACGTTCTCCGGATCCTCGAAGCAGGCGTAGATCGAGAAGCTGTCGATCTTGAACGACGCTGTGCCCGACTCGAACTTGCCGTCGGGGACGAACTCCCAGGTCGTGTCCTGGTCGTTCTCGAGTTTCATCGCCACGACGGGCGTGGCCTCGTCCTCCGGTGGCGGGTACTTGAGGCTGACGTCCACGGGCTGGTCGAAGCTCAGGCCGTGCGGCGTGAACTTGGACGGAAAGCCGATGAGCTTCACGCCGCCCGACGTCTGCGGCAGGACCTCGACCTCCTGTGCCTGGAGGTTGGTCACTCGGAGCTCGGTGTTCCTGTCGAGTGCCCCGCTCGGCACGGAGAGGATCGCGCTCTCCGTCCTGAGCTCACCGCCATCCTGGCCGAGCGTGCGCGTGATCTCGATAGGGGGCGCGCCGCCGAAACCGCCCGTGCCGCCTCCGCCCATACCGCCTAGCCCGCCCATGCCGTCCGGCCCCGGACCCTCGTCCCCCTTGCAATGCGGGAGGAGGAGGGTCAGGGCAAGCGCCGGGAGGGCGCGCAGCAAAGGGCGAACGGCTGCCAAAGGAAGGCCTTCAGCCAGCGATCTTCTTGCAGAGGTCGACGACCTTGTTCGAGTAGCCCCACTCGTTGTCGTACCAGGCCACGACCTTGACGAAGGTCTTGTCGAGCTGAATGCCCGCCTTGGCGTCGAACACGGAGGTGCACACCTCACCGACGAAGTCGGTGGCGACCACTGCGTCCTCGGTGTAGCCGAGCACGCCCTTCATCGAGCCTTCCGACGCCTTCTTCATGGCGGCACAGATCTCGTCGTAGCTGGCTTCCTTCGACAGCTCGGCCGTCAGGTCCACGACCGACACGTCGGAGGTGGGCACGCGGAACGCCATGCCAGTCAGCTTGCCGTTCAGCTCCGGGATGACCTTGCCCACGGCTTTGGCCGCGCCGGTGCTCGACGGGATGATGTTCTCGAGGATGCCGCGACCGCCGCGCCAGTCCTTCTTGCTCGGGCCGTCGACGGTCTTCTGCGTGGCCGTAGCGGCGTGCACGGTCGTCATCAGGGCGCGCTTGATGCCCCAGTTGTCGTGCAGAACCTTGGCCACGGGGGCCAGGCAGTTGGTGGTGCAGGAAGCGTTGGAGACGATCTTCTCGCCACTATAGGTGTTGTCGTTCACGCCCATCACGAACATGCGCGTGTCGTCCTTGGACGGAGCCGACATCACGACCTTCTTGGCGCCAGCGTCGAGGTGCGCCTGAGCGCCAGCCTGATCCAGGAAGATGCCGGTCGACTCGACGACGACGTCCACGCCGATGTCACCCCAAGCCAGCTCCTTCGGGTCCTTCTTGTCGCTGCAGCGGACCTTGTTGCCGTTGACGACGAGCGTGCCGTCCTTGATGGCGATGTCGCCCTTGAAGCGACCGTGCACCGAGTCGTACTTCAGCATGTAGGCGAGGTAGTCGACATCGAGCAGGTCGTTGATTCCGACGATTTGCACGTCACCGCGGCCCACGGCTGCGCGAAACACCATGCGACCGATACGACCGAACCCATTGATACCGATTTTGATCATGTTGACGTTCCTTTTGCGCCTGCCTCTCGCGCCGGGCCTGCGAGGCGCCGGGGCCGGCGGGAGCTTTTCGCGTCTCGCTTAGCAGAACAGGCGGCGGAGGGGCAGCGGGTGAGAACTCAGTTTCGGCGGTCGCTTCCATGATAGTGTCGGACTGGCCGGAATTCCCTGGCCCCGGGCCTGTTCAGGCAAGACGGAAACGGATCCGGACGACATCAAGGAGAAACGAATGGCAGCGTTCACCAAGGAGCAGGTTGCAGCCGCTCTCGACGCCAAAGCGGCCCACCTGACCAAGAAGGACCTGGAGCGCATCGCTAAAAACCGCGAGACCGTACTGCGCATGGTGCAAGAGTTTCCCGATTCCCATGGCCAGGCCAAACGGCAGGCCGTCCTGCTCCTGGACATCATTGCAGCGGGCACCGCCCCCACGGAGGCGCTCCTTCAGGCTGCCGCCGCTCTCATCTATTTGGGCGCCCCTGTCGACCTCGTGCCCGACCACGAGGAGCACGGCTACGCCGACGACGCTGCCATCGTCGCCCTGGCCGTCGCCCGCATCGAGGAATCGGTCCGCGTGCACTGCGCGGAGCGCAGCCTGGATCCGGCCGGCTATCTCTGAGCGTCCGGTCGGGCCCGCTGCCTTGCGGAGGGCCGGCGGAGGGCCCGGAAGCCGGACGCTAGGGGCTGGCCCGTTCGGGCGGGCCTACTTCACCACGAAGTCGCCGCAGGGGAACTTGATGGTCAGGGTCGGGCTCTCGGTCTTGAACGTCGTGCAAGCGTCGCCGATGAGCTCGATCTGCGAGGGGGTGGGCATGATCCAATCCTCCTCGTAGACCAGCTCTTCGCCGCCCAGGGTCACATCGCCGTTCGCCTCCTGGCCGGCGACCACCATGCCGTTGAGGTCGACCACGCAGGACTGGGCGTCGCTGATGATCTGCTCGAAGGCGTCGATGAGGCCGGCCGGGTCGGTACCGTCGTAGATGTCACCGCCGCCGGCGGTGGCGACCTCGGTCAGGTGGTCGAAGAGGGCGACACCAGCAGTCGTCTGACCCGGGGAGCTCATGTCAATCACGTGCAGCACGATGCCAAGCTCGTCATGCACGCGCGTAGCTTCCGTCACGACGGCGTCCATCTCCGCAATTTGAGCGTCGTTGTCGCAATCACCCCCGTTGAAGTTCGGGCAAGGGTCGCAGTTGTCGGGCGCGCCATCGGTGACCAAGACGACGAACTTGGGGCCTTCGACGTCCAGGGCAGCCAGCGCGTCGGCGGTGGGCGCAAGGGACTCGCGCGTCGGCGTCTCCTGGATGAGATCGCTGCACTGGAAGCTCCCCAGCATGGCGTCGCGGTTATCGAACTCGAGCGCCACGTCGACGAGCACGGGACAGACGTCGTACTCATTGTTGTTTGCCGAGTACGTCGTCAAGCCGAACCGCACCTGGTCGGTGCCGAGCTCGCTCACGACCCCGTCGGTCGGGTTGAAGAGCACCGTGCGCGCGACGTTCCAGCGCCAGTCCTGATCGCCGTCGCACTCCCAAGGCTCGTATTCGCCTGCCGTGATCGCCTCGTCGACCAGGTCACCATAGCCATCCTGGTCGGTCATCGAGAGCGAGCGATCCATCAGGATCACCACGTTCGGGATGATCGGCGTCGGCGTGACGTTCACGTCGATGCAGCTGTTGCCGCCGCCCATGCCGCCCTGGCCGCCGCTGCCGGGAGGGGGATTGAAGCCACCGCCAGAGCCCGTTTGCCCGCCGCTGCCGGTCTGGCCGGTGCAGCGTCCGTTGTTGGCGCAAGGCATGCCGTCGCACTGGGGTGCGGACGCTTCGCCAGCGATGCACTCCGCCTGGCAGGTGTCGCTGTCCGTATCGCAGAACAGGCCGGCCGCGCAGTCGTTGTCGCTATCGCAGGTCTCGCCGCACAGCGACTGGTCGGGGATCACGCAGTTGCCGTTGCCACCGGTGCCGACGTCCGTGCCGTCGAACTCGGGCGTGCTGCTGCAGGCCGGCGAGCCCACGAGGACTCCGCCGCAAAGGAAGGCACCGAGGGTGAGTGAACGGAAAAGTCGTCGGCTGGACATGTCGGGAGCAATTCGGAGTGCAAGAGCGGGAAACGTGGGACCAAGAGGCGGGCCGGCCCGGGCGCCGTTGTCGGCGCTGGTCGTCCGGGTGCGCCGTACATTTTCACAGGCGGAGTCCGGGCTGCCACCCCTGTCTTGTGTTCAGGTCCACCATGCCTTCATTTTTTTCTTGCTCAATAGTTAACCTTGGTTAACTATTGAGCCGTGGCAAGGACACCGGTCCCGAGTGCGCTAGTCCTGTCGGCGGTCGAGGTGATCAGCCGTTTGGCGGGCCTATTCACCGTGCGCCGGAGGCAGCTGGCGGAGCGCGCCGGCCTGACCGTCCAGCAGTGGCAGGCCCTCGAGAGCGTCCAGCGCGACAACTTCATGCCCAGCCTCTTCGCCGCCGAGCGGGACAGCAGCCCGGCGGCGGTGAGCAAGATCCTGCGTCAGCTCTCGGACAAGGGCCTGATCGAGGCCGAGCTGTCCCGGGTGGATGGGCGGCAGCGCAACTACAGCGTGACGCCGACCGGGCGGGCGTGCCTGGAAGGGTTGGGCGCAGAGCGCCGCCGGGCCATCGAGGGCGTCTGGATGCAGCTGACGGAGGGCGAGCTCGAGCAGTTCGAAGCGGTGGGCAGCAAGCTCGCGGCGCTGCTCGAGCAGTTCGCACGAGAAGACGAAGCCGCACGGAGTGGCCAGGCTAGCTTGGAACGAGGAGCCAGCCTGGACCAGCTCGAAGTGGAATGAAACGAAAAGGACGAAGCGACATGGGAAAGACGCTCTACGAAAAGGTGTTCGACAGGCACACGGTGCGAAAGCTCCCCTCAGGGCAGTATCAGCTGTTCATGGGGCTCCACCTCATCCACGAGGTCACCTCGCCCCAGGCGTTCTCCATGCTGGAAGAGCGGGGCCTCACGGTGATGTTTCCCAAGCACACCTTCGCCACGGTGGACCACATCATCCCCACCACCAGCCAGCTCCGTCCGTACAAGGACGGCTTGGCCGAGCAGATGATGGGCGCGCTGGAGAAGAACACGTCGCGCCACGGCATCCGCTTCTTCTCGCCCGACAAGGCCGAGCAAGGCATCGTGCACGTGATCGGACCCGAGCGCGGCATGACCCAGCCGGGCATGACCATCTGCTGCGGTGATTCCCACACCTCGACGCACGGCGCGTTCGGCGCGCTGGCGTTCGGCATCGGGACCAGCCAGGTGCGCGACGTGCTGGCCACGCAGACGCTGGCCATGGACAAGCTGAAGGTGCGCCGCATCGAGGTGAGCGGCAGGCTGAAGCCCGGCGTCTATGCCAAGGACGTGACGCTCTACATCATCCAGAAGCTCGGTGTGCAGGGCGGTGTCGGCTATGCGTACGAGTACGCGGGCGACGTGTTCGACAGCATGTCGATGGAAGAGCGCATGACCGTGTGCAACATGGCCATCGAAGGCGGCGCCCGCTGCGGCTACGTGCAGCCGGACGACACCACGTTCGACTACCTGAAAGGCCGGGAGTACGCACCGGTGGGCGCAGCCTGGGACCGCGCCGTCGCCGACTGGCGTAGCCTGCGCAGCGACGCAGACGCCGTTTACGACGACGTGGTGCGCTTCGACGCTGCCGACATCGAGCCGGTCGTGACCTGGGGCATCACCCCGGGCCAGTCGACGAGCGTGGGCGGGACGGTGCCGCGCACAGAAGAATTTCCTGCCGACGAGCGCGCCACGGTGCTCGAGGCGTATCGCTACATGCAGCTCCAGCCGGGGCAGCCGATCCGCGGCACCAAGGTCGACGTGGCGTTCATCGGCAGCTGCACCAATGGCCGGCTGAGCGACATCGCCGAGGTCGTCCGCTTGCTCAGCGGAAAGAACCTCAAGGTCAGCCCGGGCGTGCGCGCACTCGTGGTGCCGGGATCGCACCAGGTGAAGAAAGCCGCCATCGAAGCCGGCTACGACAAGGTGCTCACGGAGGCCGGCTTCGAGTTCCGCGAGCCCGGCTGTTCGATGTGCCTGGCCATGAATCCCGACCAGCTGGTGGGCGCGCAGCTCAGCGCCTCGAGCAGCAACCGCAACTTCAAGGGCCGACAGGGCTCGTCCACGGGGCGCACGCTCTTGATGAGCCCGGCAATGGTCGCCGCGGCCGCCATCAAGGGTGAAGTGACCGACGCCCGCGAGGTCTTCGGCGTCTGAGCCAGCGATCGTGCAGGAAAGGAACCAGGAAAATGACACAAGACAGTCGCCGCATCGTGCTCAAAGGTCGCGCCGTCCCCGTGCGCGGCAACGACATCGACACCGACCGCATCATCCCCGCACGCTTCTTGAAGACCGTCACCTTCGATGGCCTTGGCGAGCACGCGTTCGAAGACGACCGCGCGGGCCTGCGGACCCAAGGACAGGTTCACGGCTTCGACGATCCGAAATTCTCGAGCGCCACCGTGCTGCTCGTGAACAAGAACTTCGGTTGTGGGTCGAGCCGCGAGCACGCACCGCAAGCCATCGCGCGCTGGGGCCAGGGCATCGTCGTGATCGTCGGCGAATCGTTCGCCGAGATCTTCTACGGCAACTGCCAGGCGCTCGGCATCCCCTGCCCGGTCGTCGACGCGGCCGGAGCCGAGACGCTGATGGCCCTGGTCGAGCAGAACCCCGCCGCCGAGCTCGAGGTGGACCTCCAGAAGCTGGAGGTCCGTTCCGGAGGCCAGACCGTCCGCATCCATTTGCCGGACGGGCCCCGCACCTCGTTCCTCGAAGGCAGCTGGGACTCGACCGGCATCCTGCTGTCCTCGGAAGCGCTCATCCGCCAAAAGGACGCTGAGCTGGCGTACCTGCGCCGGTACGCCGACTGAGGCGCCGGCCTTCGGCCGAGTGACGGATGCCGGCGGCCCGGGGCGGCCGGCATCTGGCACACGGCTTGCTGCTAGACTGGAAAGGAGTTGGTCATGTCCGCCTCATTTCGCACGTTTCGCAGTGGTTTCTCTTCGCGCTGGCTGGTGCTGAGCGCGCTCGGCCTCGGGATCGGCGTGTCAGCCTGTGCCAGCCAGCCTGACCCAGGTCCTGGCCCAGGTCCGGGTCCGGGTCCGGGACCCGAGCCCGTCGGTCCGACGCTGGAAATCACCGGGGCCGACGAGGTTCCGACCGAGCTGCGCCAGGCGGTGAGCGCTGCCTCGGCGCTGGATGCAACCGGCCTGGTCTCCACCTACCCCGCCCCAGCGCCTGGAACGCTGGACTACGACCCCACGACCGCCGCTGGCATGGACCTCTTGCAAGCGTCCGCGCTGGCCCTGAACGAAACGGAGCTCGCCACCCTAGCGGCCCAGGGGCTGGTCATCTCCAAGCGCCAGGAGTTTCCGACCTTCGCCTACGGATACAAGACCATCTACGGCGAGGACCTGCCCGTCTACGTCTCGGCCGATTCCATCCTCGAGGCCGTCCACCGCGCGTTCGATCGGCTGCTGGAGGGTGCCGAGTACGAGGTGCTCATCCCCGAGCTCACCACTCTGCTCACGGGCATGCGCAGCTCCATCTCGTCCGTGCTCACGGACGCCGAGAGCATCCGCGACGCGGACCTTTACCTAACCGTGGCGCAAAGCCTGCTCGAGGGCACGGCCCTCTCGCCCAGCGCCAGCGCGAGCGCCGCCGAGATCCAGAATCTGTTCGAGCTCGGCAGCGCCGGAGCCGGAGCTGCCGAAGTGTCCCTGTTCGGGGTGACCCGCACGGAAGACTTCTCCCAGTTTACTCCGCGCGGCCACTACACGAATTCCGTCGCCCTCAGCCAGTACTTCAAGGCCATGATGTGGCTCGGTCGCGTCGACTTCCGCCTGGTCGAGACGCAGTCGAGCGGCGCGCAGGTGTTTCGTCGTCGCCAGTTCGATGCCGCTGCCGGCATGCACTTCCTCTTGGCGGCGCAGATGGAGCGCTTCACGCTCATCGACGACACCATCGGTGCCTTCGTCGGTGAGCACGACAACATGACCCCGCAGCAAATGGGGGGCCTCCTAGCTGCCCTCGGCGCAGCGACGCCGGCGGCCGTTTCCGAGCTGACCGACGAGGCCATCGTGGCCGAGCTCGATGCCGGCGGCTGGGGCGCGCAGCGCATCGCCAGCCGGCTGATTCAGAGGCACCCAGGGGGCCTCGAGACCCTGCCGCTCGATCGCAGCTTCGCCGTCTTCGGCCAGCGCTACACGGTCGACAGCCACACCTTCTCGAACACGGTCTACGATCGCGTTCCGGATCGCTGGATGCCCAATCCCCTGGACGCAGCGTTTGCGGCGTTCGGCAACGACTCTGCGCTGCCGTTGCTGGAGGCAGAGTTCGACAACACCGGCTACGTGCAGGCACTGGCAACCACGCGCACGCTCGTCGATTCCCACGAAGCAGAGTACTGGGAGGGCAGCGTCTACACGCGCTGGCTCGGCGCGCTGCGCACGCTCTCGGAAGTTCCGGAAGGAGCGACCACGCCGAGCACCGCTGGCTGGCACGCGCGCATGCTGTCGACACAGCTGGGCTCGTGGTCCGAGCTCCGCCACGACACCATCCTGTACGTCAAGCAGTCGTACACCTCTGGCGTCACCTGCGAGTTCCCGGACGCCTACGTGGACCCGTACCCGGAGTTCTACGCCAAGGTGGGCGAGCTGGCCGAGAGCATCCGGCTCGTCGTGGCCGGCCTACCGGGCAGTGGGTACTTCAAGTCGACGGCCGAGACTTGGGCCACCGACATGAAGACCGTCGCCGCCAACCTGCAGGCGATGGCCGAGAACCAGCTGACCGGCGCCGAGCATTCGCAGGCACTGCTCGACTTCATCAACGAGGCCGTCAACTGGGAAGAAGGCGGCGGCTGCGGAGGGCCGACCTACTACAACCTCGCTGGCTGGTACCTGAAGCTGCACCTCTCCCCCTTCTACGCGCTCGAGGTGGACCCAGTCGTCGCCGACGTGCACACCGACGGCGAGCACTACGAGGTCTTGCATGTGGGCACCGGCTTGCCGCGCCTGATGGTGGTCACCGCCAACACCTGCAGTGGGCCGCGCGCGTACGCCGGCCTCGCCTTCTCCTACGGCGAAAAGATCACGGCGAACCTCGAGCGGCTGACGGACGAAGACTGGGCCGAGTCGGTCCAGTTGGAGCCCTTCCCCGACGTGCCCTGGATGGCACCGGTCCTCGCCGAGTAGGGCCAGCCGGGTAAAAAAAGTCGCGGCAGCACCTGCCCGACCCGTGATACGACGTCGCCGTGAGTCTGGGGGCCGCCGCGGCGCGAAGGGCGAGGAGCTGGTGGCAGGGCCCTTTTGGCATGCCGACGCTGCTGGCCGCCCTGGGAGGCGCGTGGCTGCTCTTTGCGCTCTCGTCCTTGGATCTGACGCCGATCAAGAACTCCGAGGGCTACCTGATGCGCTCGGAGCACTCGCTCTTTTCCAAGGAGTTCTACTTCGGGCCGCGGCCGTTCGTGACCTCGCTCATGTACAAGCTCTACGGATCGACCGAGAGCGGAGCAGTGACGGGGCAGCTGGTGTTCTCGACCGTCTCCTGGCTCGTCCTGACCTTCGCGCTCGGGCGCCGCATCTCGAGTCCGTCCGGTCGCCTGATCCACTGCCTTGCATTCCCCAGCATCATGGCGTGGTGGAACATCATGGGCTGGAACATGGTCATGCGCGCCGAAGCCACGACCTTCTCGTGGCTTGCCCTGTGGTGCGCGGTGCTCACGGAATACTGCGCGAAGCCGGAGAAATATCGCGCAATCCTGCTGGCCGCGGCCTCCTGCTTCGTCTGCTTCACCCGGGACAATTTGCCCCTGTTGGTGCTGCCGCTGATTGCGCTCTTGCTCTTGGTCGAGGGGCTGCGCGCACGCGTGTGGGCGCGCATTTGGAAACGGCTGACCGTGCTCGGCCTGGCACTGCTCTTGACGGTCAGCTTCCAGTTTGCGACCTCGCAAGCGGTCGTGCACAAGCAGTTTCGCACGAGGCACGAGTTCCCTCTGGTCAACGTCATCATTCGCCGAGTGTTGCCCAATCGCGAGATCAGGACCTGGTTCGCCGAGCAGGGCATGCCGGTGCACATGGAGATCCTGCACTGGAAGAAGAAGTGGGCCTCGGGAAAGGACTTCGCCATCTTCGAGAAGAAGAAGTACGAGCGCTTCCGCACGTGGGTGCGTGAAGAAGGGAAATACACCTATCTCCGCTTCCTCGTGACCCATCCGGGGTACACGCTACAGAGCGCGTTCGATGCGCAGAAGGAGATCTTCTCCTCGAACTTGACCTACTACACCGAGAAGCCGCCCCGGCGCTTTCCGTTCCGCTATCTCGAGTTCGTCTATCCCCTGGTGACCCCGTCGCTGGCGCTCTTGGTCGCGCTGGCTGCCCTCTCCCGCGGCCTTTGGACGCGGCTCCGCCTGCTCTCGCTCGCGTTCGCCAGTATGATTCCCCTGGTGTTCGTGAACGGCCTCTTGGTGTTCCACATGGATGCGATGGAGGTCGAGCGACACGCCTTGATGGGTGTCGTCCTGCTCCACGTCGCCGTCTACGCGCTCGTCTTGGACGCGCTGCGGGCGAAGGCATAGCTGAGGCGAGCTAGCTGAGGCTCGGCGGGTCTTTCACCGCGATCCCGCGCTCGCGCAGGGGGCCGATCACCAGGTCGCGCAGAGAACGCTGGGCGAGCTCGAGGTAGGCGCCCGTTTCCATCCAGGCGAGCGCGTCGCCGGGCACTTTCCTGCGGGGGGCCTGGGAGGCAATGCGGCGCCAGATCGCGGTGACGTCGTCGATGGCGTGGTTGGCCCGCTCGGTCAAGTAGGCACGACTCTGGTCGGTCAGCTGGGGCGCCGCCCAATCCAAGAACCAATACCCGAAGACGCCGTGCGCGGCTTCGTCCTTCACGATGCGCCCCAGCACCGCTCTGGGCAGAGGCTGCTCGGCCGCCTTCCAGGTCCCGCGCAGCAGCGGAATGGACAGGGTCTCGCCCACGCAGAAGAAGCGCACGACCACGTCCGCGGCGCGCTCGATGGGCGTTCGGCTCGGATCGACGTCGACGATCATGTGATCGGGCTCGAAGCGGATCTCGGTGCCGCCGCCGAATTCCATGGCCATGCGCGCGCAGAGCTCCACGTGCACCATTTCGTCGAGCGGAAAGCGACACGCCTGCGCGATGAGGTCGATCGGCGCTTGCACCTGGATCAGCGCCTGCAAAGTCGCGGCGCACGCCGCCCCGGTGCGAAACTCCTGATAGGCGGCCGACGTCCAAGCCTTGCGCGCCAGGACCAGCTGCTCGGGCGTCGCGCGGCTGAGATCGAGCGTGCCCCACGGCATGGCTTCGACCTCCGGGCGCATGCGCCGAAAGCGCTGCTCGATCGGACCACCGAGCATCTCGAGCTCGAAGAGCGTGCCCTGAGTCACGAGCTGACTACCCCGTCACTCCTCGGGATCGCAATAGGGGTAGCCGTTCGGAGCTCCGCCCTCGCCCGCGGTCCCGTCGAAGCACGGCGCCACCAAGTTCCCCGAGGTGAAGGCACCCGTGCCGAGGACGACACCACCGCTGCCGATCAGACCGCCTGCACCAGAGTCGGTCGAGGTGACGCCGCCGGTTTCCGGGGGGCCCACCAGGTTGCCCGAGGTGAAGGCGCCGGTGCCCGTGGCGCCACCGGTTCCGCCGTCCTGGACGGTCCCGCCGCACGCGCTGGTGCCGAGGTGGCTCACGACCGCGAGCCCGAGCGTGGCGGTGAGCAGCTTGCGGGGACTGTGCGGACGCTGCTGGCGCATGACCGAGTTAGGATAGCATCAAAGGCCGAAGGTGGGAGATTTACCGAAGGAGCTCGCGTCCCTGCGCGTTGGGACCTGCCTCGCGCTGCTCTTGGAGGACAGCGGAAGCCCGGCTCTGCTGGCCGTCTGGCTGCCGGCGGCCCTGCGCAAGTGGCCGGAAGGGCTCGACATCGCTCGACCGTGGCTGGAAGGGAGCGGGCTCTTGGACGGCTCGGGGGCGCTGGTGGAGGCGCTCGTGCTCGGGTTTCGGGCACTCCTCGTCCTCTCGCTCCTGGGGCTCGGGACTCGGTGGAGCCTGGCCCTGGTCGCAGCGCTCGGCGCGGTCGTGCTGCCGCTGGCGCAGCTGGTCGGACCTACGGTGCACAACCACCACCTCTTTTGGTTTCTCTGCATCCTGGCCAGCACCGGCGCGAGCGCGGGCGCCACCTGGTCGGTGGATGCTTGGCTAGGGCGCAGACGAGCGGCCCCGGTGGTGTGGTCGGGCGCGCAGGCGCGGGTGGCGGTGGCCGCCGCGCGCCTGATCCTGGGCCTGCTCTATTTCTTCCCCGGCTCTTGGAAGATGCGGACGTCGGGATTCGATTGGTTCGGGGCGCAGGCGCTCACGCAGCTCTTTCATTCGAAGTGGTACCAATTCGACTTCGTGCCTTGGCTGCGCATCGATCGGTATCCGGAGCTGCTCAGCTTCGGCGGCGCTTCGATTGTGCTGCTCGAGCTCTCCTTTCCACTGCTCGTGCTCACACAGCTCGGGCGTACGGTGGCGCTGCTCGGGGGGCTCACCTTCCACGTCTTGTCCGCGCAGCTACTCGGCATCGCCTTCGCCCCGCTTTGGCTCTGCTACGGCGTGCTCGTCGACTGGCGGCGGGTCGATGCCTGGCTGCGCAGTGAGCGCCTCGCTCAGCGAGCGTCCGGAATCCTGCGCACGGCTGCACAGACGATGCGAGCGCTCACGGCCGGAAAGCTGCGGCGTGCCCTCGGGCGGGCGCAGCTGGTCGGCGCCGTCGGTGCGCTGGGCGCCGGTGGGCTCTTGGTGCAGGGGCTGCGCGGCGAGCAGCAAGGCTGGCCCTGGGCCTGCTATCCGACCTTCCAGTGGATCGTGCCGGACGTGCAGCACGACGTGCTCGCCAGCGTCGGCAGCGGGGAGGCAGCCAGCGTGTACCCGAGGCCCGAGGAAGCACGCAGCCGCAGCCAGCGCGAGTGGGGGCAGGTGTACGCCCTTCTCGGCGGCTACGGAGGCGACGAGCGAGCGCTCCACGAAGCACGCTGCGCCTACGCGGAGCTTCTGGTGGCAGACGGTCGCCTGCCCCGCCGAATGCCAGGACCGACCCCGGTCGAGCTCTACGAGGTGCTGCGCCCGACCGCGCCGGAGCGCTGGAACGAGCCGCCGCGCGTCCGCAGGCTTCTGGACCGCTGCGACGTCGACCCGGCGCGACTCATGAAGACGCCATGAGGCCAACTGGGGGCGCGAGCAGTCGCAGCGCCGATTGACGCGCCTCGGTTCGTGAGCGATATGCGCCAGGCCATGCCGAAATTCATCTTGAGCGCGCTGCCGGGTCTCTTGGTTGGTCTCCTCGTGGGCTTTGGCCTGGCCCGCATCGGCGGGCCCAGTGACGAGGACAAGGTCGCGCAGGAGCGCCGGGTGGCCAAAGCGTGCGTGAGCGAGGCGAGGAAGGTGCTGGCCACGGACCGAGCGGCGCGCGATCGGGGCGACCTTTCGCGACCGGGCGCCGCGCGTGAAGCCGCTGACAAGGGTGATCCGAAGGAGCGCGCGGCACGCACCATCGAGACCGCCCTCAAGCGGGCGCGCACCGAAAAGAAATGGACGGTGGCCCACGGCAAGGCGGCGGAGCGCCTGTTCCCTCGCCTCGCGCCCGAGAAGGCCGAGGAGCTGTCGAAGGAGATCCTGGACGCCGTCGAGAAGGGCGACATCACGCCCGAAGGCGACGCCTGGCTGCCCTCGAAGAAGTGAACCCCACGAACCGCTCGGGCTCGTGGGGTCAATCGGCGGCGCTTCTCAGCGCCGCCTCAGGGCTCGCGCCTGCTCAGGGCGGCATGGCGGCCTGCACGCCCGCTTCGAGGCGGTGGATGCAGAAGTTGAAGTCCTCCTGCACGCCGGTCGACGGGACCTGGATCTCGACGCTCGAAAACTGATCGACCATCGGGTCGAAGGTCGCGCCCATGCCGTCCCAGCAGCTCGTGTTCAGCTCGTCCCAGGGTACGAACACCGAGCCGGGGAAGCCGGGGCCGATGTCGGCGCACCAGTACTTGTTGTCGATCGGGTTGGCCACGTTGAGCCGGTGCGGCCGCGGGAGGTCGGATTGCACTTCGACCCAAATGCCGTCGGCGCTGGCGGACGTCAGCTCGCCATTCGCCACCAGGTAGCCGAGGCTGACGAACTCCTCGAAGTCCGCTCCCACATAGCCATTGGCGCAAGCCAGCGGCCCGTCCCACTCCGCCACGTCCGAGCTGATGAAGGAGTCGACGCTGCTCTCGAAGGTGTAGCCGGCGCCGGACCAGATGCCGTCGTCGAGGACGCCGGCGTTCACGTCCGTGCGCCCCTCGGGGACGATGCCGCCCCCCGGGCCACCACCGGGGCCGCCACCGACTCCGCCAGCACCCCCGGTGCCGCCGCCACCCTCGTAGTGGGCAAAAACGTCATCGATGCAGGCGTAGAAGCCTCCTTCCGCGCTGGCGACCACTTCGAGCGAGATGAATACGAAAGCCTCGCCCGCATAGGGCGTGCCCAGGCCATCGCAGCTCGAGAAGTCACCCCAAGGGATGACGGGCTCCATCATGGGGTCGAGGTCGGCGCAGAACTCGCCGCCGGCCGTCGTGAGGACGACGCGCCCGGCGCCGTCGCCTTCCACCCTGTTGTGGAAGCGGAGCGCATCTCCCTGGGGCAACGCCGTCTGTTCCGGCGAGTACGGCGCTTGGTTGGCCGCGAGGCGCATGCGAACGGAATCGCCAGCAGCGGCGAAGGTGCCCTCCATGCAGAAGGGCGTCGACTCCTGGGTCGACAGGTTGTTCCACATGATGGCCGCGCCCGCGCTCTCGCTCACGCTCATGTGCCCGGAATAATGCATGCCATAGTAGAAGCCGTAGACCGGAGCCTGGCCGGGTTCGAGACCGCGGAAACAGAAGTTGTATTCCGTCTCCAAGAGCGCGTCCGAGGCAGCGACGATGCCCGCGTGGGTCAGCATCGTCACTTCGGGCTCGAGCATGGTGCCGCTGCCGTCGCACTCGGTGTTGAAGTCCGTCCAAGGAACGAACTGTTCCCCGGCGAAGGGGTAGCAGTAGCGCTGGCCCCCTTCGGCCACCAGCGTCACTTCGAGCGGGGTGCCGCCGTAGTTACTGAGGTTGATCTGGACGCCATCCTGCTGCGTGGTAACCGGCGGCATGAAGGTGCCGTCCTGGTCCTGGTTCAGGGCGAACAGCAGCTCCGCCTGCGCCGTGCCGCCGGCGGGCAAGGTGCCGCCGCTGCAGTAGTTGTAGGTCGTGTGCGTCAGGTTGGACCAGCCGCTGCCCCCACCGTCGAACTGGAGCGTGCCGTAGCCGCGCCAGTCCATACCCTGGTGCAGGTAGCCTTCGTTCATGAACGTGCGCTCGTAGAACTGCTCCACGCTCACGTCGAACCAGGTCTGTCCTTGGTCGAGCGCCTGCTGGCTGGCCCAGAACCTGACGCCGAGCGCCGTGATGGGCTCGAAATCGTAGGCACTGCCCGAGCCGTCCGTGCAGTTGGTGTTGAACTCGGTCCACGGCAAGAACTCGTTGGATGAGCCGTAGTGCGGAGCGCACCAGCTGGTCGTGCCGTCCGTGATGACGACCTGCATCCAGGTCATTTCGCTGGTGCCGACCATCACCTGCACGCCGTCCAAGCTGGGCACGAACGTGCCCTCCGGGCCGCCGGGCTCCTCTTGGTTGAGGTTGAACCAGAGGGTGACGTCGTTGCCTTCGGTCAGGCCGAAGTCGCCCCGCACCCCGACCGGCAGGTTCGTACCGGTGCTGATGCTTTCCTCGTCGACGAGGACGTCGCCGCTCGTCTGGTAGTAGCCGTCGCCACGGAAGCCGCCCTCGTGCTCGAAGTAGCCCGGAATCGGTTCGTTGCCCGGCTCGAGCTGGTGGACGCGGAAGTCGAAGGGCTGCTCGACGGGCGTGCCCGGCACCACGATGCCGACGCTCTCGACGAGGTCTCCCTCCGGATCGAACTGGAACTGGGGCTGGGGCGCCCAGCACTCTTTGTTGAAGCTGGACCAGGGGATGAAGCCGCCCTGGCCTTGGATCACAGCGCACCAGTTGTTCGCTCCGCCACCGTTGGAGAGCTGCACACGGAGCTCGCGTGGGGGCTGCGGCTCGGCCTCCGGGTCCTCCTCCTCTAGGAGCTGGCTCACCTGAACGAACAGGCCATCGCCGGTCACCAGCATGGGCACGTTGTCGTTGCCCTCGGGACTCTCGTTGATGTTGTAGCCCAGGATCGCAATGTGGTCGTAGCCTGCGGCAGTGAAGCCCCACGCGTGGTTCGGCGCGGGTGCCTGCCCAATGTCGCTCTCGATCTCGGATCCGAGGGTCTTGTAGGTCCAGCCGTAGCCGTGCCAAATCGGCCCATCCAAGTAGCCCGGCTCACCGCCGATCGGGCCGCCACCCACACCACCAGCGCCACCGCCGGCGGTCCCACCTTGGCTCGCGCCGCCGTCTCCGGGAGGCGCTCCGCCGTCGCCGCTCGGCTCACCGCCGCCACCACCGACGCCGCCAGCGCCACCGCCGGCCGTGCCGCCTTGGCCTGCGCCACCAGCACTCGCTCCGCCATCGCCGCCGGGGTCCGCGCCGCCATCGCCAGTCGGGGCTCCACCGCCACCGCCAGCGCCGCCGCCGGCCGTGCCGCCTTGGCCTGCGCCACCAGCGCTCGCTCCACCGTCACCGCCGGGATCCGCGCCGCCGTCGCCAGTCGGGGCTCCGCCGCCACCGCCAGCGCCACCACCGGCCGTACCGCCTTGGCCTGCGCCACCGGCGCTCGCTCCTCCGTCGCCGCCCGGATCCGCGCCGCCGTCGCCGTTCGGGGCTCCGCCGCCGCCACCGGCTCCGGGTCCACCGCCGTCGCCGCCGCCACCAGCCGTGCCGCCACCGCCACCCGCTCCGGGTCCGCCACCATCGCCCACGGGAGGCTTGCCGCCCGTGCCGCCGTCGCCGCCGCCACCAGCCGTGCCGCCACCTCCGCCACCGGTCTCGCCGCCGCTGCCCGTCTCGCCACCGGTCCCCGACGTGCCGCCGGTCCCGTCGCCACCCGAGTAGAGCTCTTCGGCCGTGCCCTTCGGATCTTCGAACACACCGTACACGCTGAAGCTGGTGATGCTGAAGAGCGCCTGCCCGTTCTCGAACGTTGCGCCGGGCACGAGCTCCCAGGTGGTGTCTTCCTCGTCATCGAGCTTCATCACCACGAGCGCCACATCGCCGACCGCCTCGACGTCGTAGGCGAGCGCAACCGCCACCGGCTCGTCGAAGGTCAGGCCGTGCGGCAAGAACGCCACCGGTACCGCGGCGAGCACCACGTCCGCAGAGGTCGGGGGCAGCTCCTCCACAGCCGACTCGTCCAGCCCAGCCACCGTGATTTCGACACCCTCCGGCAGCGCGCCGGCGGGGATTTCGAGGTTGGCCGACTCGGTCTCGACCGTGCCGCCCTCCTCGCCAATCGTCTCTTCGACCTCGGTGGGCAGGTTGCTGCCGCCCCCGTCTCCGCCGCTGCTGCTCGAGCCGCCCGTGCCTGCGCCGCCTTCTCCCCCCGACCCATCGGGGTCAGCCGGGCTGGACCCACAGGCAAGGAGGGCAGTGGAGAGCAACAGGGGCGGGAGGAAGCGGAGCGTGCGCATAGTCAGTCGGCGAATCTACAGATCCGATCCCTGGACTGGCAAACGCAAAATGAGCAATCAGCAAGTATTTGTCCCACACGGGCACACTTGCAAATTTGCAATACTTCGCTGCGTCTGCTCATAAATTCAAAACAAGTGTCCTGATCCCAGACGGAGCAAACAGAACTTATACCTATTCGCTACCGCACCCCTGGAGCGTGGACGCCCTCCCTCCGCCCCCTCCCAGGTTGATTAGTCCGGGCCCGATCGCTCGTTGCGTGGAACAAGAAACTTTCGATACGCTCGTGAGACTGCGGCGCCTGGCTACACCTGCGTGCGGCCACTCTTGGGAGAACGACTATGACCACTTCGCCTACTGCTTACTCGAACCGCACCCTTCGCTCGCGTGGACGGCTTGCCGCCCTCGCGCTCGCCTTGGGCCTGGCGTTGGTCGGAAGCTCGGCCGGCTGCTCGACCGCCTCGAACAACGATGACGGCACCGGCGGCGTTGGCGTCGGTGGCAACCCACCGGGCAGCGGTGGCGGCGTGATCGGCAGTGGCGGCGCAGTCTTCGGCAGTGGCGGTGCGATCATCGGCAGTGGCGGCGTGGTCGGCAGCGGTGGTGCGATCGGCAGCGGTGGCGCGGTCGGCAGCGGCGGTGTCGTCGGCGTCGGCGGCGATGCTGGCTCGGGCGGTGCGCAGGGCTCCGGCGGTGACCTCGGCTCGGGCGGCGCCGCGTCGGGCGGTGCTTCCGGCTCGGGCGGCGCTGCGTCGGGTGGAGCGGCTGGTACGGGCGGCGCAGGCACGGGCGGCGCTGGAACCGGCGGTGCAGGCACGGGTGGCGCAGGAACCGGCGGTGGAGGAACTGGTGGCGCAGGTACTGGCGGTGCGGGCACGGGTGGCGCAGGAACCGGCGGTGCTGGGACCGGTGGTGCCGGCACGGGCGGCGCGGGCACAGGTGGCAGCACAGCCTGCCCAGGCTGCGCCGTGCTCTTCGTGCCGTTCGAGACAACGAACGAGCAGACGGAGTTCGAGATCTCGTTCGGTGGCCCGGTCGACTTCACGGACACCACCGTCGTGGCTCGCGTGCAGGTTGAGCTCGAAGGCGATATGGGTGGCATCCGCCTCTACGTGAAGGAAGTCGACGGCGACTACACGAGCGTCTACACGGACTGGACGAACTTCACCGACGCCACTGCAGACTTCGTCGAGCTCACCATCACGCCAGCGGACCTCGCCGCGGAGACGGACATCGATCCGACTCAGATCCAGTGGGTGGGCATCAACATGCACTCAGGGGGCGTCGCTGGAACCTTCGGTGACACCTACGCGTACATCGATTCCATCACGTTCGACACGACCACGCCCGCCGACTTCACCTTCGACGACGACCAGGAGGGCATGGGCCTCAACGGAGGGATCACCAACGTCAGCGGCTCGGACGTTTCTTGGGAAGGCCCCTGATCGCCGTAGTTCGCACAAATGTGAGCCGATTCCCGCAGCAAGGACGACAATCTCGGGCTGGGTTGCTCTCGCCGCACCGCGGGGGAATGCTTCCCGGCGCTAGAGCGCTGCTGCGGCGCGCTCGGTCCTTCTCGCTTGCCAACCGCTTGCTCACCGCCCCAAGGAGACCTGAATCATGACGACTTCGCCTGAAGCTTCTTCGACCTCGAGCCGCGCCCCACGCTCTCGCCGACAGCTCGCCTACCTGGCCCTGCTCTCGGGCGGCTTGCTCATCGGAAACATCGCGGGCTGCTCCGGCACGCCCATGGACGCGGACGGCTCGGGCGGCATGTCGACGAACACGGGCGGCAACAACGGCACCGGCGGTGAGAGCGACACGGGCGGCAACAACGGCACCGGCGGTGAGAGCGACACGGGCGGCAACAACGGCACCGGCGGCGATCCCGCGACGGGCGGCGGCGTGGGCACCGGTGGGTCCGGTGGCACTCCCGCCACCGGCGGCGGCGGAACCGGTGGTGACGAGGGCTCCGGTGGTGACGAGGGCTCCGGTGGTGATCCAGGCTCCGGCGGCGACGGCTTTGGCGGCGAAGGCGGCATGGGCGGTGAAACCGGCACGGGCGGCGATCCGGGTTCGGGTGGCTCTGGAACTGGCGGCACCACCGCCTGCCCGGGCTGCGCGGTGCTCTTCGTCCCGTTCTCGACCACGAACGAAAAGACCGAGTTCGAGATCCAGTTCAGTGGCCCCGTCGACTTTTCGGCGACCACCGTGACAGCCCGAGTGAAGGTCGAGCTCGACGGCGGCAACGCGGGCGGAATCACTCTCTACGTGAAGGAAGTGAACGGCGGCTACACGAGCCACTACACCGACTGGACCAACTTCACCCCGGACGCGGCGAACTTCATCGACCTCACCATCACAGCAGCGACGCTCGCCGCGGACACGAACATCGATCCGACCCAGATCATGTGGGTCGGGATCAATCTGCATTCAGGAGGCGGCTTCAGTGGTGCGACCTGGGGCGACACCTACGCATACGTCGACTCGATCACGTTCGACACGCCTTCACCCGCCGACTTCACCTTCGACACCGACGATGAAGGCATGACCGCCAACCTCAACACGGGCTACGTGGACGGATGGGACGTCCTCTGGGAAGGCCCCTAAACGAGCAGAGCGGCGGCACACGCCGCCGCCCGCCTTCGAGAACCCACCTGGGGTCGGTAGCCACCGACCCCAAGTGGCGCTCTGCCGTCAGTAGTCCGCGTCCGAGCTCACGAGCACCGGCAACGTAGTGGTGCCCGGTGCGCGATTAGCGCAGAAGCCGTGCACCCGCGACCCACCGGGCTCGATCACGCGTAGCCACTGCTCGACCGGCCCGACTGCCGGGCTTGCAGTCTTCGTTCCCGTGCCGTTCGGCACGTCGGGGTTCCACGAGTCGAAGACCGAGCTATTGCCCACGTTGTAGACCAGCGTCCAATCGGCCGTCGGGATGCTGGCGGTGTTGGTCACCTGGATCTCGGCGCAATACCCGCCACCCCAGTCGTTGGTGATGCGCAGCGTGGGCACGATGGTGCCGTCGCCGATGCAGGTGGTGCGCGCGTCCTTGATCGTCGCCTTGTCGATGAACAGGTTCCGATCCGCTCCGCCCTGGAAGTAGTCGTTCAAGAAGCGGATCTGCACTTCACGACTGCCGACGGGAGCATTGAACGTGAAGCTGTAGTCCGCCCAGGTCGCACTGGTCACGTTGGTTTCGAACACCGTTTGGCCTCCCACCGAGACGCGCATGCGCGGCCATTGACCGCCGGCAAACGTGCCCTCTGCGCGCACGACCACCTGCTGCTGCCCGCCGCTGAACGTGTGCTGGAAGGAGATGTAGTTGTTGTCCCAGATGTTCCAGCCGCCGGGGTGAGGGCCGCCGGTGGCGTGGAACATGGTCTCCGCCTCGTAGACCTTGTCGCCGATGTAATCGACGCCCTGCTCGCGGATCCACGGCAAGTAGGCCGACACGCGCGTGGCCACGTTGTAGCTCACGCAGAAGGAGTCACCGAACGTGTGGACGCCGAACTGCTCGGAGCAGCTGCCTTGGCTCATGACCCAGGGGCTGCCGCTGTCGTAGTAGCAAACGCTCTGATAGTCGGGGAACTCGGACTCGTAGTTCAGGGTGCAGACCTCGGTCGCCTCGTCGGTCGCGCGCTGACCCGGGATCATGGCCTCGGCTTCGGCGATGAGGCGGGCGTCGCAGCCGCCGTCGGGGTCGCTGGCGTTGTTTGGATCGACGATGGTGGCCGAAAGCTCCTTCAAGAACTCCACCGGCTGGGAGCCGACTTTCGGTGTTCCTGCCGTGTCCTCGCCCCAGCCGGAGACGCGCGAGCTCAGGCCGGGACTATCCCCGCCCGAAGCGAGCCTCACCACCTGGACCGCGTCGTTCAAGGTGGCGTTCGTGGTCAAGCGCAGGAGCGCGATGTCGTTGAACTCCTTGATCGAGCGGAAGTCACCGAGGTCCGGGTCGAACTCCTCTGCGTACTGGAAGCCCGGGTGCACGATGACCTGGGCGATGGCCCTGTGCTGCTCCGTGGCATCCGTGGTGTCGAGGTCGTATTCGCCGAGCACGACCTCCATGTCTGCCGCATCCTTCACCACCACCTCCTGGTCGATCACGTCCGCGACGCAGTGCGCTGCCGTGAGCACCCAGCCGGGCGCGATCAGAGAGCCGCCGCAGGTGAAGTCCCAGAAGGGTGGCGCCCCCTCCGGCGTGCGGTAGGTCGAGACGCGAGCCATCCAAGGATAGGCCTCGGGCAGGGCCGTGTTGCCACCGACGATTGCCTGCTCCCGTGACTGGATGCCTTGCTCCGGCTCCGCCTGACAGCCCACCAAGACGCCTAAAACGCCCGCTACTACAACGCATGCTTGTCGTTTCATGATGCTCCTCCTCCGCACGCGGACGCATCGCCTGGACAAAGGTCAACCCAATCGACCCCGCCAGTCGAAAACCCCGCGCGAGGGGAGACCTATCACGCGCTCCTTTGAAACGTGCGGCCGAAGTGCGCTTTCACCAGCTTGACGCACGCATCACAAACCAGACATATTTGGCCGAACCTACTTGGCCGAACTGGACCGAGTGGCCGATGCGCCAGTCCGGCCAGACCGAACGGCCGGCGCAACTCGGGCAGGCGAGCACTAGGGACAGGTCGTGCTATCCGTGACTGCCTGGAAGGTCACGTTGCGGGCCACCGGTGGATCGGACAGCGGATAGAAGATGATGCCCCGAGAGTCGTTGTTGGGGTAGGCCGTGTCCTCGAACGGCCTTAGGATCAGGCACTCCTGCACACGCTCGCCGCAGACGTTCGCTGCCGCGGAATCGTCTGCGTAGTAGGGCGCCATTTCCCAGCCGGGGCCCAGGGTGACGCGGTAGTGGCCATCCGCATTGTCCGCGTACTGCTCGTAGAGCCAGACGAAGAAGTTCGGTCCATCATCACAGCCTTCGATAGCGTCGGTGCACGTGACCTCGCCGGACAAGCGCACTTCATCCCTGAATTCCATGTTGAGCCACGTGCCCGTCACTCCGCAGAGGTCCTCTTGGCAATCGAAATCGGCCAAGGTGCAGTCGTCACCGCAACCCGCAGTGCCGTCGCTGGGGCAGGCGTCCCCCTCCGGCACACACTCGGCGCCAGCACACACCGACGGACCTTCGCAGTCGTCGAGGAGCTCGGTGTCGAAGCCGCCGGGCAAGCACGCCTCGACTCCGGTTTCGCCGCAGAACGGCTCGGTCGGCTCGTCGATGCACTCCTCCAGGACGGTGCGGCAAAGCCCCTCGTAGCCTGAATCCGTGGAGTCGCAGCGCTCGCCAGCCTCGCACGCTTCCCATGCGGCCCAGACGCCATCGCCGTCGCAAATGACGGCCAAGAGCTCGTTCTCCGCCGAACAAGCGAACGCTCCTGGCGGGGAACAATCATCGCCGAGCGTCACCTCGAACGGGGAGTCGTTGCCGCCTCCGCCGAGTCCCCCGGTGGATGTCCCGGCGCCAACCCCCGCGACGCCGCCTGTGCTCGCTCCGCCGCCGCCCGAAGCGGCCCCCGTGCTGGTGCCGCCGCCGGAGGAGACGGCTCCGCCACCGCCCTCCCCGCCCGATCCGTCGCCCGGGCCGCTGCCTCCCACCGGGCCACTGCCACCGACGGGACCACTGCCTCCGGTGTCATCGGCCGCAGCGCCGCCCGACCCGTCGCCGTCCTCCACGCCCGGTCCGCAAGCAGCGGACAGCCCGAGGGCGAGCAGAGGCCAAAAGGCATGAATGAATCGGATCCTGGAAAGCGGCGGAGCTGCAGCGGGCATATTCCGCGAGTCATTTCATTCACCTTGGATTTGGTCAAGGCAGCGTGCCGCAGAAAGATGAACATCCGCTGCGAGCGTCAGCGAAGGACACTCTTGCGACGCCACGCCAATGATCTGCGGCCGGTCGCAAGAGCACCCACATCGCCGCCGGAGGCGAAATGGCGCGCCGCCTACTTGCCGTGCCGGATGCCGCTCGCCAGCCCATACTGGGGAGGCTCGTGCATCCTCTCTTCACTCATCCGGTCGTGCTGTTCATCTGGACTGCCGGCTGGGGCACCGCGGTTCTCTTTGCTTGGCTGACCCTCACCAATGCATTGAGCGTGCGCGCTCTGGGGGATGACCCGAGGCGTATTTACGTCTGGTACACGGCGATCTCTTGCGCCCATTCGCTCACCATCGCGGTCTCGCTCACTCCGACGAGCCTGCCGGTGAAGGTCGCGCTCTTTCAGCTGATGTGGGTGCTCGGCACGGCATCCCTGTCTTTCTGGGTGCGCGCCGTGCGTCAGTTCCTGCACTCCACCTCGCGCCCGATCCTGTGGCTCGCCTGGGCACTCCTCGGCATTTCTTGCGCAGCCCTGATCGACCTCGTCCTGACGCCGCTCCTGGGCACGAGCATGATGTTCGTTCCCGTCGGGCCAGCGCCGTCGTCACTCGCGCTGCAAGCAGCAGGGATGTCGGGAACGGCCAGCCCCTATGCCGCGACCATGGGCGGCCTCGGAGTGCTCTTCCAGCTCAGCGCCTGCATCGGGCTCTACGTCGAGCTCTTCCGCACCCGCAGCCGGGACCCGTTCCTGTACGTGGGCATCGCAGTCACTGGCATCTGTACCGCAACCGAGATTGGCCTCTCCATGGCCAATTCGCCCTACAACATGCCGCTCGTCTTCATAGCCAACCTGATCGAGGCCTTCCGCATCACCTGGGTCACGCATCGGGACACCACCGCGGCCTTCGAGCTCATCCGCCAGGCCAAGGACCAACAAGCCGCCGTCATCGAGCGGCAGCTCGCGCAGCTGAAAGAAGTGGCGCGTCTGGCCAAGGTCGGTGAGCACACCACGCGCATCACTCACGACATGCGAAACCCCCTGACCGTCGCGCTCGGCACCCTCGAGATGCTCGAGGACGAGCTCGCTCTTCCAGCACCGGACCACAAGGAAGCCGCTCGCCTCATCGGCATGGCCCGCAACTCGCTGGAGCACGTGTCCGGTCTGGCTACCAAAGTCACCAGCCAGGCCCGGCCCGCCGCCGACGAAGAGGTGACCGAAGTTTCCCTGGTTTCCGTCATTGACGACGCTTGGAGCCTGAATCCTGCCACTTTCGTGCGCATCACCAACAGCGTCGCGCCCGAGCTTCGGGTACGGGGCCGCCCCACCGAGCTCACTCAGGTGTTCGTGAACCTGCTCTCCAATGCCACCAAGGCGCAAGACGCCGCCGTGGACCCCTGGATCGTCGTCGAAGGCGAGGAGCTGAGCGACGTCGTGCGCGTACGCGTGAGCGACGGCGGCCCACGCCCCCCGAGCGACCACCTCGACCGCATGTTCCGCACGCAGTTCACGACCTCCCGCGATCGTCAGGGAACCGGACTTGGCCTCACCATCTGCAAGCACATCGTCGACGAGCACGACGGCGCCATCTGGGTCGACCGCGAGTCGCCGAATACGAGTATCGTGCTGGAGTTGCCGAGGGCAGGGTAAGGGGCGCTCCCACGGGCGGTGCCCCTCAGGAGTGCGTGCCTTGTACGCACGCTGTGCAGACGTTCCATCGCACTGTGGGCTGGGGAAGGGCGAGGGACAGCCCGCTTGCTTGCTTTGCTAGCACTGCTAGCATTTTCGAAATGGCCACCCTTCACATCCGGGACCTGTCGGAGGACGTCCACGCCGCGCTCAAGCGCCTCGCTGGGAGCGAAGGCACGAGCATGGAGGCATTGGCGCGGCGGCTCCTCGGCGAGGCTGTCCGCAAGCCACGAGCCCGCAGCCCGGCTTCGGTGCAAGCGCTCGTGCGCCGCCTGTACGGCGGCAAGGTGCCGACTGGGGTAGTCGACGAGTTCCTGGCTGATCGGCGCAAGGACGAGAGCGGCCGGTGAACGTGCTCGATGCCTCGGCGGTGCTCGCCGTTCTCTTCGAGGAGCCCGGGCACGAAACGGTCGCAACGCTCTTCGACGGGGCGCTGCTCTCGAGCGTCAACTTGGCGGAGGTCCTGAGCCGCTTCGCGCGGGACGGACTGCCCCTTTCGGAGGTGCGGGCTGCCCTTGGTGCCTCCGGACTCGAGGTCGTGCCCTTCGACGACGCGCAAGCGCTGCTCGCAGCAGCCCTCGTCCCCCACACGAGCCACCTCGGCCTCTCACTCGGCGATCGTGCGTGCCTCGCGCTAGCCGCGACGGTGCAGGGGACAGCCGTCACCGCCGATCGTGCGTGGGCCGAGCTCGAGACGGACATCGCCGTGCAGGTCGTGCGCTGACCGCCCCTAGCGCGTGAAATTCGCGAACATCGCGTCGAAGCTTTCCTTCATGGCGCTGCGGGCGGCGCCCGCGAACATGCTCATCACGCCGCTGATGCGCGTCATGGCGCTGATTTTCACCTCGACCTGGTCACCCTTGGGCGTGATGGTGAAGGTGGCCGTGGAGAGGTCGAACGCCGGCGCATGCTCGAGCTTCGTCTTCGCCTCGAGCTCCTTCAGCACCTCGGCGTCCTTCTCCTTGTCGAGCGAGCGGGCCCGCACCGTGGTCACCGCTCCCGGCACCACCTCGAAGTGTTGGAAGAACTTCACCGTCTTGAGGCCGGAGATGTGCGTCCACTTGTAGTAGCTGTTCGGCGTGGCGCGCACGTCGACCCGGACCTCGCGCACCGTGTTCGGGTGAAAATACTTGCAGCCCTTCTCGCAGATGTCGCTCGAGGCGAGCACGTCGAGGATGTGCGCGGTGCTCGTCTTGAGGGTGGCCTGCTTGGTCTCGGTGATGTCGCTGGCGCTGGCGGCCAGGCTCCAGGTGAGGAGGGCCAGCGCTACGGCGGCGGCTCGGGGGCGGGGGCGCTGGGGGGCGGCGCGGAGGCGGCGGTTGGCTGTCCGGTTCATGGCGCCTGGACAGTATTGCACCGGCATTGGGCGGGCGCTGCCGTTGCGGAGATCCCGTCCCAGGTTGATTTCCGGCGGCGTCCGGACCCCGCGAGCCCTCAGCTCGGCACCCCGACGCGCTGCGTGGCTGCGGCGTAGAGCTGCAAAGCGGCGTCGGGCAGCGTCACCACCCGAGTGCCTAGCTTCCGGCAGCACCTCAGACCAGAGTTCCGGAAATGAGGAGAGTGGGTGTGTTGGCGCTGGGCGTCGGGTTCGTCGCCTGTGGTGGGCTGACGAATGGGGGCGACGACGGCCTCGGCGGTGGTGGCGGCATGCTAGACGGCGCCTCGTCGGGCGGTGCGCTTGGCGCTGGCGGGGCTAGCCCAGGCGGTGGTGAGTCCAGCGGCGGCGTGTCCAGCGGTGGTGAGTCCAGCGGTGGTGAGTCCAGCGGTGGCGAGTCCAGCGGCGGCGAGTCCAGCGGCGGAGGCCCGACTGGTGGCGTGTCGGGAGGCGGAACCTCCACCGGTGGCCAGCTCCCGGACGTGCCCCCAGAATCGATCGGACATGTCGAGCAGAGCTGTGGCGCCTACTTGTGGAGCCTCGACGGGACGACGTTCCTGAGTTGCGGGCCTGGAGACGCCGACGCAGGCCACCCAGATTGCGTGTTGGTCGATTGCACTGGCCACGGAGACACGGACGCGATCTGCATCTTTAGCAACCACTGCCAGTGCACGGATGGCTTCGTCTGTGATGACGGCCGTCAGGTGAGTGGTGAGTGTGACGCGCGGGCCAGCTGCGTGCCCGAATAGGCGGCCGCGCCGCCCTCTGCTGCCCGAGGCGAACGGCCCACAGCTTCTCGTAGCCTGCCTCACACCAGCGCCTCGCGAAGAGGTGACGCGACCGACGTCGCTGGCCGGTCGCGGCTCGTCGCGCGAATAGCGGCCTGGCCGACTCCTGACCCCGCAACTTGGGCTGGCGGTACACACGCGATTGTGTAAGCTTCTACACATGGCGACCAATCTCGCAATCGACGATGACCTCTTGGACGAGGCTCTGAAGGTCGGGGGGCAGCGCACCAAGAAGGCTACCGTTACCCAGGCTTTGGAGGAGTACGTCCGGCATCGTCGGCAAGCAGACGTGCTGAAGCTCTTCGGAAAGGTCGAGATGGATCCGGACTACGACTACAAGGCTCAAAGGCGCCGCAAGTGAAGGTCATCGTGGACACCTGCGTGTGGTCCCTCGCGCTGAGACGCATTGAGCCCAGCGAGCAGGCGGAGGTTCGACTGCTCCAAGAACTCGTGCAGGATGGACGCGTGGCCATGCTGGGACCTGTCCGGCAAGAGCTTCTTTCTGGGGTCAAAGCACCTGCGCAGTTCAGGTTGCTCGCGGAAGCGCTGAAGGCATTTCCCGATGAGGAAATCAGCACGGAAGACTACGTCGAGGCTGCCCGTTGCTTCAACCGGTGCAGAAGCAGAGGGGTCCAAGGGTCCAACACGGATTTTGTGCTCTGCGCAGTGAGCTTGCGCTCGGGCTTTCCCGTCCTGACGACGGACGGGGACTTCGGACACTTCAAGAAGGTCCTCCGGGTGAAGCTGGCCGCTAGAACCTCCTAGAGGAAGTACGGGATCCGCCTGCCCCGGCGCATGCACCGCCAGAGGATCCGCCGAAATCCACCTCCCCCAGGATCCCGTCCCAGGTTGATTCTGCGCACCGTGAGTCGAGACCGGCCGACAGGATCCCGTCCCAGGTTGATTCTGCGCACCGTGAGTCGAGACCGGCCGACGATCGGGTCATGACCCTCCCTCGAGCGGTAGTTCCTGGGCGCAGCTACATGGTGACACGGCGCTGCACGCAGCGACAGTTCCTGATGAGGCCAGATGCCCAGACCAACGAGTCCTTCGAGTACTGTTTGGCCATTGCAGCGGAAAAGTGCGGGATCGAGTTGCTCTTCACCGTCGCCATGAGCAACCACCACCACACGGGCATTTTTGACCCGGATGGCAGGTATCCAGAGTTCCTCGAGTACTTTCACAAGCTCTTTGCAAAGTGCCAGAACGCGCTTCGCGGGCGCTGGGAGAACTTCTGGTCCAGCGAACAGACGAGTGTCGTCCGGCTCGAGACCGACCACGACGTCGTCGACAAGCTGGTCTACGCGGCCACGAATCCGGTCAAGGACCACCTCGTCGAGCGTGCGGTCGATTGGCCTGGAGTCACCTCGTACCGGGCCAATCGGACTGGTGAGGCGAAGCTCGTCAGGCGCCCGAAGCACTTCTTTCGCGATGACGGACCGATGCCGGAGCGGGTCGTTCTGCGCTTCCACAGACCCAGGACCTTTGCGCGCCTCGGGCAAGAAGAGTGGGTCGCGATGCTCTGCCGGAAGGTTCGCGCGATCGAGGTCGCCGCCGCTGCCGAAAGACACACCACCGGAACACGCTGCATGGGCGCACGCGGCGTCCTCGCTCAGCCCTGGCACGCCAGACCAAGGTCCGGGGCGCCCCGCCGTGTCCTGAACCCCCGCATCGCCGCGAAGAACACATGGCGCCGCATCGAAGCCCTGCAGCGCAACCAGCTATTCCTGAAGGCGTACCGCGCGGCTCGGGCGACCTTGTCTGCCGGATACAACTACGCCCTCTTCCCCGAAGGCACCTACTGGATGCTCCGCTTCATGCGCGTGGTTTGCGGAGTCCAGTTGGGCGAAGGTCTGACGCTCGCGGTATAGTCCTCGGAGATTCCAGAGCGGCGTGCAGACTCGGGCGCAGGCCTCGATGCGCCCTACGCGCTGCGGCGAGTCCCGAGGCGCCCGTCGTCGCCTTTCTGAAGGCCAACCATGGTGGGTGGACCGACCCGTCAGGCACCGCCACGCAGTCGATCTACCGGCCAGTTGGACGTGCGCGACCCTGCCCCGTCGCATCCGAAGTCTTTCCGAGGCAGCAACCTGGGACGGGATCTCCGGCAACCTGGGACGGGATCTCTGGGGATCTCTGGGGATCTCTGGGATCTCTGGAGGCAGCAACCTGGGACGGGATCTCCGGCAATCCCCCGAGCACAGCTTTTCCGGGGCGGGCGGTATGGTCATGCGCTGCTCTGGTGCGGATGTCTCAAATGCCGCGGTACCGACTTGTCGGAACTCCTTACCTTCACCGCGCTCGACCATCTTCGCGCCGCACCTATGTAGGCATTGCGTGGGTCGCGATCTCTGACCTGGGTCGGGATCTCGGGGATCTCTGGATCTCTGGATCTCTGGATCTCTGATCTCTAGGATCTCTGTTCAGCCGCCCGAGCGGCTGAGCCGCCGACGAATGGCAATGGACAGCGCAACCGACACGCAATCGTTGAATAGGACAATCAAGACCGTCCAAGGGTTCGCGGTGGGCCCGTACAACATCCCGGGCAGCAGGAAGAGGAGGCCCCACACCCCGGAGTTGACGAGATTCCACATCGCCGCCTTGAGCAGCTGCATCCTGCCCTCTGCACTTGGCTCGAACTGCACGAGGGAGAGCGCAAAGAACAGTGGCACAGCGAAAATGAGAATGGTCGGAAGGCCAGCCCCAACGAGCGCCACCGCCTGCAGAACCATCACCGCGCCAAAGTAGGCGGCGCCTAGGCGACGATACGGGTAGCGTGACGACACGAACCGGCCTGGGTTGGCCCCCACGCTAGCGTCCCTTGTGGCCAGCGGGAAGGACCGGGGCCTGATCCAAGGTGCCGAAGAACGCTGCTTCGGCGCGAGCCTTCTCGGCGGCAAGTGCATCGTGAACGCGGTCCATCAAGTGGCCCGCGCCCGGCCAATTTGGAGCGCTGGGCCAGATGGTGATCCGTTCGCCCCTGGGGGCCAAGAACAAGGGTCGCAGGAGGGTTTGCACAGTCGAGAGGGGCTCGAATGCAACCTCGTAGTTCGTCATCCGCGCCTGCTTCTGCCGCTCGTAGTCCGCAGGGGACCAGAGCGGAGGCGGACCGGCGGCGTTGAATGTGACGGCCTTGCCCCCGACGACTGAGGCGGCGTGCTGAGCCAACCCACCGCCAAGCGAGTGTCCAGTAAAAGTGACGTTCTCGGTTCCAACCTTGGCCGTCAAAGTTCGAGCGATATCAGCCGCAGCTTGGTACTGCTTGGTCATCATACCGGCGCCATTCGCGAGGTCGGTGTAGACGTCATGCCAATCGTCGCTTCCGGCGAAAGCGACCGTGTAACTCCCACCCGAGCGGTTTTCGAATACCTTAACCTTGAACCCCGTCTCGTCGTCCTGAAGCGCCCAGGGCGAGATACCAAACTTGGCGTACTCCTCCGTCGTCAGCTCTCGGTCGAATCTGGTGCTGCCTCGCTTCCCCTCTCCGTCGTAGGCCTTCTCCGCCATTTCTGCGTATCCCTGAGCCTTGGTCATCTCGACCATCTTGGCGACCGCCTGATCACGAACCTTCATCCTGCCCGCCTTCGCCGCCTCGGTCTCGAGCCCAAGCGGATCGACGTTCTTCAGGACGGATCCCGACACGTATGCGTACAGGTTCAAGTCAGCCTCCCCCGGCGCATGCAGCGCGAGCGGATCCGGCGACGTCCACCTCCCCAGCTGCGGATTCAAGTACCTCTTCCCAAAGTACTGCAGGCCGACTTCGACATCCTCTTCCTTGCCCGTGAACCGGTAGTCCTCCCGGAAGGACTTCCAACGCTCTGGGCGGAAGTCGCTTTCGGTAGCGCCGTAGGCCTGGAAGGTGGCCCGCTCGACGAGCTCGCCGGTGGCCTTGTCTAGCACGACGCTGGTGCTGCCCAGGTGATCGCCGAGCTCGAAGAGGACGTAGAGGTTACCAGCGGCAGCCGTGGACTGGCTGACGAAGCCCGGCTCGCCACTCGACTGGGTCGGTGTGGGGTCCGCGTCGGGGTCGTGGACCACACGCGCCAGGCGGACACCGTTCGCCAGGAGGTACGGCACGACGGTCCAGGAGTCCACCAAGTACTCGGTGCCGTTGTAGGTGGTGCGGCGGAGCTCGAGGCTCTCGAAGATGTAGAGGGTGAAGCGACTGGCGCCGGCGGCGACGGCCTGCTTCATGATGCGCTCATCGCTGGCGTCGTAGGCGTAACGGAGATCCACTGCGGGAGTTTGGCTCGGAAGGTCGGTATCGACGGACGTCGTTCCGCCGCCGTTGTTGCCGTCCCAGCGGCGCGCGCGGAAGAGGCGACCCGCTTCGTCCCACTGGTAGTGGAAGCGCTGGTCGCAAGCGGTCTGATCCGTCGTACCGGCCGCAAGGCACGCTCCGCCGCGGTCGATGCCAAGCGCGACCATGTGGCCAGCGCTGTCGTAGCGGACCTGCGCACTGCCGGGGCTGGTCACGCCGGCGCCGCTCGCGAGCGCGGCGGACTTCAGCTGGTAGGGGTTCTGCCCGGCGGAGTCGTTGGTGATGGTGCCGAGGCTGCGATCGTAGAAGCCGCCGGCGTCGTCGCCAGTCTCTCCCGTGTTGCCGAGCCAGTCGTACTGGTACGTCTGGCGTAGGATGCGCTGGGCGAAGGAAACATGTGGGCTCGGTGTCGCATGGCGGGGGTCGTCGTTGTTGACGTTGGTGTCGACCTCTGGGGCGTGGGGGCTCCGCCACGTGTCGTTGCCTCCCGCGTACTGGTACCGCACATCCACCGCACGGTAGAGGTCGTCGTACTTGACTTTCCTGGTGACGGGCTTGGCGCCAACTGGCCAGTCGGCAGGGTTTCTCCAGTCGCGGATTTCGACGGGATTCCCGACCACGTCGTAGATGAAGTCCTCGTCCTGCAATGTGAGCTGGCGCGTCGGCTCGGACGAGTTGGCATCGCTCGCCCACGGGTAGTCGCTACCCCAAGCGCCGCTCGCGGGCGGTCCGCGATAGGTCTGTACAGACGAGATGCGACGCCGCTCGTCGTAGAGATAGGCCGTGCGCGTATCGGCGGCGTCCCCGTAGCGCAGCTCGTGAACCAAGCCGTCTGGGCCACGCCGGACGTCGCTGACTACGTCACCGTAGCTGCTGCCGGAGGCCTTCACGGTGCCGCGCCTGCTGTAGCTCGTCGTGCATGTGCTGGTGTTGTCCGCACTCAAGACCTGCGGAACAGCGGGGTTGCTCCCGCTTGAGATCTCGGCAGCCCCGGTGGTTGCGCTGATCTCTCGATCCGCAGCATCGTAGACGAATGTACGTGAGTAGACCCGCGGCGCGTAGCGCGCTGCCAGCGTCGTGCTCTGCAGCTGCCCGCTAACATTCACCACTGCCGGGGCCGCCACACGCGCTTGGCTCCGAACCACACGACCGCGCCCATCGAACTGACTGAAGCTTGCGCGGCCGCGATCCAGGACCGCGATAGGGCGACCAAGCGTGTAGGGGCCGCCAGTCCAACCGGCCGGCGCGACGCCGGGCGGTAGCGTGGTCGAGCTATCGTAGTAGTAGGTCACCTCGTGCGCGGTGGCATCGCGGCTTCCAGTTGGCGCTTGGTAGGCCGCATGGTGCGACTCACACGGCGCGTAGTCCTCCGCCAGCATCCGGCCTGCCCCGTCGTAGGTAAAGTTCTGCCCGCAGCCGCGTGCGTCGCTCGTACCAATTAGGTCGCCGACCGCATTGTAGAGGTAGCGCCACGTTCCCATGGCCGCGGTGTCTGCATCCGGGTCTGCAATGAACGGGTTCGAGGCGTTGGGCTCGGCGTTGAGCACCATGCGGCCAAGCGTGTCGTACCGCATCCAGCGCACGACTTCGTCCGTTCCGTGCTTACGGCGAATTGTTCGGGGCTCGCCAGTCGACAGGTACTCGGTCTCGACGTGCCGCTCTTCGATGAGGCCGTCCTTTCGAAAGCGTTCGGTTGTACGAACCGTACGCCCGTGGCCGTCCTTTAGCTCGCTAGCGTACGTGTGCTGGTGCGGGCCAACATAGAGATCCGCCGCGTCCCAAAGGTCGGTGCTGAGAGCATGGTACTGGCTCTGCAGCGTGATCGTGCCGTCGAGGTCGTACGTCTGCACTTGGCGGCCGAAGGCGTCGTAGCGCTGGCGACCGTAGGCCGTGCTCACATTGCCGGAATAGTCGAAGTTCTCCGGGTCGCCGGAGTAGAAGAACTCCAGGAACTTCTTGCTCACGGCGCCTTTTTGGTCCCACTCCAACAAGCTACCTGCAATCCAAGGTGCTTCGTCCTCTGCAGTGGGATCCGCTTCACTCAGCGTGACCAGCGTCCGACCGAAGCCGTCGACGTACGCGTAGCTCTCGATGTACTCTGCGTCGCCTTCGGTCAAACCATCCTGTGTCCGGGTGTGAACGAGGCTGTGCTTCGCCGAGGTCGGCAGCGAGTTGGCCACGCAGCCCGAGCAGTCAGGCAGCTTGTACGTCACGATCACACTGGGCAACGCCGATAGGCCCGCAGTGACTGCGCTTGGCTTGTAGAGCTCGCTGATGCGCCCAAACTCGTCATAGTGCGCCTCCGTGGGGCGGAGGTTCAGGTCGAGGGCCGTGACGACCGTGCCAAGGCCCATGTCGTAGCCGGCCGAGGTGGTCAGACTCGCTCCGGTGCAGGCGGAGGACGCCGCGGTCACATTGCCAGTGTCCGCGGTAAATGTGCTCTCGGACGACGGAAAGAGCGCGTAGGCGCCGCCGCTGTAGCTGACCTCTCCACACCGGCCATTGGCGGCGCGGCGCCGAATCGCATTGCCGAAAGCATCGTAAGCCGTCGTGCTCTTGGCGAACCAACCCGTCGTCGCGGCCCCCGTTGGGACAGTGGTAGCATCGCCCCGCTGCAACGTTTCGATGCCAGAAAGGTTCAGCTCGACCTGTGTCTCGCGACCAAGACCGTCGTAGGTGAAGCGCTGAACGTTCCTGGTCCCAGAGTGGACGCTCGACACGCTGGACTGGCTGGAGCGCCACATCCAACCGCTCTCGTTTGGTAACAGGATGGGAACCGTCGCTTGCGTGATAGCTTCTTCGGGGATGACGAGCGTCGCGCAAGCGGGCCCACCGACGCAACCGAAGTTCGAGCTCGAGGTCTGATTACCAAACCCGTCCACGACCGTCCGCGTGCGCAGGTGCGCCATTCCGGCCGGGTAGCTGCTGGGCTCCTCTACCCCTGGTCCGGTCGACGGTCGATCGAGATCGACGTACCCGTCGCGCGCGATGCTCGCGCGCGACGCGGCGAGCGCCGTGTCGTACAGTAGGCTATCCGTCTGCGTCAGGAACGCGTGCCGCACGACACGCCCATCGAGCCCTTCGTAGAGCGTACGGATGCTATAGAGATTCTCCGTGCTCGACAGATGCACACCTGCCAGGTCGAGCTTGTGAGTCTCGACCTCCAGCCCCTTCAGCGCTTCGTACGGATGATCCGCCCAGCGATTTGGCGGCGCGCAGTAGTGCCCCTGATCGACGCCGTCCCAGCGCGAGCCGTCGGCGGGATCCAAACACTCACCGAGCAGGAACACGCTGTCGCCAATGTCCGTGGGGCTGTTTGCATCTCCGATTTTCCGCACACGGGCGCGCGCGAACCCTCGAAACTCGCGCTGGCGCCCCTCGAAGTAGGGGTCGCGGTACTCGTACTCGGTGACGTACTCAGCCGGAGGCCGGCCACGGATCTCGATATTGTCGCGCTCGATGACCCGACTCACCAGCTGCGTCACCGTCGGCATCTTCTGACACCAGCCGATCGACCACGGATCGATGGCGGGATGCGTGCTCGGATCATTGGCTGAAGTACAGGCACCGTTCGCCTCAGCGGTTCGCATCTGCTCAGTGCTGGGCTGGTACTGGAGCTCGGTTGTCTTGCCGAGGCCGTTGTCCACGCCGACCAGCATCAAGGGCGGCTGGCCACCTGCCAGATCCATGTACTTGTATGCCTCGGCGTCCCCCCACACGATGTCCGTCGTACCGCTGCCGTCGACGTCCGTGACGCGCACGCGGTTGTGATAGCCAGCGTGGTACGGCGTGTCGTCCAGGACATGCCGCGTCGCAGTCCAGCCCTTGCCGTCGACGTTGAGCCAGATGTCGACCGCGTCGAAACGGATCTGCACCAAGTCATCTAGCCCGTCGCCGTTCACGTCCGCCAGGCGCACCGTCGTGGTCGACACGTCGCTGTACTGGGGCGATGCCGCCATTTCTACGTGGCGGTTCGTGGCGAAGGTGCCGCCCTCGCAGTCATCGCGCTCGCCGGTCCCAAAGAAGCCGTTGCCGCGACCGGGCCAGTACTTGATCGCACCTCGCTGCAGCTTCACCAAGTCGGTGATGCCATCGCCGTTCATGTCGCCTAGGTGCGTTTCGCCGTCGCTCAAGCGCACGGGGAGGCCGCTGTGCGGAACGCACATGCGAATCGGTTCGTTCGTGATGTTGCTGGCCGTGGCCGAAACACGCGTTGCATGGCCAAACTGCCCGTCGCCGTCTGGATGCCGCCCAAGAGCGAAGAAGGTCTGATACTCGGTTCCAGTGCCCACTAGCACATCGACGAGGCCGTCGAAGTCCACATCCACGATCTGGGTGTCGACCGTATCCTGACCGAAATCGATCTTTGAATTCTGGCCGCCAGCCGTGGTGATCTCGCGGCCTACCCACTTCCATGTGCCGCCGACCCGGCGCACGTCGTACGCGGAGTAGGTCGCCACATGCGGCATGTGCAGCAGGTTGACACGACCGTCGCCGTCGAAGTCGAGCGGCGCGATGTTCGGGTTCTTGAACGTGATTGTGTTCGGGTTTGCCCCGAGCACGCCCTGCACACCAAGATTCACCGGCCCGCCGAAGCCGTTTTTCCCCTGTGCGCCCTGGAAGAACACGGCGTGATCGTTGCCGTAGAGTCCGGGCGCCGTAACGAGTACGTCGGGCAGGCCATCGCTGTCGATGTCGAAGAAATCGGCCAGATCGTCGTCGAGAGAGTGGTCCGGACTCCCGGAAAGGGTGCGCACGCGCCCGTCGAAAGGCTGATATCCGGCAAGCGACCCGTCGTCGAGTTCGCCGTCCGGCTGGTAGCCCTCGGTCTGGCTGTAGCTGAAGGTCATCGGCGGCAGGCGACCGCAGGACGTTTGCGCTGGAAGTCGGCCGTTCCCGCCTTCGGCGGGTGCCGCGCTCTCCGACAGCGGAGCGTCACCGCTACTCGAGACGCAGCGCCCTTCGATCTGCACCCCTGTGAGCATGCTGCGGTGACTCGAGGCGTCGTACGTTAGGTGGTAGCGGCGCACTTGATGCCGCGCTGCGCTCACGTCCTCGAGGTAAGCCTTGCTGGACACGTCCACGCCAACCAGGCGCCGAGTCTGCGTCTTGAGCCAGCCGCTGCGGTAGCTCTCGGTGGGATCTGGCCGAAGTTGCCAGCGCAGTTGGGTGTGGTGCGCAAAGGCATTCAGATCCGTCGTGCCGGCGTCCGCCGACGGCGAGCCCTCGAAGATGTCGACCAGATAGGCCGTGCCCCCTTCTTGCTCGTAGTCGTAAACAACCACGTTGTACGGGGCACCACCGACGATGTGCTGGTCGTACTGCCGACTCAGGTGCCACGCATAGATCTCGCTCGGCCGGGTCGGATTGCGCTCCAGCGCCAGCATCCCCACCGCCGCGGCACCGACCGGGGCTGGACCATTCGCAGGCCGGGGGAGGCCGATTTCCATCGTCGTGCCTGACTTGTCCTGCACCACCCAAGTCAGGTGGTCTGGCGACCAGAAGAAGCGCAGGAAGCTGCTTTCGACACGCGCTCGGAAGTACTGCCAACCAGAGGACCAGGTCGGCATGACTTCCGCAGGCTCGCCAGCCCCCACATCCTCCTCGAGCGCGCCCGCGCAGGCAAGTGAAGCGCCCACCGTGCAGATCGGTACGAGCTCCTGCCCGCCGTTGAACACGAAGCGGTCCTGCTCCGCATGCCAACTCGTGCGGTCGTCGTACTTGGGCAAGCCGCGGTCTGTTTGGCGGGCGATGAACGGGACCCCGACACTCCATCCCTGCCCCACCGGACCATTGCCCCCACTCGAGCTGTAAGACAGTCCGAGCGCCGGCTGCGCTCCCCCCCGCGCTTTCGGCAAAGCGAACGGCACGCTAAACGTCGCGATCCCGGTCGAAAGCTGAGCGCTGAAGCTCTCCCCCATACCCTGAATCGAGCCCGAGCCGTCCGGCACGCTGATGCTCTGGGCGGTCACGCCCGACGGGTCAGCGCCGCCGCCCACGGGTGCGGCATTCGGTGCCGGAGCGGCCGGTTGATCCGATCCGCTTTCTTCAGGCTCACCTTCCTGGCCGTCGCCGCGCACGACGGGCCCTTGCGGGTGCGACTCTTCCCCGTCCGTCTGGCTCTCCGCGTCGCCCGCCAGAGCGTTCGAGCGCGGCAGGAGCACAACTCCCTCGCCCACCGCAGTCGCTCCTGCGCGATCCGCGCGGGAGCTCAGACTGCCGCCATCGACACGCTCCGCCTGGGCGGCGCTGTCGGCTTCCTGAGCCGCAGCGGCCAATGGGAAGAACGTCGCCGACAAGTAGGAGAGGAGGGTGACGGCGGCGGTGATCGGCCAGCGACGACCTGCGTGACGCCCGCGCAGCTCGAGCAGGCTGGTGGCGGGACGAACAGCGAGCCACGGCGGGAACAGCTGCCGACCAGGCATGGAGCGCCTTTCGGCGGGCACTACCCGTGCCGGCCCTCGGCCTTTCTTGGAAAACGACGTCGTCACCAGTGCCTCTGAGGTGGGTTGATGCCGTCAGTCCGGTGACCGTTCGACGCGGCTCCAATACACGTGCTGCAGCACGAGCTGCACGTCCTCGAGCTGCTCGATGTTGAGGCCTTCCCGTTCGTAGATGCGCAAGCGATACGTGCCATCGATCGGTCGCCCCTTGAAAACCGGCTTCATGAAGTCTTCGCCCGCAAGCAGGTCCTCATCTGTCGCCGACATGGGAATGCCCAGCACGCGCTCCGCAGCCAGCATCTTGCCGTGTCGAATGGCACCACGACCGAACGAGAAGCACTGTTGATCACCACCGTAGTTGGTGACCTGGCTTTGGAAAGCCGCGTGCTCCAAGTCGTACTCGAGGAATGCGTTTGCAAAGCAGGATGTGCCCTGCCCGTCGCAATCCACGAGCCCGGTCCCCACGGCGTTCAGCGCCACACCGACGTGCCGGTAGTTGTAGTTGCCGGCAGGAATGCCGGCCTCCGCAAACGCTGAGTCGAGGATGTCGACGTCCTTCAAGCTGAAGTCTCGGTCGAGCTCGTAAAAGCACCCCCGATCGTCGCACTTGTGGTCGAAATGCTCGGCGAACGACTCGGCAGTGGCACCCGCACAGGCGTTGTTTCCGAACTGATCCGTATGGACGTACGAGGCATCGGCCGCCACGGTGTCGGCCAAGTTCGCAAGCTGCACGTTGGCCATGGCCGTCGCACCCTCCGCGAGAAACTGAAAGCCGACGAAGAACTGGCCGGTGTATGGCACGGTGAACTGAACCTGCTTCCGCTCGGACCACGTCTCGCTGGCCGTTCGCTGATGGCTATCGTGCAAGTCGAACACGAGCGGATCTTCATGCGCGTCGAATACAATCGCGTAGTAGAGCTGCCCTCCCTCGGGGAGCTCGTCTTCGCCGACGGTCGCCCCGCTATCCCACCAGCTGAGCTCGTACGTCGCCCCGGCCTCGAGCTCTACTTCTTGGTAGAGACTCGTCGGAAAGACGGGCTCCGCGGACTCAGTATCCGGCGGGAAATCGGCTTCCGAACGAGGGAAGACTCGAACTTGCGAAGCGCCACCCGGAATTGGCGGATCGAGGGGCGCGGCTAGGGCGAGGCCCTCGGCGGGCGCTGCGGTGTCTACGGCCGGCTCGACCGCCAAGCAACTGTCCGCCGAACATCCAGCATGGATCCAGCCGGGGGCGCTTGCAGCCGCCACGTGGGTCAGGTCCCCCGATGACGCGAGGAGGTTCGTTGGCAGGGCGTCACAGACCTGGGGCGTGATCACGTGATCCCGAACGGAGATCACCGCGAGGTCTTCAGAGTCCTGGAATGGATACTTGATGTTGTAGTTCTCCAGGAACTCTTCCAGCTGATCGACGTAATCGCCGACGTACTGGTCGGCAAACTCTGCAATGAGCTTGCTCTCGTCGAGTTCTGTCCCCCCGTCGATGCATCCCTCATCCTCCGCTGCGCAGGCCGTACGAAGCGCTTCGTAGTCGATGCCGGTCATCTGACAAAGATCGTCCACCCAGGTCCCCGGCGGGGGAACGGGTCCCACCGGTTCGTGAATGGTGGCCAGGCGAACCCCCAGCCGCTGCTCCATGGCCAGTCGGGCGTAGTAGGCGTAGCGCTTGGCGCTGGCGAGTGCCGAGTCGTAGCGCTCGCGCAGGACGTCGTATTGCCGGCGATAGAAGGTATTGACGGGCAGGGCGACGTCCGGTTCGCCATCGCCATCCAAATCCGCGAAATCGTCGCCCGACAACATCGACTCTTGCACCCGGGCGGCAGTCTCTCGATTGGCGATCTCGTTCAACGTGGTCGCAACCGCCAACTGCGCTTGGCCGATTTGCGAGATGCCGGCTTCGATTTCCTGAACACCCTCGAGCATTGCTGCGTTGAGGTCCACGATGATCTGGGCATTCGAGTTGACCTCCTGCAGTGCGGCATTGGCCGCAACCTCGTCGAGCAGGGAGAGCTTCTCCATGCCCGAAGCGGTATCCACCACGCCGGCCGCGACATCGAATCCCCCGTTGATGTTCGTTGAGCCACCGGAGAAGAGACCGGAAAAGAAGTTTGCCGATGCAGCTAGCCCCCGGGCGATGGTGATCGCGCCCTGGGCTACCTGACGGCCCGCGTCCACCTTCTGCAGGGCGACCCCGAGGAGCTCCTTGTCGCCTGCAAGCTCGACCGCCTCGAACTGAGACTCGGCCCCGCCGAGAGCGGAAGCCAGGTGTTCGACGCCGCTGCGAACCGCGCGGAAGCCGCTGTCCACCTCCTCCAGCGAAATGGCGATCTGCAGGATCTGATTTCCGCGCTCACCCGAACCGACGACTCCGTAAGGGACCAGCCCCTTCTGGTGATACTCGACCGCCGCCGCAGGGATGCCGATCGCAAAAAGTTGCCGCTGGATGCCGGCAATCAGCTTCGCTTGCCCCTCCAGCCACGTGCGGAGGACATCGACGTCGGCCGCAGACCTGACGACGGGCGGGGAGGCAACCTCGATCGTCCGCGACTCGCTTGCGAGGCACATGAGGGCCGCGGCAAGGGGAAGTGGCTTCTCGCCGGGGCTGTTCCAGGTCAGGGATGCCAACGCCCGATCGGCAGCACGGCACTCCTGCCCAACGACGGCAATCGTTACCTGGTGCTTCGACACCTCGCAAGCATCACAGACTGCCGCAAAGTTACCTTGGCAATCGTCTTCTTCCGCGGGCCCGCCGTTGTTGCACGCGGGACTCGAATCAGGGCACATATGACCGTACGGCCTCGCCCGATAGTTCTGCGGATCGGGTACGATGTTCGAGTTCGGCATGAGCTCGGCCAGCGTCGGCCAAATACTGGGGTCGAGCCCCTCGAGCACCTCTGGCGAAGAGCACGAATCTACCTTGATCATCAGGAGTGTCCCTGCATTGGGAATCAGCTCCTTTCCGGCTCGTGAGCAGACGGGCGGTGCCGCTGGGTTGAAGAGCCGGTTCTTGAAATCCGCGACCGTGGTACCCGCGCCCGGATAGGAGAGTGGGGCATTGCGAGCGATGGTCATCAGCCAGTCGCTTTCTGGCGCGTCACCGTTTCTGAGTAGGTCAAAAGGACCCTCATACCTTTCCCAGAACAAGCCGCCGCCGGAGTTTGCGCCCGACGTCAGCCCAGGCGCGCGAACGAACAAATCCCCAGCTTCGGTAGCCCACGTGCCGCGCGTTACCGACGTACCATTCAGTAGGGGGATCTCCCGCTCCAGGCCGTCCCCACCGATCGACATGCGGAAGTCCAGGATGCGCTCGTCGGGCGAGGGCCAAGCGCCTCCGGCAAGAGACAGGCCCGGCACGGGAACGGTAAAGAGGCCCTCTGGGATCGAACCCGCAGCGTACCCCAGCTTCCAAAGCGCTGTCTCGAGCGCCGAGCGCCACGTGAAGGGAGAATACTCGGGCGTCGTTCCCGGAACTGCACCGATGAGCTCCATGATCTTCTTCGCCTGCGGTGAGCAGCATTCCGCCCAGTCCTCGGGCTCCGAGTCCGAACAGTTCAGGACGTGGTCCTGGTCGCGCGAGTAGAAGTAGCATCCAGGAAACTCGCCGAAGAGTCCTGGCGCCGGCTTGCCTGCAACCGTGGTATCGATGATGTCGCCGTTGGCATCCTTAGGCCAGGTCGCAAACGCCAAGACGGGCGACTGGCCACGAGACAGGACCCAATCGTGACCGACGAGGTCGACCTCACTCAGGCTCAGGCGATTGACCGCTTGCAGGGCTCGGCCCTGGGAGAGGTCGCCACCGCTGATGAACGCCGCGTAGGGCGGCGTCTGGTGTGACCCTTGATCGACATCGAAGGCTTCCCCGAAGTCCTTGTAGATCTCGTCGCAGAACCCGGAGTTCCACGTTGCTGTGGCCTCGCCGGCAGCCGCGTCGGCCGTCGTGAAACCGAGGGCTGCCACGGAGAGTGGCTCGGTTCCCGTCCCGGCCACCCGCTTGCACAGCTCAGTGTCGACTAGAGGGCCACCCGTGGCGCAGACCGTGTCGCCCAGGTCGTCGACGGCATCCTGCTCCGTACCGAAGTAGACCACATCGATGGTGTCCTCCTCGAGACATGCCGCCGCATCTCCATCCTCCTCAACCAAGTCCTCCGATTCGGGGAATCCACCGCACATTTGGCCCAGGGCAAGTTGCGCGCCCTCGCGTCTCATGTCGCGAACTGAACCGATCTCGATGATCTGACGGCCGAGTTCGTCGGCCTCGGACGAGGCGACCTTCGCGAGGTCGAGGTAGTGGCGCCAGGAGTCGTCTACATCCTCGCCCTCGCCGGTCAATGCATTGGCGACGGGAACGAAGATGTCCCTGCCCACGCCAGGAACGCAATGACTCGTGTTCGCGGCGTCGTAAACTGGTGTGCAATCCGGCGCGGTAATCGTGCGCCCGGATTTGATCGTGTCGAGAAGCCCGAGCTCCCAGTCGCTGAACCAAACCGGGTGCGCGTCGGGTTCAGCGAGGGCCCTGCCCAGGATCATCCCAGGCTCATTCCCTCGTCGTGGAATCACTGCCCAAACTGGCTCCTCGTTGTCCTCCAGTTTGCCCAACAAGAAAGCTCCGAAGTTGGTCAGTATGGTCTCGGGCAGCGATGGAGGCGTGCTCTCCAGGATAGGTAGTTCTATGCTTGCAGCGGTCACCCCTGAGCAAGAGTCACGGAGCCCGACGGCGCACTCCACTTCCATCGAAGTGCCTTGGATGAACCTCAACTGGTCCCAGGCGGCTATGAGGCCCTCAACACCACTGTCCTGGGGGTAGATGAGCGCCCTCCAGACGGGGTCGCCCTCGAAGGTGCTGTTCTCCAGCGCCCTGAACCTCGCAGGCATGGAGCTCTTGGTCATGCCACTAGACTCTGACAGGGCTTCATTCGCCAGCCGTTCGAGCGGCTCCAGCGTGCTGAGGTCCCGCAGCGGCACCTGCAATCGCTCGACGATCCTGCGGACACCCGATGAGCAGTCTTGGGCTGCCGGCGCGAACTTCGTGATGGAGCTGCGATTGAGCTCGTGCTCCGGGATGCCTTCCGCGACGACGAACGCTCCCAGGGTCGTCAGGTCCTGGGCCAAGGTGCCGCCCCAGGGCGTGGCCGGAGTGCTGCCGGGCATCGTAGCAACGGGACCCGTTGCGAGCTCTTCCTGGCTCGTTAGCAACGAATAGATGACGACGGCGCGCCGCGCACCGTAACGCAGGTCCGCATCTCCAAGGTCGTCGATGTGGCGAGCGAGAGCGGTCCCAATGGGTCCCTCGGAGAAAGCTTCGAACTCGGGGCTAGTAGTGACTCCTGCCTTTGCTGCTGCCTGGCTGAGTAAGAGCTTCCGGAGGGCAGCGCGCAGAGCAGACGCTTCCTTCGCCGCGGAGTCCGGAACGACCAATCCGGTAGAGCGGAACATTCGCCATGCGAGGGATTGGCGACTCGTCTGAGGCGCCGTTAGCGCTACCTCCAAGTCCAGTCCGGGTATGGCGTCAGTGAGATCCGAGTCGAACTGTGTGTAGCGAATGTTGGCGTAGCCGTTGCAACGCGGGTCTACCCCGGGCCCGAGGTAGTCACTGTCCGACCCGAAGAATGGTCCGCCAAACGGCTCCCACGAGCCGAGTAGGACGCGCACGGCATGCCTGTAGGTGTTGTACCCTTGAAGGTTCTTTTTGGGGTCCATCGCCCATGCGTCCCCGGTAGATAGAGAGCGCGCCTGCTCCGCTCCAGCGAGGTCCGCCGCGAGGGACTCCTCAACTAGCTCGCGCACCAAGCGCGTGGCGGCGCGAGCGATGTGAGCCTGCAGCTCGGCACGAGGTCGGACCCAGGCGCGCACCACCTCAGGTGCAGGCGTGCCGGAGGGCAACGTTCCCAAGCCTAGGTTTGCCCACGTGGACTGGTCCCGCACTGGGCCGCTCGTGCCAACCGTCCCGGTCGTGTAGGCAGCCCAATATGCTTGAGAGCATCGCTGGGTCATCGTCGCTGTCAGCCCCGACCCAGTGGGCCCTTTCGTCGTGGGAAATGCGTTCGCCAGCTTCGCGAGCAGGTCGAGAATCACCATCGCTTGGTCGCGAAGGATGAAGCGCTCCTCGTTCGATTGTGGGGGGACGACGAAGGTATGCTGAGGATTGCTCGACTTGGCGCTGCTGTAGTCGAAACGCAGCGTAATCGGATGGACCGCGTCCGCCATCTCAGCAAGCTTGGCTGCCGTGCACAGCATGTTCTGCTGCAGGAGGACGTGTGCGTCGCAGGTAGTTGGGTAATCGGGATTCTCCTGCGCAACTCCGGCCCACAAGAGAATGGCCCCGGGAAGGAAGCTCGGTGATGATGTGGGTGACACCATCACGCCAAGTTCACTTGCACAGGATTGCGCGGCATAGAACGCTGGTGACCAGGATGTCTTCGCCAGCTGCTCATGGCTGACGGCATACACGGCGGCCTGTTCCTTCTGGGCCGCCTCCACACCTACGTCGTGAAGAGACCGCTCCGCGCCCTGCGTGTCGCGCGAGGCGTCGAACGCATTCTCGAGGGCGTATGCCTCCATCGGCGGTGTCTTTATCAGCGTAAATTCCTCTTCGTTTGGGCCACGGAGGTATCCCTTGAAGCTGTACCCTTGAACGTCCTTCGACTCGTCAACCGTCGGCTCGCCTCCCCCGATCTCCTCGTCCCCGATACACCCCTGAGTGCTGAGGGATGCGAGCGCGACGGTGACGCCGAGCGCGCGACTGAGGGAAAACCGGTGCTGCTTCTTGAAGAGGGAGGCGATCATGGCTTCTTGCTTTCGTGCTGCGATGAACCTGCGAGAGGTCAGGAAATCTTCGACTAGCGGAGCTCCGCGCCGGCGGTGCCCATGAACCAGACGGTGTTGAAGTTCCAACCGGAATAGGTGGACTGCTGGGTGAGTTGGGTAGCCGTGACGGCGGTGATGCCCGTGGTGGGGCCGGTGCCGACGCTGGACATGCCGGCGTTCACCGATGAGCTGGTGTAGGAGGCCGTCACGGTGACGCTAGTGCGGGTGCCGCCGAACCGCCCACGCGGATTCGAGGACGTGACGACGCCGCGACAGTAAGCGCGCGCGATGGTGCCGCCGCTGAAGGAGCCGAGCAGACCGCCCACGGTGTTCGTGCCCTGCACCGACCCCGTGGCGTAGCTGTCCTGAAGGTCGAGGTTGGAGGTCAGGCCAATCAGTCCGCCCACCGTGTTGCCTGAGCTCACCACCTGGCCCACGGCGCTCGAACGGTACACCGTCCGGCCCGTCTGCTGCCCGAGCAGGCCTCCCACGCGCTGACCGGAAGACGACTGCTGGTTCACCTGGCCGAACGCAGCGCAGTCGAGCACGTCGCCTGTGCTCGCGCCCACTAGGCCTCCGACGTCGGAGCCGCTCGCGGTGACCACGTTGGTCGAGGCGTCGTCGGAGAGGAGCTCAGTGCTCATGCCGCAGAGGCCACCGACCTGCCCGCCAGTGCCGGTTTGGTTCACGGTCCCCGCCGCAGTCGAGCGCTCGACCACGGCCTGGCACGAGCCAGCCAGCCCACCAACCCGCGACGCCCCTGTCCCGGTGACCTGCGCGTCGATGGCTGCGTCGATGACGCGCGCTTGGAGTAGGCCCACCAAGCCTCCCACGTCTCCGGACGTGCCAGTGATGTTGCTGGCAAGAACCGAGACGCGCTGCAGGCGCCCCTGGACGCGCCCGGCTAGCGCGCCCACGCGCGTCGAGCCGCTGACCGTGAACCCGCTCAGCACCAGGTCGCGCACGAACCCGTCATTCGTGCCGTCGAGGTTTCCGTCGCCTTGGATGACACCGAACAGACCGACGTCGGTGCCGCTGCCGGTGCGGCTGAGGCCGGTGAGACTGTTGTGGTCGCCGTCGAACGTGCCCACGAACGGCTGCGACGCGGTGCCGATCTGACCTGACGTGATGCCGCTCAGGCTGATGTTGGCGCGCAGCCGGAAGTGGTCATCCCAGAGCGACGGTGTGTTCATCACCGTCTGCACTTGGGCAGGCGTACAGAGCGGCCACGGCCGAGACGCCGTGCCGTCGGGCACCTGCGGCATGCCGACGGAGAAGGGTGTCGTGGAGATCTGTGTGTACGTCGTGCAGGGGCTCGGGGCATCGAAGCGCACGTCGTCCAGGCGCACGACTCCCCCGGCGATGGCGTTCCAGATGTTGAGCGTCAGCTTCACGCGGCAATCGGTGGCGCTGGTGTTCAGGGCGTTCTGGATGTTCGTGGGCACCGAATAGATGCCGGTGAACCAGACGGACTGCGGTTTGTCGTGGAGAGTGACGGTCCCCACGTATTGGTCGTGCAGGCCCACCGACGGGCAGGTCACGTGCGCGTCGAGGTTGCCGCCGAGCGTCTGTCCGGGCGCCTTCTTGGGCAGCTTGATGTCCACGAGCAAGCGCTGCGCTGCGCCGATCGCCGTCGCGGGGAAGGTGTTGCTCAGGATCTGGGTGTAGGCGGCCGGCAGCTGGAACGAGCCGCTCCCTTGCGTCGCATCGGGGCTCGAGACGGGCTGGGTCTGCTGCGACGTCCACATCGCGGGGTAGTCGAGCGAAAGGATCTGCTCGGTCGCCGTCCCACCCGTGCCACCACTGCCGCCGGAACCGCCACTACCGCCCGAGCCGCCGCTGCCACCCGAGCCACCGCTGCCACCCGAGCCGCCGCTGCCGCCCGAGCCACCGCTGCCGCCGCTGCCCGACGACCCGCCGGAGCCCCCACCTCCACTGCCCTCGGGTGCGCACTCGCTGCGGAAGACGGCATTGCCGCCGAAGCGGATGTGGTCGATGCGGACAGAACCGCTGGACGACCCACTGACGCTGCAGCTGCGATTCACCTTGAAGCGGAAGGTGAGCGGGTGGTTCGGCTGCAGGAGGGCCATGCGGATGTCCTGCGTCACCGGGGCGCGCAGGGTGATCCACTGGCCCGCGTCGTCGCGGTTGAACACCTGCCAGGTGAAGAGCGTGCGGGGCCCGAGGCCAGCCGAGTAGATCTCCATGGCGAAGTCGCCCAGCCATTCCCAGGCCTGACCACTCCCGCCGACGTCGAAACGCACATCGACGAGCAGCTCGTCGCCGACGATCTGGAACTCGGTGCCCGCGAACGGGACGCTGTGCACCTCGGCGAAGTTGCAGTGCGTGAGCTGTAGGCTGCTTTCGCCGTGCGTGTTGGTCGTGCTCTCGCTGATAGTCGCCGGGTGCGTGACGGTACCGAGATTGTCCCAGGTGGGGATGCCCCACTGATTCGAGTCCTCCAGAGAGCTGAAGCTCGGATCGATGTCGCAGACCGGACACTCCGTTCCGCACACTCCGCCACAGTCGACCTGCGTTTCGCCCACATCCTCGACGCCGTTGAAGCAGCGCTCCGGCATGCAGACGCCTGCTTCGACCTCGAGGCCGAAGTAGAGCCCGTGCTCCGGCTCGCAGCGGCCGGTCAAGCACTCGCTATCTGCATCGCAGATGCCCACGCCGTCGGGACAGCGGCACTGGCTGGTGCAGAAGCCTTCGGTGTTCGGCTCTCCCCGGTTGCCACAGACGTTTGGCACGCACACGCCCACGTCCGCAGGCAGCCCGTAGATCGGCCCCTGCCCTTCCTCGCACACGAGCCCAGGGGCGCAGACTGCATCTTCCGCCAGGCAGTCGCCTTCACCCTCCTGGCATTCCTCCTCGACGCAGAATGTGTCCGAACCGTTGTCGCACGGCGTGCAGTCCGCCCCGCCGCAATCGGCACGCACTTCGTCTGCGTTCTCGAGGCCATCGACACAGTGACCGAACACGCAGAGATCGATCGGCTCCGGCAGCCCGGACAACTCACCGACGTCCGCCTCGCATTCAAGGCCAGCGTGGCAGTCGAAGCCACTGTCGCAGTCGCCATCGAGGTTACTGCACAGGCAAACAGCGCTGCAGTAGTGGCCCGTGCCCCAGTACTCCTCGCCGGGGCACTCGAAACAGGTGCCGCACTGGCCCCCGCAGTCGATGCCAGTCTCGCCCGCATCTTGAGTGCCATTGATGCAGGTTGGCGGCGCGCAGACGGCGGTCTCGGGTCCGTAGCCGTACCAAGGGCCGCGCCTCGATTGACAGGTCAGGCCGCTCGCGCAGCCCGCGTTGCTGGTGCACGGACCCTCGCCCCAGGTGCAGCTGCCCGCACTGCAGGTCTTCTCGACCGGCGGCCCGCGGCGAACGGGAACGGGCGCCACCTGCAGCACGATGTCGGGCTGCGCCTGGCTCGCGCCGAACGTCTGCCCAAAGTCTTCCCAGGCCATGCCGAGCGCGGCGCCGCCCGGGACGGGTAGCGACGCCACGACGGGAGTGCGTTGGTCCATCGGGTCGTGGTCGAGCGGCGCGGCTGTGGTCCGCGGCAACGGAACCTCCACCTGCGTGAGCCCGAGTTCCTCCCCATCCCACGCCAGGCGTTTCAGCCACAGGTCTTCCCCGTTCGGATTGCCGAGTGCGGCGTCGCTGCGCCAGGCCAGGAACACCCGCCCGTCCGGTAGCGAGCCCGCGGCCGGGTGCACCACCGCGACAAGGGCCGGCTGGCGCTGACTCCGCTCATCGTCCCCCACCGTAGCGGCGGCGAGCGGCTCGACCGGCTCGTTCGACACGACCTCGCCGGTGGTCACGTTCACGACCGCCAGCCAAAGGCGGAACACGCTGGCCACGCCGGTCAGCTCGGGATCCGTGCCGACGGTGTACGCGACGGCTAGGTGGTCGTCGTCGAGCGGTGCCATCGCGGGCCGATCGAGCGCGTCGCCGGGCATGAGCGGCGCCTCCGGCTCCACGCGGACGCTGGCTCCGTCGTGCCAAACGACCAGCGCTTCGGCCCCGCTCGGCAAGGCTTCCCGCCAAACTGCCGCAAAAGAATGCTGGATCGTGCTCCCCGCCGTCCGGGCCCAGGGCGTCAGGGCAACAGCGCCCTCGGGCGCAGGGCTGGCCGCCAAGGTGTCCTCGCCGCCTAGGCCTGCCAGCCCCTTGTCGTAGCGGCGCATGCGAATGTCGGGGCCGGTGGTGGGATCGCTGGTGTCGACCCAGGCCACCACGAGCTCGGTCCCGGTCCAGACCAGGTCGGGGTCCTGCTGCGCCCCGAGGAACGTCTGGTTGGCGATACGGAGAGGACCCACGCCCCACATCTGGGGGCCAAGAGTCAGCTGCCGCAGCCCCACTCCCAATTCGCTCCCATCACCGTTCAAGTCGTTGTAGGCAACGACGATGGAGCCGTCCGGCAGGGTGGCCGAGACAGGGTTGGCATCGAGAACGGGGTTGCCTCCGATGATCGCCTCCGTGGCCGCGTCGACGACGACGACGCGCGCGCTCGGATTGCCGTGGTCGTCGAGCAGCTGCGCGATCACGCGCGGAGCAGAGCCGCTGAGCCCCGGCTCGGCGTCAGCGACTGGAGCTTCGGTCCAGACGAGTGCGCCGACACCGTGCTGACCCTCGCCCTGATTGACCAGGCCGAAGCTCAGCGGATGGCGGCCGTAGCCGAGCCGGCGCGCCGCTTCGGAGCTGTTTTCAGCTAGCGGAACGACCAGGAGGTCGCGCGTCTGACAGTTCGGCGTGCACACGTCGAGCGTGCTGCCCGGCCCGTCGTCGCACTCCTCGCGCGCCGGATCGTAGACGCCGTCGCCGCAGTAGACCGAGATCGTGCGCGGCGGATCGACCAATATCTGGAACGCGTCGGAGGTCTTGTCCGGGAACCCATCGACCTCTTCTGGCGTGGGAGGGTCCGGCTCACCCGACCCACCACCCGTGGAGCTCTCGGGCCCGAACACCGGTGGCGAGGGCGCGGGCCCCGCCGCGTCGACTCGTCGCAGCAGCTCGTCATCGAAGTCCGCCGGCTCGCTGCTGCCCCCGCAGGCCATCACCAGGGTCGCTCCGGCGACGGACCACCAAATGGACCGCGACAACAACTTGCCAGTGAGAATACGAACGCCAAGCATGGGCTAACGGTGAGCGCTCAAGGCGAGCGCCCCCCACAGGAGACGCGATATACGGGGGCCCACTCCTGCCGGTCAACTGGCCAGTTGCTGGCCAAACACTTTTGTTGCTCCGTGAAATGAAATGAAATCGTGTGAAATGGACTGAAATGGACTGCAAGATTTCAGCGCCGAGTTGGCCTCGCACAATTCACTCATTAATGACCCACGGTCGCCACAAAAGTCGCGGTGCTCTGGGGCCTTGCACCCCATGTGCGCCCTGTTTGTTCCCCCTTCGGCCGACGGGCCGCCTTTCAGAACTGCACGGCGAGCAGCCCCGGTCCGCTTTCCGTCACCACGCTGACGAAGAACTGTCGCAAATCGCCGCCCGGAATCGCCATGCCACCGAGCTGAGCCGTCTGCGCCGCGAGATGTGCGGTGGCGGACGGGAACTCGGGACCCACAGAGGTCACCCAGTTGCCATAAATGGAATCGGCAGGTGGAACGTGGCTCAGGTGGCGAGCATCGTTCCAGAGGACGAGGAAATCTTCAGCGTTCGCTCCGACTCGGAAACCGAATTGAAACGGCGACTCCGAGGAGAGGCGCAGGGGCGTCGTAGGATCACTGGACATGAGGTCGGCGCCAAGGCGCTGCGCCGCCGCGTAGGCAAAGGAGCCCGACAGGCCAAAACAGACGAGAAGATCCTCGCCGTTGAAGGCAACAGCCGGTGAGCTCGCCGCCCCCAAGTAGACCACCTCTGGATCTTGATCGGGGAAAGCGGTGATCGTGCGCCGCTGCGCCAGAATTCCGCGCTCGTCGTCCACCGGGCCCTCCCAGACCGCCACGAACCCATCGTCAGTCCCCGCTAGCGAAACTGCCGAAATTTCCCCGTCTCCGAGCTCGTGAATGTCCCCGCGCACACCGTCTTGGGTCATCGCGCGAACCTCCGCCCGCTGCTCCGCCGGTACGCGCCAAGCCACCCCCCAGTGGTCGCCGGCAAACGCAGGCACCGGTTCCGCTGCCCCCGCTGCCCCGAATGCGAGCGCAATCCCCGCGGGCGTGCCGTCGCTCGCAAGCTGCCGCGCCCACACGCCGTCCGCGGTCGTCCAGACTACGAGGAAGCCCTCGCCGCCGCTCGTGATCCGAACACCGGTCTTCGCCGCGTTGTCCGTCGTATCGATCGCAATCTCGTCGCCGAGTGGTTCCCCGTTCGCATCGAGCAGCTGCCCGTACAAATCCTGCCCCGGCGCCGTCCTGGAGTCGCTCCAAACAGCCAAAAGAACGGGCTCTCCGTCGACGCTGCCGCTGGCCAGGTCGGGTGCCGCCGCCGGCGTCGCCTCGAGCGACAGAATGGGAATGACGTCGTCGCCGCCCACCAAATCGCTGCCGTCGCAATTTTCGTCGATGCCGTTCAGGACCACCTCGCGCGCATCGGGGTGCACGTCGGGGCGCTGATCGTCGCAGTCGTCGCCGAGTGGCGCTGCGTCGTGGCCGTCCCCGTCGACGTCGCTCGCGTCGGTGCTGCCGCCACTCCCTCCCCCGGCTGGCGCCCCTGCGCCACCGCCATCAGCGCCGGTCTGCCCGGCCATCGACCCGCCAACGCCCCCCGTGCTCGTCTCGTCACTGCCTGAGCAGTCCTGATCGATGCCGTCGTCTGGAACCTCGTCCGCCGCAGGAAAAACGCTGGGATCGCCGTCTTCGCAGTCCAGATCCTCGGGCCAGCTGTCGCCGTCGCGGTCGGGGCCGAGCGGCAGCTCCGCGTCGCCACAGGCCACCAAGAAGAGGCTACCCAACAGAGTCCATGTAGCCGCCGTCGATCGCTTCACCACGCGCCCCGCTACCAGCTGCGTCCGACCTGAGCAAGGCCGCGCCCCGACGTTGCGCCGGACCAGAGCGTCAGCCAAGGTGCGGCCCGATGAAGCGCTCGAGCCTTCTCGTCTTACCCAGCCTCCTGCTCTCGCTGGCTGTGCTGCCTGCTGCGTGCAGCTCCGAACCCAGCGAACCCGACGGCTCCGGCGGCGGAGGCGGTGAATCCCCGGAGGGCGCTCCGTGCGACTTCGGTGAAGACGCCGACAAGTGCGGTGGGCAAGACGACGTGGCTTGCACGCCGGCGCTCGCCCCGACGAGCCGGAGCTGCGATGAAGACGCGGATTGCGACGACGGGGAGCTCTGCTTCGTGTCAGAGGAGGATCCAAGCGAAGGGACCTGCCAAGACATCGTCGGTGCATGCTTGGCCTTGCCCGAGGTCGGCAACGGCCTCCCCTTCGGCGAGGCCTGCGATCCCGATGCTGCGACCGATCCGTGCGCAGGCCAGTGCGTTCCGATCGGCGATGGCGCGAGCGGTGAGTGCGAAGAGAACTGTCGCGTGTTGTCAGCGAGCGGCTGTGGAGAGGACGTGCTCGAAGGCTCGAACGTCGCCTGCGGCTTCTTCGCCTACGATCTCAGCGACGCAGGCATCGAGCAGGGCGCCGGGGACCTGGGCGTATGCGCCACCCTGTGCAACTGCAATGCCGATTGCCCCGGCGAGCAAACGTGCCTGAGCGCGCCCAGCGGCGACTTCGCCGGCATCTGTGCAGGAGGCTTGGACAGCGACGTCACGCTGGAGGAATGCCCCGACGGAGCCGGCGGAGCCGGAGGCAGCGGCGGGTGAACGGCCCGAGGCGACCCGCTCGAGGTCTCGCGAGTGCGAGCTTGATGCTCTTGGGACTAGCGGGCTGCGCGCGGAGCGCCAGCGACACCGAAGGGCGCACGTTCGACATCGCCTGCCGAAAGGCCAAGTGTGCGCTGGAACCGGCTGCCGCGGCGACACCCACGCCAGCGGGCGCGGAGCCGTGGGCGCCGTTCCGCTCGGGCCGAGTCCTCCTCGCCTGCCCACCAGGCGAGCGCGGCGACGGCCGCGAATGTCGCGCCCTCACCTGCGACGGCAACGCTGTCTGCTCGAAGCTCGGCGGAGAGCGCTTCGCCTGCCTGGAAGGCCTCTGTCAGGACGCCGAGCACGCCGTCACCAGCGAGGATCGCCTGGCGCTCTGCCTCGCCGGCACCGGCGCTTGGTCCGGAAGCCCCGAGCAACGGTCGCAGTTCGCCATCGCTCAGAGCTGTCGCCCGCCGTGTGAAGTGCCTGCGGTGTGCAGGCAGATCGACTGACTCGAGTCCCGCCCGTCACCGCGGATCGCGCTTGAGCGTGTCATCGCTCAACCAGCGCAGCCGCGATCGTCTCGATACCAAGGAACATCGGCTCCGGCTCCGAAACCAGCCGGCCTTCGCGAACGCCCTCGAGCGCCTGGAAGCCCAGCCCCTCGTAGAACGGCACCGCGTCCGCCTTGGCATCGGTCACGACGCCCACGCAACCGAGGCGGTCACGCTGCTCGAGCGCCAAACGGAGAACGTGGCGCAGGAGCGCACTGCCGATTCCATGGCCCTGGGCCCGCGTATCGACCCCCAGGCGCGCCAGCCGCAAGATCGGGAGCGGGTAGCCCGGGAGGCGCTTGCGCAGGCGCGCGCTCGGCACGGAGGCACGCTCGAGCGACGACGGCGCGACGGTCGCAAAGCCGACGATGCGGCCCTGGACCAGCGCCACGTAGGTGACCGCCAGATGGAGCTTGAACTGATTCTGACCCGCGTAGTGCTCGAAGAAGCGGTCGAGGTCTGGTTCGCCGCAAGAGAACCCGCTGCGATCGTCGCCCTGAGAGAGGGGCCGGATGTCAACGCTCTTGGCCACGCATCAGCTCGCGCAGCGCGTCCGTCGGTGCGGCAGGGCTCTCGAGACGCAGGGCGATGCGGTCGAACGTCTTGTCGTCAAGCACGAGCCGCGCGGGAATGAGCGCTTCGTCGGGGAGCTCCCGACGCGCTTCCATGAAATAGAGCAGAGCCTGCTCGACCACGAAGTTCTTCTTGAGCCCGTGGCTTTCCGTGAAGCGGTCGAGCTTGTCCTTGGTGGCGGCAGACACCGTAGCCGAAATCTGCGACTGATCGCTCATGGTCGTCTCCGATTGCCGGCCCAAGTTTTACCAGGGCCGGCCATGGAAAACCTAGCACCGCAGCCAACATGCGGCAAAATCTGCTCGTTCGCCCGAACGAAGCAGCTGAAAGCCGGCGCCTGGCCAGCGAGCACAAGCTACCCCTTCACGCACACCACCTGCTTCAGGGTGTGTACGATCTCGACCAGGTCTGCCTGGGCCGCCATCACGGTGTCGATGTCCTTGTAGGCTCCCGGGGTTTCGTCGATGACGTCGGCGTCCTTGCGGCATTCGACGCCGGCCGTGGCGACCGCGTGATCGTTCAGGGTGAACGTGCGTTTGGCCTCGCCGCGGCTCATCTTGCGCCCTGCCCCGTGACTGCATGAGCAGAACGAGTCCGGGTTGCCCTTGCCACGCACGATGAACGACTTCGCACCCATGCTGCCCGGGATGATGCCGAGCTCGCCCTCACGCGCACGGACGGCGCCCTTGCGGGTGACGAGCACGTTCTCGTGGAAATGGTGCTCGCGCGACACGTAGTTGTGGTGGCAGTTCACGGCCGTTTCGCCGCCTTGGACCGCCTTGCCGGGCAGCGCCGACTGCAGCGCTGCCAGGGCCGCGCCCATCATCAGGCTGCGGTTCGCGGCCGCGTACGTTTGCGCCCAATTCAAGGCGCGCCAGTAGTCGTCGAACAGCTCGGATCCTTCGACGATGTAGGCCAAGTCCTTGTCGGGCAGCTGAATGAACCAGCGCTCCATGTCCTTCTTGGCCAGCTCGATGAAGTAGGACCCGATCTTGTTGCCGATCCCACGCGAGCCCGAGTGCAGCATCACCCAGACGCGATCTTCCTCGTCCAGGCAGACTTCGACGAAATGATTCCCGGTGCCGAGTGTGCCCAGATGGTTGGCCGCGTTGGACTTGGTGAGCGCTGGGTGCCGGTCGCAGAGCGCAGCGAAATCCTCGGCCAGCTGCGCCCAAGCGCTGCCGCAGCGCTCGGGAACGTTGTGCCACGCTCCGCGGTCCCCGCGGCCACCGCTATTGGTGCGCCCATGCGGGATCAAGCGCTCGATCTCGGAACGAACGCCGGAAAGGCTGTCGGGAAGATCGTGCGAAGTGAGGTTCGTGCGCTCCGCCATCATGCCGCAGCCGATGTCCACACCGACCGCCGCGGGCACAATGGCGCCCTTGGTGGCGATGACGCTGCCGACGGTGGCGCCCATGCCCCAATGCACGTCCGGCATCACGGCCAAGTGCTCGAAAACAAATGGCAGCGAAGCCACATTATTCAGCTGCTCGACGGCGGAGGCCTCGATCGCCAGGTCGCCAATCCAGGCCTTGATGCGCGCCCCATTCTCAGGCTTCCAGGTATTCATCCTCCACCTCTCCAGAGTCGAGGCGAAACCGGGCCAACGGCAAGTCTATTCCACCGGTGCGGCGGGGCTTGGCGGAAGCCATCTACATGACCTAGGCACGCACCGCGAGACGCCGTCAGTCCCTCGCGAGCAGACCAATCCACCTGCACACCGGCCCCTGCGTTGAGGTAAGCCCCCAGCGCACCAGCAAGGGAACATCGACGTCCTTCACTCGACCCCGAAACATCTCCCATGGATTAGTCCAGCGCATCGAGATGGGTGGGCCCTGCAGCGCGCCCCAGCTGCGTGCCGTCAGTCGATCCAGCCATCATCGAGCGCGCCCGTGAATGCGAAAAAGAGAAACGAAAAACCGCCGTGCACGATGCCATTGACGGTGGCAAGCCCCAGGAGAGCGATCTTCCCCGTCATGTCCCAAGTCGCTGCGCGTCGATAGGCCATGGCCGGCACGCCGAAGGATAGCAGCCAATACAGGCGGAGTCCGGGCAGCCCGTCAAGGTCCCATGGCGCAGCAACCATTGGACCCGCGAGTGATGGCGCCAAGACGAGCGACGGCGCATACGCGAGCAGGCAGCGGAGCCACCATCTTTTATCCACGAAAGTCCCCCGAACCCTGAAACCGACAGGAGCATTGCTTGGATCGCGAGTCATGCGGGGCTCCCTTGCCTCGGCTGTGGGATCAGCCGTCCCTGGTGAAACCCTACGCACCATCCTCGGTACGCATTCCGGTCGATCAACGTCGAATGCAGCCGGTTGGCAAGATCCAACGCAGCTCGTACACCAAGTCGGCGTTGGACACTGCCTTGCACACGCCCAACGGATCTCCGATGTAGAGGCAGATGGCCCCATCCTTTGGACACGGTCCGAGGAGCCCATAGCGGTCCTCACCCTTCGGCTCCACAGTGACGGCACGCAAGATCCTACCGGTCGCCGGCTGCGTCACGGTGTGCGATTTTTCGTCCAGAAGCCACGCGTCCAGGTGAAGCTGGAAGCGGTTGTCACCTTCCTTGATGACTCTTCGACCTAGATGCATGCCCACATTGTCCGGTGGCACATCGAACGATTCGATGAACCCGTCGACGAAGATCAGCTTGCACCCAGCGGTAGCACCGTTCGAGACCCGGAAACGCGCAACGGTCGGTCCGCCATCGTCCCACGTGCGCTCGAACCACAGCTCGTCCGGCCCGCGGGCGATCCGGCTCGACCCACCGTCCTGCTTGCCGAAGAAGAGCTGGCGGACAACGGTCTCCGGGAAGTTCAGGTCAGGGCCAAAGCCTCCAATGAAGCGCTGCGCTTCGACCGAGCCGGAGCAAGCACCCTCACGAACGACCGTCTCCCTTGCAGGGCCCTCTGGCGGCTCGACGGCCGAGGAGACTAGCGCGGGGGTGGGGGTCGGGTCGCCTTCGGACCGCTCCGCACGCTTGACCTCGCCGCTACTCGTGTCGCTCGGCTTCGAACAACAGCTCAACGACATCGCCCCCAGCACCAGGCAGACGCTGCGGCCGAGCCACGTCCCAGCTCTCCCTAAGGTGCGCATAGCCTCCAACGCTCAGGAACCACCACGCTTCAGTGCGGCCCCTCTACCACTCGGTCTCGGATCGCCGCCAACTTGCATGTGCCGTCCTGCACTTCGAAGGTCAGCTCGTATTGGTCAGTTCCAACCTCTACTCGCAGGGACTCTCCGCTCCTCGCGAACTCGAGGCCTGAATGTGCGGGATGCCGAGCGACATACGAGCGCCCCACGTGCACCAGTCGATCGAATACGTCTCCGGCCCGCGCCTGCAATTGTGCGCGAATCTCAGCGCGCGACCAGTCTGTCAGCGGAGGAGGTGGGTACTCCCGGTCGAGTGCAACCCCCCGTTCACTGATCCGATCCATCAAGAACGCTCCATCTAGATCGATGTGCGACTTGTCAGCGGGGTCATACACGACTGAAGGAGGCTCAACGCGTGACGCAAGGGACTCGAGGAAGTCAACGGGACAGCCATACTCTAGAGGGAAAGGCCGCCGGTGACGATCAAGCCCCTCGCGCTCGATCGATGTGGGCCCTTGGGCTGCGCCACGTGGGCCCGGCGCGGCCACAAGTCCCCCCACGGCCTCGAGCGACAGGTCAGGATACACTCGAAGGAGCAAGTACTCCTGGGGGTTGCGCTCATCGGCGTGCTCGCACTGTTCGCCGAGCCAGTGATTGACGGCCAAGAGGAACAAGAGCGCACCAGACTGCTCGCGAGACCAACGGACCGCGTACCCGCCGAGCGAAAGCGCCTCGCCGGCGCGCGGGTGCCCGGCGGCGTCGAATTCAATGCGCTGGAGTGCACTCCCCGTCCCGGGATACATGGTGTCCTCCAGCACCCAGAGCTCGTTTCGCCACTCGAATGGCTCGATGAGGTGCACGTAGTCGTGGAGCGTGCAGAGCTCTCCGGAGGCTGCCTGGTACTCAATCACACCACCGTACTCCCCTCGCACGTCGCCGAGCAGACAGCCATTTTCAGCAGCAACGTAGGTAGGGTGCCAGAGTCTCCGCTTCGCACTCCTTCGTGCGGACTCGCAGTGCGCACCGCCCGACGAGAGGGCTGTCTGAAAGCCGCTTCCGACTCGATACGTGACCTCGCCGATGTCGATCTCGTTGGCGGTCAACGCGCGATACGACCCGTCCTTACCGTCCTCCACGTGCGAGTTGGTGGGCCAGCAGCGGTGCGGAGCAATGAATACCTCGACACCGATGGAAGCGAGGAGCTGCTGCGCCCTGTATCTGGCTCCGAAGCGAGGATCCGAGCCCGCAATGTCGCGGAGCACCTCCATGTACGGCTTTACGTCGATGCTCGGGTAACCGTAGTCGCCGACGAAACGGATCCAGCGAGCCAGCACCGCAAACCGGTTTGGGCCCGCAAGCGCGGCATGCACCTCGCGCTCCGCGTGCACCCCACCCAGCGCCGCGAGCACGATCACTGCGTACTCATCCCAGGGGTAGAGTGCGCGATAACGCTGGATGAGTCCCAGCTCGGCGCGCGCCTTGGGTCCGAGCACGAACAAGGTATCGAGCGCTTCCTGTCGAATCTCCGCTTGATCGTCGAACAAGTCCTGCCGAACGGAAGGCAGGATCCGAAGGTCGCCCTTGCTCGCAGCCAGGTAGCGCGCACGGAGCTCGTCATGGCGCTCGTGCCTTTCGCCGTACATGCCCGAAAGCACATCCGCTCCGCCCGGCACGGTGCCCGCCCCACACATCGGCGTCGCCCCCTCCGAGCCCCTAGGCGGAGCGAGCGGATTGTAACGACAGCCCACCCCGACCAGCAGCAAGACGAGGGTCAGTCGCAAGTCGCGCCGGGGGCGACGACCTCGAAGGTCACGTTGCGGGCAACGGGGGGATCCGTCGTTGGGTAGAAGACGACGTTCCTTTCGACCATGTCCCCGATGCCGGTACCGGTACCGGTACCCGGCGGGAGGATCAGGCAATTGCCTTCCGCGGGGAAGCACCCGTTACCGCCACTGGTGTCGCCAAAGTAGCGGCGGACCATCTCCCAGCCGGGGGATGCGGTCACTCGGACCCAGAGATTCTCGTAGACGAAGTCTTCCCCGACCAAGGTGCTGTGGAGGGCGTCGACCGCGACCCAAAACTGCGGGCCATCGGTGCAGAGAATGCCTACCTCCGTGCACGCACTGTCGCTCGACAGGCGAACGACCTCGGGCGGGTCTTCCGCGCTCTCGAGGCGCACGAACGTATAAGAGGCGCAATCGATGTTGGTGTCGCAATAGGTGTCATCGAGTTCGCAATCGTCTCCACAGCCGATCGCGCCCGCCGCCGGACATTCGTCGTCCACGAGCACGCACTCCGCACTCTCGCAGGCAGACCCGCTGTCGCACGCCTCCTGCACCTCCGTCTCGAAGCCGCCGGGCGCGCACACCTCGACGCCCGTGTCGCCACAGAAGGCCTCGGTCGAGCCCGTCTCGCACGCCGGCAAGACGTCGCGGCAGAGGCCCGGATCGGCACTCTCCGTGAAGTCGCAGCGCTCGCCGGAGTCGCACGTCTCCCGCATGGTCCAGGTGCCATCGGCGTCGCAAATGAGCGCCAGCTGATCGTTGACCGCCGCGCACGCGAACACACCCGGCGGGTCGCACTCGTCACCGAGATCCACCAGATGCTCGCTGCTCTCACCGCCGCCCATGCCGCCCGTCGAGCCACCGGACCCTCCGCTGCCGGGCCCACCACCACTGGCGCCGCCGTTCCCGCCGTCCCCGGTTCCTCCGGTGCCGCCACCGCTGGCCGCGCCTGTCCCGTTCGCGGCGCCGGATCCATTCGCCGCACCCGAGCCATCCGCCGCTCCACCGCTACCAGCGGCACCACCAGTGCCACCGTCGTCGGGCTCCGCGGTCGTGCCGCAAGCGAGCACCGCACCGAGCGAGATCAGGACCAGTGAAAGGGCGGCGCGTGACTTCGACCTGCTCGAAGAATGAAAGGCGTTCATGACGTAAGGGTGAACCGGCGCCCTGCTCGGAGGACGATCCCGCAATAGGCGATATTGCAGGATCGAACCGGCGCGGTCAACGAGCGCCTAGTGGCCAGCCACTCAGATCGCGCGCGCGACAGATGGTACTAGCGAACCAGGGGCTCGCATCCCGCCAGTGCGTAGAAGACGTCCCTCACCTGGCTCAGGGACGGATCACGCGACTGGAACACGAAATGGTGGCCGCCGGGGGTCACCGCTTCGATCGAGGCCTACCGCCGAGGTAGAACCACGAGAGCGCGTACATCAATATCCTCCCGAGCTGCCTCTCCAAGTGCGATTTCAGTACTTCCTAACAACAAGGTAGGTCCGATCTGCAAGGCGAAGTACCGTCGCAAACTCATCCCGGTCATCGCTGAAAAAGATGACGGAGTCAGCGGAAGTCGTAGGAGGAAGACCTAGCGATCTCCGAACGAAGCCGATCTTGACCGATTCGTGGAACGACTCCCCCACCATGCCCCGGAACGGCCGCAGGCCAGGGTTCCTGATCTCACCAACGATGACAGCCCTCAGCTGGTGCCCCAACTCTTCGGACTTGTCAGTCTCAGAGCAGGCAAGCACACGTGTTCCGGCTGAGAGCTGCCCGATCTCTGAGAGAGCAGTCAGGCATTGGTGGAACGCAGCATTGGGATCGCTCTCCGTGCACGCGCACGCAAGCAGCGCGGCCAGCGGAGTCGCAACACAACGACGCCAAAGCAGGCTACCTTTCACAAGTCTCCACCCCACCCTCCCCCGGAGCGCGCATCTCACAAACACGCCAACAGGCAGTCACTTCGATCGAAGTTGCATTGATCCAGACACTCGAAGTCCTGTGAATCGCACTCGGTGCCGGTGCAGTGGGCGTAGGCTAGATGACAAAGGTCAGGACACGGCACGATGGGGCCTGGATCGGACCCCGCGAAGCCCCCCTGACCGCCGCTCGATTGCTCGCTGCCCGCGCTGCCCCCGTCGGCCATCGTCGCCCCAGCCTCGCCACCCGAGCTCCCGCCGCCGGTGCTCGTTCCGCCCGAGGAGCTCCCTCCCGACGCGTCGCTACTCGAGCCACCGGTGCCACCCGTGCCGTTTTCGTCCGTGGTTGGCGAGCCGTCGCAAGCGAGAGGAAGCACGACCAATGCAAGCGTCCACGAAACGACCAGATGCCAAGCGCGCATGCAAAGAGGGTACGGGCGCTAGCAAAAGGGGGCAAGGCGACGCCCTCAAGCCTTCCTCGTCACCACACTCACCAAGACCCCCAACCCCAGCGCCGCCACGCTGAACAGCAGCTCTTCCTTCGTTGCCGCAAACCAAACGGCTGCGCTGGCAAGGACACCAAGCGTTGCCATGCAAAGGCGCAACATCCGGCGCGAAGCTGCCGGAGAACCTACCGCCGAGCCTTGCGCTGCGTCCGTCGGCTCGAGGAGCGTCCGCTTCAGCACCGCGGCGCAGGTAGACCCGTACTGCACCGCGACGGCGACGTTCGACATGCCGATCAGCATGCGATAGTCGAGCGGAAGTGTGAGCACGAGCGCCAGGCCGCAGGTGGCGAGCACGGCCAGGTGCGGCGAACCGAAGCGCGGATGCAGGGCTGCCAGCGTGCGGGGCAGCTGGCCGCCGGCGGCCATGGCGAAGAGATAGCGCGGGGTACCGAGGGCGCTGCCGGAGACGAAGCCGAGCGTCGATACCAGAGCGCCGACGGCGACGACGACACCCAGGGCCGGACTGAGGGCGACGGCGGCTTCCGCCAGCGGCGCGTCGCTGGCGCGGCCCAGATCCACCGATCCGAACACGAGCACCGTTTGGACGACCACGTAGAGCACCGCTGCCGACAAGAGCGTCACCAGCACCGCTCGTGGCGCCTTCTGCTTGGGGGCCTTGGCCTCGCCGGCGGGGACGGGCACGACCTCGAAGCCCTGGAGCGCGAAGAGCGCCATGAACATCGCGGACAGCACGCCTCCCACACCGATCTCGACGGGCCCGTGCGCCGCCGCACGCTCGACGTCGAGCTCTGGAAGCAGCACCGAGATCAAGAGCAAGAGCACGGCAAACTTGCCGAAAGTGAACGCTCGCACGGCGAGCGCCCCGGGCCGCGCGCCGCAATAGTTGAGCGCGCCGAACACCACGACCACCAAACCGGCGAAGAGCTTCGTAGCAGTGCCGCCGAGGAGAGCTGGCAAGAGTCGCTCCGCATACGCAGCCGCGGCGGACGCCACCGCAGCGAACGAGAACACGGCGTTGGCGAAGCACATCCAGCCGACCAAGAAGCCGAGCCGCTGCCCGAAGGCAGCCGCGGCATACACGTACGGCCCGCCAGTGGCCTCCGTCGTCGCTGCAGCATCCGCGTAACAAAACGCCACGGGCAAAAGGCAAAGCGCACACAGCGCGAAGGCCAGCGGCGACGCCGGGCCCATCGCCCGAAAGAGATCGTCGGGCAAAAGAAAGATGCCCGAGCCGACCGTGGCATTTAGGCCGAGCGCCGCGAGATCGACCAGGCCAAGCGAGCGCCGAGGAGTCTGCGCATTCCCCTGGTCTCTGCTATGGTGTAGCGCTTTCCACCTCACGCTCGACTCTCAGCAGGTCGGTCCCATCTATGAGCACTAAACTTTTCTCGGGTTCCTTGATCAAGAGCTGCCTCCGCCCCACGGCGATTGTGCGGCGCCACGCGTCGACGGCATTGCTGACGGCTGCAGTTCTGCCCCTGGCGCTGGCTTCGGCGGCGTGTGGAGACCGCGGAGGTCTGGTGCCCGGCAACACCGGTGGCACCGACGGCAGCACCGGTGGCGCAGGTCCCGATGGCAGTGGCGGCGCTGGACCCACGACCGGCGGCGCTGGGCCGACGAGCGGTGGCGCGGCGAACAGCGGCGGCACGGGCGGCTCGGGGACCGGCGGCGGCACGGGCGGCATCATCGACATTCCCACCGTCGAGTGCGTGGGTCCGTTCCCGACGAGCGACGTCAGCGCGGCACCGCATCGCGTGACCGCTGGCGGCGGGGGGATGGGTCCCCTGCCCCACTTCTGGACGACGTTCGGCCTGGGCCGTCTCGGCCTCTACTTGGACGACGCTCTGCTCGCCGATCCGCACAAGGCTCAGAACAAGCTGAACTACGACGGCGAAGAATGGGCCGACGTCTTCCGCGCGCAAACGGTCGAAGCCGTGGAAAAGCTCGAGCTGCGCCGCGTGCGCGCGCACGGCCTCTTCCACGACGACATCGGCATCTACACCGAGGACGGCGACGGCAACCCCGTCTACAACTGGGAGCGCTCGGACGACATCTTCGACTTCCTCACGGACAACGAGATTTCGCCCATCATCGAGCTGGCCTCGATGCCTGCGGCGCTGGCTGCCGACCCCAGCCAGACGGTGTTCGACTGGAACATGATCGTGTCCATCCCCGACGATTTCGCCAAGTGGCAAGCCCTGGTGCAGAACTTCGTGGCGCACAGCGTCGAGCGCTACGGCGAAGCGACGGTGCAGGATTGGTACTTCGAGGTGTGGAACGAGCCCGAGTGCTGCAGCGGCAAGTTCTGGAAGCAACCGGGCGGCACCGCGGGTACTCCCGAGCAGTACTTCCAGCTCTACGACGCGGCCGTGGCCGGCGTGCATGCCGTTCTGCCCAACGGTCGCGTGGGCGGGCCGGTTTCGAGCCAGCCGGTGCAGCTGACCGGCGGCGAGTGGTCGGGCGGCGCGGGCGTGCAGTTCTTGAACCACATCAACTCGACGAGCCAGCACCTCGGCTTCTTCAGCTACCACACCTGGAGCTTCCTCGACTCGGTCAGCGGCTACTTCACGGGCCTCGATCTGCTCGACCAGAACGGCCACACCGACGTCCAGATTGCCGTCACCGAGTTCGGTCCCACCTGGGAGTTCGGGCTGCGCGGTGTCACTGGTACCGCAGGTGCAGAGCCGGAGTGGGAGCCCGCCGAAACGCTGCAGGGCGCTGCGTTCGTCACCCAGACCTACGCCAACATCGCTCAGCGTTGCGCCAACGAAGGCCGGCGCTTCCCCATCACCTACGCTTGGTGGACGCTCACCGACATCTTCGATGAAGGCTTCGAGGATCCCGGCGACTACGTGCTCGAGGAGACTCCGTTCATGGGCGCGATGGGCCTCTACAGTCGCGAGGACATCAAGAAGCCGGCGTACAACGCCTACTCCTTCTTGGCGCGGATGGGCGACGAGCAGCAGACGCTCACCGTCGAAGGCGAAGGCGACGTCGGCGGCATGGCGGCACGCGACTCGACGGACGGCGGCATCCAGGTCTTGCTCTACAACGGCCAGGATCCAGGCGCGGGCTTCTCCAACGACACCTACTACGCCGAAGCGGCGGCGCAGGACATCGGCATCACCGTCAGCGGCATGAACCCGGAGATGGCCTACGACGTCACCGTGTATCGAGTCGACGAGACGCACGGTAACGCTTGGGGCATTTGGGACAGCCAAGGCCGGCCCACGATGACCACCATGACCACGGACAACTGGAACGCACTCCGCGCCGGCATGGAATCGGCACCGGAGTCCGTCGCCACGGCCGTCTGCGGCTCGACCTTCAGCCAGGCCTTCGCCCTCTCCTCACCGGGCGCGCTCCTGCTGACCATCGAGCCCGCCGTCCCTCCGGCGACGCCTTGAGCTCCGCGGGGCAGGATCGTGGTACGATCTCTTCGTGCCCGATCCTGCTGCTCGCGCTGACACGTTTCCCCACCCCGAGGTCGACTCTCGGGGCGTGGACCTGAGCCAGGTCCGGCGCATGCTCGCGCTCACGCCGGCACAGCGACTGGACCAGCTGGAGGCTGCTCAGGCGTCCTTGATGGAGCTCCGCAATGCCTTCGACCGCAAAGCAGAAGAGCATCCTGGCAAAGCTCGCTGACGCGAGGGTGGAAGCCATCGTCGTCGGCATGACGAGCGCCGTGATCCAAGGCGTTCCGGCCACGACCTGGGACCTCGACATCGTGCACCGGCGCACGCCGGAGAACGTCGACCGCCTGCTCGGCGTACTAGCCGACATCGACGCGGTCGCGCGCGGCGACTCCAGGCGCCTCCGCCCTGGGCCAAGCCACTTGCTTGGACCTGGACACGTGCTGCTCGAGACCCGCCTCGGCGACTTCGATTGCCTCGGAGCGATCGACGGTGATCGGGACTACGACGCCCTCCTGCCGAAAACGACGCCCATGCAGCTCGAAGGCCGCACCATCCTCGTGCTCCAGCTCGATGAGCTACTCGAAATCAAGAAGCGAGCGGGCCGACCGAAAGACCTCGCTATGGTCCCCTACATCGAAGCGACGCTCGAAGAGCTGGCGCGGCAGACGTCGAAGCAGTAGCGAGCATCAGAACGAGATCGTGATCATCTCGGCCGAGCGCACGCCCGGTCCGTGGTGGACGGCCTCGACGTTGTTGCCGTCCGGGTCCAGTAGGAATGCGGCAAAGTAGTCGGGGTGGTAGGGACGGACGCCGGGCGCGCCGTTGTCCTTGCCGCCCGCGGCTAGGCCGGCCGCATGGCAGCGTTCGACCACTTCGCGGCTGCTGGCTTGGAAGGCAAAATGGGTGCGACCCGTGAGCTTGCCAGCAGCAGCTGGACTGTCCGCGAGGGAAACGAACAGCTCATCGGCCCAGAAGAATCCCGGGCCATCCACCACGGGCACGCCGAGCACCTCGAGCACGGCGCCATAGAAACGCCGGCTCCGCTCGAGGTCTTGGACCACGAGCTGGAGATGATCGATGAGCCGGCCACGCACGACTTGGTTGGTTTCCATGGGAGAGCCATGCCCTGGATGAAACGCAAAGCAAGGAATGCTATCGCGGGCGGGCCGCGGCACTCTTCGCCGCGGCGCACAGAACCCACGCATGTCCAAACCACCACCGCGGCGTCCTGCGTCCGGAAACTCAGCGGGCAGGCCGGCTGGCCGCAGACCACCGAGCGATGGCCGCTCTTCGAGCGCCCGCGGGGGCTCGTCGCCGCGCGCGGGGGAGCGCTACGAAGGCACGTTCCGGCGCGATCGGCCGCGAGGCGAGCGCCCTGAGCGACCCTTCGAGCCCGGCCGCCGCGAGCGGCGCGCGCTGAGCCACGTCGGCGGGAAGGTCCGCTTCCAAGGCGGCACGGAGGAGGAGCAGCGCGCCATCAGGAGCGCGCTCGACGTGTCGGCGGACGAGATGAGCGTGATGCAGGACGTGCACGGCTTTCACAGCTACCCGGCGCGGCTGCATCCGCTGACGGCGCGTCGCTTGGTCGAGGGGTTGTCGAAGCCGGGCGCGCGCGTGCTCGATCCGTTCTGCGGCAGCGGCACCGTGGTGGCCGAGGCGCGGGCACTCGGTCGAGTGGCGCTGGGCTCCGACCTGAACCCGCTGGCGGTGGAGCTCTCGTGGCTCAAGAGCCGCGGGCCCACGGCGCGTGAGGTGGAGCAGCTGCTTTCGGCGGCCGAGCGCATCGCCGAGGTGGCCGAGGAGCGCCGGCAGCGCAAAGCCGAACCGTACGTGCGCTACGGCGCCGAGGAGCGTGAACGCTATCCCATCCACGTCCTGCTCGAGCTGGACAGCATCGCGCACGGAATCGGCCAACTGCCGAAGACGGAGCAGACGCGCATCTTGCGCCTGGTCGTGTCGTCGATCTTGACCAAGGTGGCGTATTCCGAGGGCGATACGACACGCAAGAAAGCGCCGCGCCGGTTGCCGAGTGGATTTGCCATCGGGCTCTTCATGGAGAAGACCCGCGAGCTGGCCGAGCGTTTCGAGGAGTACAGAACGCGCATCGGGGACCGCGCGCCGAGAGCCACCGTGGCTTGCGTCGATGCGCGCGACATCGAAGGCCTCGAAACCGCGTCCATCGATCTGATCGTGACCTCGCCGCCGTATCCGGGCGTGTACGACTACTTGGATCATCACATTCATCGTTTGCGCTGGCTCGGCCTGCAACCGAGTCGGCTGCAAGATCAGGAGATCGGCTCACGCCGTGGCTATCGGCGCCTGCGTTTCGACGAGGCCAGCGCGCTTTGGGCCGCCGAGATGGGCGCCTGCCTGCGTGAAATGCGCCGCGTATTGGCGAGCGACGGGCGCGGCGTGGTCATCGTGGCCGACTCGGTGGTCGACCGTCAGGCCTTTCGCGCCGACGAGGCCTTCGCACGCATCGCGGCGGAAAACGGCCTCGAAGTGAAGCTCGTCGCCTCCCAGGAAAGGCCGCTTTTCTTGTACGGAGCGGAGGAGGTGTTCGACGAGCTGCCTCGCTCGGAGCACCTCATCGTGGTGCGTCCCGGCGAGCGGCCCCGACGAGCCAAGCCAGCACCTGAGGCTCCAGACCAAGAGGCGCCGAAAGCCCCAAGTCGAACCCCGCGCCGAAGCCAAGATGCCCCGCCGCCGGGTCCCAGACCACGTCGAGTCGTTTCGGGCCGAGAGCCGGCACCACGCAAGAAAGCGGCACCATCGGGTCCCGCGGCGCGCCCACGTAAAGCGCGTCGACCCTGAGCTCGCCGAGCAGCGGCCCAGCGCTCACTTTTCGATAATAATCTGCGGCATCGGCGAAGCCGAAGCGCGGCGCAATCACACGCTGATCCCACTCTCGAATGGAGCGAATCCTTCGCGCTTCCTCGGGCACGATGCCGCGGGAGTTCCGCTGGTAGGCCACCGTGTAGATCTCGTGCAGGCTCTTCATCACGTGCGAGCGGTACACGTTGAAGGGGGCCGCATCGAGCGCCGAAGCAGCCGGCTCGAGCAAGAGCGGCGAGCCGATCGCAGCCACACGGCGCAGCTTTTGGTGCGGGTCACTCGCGGCGTAGCGAAGCGCCAGGTGCCCGCCGAGCGAATAGCCGAAGAGGTCCACAGCCTCGACGTCGGCGAAGAAGTCGCTGGCCAAGGCCGCGTCCAGATCGGCCCCGAGGCCCGCGTGGCTGATGTCCTGCCCCGAGCGATCCGAGCCGCGCGTGGACAGGAGCAAGCAGCGCGTCTGCGTTCGCTCCGCCTCGAGCAGCGCGCCCGCCATGTACCCGCTCTCCACGCTGCCACCGAGGCCGTGCACGACCAAGAGTCCCGAGCGCGACGGGTGAGGCAGGGCGTGTCCCGACAAACGCACGCGGCCGACGTCCGCATCCTCGAGCGTGGCGCTCCAACTCTGGGTCGTCGGGCGCCGGGGCGGGGCGAGGGTTCTGGACACGAACGGCCCGAGCGTCGCCGCGTGGCCCCACAGTCCGGCGACGAGTCGGTCGAGGCTGCCCCCCGCCGGGCCTGGATCGCGCGCGCGAAGAACCACCGGGCTGCACTCTACCCTGTTCCTGGCCCGAGGAGCGTGCTTGGATGGAGCGTATGTCCGCTAGGATCTTCTCGACGACGCTCTTGGCTTTCAGCCTGATCGGCGCCGCCTTCACGGCGGCCTGCTCCGACCCCGCCCCGCCCACGGGCACCGGAGGTGCGACCGGCAGCGGTGGAGTCGCGGCCAGCGGCGGCGCCACCGGGAGTGGCGGAGAGACCGGCAGCGGTGGCGCAGCCGACCCCACGATACCCACGGACACCACCCAGGCAGGGCTCGAGGCCTTCTTGGCGGCCGGAAGCTACAAGAGCGCGCCCTGGGTCTTCGACGACGTGCCGCGCGCCTCGAACGGCGGCCCCCATGCCCAAGTGCGCGTCTACATGAACCCCACCGCGATCGAGAGCATCGCAGCGGGCAACAACGTCATCAATGCCGACCCCGGCAACACGCTTGGGTCGATGGCCGTCAAGGAGCTCTACGACGCCGAGGGCACCATGACTGGCGCGGCGATCATGCTGCGCACGGCAATGAACGACGTCATGGCCGACTGGACCTACTACTGCAATTCGTCCGTGGCGAGCACCTGCGGTACGGATGAGGCAGGCCCGCATTACGGGACCGGCATCAGCGAATGCGCCTTCTGCCATGGCGGCATGTTCCTGGCGGAAGACGCGACCGCTCCCTGATACGAAAACGTTTCGCAGTACCCTCCGGAAGGAGCCCTTCGGAAGGAGCAGCGCAGCGCTTTTACCCTGCGCGCCTTCGCCGACGCGGATCGCCTTTACGGCGCTCCGCGTGGGCGTTATGCCCCGGCCCATGTCGCTGAACAAACTGAGCATTCGAGACCTGGACATCGCGGGCAAGCGCGTGCTGATGCGCGTCGACTTCAACGTTCCGCTGGCCGACGGCAAGATCACGAACCCCGCGCGCATCGTCGCCGCCTTGCCGACCATCCAGTACGCGCTCGAGAAGGGTGCCAGTGTGGTCTTGATGAGCCACCTCGGTCGCCCCGACGGTGAGCGCAAGCCGGAGGACTCGATGGCGCCCGTTGCCGTCGAGCTGGAGAAGCAGCTCGGTCGCAAAGTGACCTTCTTGAACGACTGCGTCGGCCCCGAAGTCGAGGCTGCTTGCGCGAAGCTCGCGCCGGGCACCGTCGTTCTGCTCGAGAACCTGCGCTATCACAAGGAAGAGGAAGGCAAAGGCGCGACGAAAGAAGCCATCGCTGCCTTCCGAGCGTCCCTGACCAAGCTCGGCGACGTGTACGTCAACGACGCTTTCGGCACCGCGCACCGCGCTCACTCCTCCATGGTGGGTGTCAACCACGCCCAGCGCGCGTCCGGCTTCTTGATGCAGGTCGAGCTCGACTACTTCAACAAGGCGCTGTCCAACCCCGAGCGGCCTTTCTTGGCCATCATGGGCGGGGCGAAGGTGGCCGACAAGATTCAGCTGATCGAGAACCTGCTCGACAAGGTCGACGTCATGATCATCGGTGGCGGCATGGCCTACACCTTCAAGAAGGTGGTCTACGGTATGAAGATCGGCGGCAGCTTGTTCGATCCCGAAGGCGCCAAGATCGTCGAAGGCCTGGTGCAGAAGGCCAAGGAGAAGGGTGTAGAGCTCGTGTTCCCCGTCGACTACGTGACGGGCGACAAGTTTGCGGCCGATGCAACGACTGGATCGGCCACCGACGAGGCGGGCATCCCGGATGGCCTCGAGGGCTTCGACTGCGGCCCCAAGTCGCGCGAGCTCTTCGCAGCTGCGATCAAGAAGTCCAAGACCATCATCTGGAATGGTCCGGTGGGCGTCTTCGAATTCGAGATCTTCGCCGAAGGAACCAAGGCCGTGGCCATGGCGATCGTGGAAGCCACCAAAGCTGGCGCCACGACCATCATCGGTGGTGGTGACACCGCAACGGCGGCCAAGAAGAACAAGATCGTCGACAAGGTCAGCCACTGCTCGACCGGAGGCGGCGCCTCACTCGAGCTCCTCGAAGGCAAGAACCTGCCTGGTGTGGCTGCACTGTCCGATAAGTAAGGCCCGACAAGTGATCGCCCTCGAGCGACACGGCAGGAGACTGGCCTCCCGCAGCCGACGTCGGCCCTCACCCCTGTGGGGCCGATGTTGGCCCAGGGAAGGTCGAGGCGAATAATGACCGCAAATGACGACCTCGTGACGTACGTGCGGAGCGAAGCCAGCTAGACCCACCCCCATGAGTTCGAACGTCCCGGTTGCCCCGCCCCTGGTGGATGGCGACCCCTCGGAGCGCATCAACTGGCGCCTCTCGCTTCCGTTCTTCGTCATGCACCTCCTGCCCCTGGGTGCGCTCTGGTTCCATCCCACGTGGGTCGATTGGGCAGTGTGCTTCGGCCTCTACGGGGCGCGCATGTTTTTCATCACCGGTGTCTACCACCGGTACTTCGCCCACCGGGGCTACAAGGCAGGCCGGCTGATGACCTTCCTGCTCGCCTTCGGCGGCGGCACCGCGGCCCAGAAGGGCGCCTTGTGGTGGGCCAGCCACCACCGCTGGCATCATCGCTTCTCGGACACCGACCGCGATCCGCATCGCTCCAGCCGCGGCTTCTGGTGGAGCCACGTGCGCTGGATCCTCTGCAACAAGTACAACGAGACTCACTACGAGACGATCAAGGATTTCGCGAAGTATCCCGAGCTCGTGTTCTTGAACAAGCACCACCTGATCCCGCCGGTGGTGCTGGGCGTCGTCGTCTGGCTCATCGGCGGCTGGAGCATGCTGTTCACCGGGTTTTTCCTGTCGACGGTGCTGCTCTATCACGGCACCTTCTCCATCAATTCGCTCACCCATCGCTTCGGTCGCGTGCGCTATCGAACCGGTGAGACCAGCAAGAACTCATTCATCCTGGCGCTCGTCACGCTCGGCGAGGGCTGGCACAACAACCACCACTACTACGCGTCGACGGCCAACCAGGGTTTCTTCTGGTGGGAGATCGACATCAGCTACTACGTCTTGCGCGTCCTCTCCTGGCTGCGCCTGGTGAGCGACCTGCGCCTGCCGAGCGATCGAGCCCGCTTCAAGAACTGGGTCGACCTAGAGGCGCGGGATCGCCTGCTCGCCCGCTACGGACTCGAGGCCCCCGAAGAACACACGCACGACGACCCCGCACCTCGCGACCTCGCACCTCGCGAGCAAGCACAGGACGAGGAGGCGCCGCCGCCGCGCTCGGCGCCCCCGGTGCTGTCGACCATCCCGCCCGCACCTGCCGAGTAGCGCGGGCCCGGCGAACCCGGGTTCGTCCCGGCGAGCCCTGCTTCGTCGACCGTCAGAGGTGGAGCAGGCGAATGGCGACGTAGAGCGCCGGGATGCCCACGAACGGGAAGATGCGCCACGCCAGGATGATGCCCAAGAAGTAGTAGATGCCGGTGGTGCGAACCTTGTCGTAGAAGGCCCCCATCGTGCGCGGAAACAGGCCCTCGAGCACGCTGGCTCCATCGAGTGGCACCGCGGGCAACAGGTTGAACACGCCGAGCAGCACGTTCAGGGAGAGCATCACCGAGAGGCCGAGCGCCACCGCACCGAGGGGGCTGCGATATCCTTCCGGCCCCTTGGCTTCGACGATCGACTCGATGTTCATCGAGGGCCCGAGCTCCAGCACGTCGGTGCCCACGAGCACGCGAATGGCCACGAATGCGATGACCGCCAAGGTCAGATTCGCGGCGGGTCCCGCCAAAGACATCAGCGCGTACTTGGTCGGATAGCGACGCGCCCAGCGCGGATCGAACGGCGCCGAGGCCCAACCGATCATCCAGCCGGTCATGAAGAAGCTGAGCAGTGGGATCAGGACCAGGCCGAACGGCGAGCGCCGGATGTGCGGCACTGGGTCCAAGCTGACCTGGCCACCCTCGTAAGCCGTGGTGTCGCCACCCCAGTAGGCCACCTGTGCATGTGCAAACTCGTGGAACGTGGTGCTGAACAGAAACACGACGTACCAGACCAGAAGCTCAGGCAGCTTTTCCATGAGGGAGCGAGCGCAGCGCGGGTCGACCCGAAACGCCGAGCGCGTTTCATAGCAGGGTGCTGAAAAAGCACCCTGCCAAGAAACAACCGTGCCCGCGCAGAAAAGTGCGCCCGGGAAGGTGCACTCGCTCAGCCTGCTTTGTGCGGAGAAGCACGCAGCAGGGTGCTGCCCCTTTGCGGGCCCCATGAACCTGGGACGGTCCCGGCGCTCCCGAGGGGCTTCAGCCGGCCTTCATCAACCTGGGAGGGGTCTCGACCGACCGCGAAGCAACCTGGGAGGGGGGTCTCGGAGGGGGTCTCGAAGCAACCTGGGAGG